>POVV01000120.1_pt1 | contig 67290 bp, 69 predicted proteins | sample 1560271 | NCBI WGS metagenome assembly POVV01 (sample SAMN08337232, study PRJNA429181) | Bioreactor metagenome, whole genome shotgun sequencing project. | biome: cows' rumen and soil; feature: anaerobic; isolation source: anaerobic chemostat enrichment culture, galacturonate as sole carbon... | reverse complement strand
ATATTTTTGTATATTACAATCATGTGAGACCACATTCATCAAATGGGTATTTAACACCATTTGAAAAGAGATTTAGTTACCGATAAAAATATCAGTATTGGTGTTACAATTTTGCTTGACTATCTCAGATCTCAGATGGTCTGATCTCTGGTGCATTCTCCATGGCATCAGCGCGAAGCTGCTCTTTGGTAATGCCATACTGATCAAGCAACTGATTGGTAACAAGGATTGTTCCATTGCCGGAATCTGTCTGATCAAGCACAAAGCGATAAACAACAGCCATATCCTCCATTCTTTCATGAGGTACGCTCTCAAGAAGTTCCGCATTCTTCTCTGCAGAAACCACTTCCATAGAAAGCTTGCTCTTCATCTGCTCATAATCAGAAAGCGACTCCAGATCTACCTGAGGGGATTCACGGAACCCTTTCTCCACTGCATCAGCAAAATGCTCAGCAATCTCTGGGATTGGTGTTCCATTCTCATAAGCAGCAAACGCCTTTTCAACGCTGATGTTTACTCCAATAGAACTGTCCGTAGGTCTAACTGTGATAGCATCATAGCTTTCATTCATCTTATCTACTCTACGAGCAGTAAGTTCAACATCAGCTCCTCTAACAGCAAGTTCAGCCTTTAACGCATCCTGGAAACCTTCTTTGAAACGTTCATAATCCATATTCAATTTTCTCCTTTTCTTTGACAGTTTTAATAGAAACACCGGCGCGCGCTTTCCGGTTTCGGATAACAAAAAAGCGCCGCACACGGCCTTGAGGGTTTGGTCATGTGGACGCTTAAATCTGCTTCCTATTCTTCTGCAAAAGAAAAACAAGTGAGTGGCTTTTGTTTACCTCTCACTTGTCTATGATAATAATAGCACCGTTAAATCTATAAGAAAAGTGCTAATGTCGGTCGAGACGAGACAAAACGAGTCAAAACGAGACAATGTCGGTCAAGAACTCAACAAACAGGAATTTGCCAGCTGATTTTCATATTCCGTGAAAGAATATTAATATTTCAACAGATCATCCGTTGTGTTTGTTATGCCAATAAGTTTTACCCCTTTAGGGGAAAATTTCAGATCAACATTCCAGCATTCCACACCTTTTCCAATAGCCTCACGCATCACAGATGATACCTCTTCAAAATTTGTGCTGTGTAGATGTGGTTTTATTTCGGTTGGCTCGTATTGATGTACTGTCAGCAGGATTGCCCTCTCGTGATCTTTAAGTGCCCCTGCCAGTTCCTTCACGTGTTTTACCATTCTATCTGTGGAAGAAAACGGCGTTACCTTCTTTGTCTTGACCTTATCGCCATATTTCACGTTGATTGTTGTAAGAGGCGTTTTTACTTCAAGGTAAGTGCTCCCCACAAGGAAATCCAATTTTGAAATACCAAGAAAGACCTCCCGCTTCACTTCATCGTAATCGGATACCATATTATCCAACTGATGCGTACTCAGCAGAAACTCTACGATCCTGTTTGAAAGAATCAGGTTAATTCCCACCCATTTCTTATCCTTCTCATCTGGATTGTCCATCGAAACTGCTTCTACTGTATATTTTAGTTTTCTCTTTGGGTCATCGCTCACGGAAACAAGACAATGAAGACCGGCCACATCTACGTCTCCAATCCTTGTTGTGGCGGGACAATGACATTTTTCTTCCCGGCCATCAATCAACACATCCATGGTAAACTGCGAATTGCGCTTTATGATGACCGCCTCTTTCAGTTCTTTGTCAAATACATATTCCTTCACTATTCACACCTCCGCAGTTTTCGGCACAACAGTAAAGATTATCAGATCTTCGTCACCGTCATTAATAATGCTGTGTGCCTGTCCGTTCCTGCAGTAGTGGCACGTTCCGGGTACAAGCATTTCCTCTTCTCCGTCACAGATTGCTCTGCCATGCCCGCTGATCACATAATTAATATCGGCGCTTCCATTATGTGTATGCATCCCAATGGAACTGCCCGGATGAATGCGGCAGTAGACCATCCTGTTTTCAGCATCCGCATACATCCTTGATGACATAGTGCCGGTTCCATCATTCATGCCCGGACAGGTAATCTCCTGCATAGAATTAAAGTCAAGCAGCATTTACATACCTCCAAGATTGGCAATATGAAGAGCCGGAACATCATTCTCATTTCCAGAAAGCATCTCAAGGCATACCATGTTTGCCGTATCCACACCCTCAATCTTAACTCTCTTTATCACACGGCACTTGATTGCTGTTCTTGCACCGTCAATCAGGATAGCCCCATCGTCCTCTGCGCATGGGATGTTTACAAGTTTATCTACAGTATCCGAATGCTTCTCCATATCTCCCAAAGTAAAGCAGACCATCTGCTGTCCATTTGCAAGATTGGAGAAGCCGACCATATCACCTTCTTCTATAGCATTTCCTGTACTGCTCTGTCCACCGATTGCGCACAGAATATGATCAGGAGAGATCTGTGTGGCCCATGCGACACACATTCCATAACGCTTTCCGTTCTTTTTCATTGCTAATACATTTACATTATGATCGATTGCTTTGATATCCATCTTATTTCCTCCTGTGGTTGACTTTAAGCAACATTTGTTGCATAATCAAGATATCACAAACAAAAAACCATTTCAACACTTCAAGTACTAGGTGCAACAAAGCCAAATAAATTGTTGCTTAACAGGAGGCGCTATGAAACATAAAAATATTACCAACGAAATGATAAGGGATTATGTCGTGGAAGCCCTGCTTATTCTCATGCATACAAAAGATTACAACAGTATCACCATCGGTCAGATCACGGAAAAAGCAGGAGTGAACCGATCCACATATTATCGTAACTTTGACTCCAAGGAGGATATCATCCGCCGCTTCTATGCCAGGCTCCTCGAAAAGAGCCTCGACAGTATGGATGAGAATGTCAAAACATCCATGCAAAGCTATCTAAGAGTCCATTTCAATACTTTTTATGAGAAAAAGGATGAACTGCTTCTCATCCATAAAGCAGGGCTTTCTTATCTTCTCCTTGACGTACTTAACATGATCTTCATAGACAAGCAGCATCTGAAGCATGATTTCATCAAAGAGATTTCCGTATATTATCATACCGGCGGAATCTTTAATTCTTTTATTCTCTGGTTTGAAAAAGGAATGTCGATTTCACCAGATGACTTTGCCAGCATCTGTGCGGAAATCTATCCAAGTGAGAAAAAGCCCATGCTTCTCTAAAATCGATCCATATCATCCTGAGATGCCATTTTTGTTGAAGTTTTTCTGAACTCTCATATATTTCTTACTCATCTTAGATACCTTCTTTGAATAGTGAATAGTTACTGCTCAAAATGAGCACAAAAAAAGCAGCTATCTCGATTGAGATAACTGCTATGTAACGTTCAGTAATCAATTAGGTCGACAAACTTGAATTTGTCATTTAGAATTCTTTTTCATTTGCATGGGCAGAAAGGATTCGTTTTGGATGATAGCTCATAATTTGCTCCCAGTCACTTTTTAGCCTGGGATTATGGTCATAAGCAGCCAGATATTCAACAGGCTCCAGATCGCCAACAATACAATTTCCATCGTCAAGAATAATGGATACACTGTCTTCACTGTGACTTGGTGTGTAAATGATCTCTCCGCTAATTCCAATACTGCACAAGAAGCTTCTGCTCTCTGCACAACTAATCACCTTTGCCACGTTTTCATCTATCGGCTTGTAATTCAATCGCTTGTCTCTGAAAAATATGTCATCGGCGAAATGAACTGAACTGTGCTGAACATCTACAATCAAAAGCGTAACCCCAAGCTTCTGTAACTCACTGACGATTCCGATGTGATCAGGGTGGTAGTGAGTGGCTAACATATAAGAAATATCGCTTATATCAATGCAAGCTGTTTTTATCGCTTTGAAAAACTGAGGTAAGGTTCCTGCATAATCAGTATCGATAAGCAGACCGCCTTTTGCTCCAGCGATATAAAATGTGTTCGTATTTCCATATCGTAGTTTTATCATTACTGCTCATACTCCTTCATAAATCCCGATTTATCAAAATAAGCTCTTTTTCATGCTGCTTCTTATCTTAACACACTATAGCTTTATATTCTTGCTAATAATTCCTTTAAGCAACCAATTCCTTCAGCTCCCCATAGAGTTAATGCTTGAGGAACCACTGCAACAATAATACCTACAATAAGTCCTTGCCATCCAAGTGATGCAGATCCATTAATAAACGAGCAGATGCCTCCAATTACAAAGAAAACTCCCAGAACCCAACATACAAGATTTGCCAGGCCACCAATAAAGTCAATTGCAAGCATTAAAAGTGTAAGTATAGCCTGAACTGGCAACAGAACGATTCTAAGAATAAATCTTATAACTATCATCATAGGTTCCCCCTTTCCTTCTCCATCTTAACTTTATAAGCAATCAATCGAAGAACATAATCTGGAGCCTGTCTACGTCCCAGCTCCCATTCTTGCATTGTTCGATAAGGAATTCCAAGCCAATCAGAAAAGTCTTTACGATTCATACCAGCATGTTCTCTAATAGCTTTAAATTGGTATGCTACAAGTCTACGCTCACGATTAGCATCATTATTATCTATATGCTCCACTTCAATTTCAATGCCTTCAACATTGTAAATTTCTTTCATCATAGGCGCCTCCTTTATGTAGTCATTGCGTATATCTCTATCTATATTATAATGTAGTCAATGCGTATATGTCAATATATAAGAAATACCCGCAAAGCAGGTGTGATCTGCCATGCGGGTACCCATACCATATTGAATTTTTAAAGCAATCCTTCAACCTTACGCTTTATTACCCAATAAACATCTTCAATATCACGATCAGATAATTTCTCAAGTAATTTAAAGAAAGAACTGTACTTAGCTGCAAGTCTCTGCTCTTCACCGGCTTCTGTAAATTCCAGAAACAGTAATTCTCTTACATCAACTTCATAGATACGAGAAAACTGTGCCAATTCATCAGCAGATATACTTCTCTTCCCAGCTTCCATTTCGCTCATGGTCGTCTTCTTCAAGTTCATGAGCTTTGCAGCTTCGTCCTGAGTAAAACCAGCCCTAACACGCGCTTCTTTAAGCTTTTTAGCTGTAAATTCCGACATTTTTAAACCTCCTTCCAAGTTCGGATATTCCGAACTTTTTTCAAAATGGTCCTTTTTCCTTGTTCGGATTTCCCGAACTTTTCTTCAAATTTTAGTCGAATGCAGTCAACAATTTCTTGTGTCTAGCTCTCATTACAGCCTGGTTGAAATTATTCTTAAGTAAAAAAATATAGGGTGTCTTTGCAGACACCCTATACTAGGAATAGCTTTATTTCAAGCTTTTCTGGGTAATGGAAAGTATTTTCTGGATGATAAATCCTCATACTTTGCTTCATGAAATCTTTGGAGATTTCAAAAGTTCCCAAAAAACAGCTTGCATTCTTTACTGACGTGACTCGGCGATAGCTGCCTGCGCTGCTGCCAAACGAGCAATTGGAACTCTAAAAGGTGAGCAAGATACATAGTTAAGCCCTACCTTATGGCAGAATTCAACAGATGATGGATCACCACCATGCTCTCCACAGATTCCAAGTTTGATATCAGCTCTTTGTGCACGACCTTTTTCTGCCGCCATTTTAACAAGCTGTCCTACACCACTTTGGTCAAGTCTTGCAAATGGATCTGATTCGTAGATTTTTGCTTTGTAGTAAGAATCTAAGAATTTACCTGCATCATCACGAGAGAAACCAAAGGTCATCTGTGTTAAGTCATTTGTTCCAAAGGAGAAGAATTCTGCTTCTTCTGCAATTTCATTTGCAAGCAATGCTGCACGAGGAATCTCAATCATAGTACCAATGTGGTATTCAATGTCTGATCCTTTTTCCTTCTTCACTGCTTCAGCAGTCTCAACTACGATATCTTTTACAAATTTTAATTCCTTCTTTTCTCCAACTAATGGAATCATGATTTCAGGAACGATATCATATCCTTTTTCTTCTTTCACTTCGATTGCAGCTTCAATAACTGCTCTTGTCTGCATTCTTGCAATTTCTGGATAAGTAACAGCAAGACGGCATCCTCTATGTCCCATCATAGGGTTAAACTCATGTAATTCATCACATTTTGCTTTCACTTGTTCTGGGGTCAATCCCATATCATCCGCTAACGCTTTGATATCCTCTGGATCCGTTGGTACGAACTCATGTAGAGGTGGATCAAGGTAACGTACTGTCATTGGTTTTCCTTCTAATACTTCATACATCGCTTTAAAGTCAGCTTTCTGGAAAGGAATTAATTCATTCAATGCAGCTTCTCTTGCTTCTACGGTATCACTTAGAATCATCTTTCTGATTTTTGGAATTCGGTCCGCTTCAAAGAACATATGCTCTGTACGGCAAAGTCCAATACCTTCTGCTCCTAATTTTACAGCATTTGCTGTATCAGCTGGAGTATCAGCGTTTGTTCTTACTTTTAATGTTCTGAATTTATCAGCCCATTCCATAATTCTTCCAAAATTACCACCAACAGAAGCCTCAACTGTTTTAATATCTCCTAAGTAAATCTTTCCTGTAGAACCATCAAGTGAGATATAATCTCCCTCTACAATCTTGTGTCCGCCAAGTTCGAATACTTTTGCTTCTTCATTGATTTTAATCTCACCACATCCTGATACACAAGCAGTTCCCATTCCACGAGCAACAACAGCTGCATGGCTTGTCATTCCTCCACGTACCGTTAAGATACCTTGTGCTGCATGCATACCCTCAATGTCTTCTGGTGAAGTCTCAAGACGAACAAGAATAACTCTTTCTCCTCTTTCTCCTGCTTCTTTTGCATCATCTGCTGTAAAGTATACTTTACCAGCTGCTGCACCAGGAGATGCTGGAAGAGCAGAACCAATCACTTCACCTGCTTTTAAAGCAGCTGGATCAAAGGTAGGATGCAATAATTGATCTAGAGATTTCGCATCTAGTCTAAGAATTGCTTCTTCTTCTGTAATCTTTCCTTCATCTACTAAGTCACAAGCGATTTGGATTGCTGCTGGAGCAGTTCTTTTTCCACTACGAGTCTGTAAGAAATATAATTTACCTTCTTGAATGGTAAATTCCATATCTTGCATATCTCTGTAGTGATTCTCTAATTTATTTGCAATTTCCATGAATTCTTTATAGCATTCAGGCATATCTTCTTCTAATCTTGTAATTGGAAGTGGTGTTCTAATACCAGCAACAACGTCTTCACCTTGTGCATTGATTAAGTATTCACCATAGATTCCTTTTGCACCAGTGGATGGATTACGAGTAAATGCAACACCAGTTCCTGATGTATTGCCCATGTTACCAAATACCATGGCCTGAACATTAACTGCCGTTCCCCAATCACCTGGAATATCATTCATTCTTCTGTAAACAATGGCACGTGGGTTGTCCCAAGAACGAAATACTGCTTTTACAGCTTCCATTAATTGAACTTTAGGATCTTGTGGAAACTCTTCGCCCATTTTCTCTTGGTAAATTGCTTTGTATTTTGCAATTACTTCTTTCAAATCATCCGCTGTTAAATCGGTATCAAATTTTGCACCTTTTGCTTCTTTGATTTCGTCTAAGATTCCTTCAAAGAATGTTTTGCTCATTTCCATAACTACATCTGAGAACATTTGGATAAATCTTCTATATGAATCATATGCAAATCTTGGGTTGCCAGTTTTTTGTGCAAATCCTTCCACTGCGACGTCGTTTAAACCAAGGTTAAGTATCGTATCCATCATACCAGGCATTGAAGCTCTTGCGCCTGAGCGAACAGAAACTAACAATGGATCTTGCGTATCTCCAAATTTCTTTCCCTGAATCTTTTCTAATTCTGATAATGCATCAAATATTTGTGTCTGAATTTCATCGGTAATTCTCTTGCCACTATTATAATAATCTGTACAAGCCTCCGTAGTTACAGTAAAGCCTTGAGGAATTGGTAATCCTAAGTTAGTCATTTCTGCTAAGTTAGCACCTTTTCCACCAAGAAGGTTTTTCATGTCTGCCTTTCCTTCTTTGAATAAGTAAACCCATTTTGCCATTTTTAAATCCTCCTAAATGATAATGTACTTTTGTATATTTGTATAAGATTTACATCCTTTGTTTGCCACCAAAGTTAATATGTTAAATCTTATATGAATAACCATTTCTTAGAATTTTTGTTTACAATCAATATTGTACCACACTGAGATTGATAGTCAAGATAATATTTATAAATGTATGGTCGTTTATTTCCTTTTTTATGTCGTTTTTTTTGTTTTGTCATATACTTTGCTGTTAGCGCTTGTGGAAAGATAATGAATTTTTTGTCGTTTTTTGTATTTACTTATACATGATATCCATAAAAATGTAAGCACTTACACTTGGCAAAATACAAATATGACGGAGGCCTTTTACAAGGAAAGCTTGTAAAACTTTCTTATTATATAAAAATGATACAGTGCGTTTTACACTGTATCATTTCAATTCATTAATATTCAAATTTTTTCGCAAAATATGCTTCTAAATCTTCGATTTTGATTCTTTCTTGTTCCATAGAATCACGATCACGAACAGTTACTGCTCCATCAGTTTCTGATTCAAAATCATAAGTAACACAAAATGGTGTTCCGATTTCATCTTGCCTTCTATAGCGTTTTCCAATGTTTCCTCTGTCATCAAATTCACAGTTATATTTTTTGCAAAGTTGTGCAAAAATCTTTTCTGCACCTTCATTTAATTTTTTAGACAATGGTAACACACCAATCTTAACAGGTGCTAGGGCTGGATGGAAATGAAGTACGGTACGTACATCCCCTCCCTCTAACTCCTCTTCGTCATAAGCGGAGCATAAAAATGCTAAAACAACGCGGTCTGCACCTAATGATGGTTCAATTACATAAGGAATGTATCTTTCTTTTTTCTCGTCATCAAAATAAGTCAAATCTTCCTTAGATACATTTTGATGCTGGGTTAAGTCATAGTCTGTACGATCTGCAATTCCCCATAATTCACCCCATCCAAATGGGAATAGGAACTCAATATCGGTAGTCGCCTTACTATAAAAGCTGAGTTCTTCCTTCTCATGATCTCTTGCTTTCATTTCTTCCTCTTTGATACCCAACGTCTTTAGCCAGTTAATACAAAATTCTTTCCAATACTGAAACCATTCTAAATCAGTATTTGGTTCACAGAAAAACTCTAATTCCATCTGTTCAAATTCTCTGGTTCTAAACGTAAAGTTACCTGGAGTAATTTCGTTTCTAAATGATTTACCAATCTGTCCAATTCCAAATGGAATCTTCTTTCTTGAAGTTCTTTGAACATTTTTGAAATTTACAAAAATACCCTGTGCTGTCTCTGGTCTTAAATAAACTGTATTTTTGGCATCCTCCGTAACCCCTTGAAAGGTTTTAAACATTAGATTAAATTGTCTAATATCAGTAAAATTATGTTTTCCACATGATGGGCAGGCGATATTATGGTCATCTATATATTTCTTCATCTCTTCTTGTGACCATGCATCAACAGACCCTTCTGTCTCAATACCATTTTCAGCGTTATAATCTTCAATTATTTTATCTGCACGAAATCTTTCATGACACTCTTTACAATCCATAAGAGGATCGGAAAATCCGCCTAAATGTCCTGATGCAATCCATGTCTGAGGATTCATAAGAATAGCACAGTCTACTCCCACATTATAAGGATTTTCTTGAATGAATTTTTGCCACCAAGCTTTTTTTACATTATTCTTTAGTTCTACACCAAGATTACCATAATCCCAAGTATTTGCAAGACCACCATAAATTTCTGAACCAGGATATATAAATCCTCTTGCTTTTGCTAAAGCTACAATTTTTTCCATTGTCTTCTTTTCCATTCCACTACCTCCAAGTTTTGTTTCACGTAAGTGCTTTCATGCGCCTCACCGCGAATGACATAATGTCTTTTATCCTTTATTCGTATATAATGTACCCTAAACCTTCTGCATCATCATTTAATACAGCCGTTTTAGCATCTATTAGTTTTGTATTACTACTCATATATAATATTTTACTATCTGTCATTATCCTAATATTTTCTTCGAAGATAACAACCTTATATTGGGATAGGCTTTTGATTGTCTCTGAACCAACCGTATTGTTCTCATCAACTGACATAAACATATCGTCAAACTCATACCCTTCGGTCTTTGCTTCACTTATCGTACCTGCAAAAAATTCAACATCATTAAAAATTGCGTAATCACTTGCTTTTGCATAACTTGTGATTAACTTGGCAATATTATCTTTTACTTTATATTTCTCAACCTTAATCGCTTCCGTTCCATTATTATAGGAACTAACGTCTTGCTTAATTATCTCTTCCAGTTCATTTTGATCATAATTGCTCTCATTAAATTCTTCTATAATCGCTTGCATAACAGCGCCGTCTTTTTTTACATAAACCGTATTCGTTTCTGCATCAAACGCCTGAGAGCAACCGGTCATTAGCATCAGTATTAAAAAAACTGCTACAAATGCCTTTCTATTTTTCATAATTCATTCCTCCTAAAGTTAGTCCTATCCATTATAGCATTTTTTTGTGCATTTTCAACCTTAAATCTTCATATTTTGAGCTGTTATGGCTGAACTTTAGCAGATATGATACTATCTAAAATGGGGAGTGATTTAAACTCTTTTTCTATGTACATTTTCATATACTTTTTCAAAATGACTTGTAGTTCATTTAAGACCTGATCCGATACTTTAAATGTAAATAGTTTCTCAATAGGGGAAGTTATAATATACTGCATTGTATATAAGGTAGAATTGCTGATTCGAATTGTAGCATGCTCCGTTACTACACACTCTTTACATATCACACCGCCAAGTTTTGTAGAAAAGTATACTAAATTATCTTCCTTTTGGCAACATTGACATTGAAAAACTTCTGGGTATTCACCATTTACCATCATAACTTTTAACTCAAAAATACATTTTATTAATTCATTATTTATACTTTCTTTGGTTAAGGCTCTTAAGGATTGATACAATAATTTTAACATCATGATTTCATCGTTGTTTTCTCTTGCATAATAGTCTGCAAACTCCATAAAGTAAAATCCATAATAAGCACCTTCAAAATTATTAACCAATTCCAAAAAATAATTGTGAACATTTGCCTTAACCAGTGTATAGGAGCTTCTCCCTGCAAATAATTCAAATTCTCCAAATACAAAGGGATTGGCTGCCGCAATCAGGTGACTGTTTTGTCTTCTTGCACCTTTTGCAAAGGCGGTTATTTTACCTCGTTCCTTCGTTAAAATAACCACCCTTTTATCATAATCACCTACAGGTGTCGCATATAAAATTATTCCTGTCACAACAGTTGACTGCCCCATTTGTGTCTACTCCTACTTTTGTTACACTCACTTCGTTTTTATTCCTGTCTTCAATCTTGTAGGCCAAATAATCAAATACATTTCCTGAATTGGTAAATAAGTTCCAGTATTCTTTTTCGTACATGTTTATCTCCTCCACATCTGATATGCAATCCTAGCTTAAATTTGGTAAGCTTAATGTTAATTTGTTACATATTTAGGATGTGTAATAAACGAAAGGCTATACTAAATAATAAATACCAATTATTTTTTTATTCTTGGCCTTGACATATTTATAAAACCGCTTGGGAGTTTAAAGTTCTTTTTTATTATAACCGTAATTTTTCATAAGAAAATCGCTGTCCCGCCAATCTTTTTTTACTTTTACCCATAGCTGAAGGTTCACTTGCTGCTCAAGCATATGCTCAATGTCTTTTCTAGCCTGAATACCAATTTTTTTTAGCATAGCACCATTTTTTCCAATGACAATACCTTTGTGGGAATCTCTTTCGCATACAATGGTAGCATCAATGTCTACAATATTGCTTTTCTGCCTATTTTTCATTTTATCAATCGAAACTGCAATACCGTGTGGTATTTCTTCATCTAAAATACGCAGTGCCTTCTCACGAATTAGTTCAGCAACAATCTGCCTTTCTGGTTGATCTGTTATTGTATCCTCATCATAAAAATTAGGACCATATGGAAGATATTTAAAGATTACGTCAATTACGGTTTTTGCATTGTCTCCTTTTAACGCTGATACTGGAACAATCTCTGCAAAATCATATATTTTGCGATACGTATCAATAAAAAGAAGAATTTCTTCTTTTTTCACGGTATCGATTTTATTTATAATTAAAATAACTGGAGTTTTTACCCTTTGTAGTTGCTCTGCAATGTGTCTTTCACCTGCACCGATAAATGTAGATGGTTCCACTAACCACAGGATCGCATCTACTTCATTTAATGTATTTTGAGCCACATTCACCATATATTCACCAAGCTTATTCTTGGCTTTATGAATCCCTGGTGTATCTAAAAATACAATTTGTCCCGCTTCATCTGTATAAACTGTTTGAATTTTATTCCTAGTAGTTTGTGGCTTATTTGACGTAATTGCAATCTTTTGACCGATTAACCGATTCATTAAGGTGGATTTTCCAACATTTGGTCTTCCAATTATGGTAACAAATCCTGCTTTGTTGTCTGCGTTCATTCATTTCTCCTTTATCACTTGTAACCATTTCATGTATCAAGGGTCAAAAGGTAGTTTGACCCTTGTTGCATTTAATTACGATATAAATTCTCTAAGTGTTTAAATAAATCTTTTTCTTTTTCTAACTTATTTTCATTTCCAATTACACAGATTGCATTATCTTCTAAGACAGCATCTACAATGTCTCCTAATGCTTGTATATCTTCCACTGTTGCATTTAATATTTGGTTTCTCTCCTTTTGCATCTGCTCATAAGTCAGATTGCTTAAATACGCAGAAAGGGAGCGAATTCCTTTCCCCATTGGAGTCTGTGGAACGTCCATATCACTAATGGTACCAATTATAAATTTGGTCATATCTCTTTCATCTGCCTGAAAGCTTCTTAAATAATTCGCTGTCCCATTATAAATCTCGTTGGTTTTCTTAAGATTAGGATCACGATAAGATACTAAATAGCTATCTCCTGTGATAGCAAAGTTGCTCATACAACCATAAGCTCCGCCTTTAACTCTGACATTATTCCATAAATAATCATAGCTTAATATCACCTTGAGCATTTTAAGTGCTCCTGTATATTCAAAATTCTTACTTCTAAAGTTACCACATCTTGCAACATACTGTACCTTTGAAGAAGACTTAAATCCTTCATTTTTCTTTGAAAGTTCTGGTACAAACTTACCTTCAACGTAATCATTTGTATAAAGGCAACTTTTGAATGATTCAATTTCTCTTTCTAGATATTCAAAGCCCGTATCATTTGCTGTATAGGATATCATTAGATTCTCAGGGCGAAAGATAATATGCATAAGTTCCTTTAATTTATTGATTAAATTCGTCTTTTGATTATCAAAATCACTTTCTATTTTTTCTATAACGCGGAAAAACTCAATGCCACCCATTAAATCACTATAATAAGATACTGGTGAAAAATACGAGCATCCTCTCATCACAGAAACTGAATGACCTGACGAATTAAGCGTCATTTGAAGCCTAGACTTTAACTGTGCTATAATCTCATACAAACGCTTTTCATCCTCTAATTTTGAGTTTAGTAAAATTTCTTTCATCATCTTAAAGGAATAGTCTACCTTTTCGTATAAAGCTTTTGACCTAATATGGAATTTTACTTTGAATTCTCCTTTGCTCTTTAGATCAGGGAAAATATTAATTACATTCGTAATTCCACCTGTATTGATATTGATTTCATTATACAAATCCCCATAACTATAGTTTTTCGTATCAATATAACCAAGAACGGATTTAAGAATCCCCATATATGGAATCAACTCGTTTGATACCTTACCAGCATCAAAAAGAAGTTCTAAATATCCAATTCCATTGGTAAACAAATTGTGATGAACCACTTCGATACCATGAATTGTTTTAATCTCATTATAGATAGGAGAGGCTTCTTTTTTCATATCCTCACGCTTTAACATTGGAATTGCCTCCAACTCTTCTTTTGTAGAAGGCGTTTCTTGATATACTTCTAAGGCTTTTGTATCCTCTATCAGCTTTTGTATCTCTTCTTTTGACAATCCATCTTTATACTTTTTTAGTTTATCCGAAAGGATTTTATCATTTTTAGCGGTCAATCCTCTTTCAGGCTCTACAATCACAATCGATGCATGCTTATTATTGATTAAATAATCTCGAATTAAGTTCTCATAGTATCCTGTTCCAATCTGACTTTTTAAGAATTCAAACGTCTTTAATGCTTCAATATGAATGAAAGGTTTTTTATCATCATAAAGCCAACTATCAAGCATCTGTAGACCATACATAAGTCCTTTTGGATAATTTCCAAAATCAGCTTCACGGTATCTAAATTCATTATAATTAATTCCTGCCTTGAGTGCTTTTCCATCTAGTCCCTTTTTGACAATGTCTGACAAGGTATCTAAAATAATCTGAATAAATTTATCCTTTAATCCTGTGTTGGAATTTTTTGCTACGATAGAAAAGATTGGTTGTAACGTTCCATTATCGTAAGATCCCATAATATCTTTACCTATTTTAGCATCTAATAACGCCTGCTTAAGTGGTGCACCTGGCGCACTTAATAGAGCATATTCTAATATCTGGAACGCAAGATATAATTCCACATCCAAACTCGTTCCAACTACCATATTATAAGCTAAAAATGTATTGTCCTCTAATGGTTCTGATTCCGTTATTGAATATTTTTCTTTTACCTCGACAATCTTTTCGAATGGCTTTTGGCATTTTATTTCTGAATTTATCGATATCGTATCGTATTTACCCAGATATTCTTTATCCAACCATTTTAATTTTTCTGCAATGTCTATATCCCCATATAAATAGATATAGCTATTGGATGGATGATAATAGGTTTTATGAAATTCAATAAACTTATCATATGTTAACTCTGGAATCTTACTTGGTTCCCCACCTGACTCTCTTGCATAGGAAGTATCAGGGAATAATGATTTTAAGACAAGTCGTCCTAGTACTCCTTCTGGCGAAGAAAAGGCTCCCTTCATTTCGTTATATACAACACCATTTATTTTTAATTTTGCATCTTCTGATTCAAGATCATAGTGCCAGCCTTCTTGCTTAAATATTTCTTCCTTTTTATAAATATTAGGATGAAACACTGCGTCCATATATACATGCATAAGGTTTTGGTAATCCTTATCATTGCAACTTGCGATTGGATATATTGTTTTATCTGGATAAGTCATGGCATTTAAAAAGGTATTTAGAGATCCTTTGACAAGCTCAACAAAGGGATCTTTCGCTGGAAATTTTTCAGAACCGCATAAAACCGAGTGCTCTAATATATGAGGTAAGCCTGTATCGTCATTTGGAGGCGTACGAAAACCTACATAAAACACTTTATTCTCATCATCATTTTTTAAAATAGCGATGCGAGCACCACTTTTTTTATGCTTTAAAATATAGCCAAAAGAATTTAAGTCCTTAATTTCTCTTTTTTCTACTACTTGATATTCTTTGATATCATTTATATCCATCTAGTTACCTCCATCTATTTCAATCGTCACTTATCTTTATTTTATCCAATATATTCTAACACATTCATCTTATTTATGCAAAAATAAGTAATAAAACGACGATACTTGTTTTATGTGTAACTATTCATCAAAAACTATCTTTTGAATAAATTTTGCAACACCACTTTCATCATTGGTTAAAGTATGAAACTTGGCCACTTCTTTAATTGGCTCTATTGCATTTTCCATTGCAACAGTATAACCAAACTCTCTTTTTAGCATGGAATAATCGTTTAGGCTATCACCAAAACACATTACTTCTTCCATTTTAATACCGTGTTCTTTTGCATATTGCTCCAATGCAATTCCTTTATCAGCTCTTTTATCCGTTATTTCTATGTTTGTGTGGAAAGAAGCAGATACTGACAGATTAGAATTTAGACTCAGTTTTTCTCGAAGTTCACTGATTTTATTCGTATCTTTATGACTAATAGCAATTTTAAAGACCTGATAACCTCTATCAAAAATTTCACTTACATTTGAAATATAAATAAAACTTTTTCTTAATCTCATGATGTCTTGATAAATCTCTTCTTCCTCAATTGCACTAATATCTCCACTGTTATAAAGTGAAATCCATCCTCTTAAAAAGCTTTCTGCTTCTTCTTTTTTAATCGCGATGCAAGTTCCAGCATTCGTATTAAATTCAACGAAGAATTCTTTTATATCCACATAAGAAATGATATCCATCACATCTTCTTTTTTCATATAACAGGCCTTAATCAGTTTTCCTTCCTTATTATAAACAGATGCACCATTCATGCAAATGGATTCACACTGAATATTTGTATCGTCAAGTACATGGCGTACGCCCTCATAGGTTCTACCTGAGTTTGTTACAAATCGAATACCCATATTTTGTATTTTATCTATCATCTCTTTATTTTCAAGCGATACATGTCTTTTACTATTTAAAAAGGTTCCGTCCAAATCAACAGCAACTAATTTAATCATAATTTTTCTCCTTTATCTCTTGCCTTTTAGCCATCTATACAAGTATACCACAAAAAGTTAAAAAGTGTGAGCATAGCTCACACTTTAGAGTTCAGACAAACATTCTATGAATGCGTAGGCTGTTGACTTTGTCGACACCCTAACTAACCATGCCTCCAAAGGTCCCTCCTGAAACGCACATCACTAATACTGTAAAAAATCCAATTCCATCGCTTCCAACCGAACGATTTACCGCAAAGGATACGAGTGCAAGAAATGCAAAATAGGCTGCACCACATATCGCGCCCCAAATAAATTTATTCTCCTTTTTAAGCTTTCCAAGAATAAATCCACCCACAAAACTTGCCAATATGTAGATAATTGTAATGCCTACCTTTACTTTACCATCGTCCAAGTCTAGTTTGTATACAAATAAGGCTAATAATAATAAGGCTAAGCCAGTTATTATATAGGAGCATAGAAGGCATTTTAAGATGGTAATTACACTGTTACTTGGTTTTGGTGTTGTTTTATCCACTGCTTTACCTCTTTATTTCATTATATAAACAGTATATTATAACACCTTCTATAAAATTACATTAAATCGCCTTGAATGTAATAATAATTTTTGTCCCTCTTAATGGCTCACTATCGATTTTAATATCCGCATTATGATAATATGCCCCATGTTTTACAATGGATAGCCCAAGGCCTGTTCCACCTGTTTCTCTGGAATGACTCTTATCTACACGATAAAATCTTTCGAAAATACGATCCTGGTGCTCCTTTGGAATTCCAATTCCTGTGTCCCATACCGATAATACGACTGTATCATTTTCTTTGATTACACTAACACCCGCTTTTCCATTATCTTCATTATATTTAATTGCATTATCTAATAAGTTATAAATCATCTCATCTAGAATTTGACGCACTCCTTTTACTTTTACATTTTCGCCTATTACACGAAGTTCGACATTCTTTTTCGCTGCTTGTGTCAGCAGTCTTTCTTTGATATCTTCTGCTAATACTAGCAAGTTCACCTCTTCAAAGTCTGGAGTATTTTCATCTTCATCTAGTCGAGATAATTTAATAATATCTCCTACTAAGCTGCTAAGTCTAGTTGCCTCACTGTATATTCTTCCTGAAAATTCTGGAATATCTTCACTTTTAACCAAACCATTTTTAATGATTTCTGCATATCCTGAAATAGACATCAATGGCGTTTTTAGTTCGTGTGAAACATTTGCTGAGAACTCTTTTCTCATCTGTTCTGCTCTATGCTTTTCCGTTACATCCAGCATAAGTACGACACACCCATTTAATATGCCTTCTAAATAAACTGGATTTGCCATAATCTTATAATATTTGTTATCAAGTATGACAATGGCATCACTTGGCGTGCCACTCATTGCTTCTTCAATGGTGCTTTGGAATTCATGATTACGGCTAATCGTTAGAAAATGTTTTTCGATACAGTTTCCTCTTTTTACATTTAATAACTCAACTGCCGCACGGTTCATAGATAATACCGTATTTTTCTTGTTAATAATAATAAGAGCTTCTCTCATATTTTCAGTTATGGCATTAAACTCTTCTTGCTTTTTATTCAAATGCTCTAACTGCTCTTTAATAAGATGGTTTTGGTTATCGATTCGATGCAAAAGTGGTGTTAACTCATCATAAATATCATTTTCAAGAGGTTTCTCTAGGTTTAGATTATTAATAGGAGTAATAATACTCTTGGTTTGCCATCTCGCAAAAATCATTGCAATAATTAAAATGATACATGCTAATACAAGAAGTATAGGCATATTAGTCATAATCATGGTCAACACGCTATCTGTTGTATTGGCAACTCGTATAACCATACCGTTATCCAGACGAAAGGCGTAATAAAATGTCTGCTGTCTTAGCGTTTCTGAAAAACGCATCGAACTGCCTTTTCCCTTCTTTAGTGCTTCTATAATCTCAGGTCTGTCTTTATGATTATCCATTGTATGAATTTCTTCAGAGGAATCGAATAAAACAGTTCCCCCTGAATCAATGAGAGTAATTCGATTCCCCTCATCTTTCATGACCTGATTATCTAAATAATCAATCCCAGTAATGTTGAGCGCAGAGTTTAAATACCTCGCTTCTCTTTCCACTTCTTTTTCCATATTGTTAAAAAGCTGCTGGTACATCACCCCTACAATCAAAACATAAAAAAATATAAGGGAAGCTGCGATTAAAACACCCATGCTTCGAAATATTTTTTGTCTCATTTATGCCTCCATTATGCTTGTATTCTATAACCTACTCCTCTTACTGTCTCAATCGTATTTCCTGCCTCTCCAAGCTTTTGTCTAAGTGTTCGTATGTGAACATCTACCGTTCTAGTCTCTCCATCAAAATCATAGCCCCATATATGTTCTAACAAACGATCTCTCGTTAAAACGATTCCTATATTTTCGATTAAAAATCTTAATAATTCATATTCTTTTAAGGTAAGCAGAACACTTTCATTGTTGACATAAACATTGTGCTGTTCCAAATTAATCTTAATTTCACCTACCTGTAATTCATTTTTAGGCTCTTCGGTTTTTACACGTCTAAGAACCGCTTTCACTCTGGATACAAATTCCATCATCCCAAAAGGCTTCGTAATATAATCATCCGCACCTTCATCAAGTCCAATTACTTTATCATATTCTGCGCCTTTTGCAGTCACCATAATGACTGGTATATGCTTTGTTTGTACTGTCATCTTTAATTTTTTTAGTATCATAATACCATCTTCACCAGGTAGCATCACATCAAGTAAAATCAAAGATGGTATCTTCTTATCCAATTCTTTAAACAACTCTGTTCCGTTTTCTAGCCCTTTTGCTTCAAATCCAGTTGATTCTAGTGTGTACACAATCAACTCTCTAATATTTCGTTCATCTTCAACACAATAAATCATACTTATCAGCTCCCTTTATGCTTGCCTGTTATGGAAAACTCAACCCATTCTGCAATATTCGTTGCATGATCCCCGATTCTTTCAAAATATTTTGCAATCATTAATAAATCAACCGCAAACTCGCCATCACTTTCACTGTTACTGATAAAGGATATCAGCTCTTTTTTAACCTTAATAAAGTATTCATCTACCACATCATCATAATCAATAACATGCTTAGCAAGCTCTAAATCTTTTCTTACATAGGCATCAATGCTATCTGTTACCATTTTCATGGTTGCTTCGCCCATACCTACAATATTTGACAAATCCTCTACTGAAATATTGGCCATGCTTACGATTTCTGCAATATCTGCCGCCTGATCTCCAATTCGTTCCATATCCGTTATCATCTTAAGAGCAGACGAGATTAATCTTAAGTCCCTTGCTACAGGTTGTTGTTGCAGGAGCATTTTTAGGCACAGGCTTTCTATTTCTCTTTCCTTTTGGTCAATTTCTGAATCTTTTTCCATTACCATCTTAGCAAGCTCCATATTATGAGATGTCAATGCCTTTATCGCATCAGATATTCTTTGCTCACACATCGAGCCCATTTCAATTAATTCAATATTAAGCTGCTCAAGCTGTTCTTCGAATTTGTTTCGCATCAACCAAACCTCCCTGTAATATAATCTTCTGTTCTTTTATCCTTTGGCATAGAGAACAGTTTTTCAGTTTCATTATATTCAATTACTTCACCTAATAAAAAGAATGCCGTTTTATCCGATATTCTTGCTGCCTGCTGCATATTGTGTGTAACCATAACAATAGTATAATCTTTTTTCAACTCAACAGCAAGGTCTTCTATTTTAGAGGTGGATATCGGATCAAGGGCTGAAGTTGGTTCATCCATTAGTAAAACTTCAGGCTGAACTGCTAATGCTCTTGCGATACATAGTCTTTGTTGCTGTCCACCAGATAAACCAAGTGCACTCTTTTTTAAACGATCTTTTACTTCCTCCCAAATTGCTGCATCACGAAGAGATTTTTCAATGATATCATCAAGCTTTGCCTTCGATTTTACTCCATGTGTTCTAGGGCCATATGCAATGTTGTCATAAATACTCATTGGAAAGGGGTTGGGTTTTTGAAACACCATACCTACTCTTTTTCGAAGCATGTTAATTTCAATGTCTGTATAAATATTTTTGTTGTCTAATGTTACAAGCCCCGTGATTCTACATCCTTCTACCAAATCATTCATTCGATTCAAGGATTTTAGTAACGTAGATTTTCCACATCCACTTGGTCCAATAAATGCTATAATTTCTTTTTCAGGAATCGTAAGATTTACATTCTTTAGTGCTTTGAAATCTTTATAATATAAATCCAAATTCTCAATTACTATTTTATTCATCTAATTACTCCTTCGCTATTTTTTTAGCAATAAAACCTGATATGCTGTTAATGACTACTACAATAATAAGTAAGATTACTGCTGTGGCATAGGACTGATTCATATACAACCCTTCTTTTGATAAATTATACATATGAACGGATAAGGTACTACCAGATCCCATTAAATCAGGGATTTGTGCAATTGTACCCGCTGTATAAATAAGTGCTGCTGTCTCTCCTACAATTCTTCCAATTGCCAGAATAACTCCTGCCAAAATACCAGGAACTGCTGCTGGTAATACAATTACAAAAACGGTTCGTAATTTTCCTGCACCCAGCCCAAAACTTCCCTCTCGATACACATCAGGAACTGCTTTTAAAGCTTCTTCTGTCGTTCTCATAATAAGTGGTAAAATCATAATAGCAAGTGTAAATGCTCCAGCTAGCATGGAATACCCCCACTTTAATGTGGTAACAAAAAAGAGAAATCCAAATAATCCATATACAATGGAGGGAATACCAGATAATGTCTCAGCTGTAACACGAATTAATCCTACTATTTTATTTCCTCTTTTTGCATACTCAACAAGATACACCGCCGAAAAAATACCGATTGGTGTTGCAATGAGTAACGAAATTGCTGTCATTACTATGGTGTTAATCAAGGAAGGCATTAAGGATGCGTTTTCCGTTGTATATTTCCATTCAAATAGCTTCCAAGTAATATTTGGTATTCCTTTTACTAAGATATATCCAACCAAAAATACCAATGTTAAAAAAGTAACTGTAGTAGCAAACATGACTAAGATAAATAGGATTGCTGAAAATGGATTACTCTTAAATGATTTTAGTTTACTCATAAATGACTGTGTATTGATAGCTTCCATTAATATTTCCTCCTATTTAATAACGATACCGATAAATTAATGATAAGGATAAATACAAACAGTACCACTCCAGTTGCAATTAATGCTTCTCTATGTAAATCTGCAGCATATCCCATCTCAATTACGATATTGGCTGTAAGCGTGCGTACACCTTTAAAGATTCCTTTTGGCAATCTAGCTTGATTACCTGCAACCATGATAACAGCCATTGTTTCACCGATTGCTCTTCCTATCCCTAATACAACCGCTGCAATGATACCTGATTTCGCCGCTGGTAATACTACAAAAAAGATACTTCTTTCATGGGTTGCTCCAAGAGCTAATGACCCTTCATAATATTGACTTGGAACAGCTCTTATTGCAGCTTCTGATACTCCTACTATCGTAGGTAATATCATAATTCCAAGTAAGATGGAAGCAGTCAGCATACTGCTACCATTTCCTCCAAATACCTCTCTTATAAAGGGAACTAAGAGCACCAGTCCAAAAAATCCATATACGATGGATGGAATTCCAGCCATTAACTCTACTGATGATTTTAAGAATGGATAGATTCTCTTAGGGCAATATTTTGCCATGAAAACCGATGTAAGTATTCCAATTGGAACACCAATGATAATAGCACCTGCTGTCAGATAGATGCTTCCTAATATCATAGGTAATATTCCATAAATGTTATTGCTCGGTTTCCACTTTTCTCCAAGCAAAAAATCAAAAACACCAATCTCTTTGATTGCTGGAATACCGTTTACAAATAGGAAAAAGCATATTAATGCCACAGCTAACACTGACATACAAGCCGCAACTAAAAACACGATTTCCATAAGTCTTTCTAAAATTTTGTTCATAGGTCCCTCCATAAGACAAATATTCACAATTAAATCTTGGATCCAATTGTAAAAGAATATTGCGCAAAAGTGATATACGACATCACTTTGCGCATAACTTGCTATTTTATTTCATCCCAAGCTAATGTTTCACCTGTATAAATTGATTTTACTTGGTCACTTGTTAATTCATCAAAACTATTATTTTTATTTACAACCACTGCAATTCCATCCATTGCAATTACCATGTTGGTCAAGCCACTTTCTAGTTCACTGTCTTTTAATTCACGTGAGGCCATTCCAATATCGCAGATTCCATCAATAGTTGAAGTCATTCCAGTTGTCGAATCACTTGTTTGTACTTCAATTTCAGCATTTGTATTGATAGCTAGGTAAGCTTCTTTTAATTTTTCCATTACAGGAGAAACGCTTGATGATCCTGCTATCACAATCTTACCTGCTGGCTTACTTCCTGCATATGCACTATTTTCAGATGCTGAAATGTATCCATTGTCTTCTACTACTGCCTGCCCATTTGCACTCATGATAAAATCAATAAAATCTTTGGCTACTTCACTTACATCACCTTTCGTTGCAATATTAAAAGGTCTAGCGATTTTGTAAGCTTTACTTTTGATATTTTCAACTGTTGGGTTTGCTCCATCAATCTTTAGTGCTTTTACTGTATCATTTAATGAACCAAGTGATATGTAGCCTATGGCATAATCATCACCTGCCACTGTGGTCATCACTACTGATGTACTATTAGAAATAGTCGCTTCTTCGGTTGTCATATCTTCCTTGTTACCATCTGCATCTTTTTCTTCTACTCCAAATAATTCAATGAAGGCTCCTCTCGTTCCTGAACCATCTTCTCTGGATACTACAGTGATATCATTGGAAGTATCAAAATCACTTGTCACCTTATCTTTTGATGTATCCTCAGTCGTAGTAGTTACACTATCCGTTGATTGTACTGAATCTGTTGTTGTGCTAGTACTGGAGGATTCACCCGTACTTGATGAGCCACATCCCGCCAATAAAACCATGGAAAGTGTTGCTGTTGCAGCAAAGCATAATAACTTTTTCATTGTTTTTTTCATAATATAATTCTCCTTCTTTACATTTCACATCTTTTTTACATTTTCTGTTTACAAACTCATTTTATAAAATGATTGTAAAATCCAAAAGCATGCTTATGTTAAAAATCTGTAAAACTGTTTATTTACAATCTACAATGAATATTTTTGATTGTATTACGATTTTTATCATCCTTCTATCATAAAAGAGTTAAGATTATGTAAAATTCATGTTAAGCACAAAAAATAGAGACTACCCAATGTATTTTGGGTAATCTCTATTTGAATGACAATCTTCTTATTTTTCAACAATTATAAAATCAGACTGCGGTTTGATTGCACCACTAGCAACTAATTTAATATCTTTACAATTATCTGAATTCGTTATTATGATAGGGGTTGTTACCTGGTAACCTTCTTCTTTGATTTTTTCAATATCAAATTCTGCTAGTAAATCACCAGTCTTTATTTCATCACCCGCTTTCACCTTAATATCATAATGCTTTCCATTTAATTGAACCGTGTCAATTCCAATATGAATTAAAAGCTCTACTCCACTATTTGATGACAAGCCTATGGCATGCTTCGTGTCAAATACCATATCAACTTTTCCATCAAATGGTGCGTAGACTTTGCCAATTTGTGGCTCTATTGCTCCCCCTTTTCCTAGCATTCCTTCAGAAAATACTCCATCATTGACCTCTGATAGCTCCAATACTTTTCCTTCGATTGGCGCTTTAATTTTGTATTCTTTCTCGATGCTATCTATTTTTTCTTCTTTTTCTATTTTTATTTCACTTTGCGTTCCAGTTAAATAATCCTCTAAATTAGATTTAATCACTGTCACCTTTGGCCCATAAATGATTTGCACGCCATTTCCTTTTAAAATAACTCCAGCGGCACCTGACTCTTTTAAAATACCTTCGTTTACTTTTTTAGCATCATATACCGTTGTTCGTAATCTAGTGGCACAACAATCAACATCGCTGATATTGCTAGTTCCACCCAGACCTTTTACTATCATTTCAGACATTTCATCATTTAAAGTACCTTTATTACTTTCTTTTTTTGCTTTTGCTGCTTCCACATCCGCTCTTTTGTATAGTTTCACTTCATCCGTATTTTCTTCCCTTCCTGGGGTTTTCAAATCATACTTAGAAATTAAGAAGCTAAATAATAAATAGTATACAATAAAATATATGATTCCTATTATAACGATAAAAATCCAGTTGGTTTTTGCATTTCCTTGTAATATACCAAACAAAAACATATCAATTAGACCACCCGAAAATGTCATACCAACACCAACTTTAAATATATGCATTAGCATATAAGCTCCACCTGCAAACAAACAATGAATTCCGTACAAGGCTGGTGCAATAAACAAAAAGGTAAATTCAATTGGTTCTGTAATACCTGTTAACATTGAAGTTAAAGCGGCTGATAATAATAACCCTCCAACTGCTTTCTTCTTGGCTGGTAATGCACTTTTATACATAGCAAGTGCGGCTCCTGGAAGACCAAAAATCATCAGCGGAAACTTTCCAGACATGAATCGGGTTGCCGATACGCTGAATTTTGTAACATTAGAAGAAGCAAGTTCCGCAAAGAATATATTTTGTGCCCCTTCAATTAAAATGCCATCCACAACGGCTGTTCCACCAACTGCTGTTTGCCAAAAAGGTAAATAAAATACATGATGAAGACCAAAAGGTATTAACAATCGTTCCATTAATCCATAGAGAAAAGTTCCTGCATAACCAGATTCCATTACAAACTTACCTACAGCGTAGATACCACTTTGAACCATTGGCCATACAAAAAACATTACAATACCAACTGCCAAATATACCAATGAGGAAATAATAGGAACAAATCTGGTCCCTCCAAAAAAGGATAAGACTTGTGGTAACTCTATTTTGTAGTACTTGTTATGAAGTGCAGCTACCCCTAGCCCAACAATGATACCACCAAATACGCCCATCTGAAGCGATGTAATTCCTAGTACGCTTGTAGTTGAATTGGCAAGCATCGCCTCTGCTCCACCGCTTATCTCAATTAATGTACCAATTGCGGTATGCATGATGATAAAAGCAATTGCACCTGATAATGCAGCAACCTCTTTTTCTTTTTTTGCCATACCAATCGAAACACCCATGGCAAATATCAAAGCAAGGTTATTAAACACTGCTGTTCCCGCACTAGCCATAACCCTTAAAATGTTGTTGATTATCGTACCACTTCCCATTATTTCATCCAAATGGTAGGCCGCTAACGTTGTTTCGTTTGTAAAGGAACTACCAATACCAAGCATCAATCCTGCAACTGGTAAGATTGCAATCGGAAGCATAAAAGATCTTCCAATACGTTGTAAAACTCCAAATAACTTATCTTTCAATTTTGTTTCCTCCTAATTTATATTATCTATGTTAAAGTATCCTCTTTTCAATACTGAAACATCCAACAAAAAAAGACCTAAAATTTGTTATAACGAAAGACATGTTCTTACTTTAAAACATGATTAACAAATTTCTAGGTCTTGCCTGCATTATCAGTCACAATCCTGTTAATATTTTTTATTTTATCCAATTATTTTTTATTTATCAACAGTACTAACTCTTCTTAAATGAATGGTTAAAAACATCATCTCTTCTTCGGTAATTCTTTTATGAAATGTATCTTCTACGTATTTTCCTATCAAAGTAGCACACTGATAATCATTGGGATATCTGCTTTTAACGATATCTTGAAACGTTGCATCATCATCCTTTGAAACTTTATTTGCGAAAAGTCTTTGACCAAAAAACTTTAGATGCGTAATAAATCTCTCATAATGTAGAGTGCTTTCATCTAGCTCTAAGTTGTAATATTTACTTACTATACTAAGAATGGCTTTGATTAATTCTGTGATTTGTACGGTATTGCTCATATTGGTATCTAATTGCGCATTAACAATATGTAATGCGATAAACCCAGCCTCATCTTCTGTTAAGCGTACCTTCAACCTCTCTTCAATCAGATCCAAAGCCTCAAGACCTAGCCCGTATTCCACAGGATAGAATTTCTTAATTTCCCACAATAATGCATTATGATATTCAAGATTCTTTTCCTTTCGTTCAAGGGCAAAGCTGATATGATCCGTTAAAGTAATATAGATATTATCACTTAGCTTCTTATTTAATCGTTGCTTGGTAAGTTCAATGATATCTGTTGATGTCTGAATCTGGTTAAGTGGAATATTTTCCAATAAACGAACAAGCTTATTGGAGACTTTTGCATCTTCCATTTTATATATTTTTTCAATTTTATCACTTGCTACTTCATCCCCTGCTTTTTTACCAAATCCAAGGCCAAGCCCTCGGATTATAACTTCGTTTTCATCTTTATCAATTGAGCAGACAATATTATTATTAATTACTTTCGTAATTAGATACATACCCCATAGTCCTTTCTCATGTAATCTAAAAATGTATCATCATATTAGATTCCTTTGTGTACTTCATTCATTTAATTAAAAAAAGACCCTCCTAAGGATAAACTCTCTCATCCTTAAGTTGGTCTTGCCTGCTTTACCAGTCACAATCCTTCTAAAACAGATTTAGTTTATCAAAGATTTTCTTAACTGTCAACTGGATTTTTTTGTTTAACTAAAATATAAAATTTTGCCTTCGCCAAATCTTTTCTCAATCTCTGCTTTTAAAAACACTTCTCCAACTTGTCGAAATTCTGGTCTATAGCAGTATTTTCCTATTCCTCTTCCTACCATAGCTTCTTGGTTATAAAGGTCAATTGCTTCTGGAAAAGCTTCTGTGTTTATTTTTCGATGCACAAAACTATAAGTCATAAAAATAATCTCAATAAACATCTGTTTTTTCATTTTTATAGACAGTGTATCGTTTAGAATATCCAATAACCTTGTATATTGTTCCTTCCAATTCTCTAACAAGATTACAGGGGCAATTAAAATACCAACTTTATAACCTGCCTCTACCATTTTATTTATCGCTTCCACTCTATTGGTCAAAGATGCAGTCCCAATCTCAATATTAGTAATGATTTCGCTTGGATTTACCGACATTCGAAAAATGATTCTTTGTTGATGATTGAGTGGTAGTAAATCATCCACCATACTAAACTTTGTTGGAAATGTTAAATTGCCCTTACCTTCTCTAATAAATTGTTCGATGACAAAGGGTAAATTGTTTGTAATTGTATTTTCAAGTATTAAGTCACTGTTGCTGCCTATTTCAAAGGTTAACTCTTTTTCACTTTTTCTTGAGAAGCGCACCAATTTATCAAGCATTTCTTCACGATTTGCAAAAATTCTTAAATAGGAGCACTTGTTGTAGTTACAAACCAGATAGCAATACAGACACATAGCGCTACACCCCGAAGAAGTAAATGGGACAAGGTAATCAGAGACTTTATGATTTTCTGAATACTTGTGGGTTTTTCGAATTCCTAGAATTAATAAACGTTTCAGCGCTTCAAATTCACTGTTTTCTTTTGTTCTAAGCTCTTCAATATTATTGTGACTTGTGATTGGCGTCCATTCCAGTTCCTCATATTTTTTATAAAGTTGTTTTCCTAAATCATAATTTAACACTTCTGGTTCATAATAAATTTTACTCGGCTTCATTTTTCACTATTCTTTGTAATAGCAAGACAAAGTATCCTTTCTTTTCATATAACAATAGTGTTTGCAAAGTAATCTAAAATATTCTTTCTTTATGAAACCGCATTTATAATACGAATTGCCTGATCTGGATAGTTGGTTATTATTGCCTCTACTTTTTGTTCTACCAAATACTTCATATATTCCTTTTCATCTGCATACCAAACATGAAGTGCAATCCCAAGTTGTCTGCACTCTTTTACAAATTCCTGATCAATTGCTCTCCAAACTGGAGGATGAAGAGCCCTTACCCCAAGTCCAATGGTATATTCTGGTATACCAATGAAGCCATCTGCAAAAAGCAATCCAACGTTAGCGCTACTATCTATTTCTTTTATCTTTAATATACTAGGATGATAAAAGGAAGAGTAAATAACCCTATCTTCCATCTTCATGCGTTTCACTGTTTCTAATGCTTTCTTTTCAATACCTGGATACTGAAAAATACCAGTCTTTAATTCTACATTCACAGTCAAACCAGAGGGTTCTAGTAATTCTAACACTTCCTCTAAGGTAGGTATTTTAATGCTTTGACTCTCGTTAAATACATCCTTACAAGAAAAAGCTTTCAATTCATCATACGTATAATCTTTTACAAAACCTGTTCCATTGGTTACTCTATCAATTTTTTCGTCATGAATCACGACTAACTTTCCATCCTTTGTCAATTGAATGTCCAATTCTACTCCATTCGCATTTTGTTTGATTGCTAACTCAAACGCATTCATTGTATTTTCTGGAGCATATCCGCTTGCTCCCCTATGAGCCCACACTTGTGTTTTCATACTAACGCCTCCTTATTAAAATAGAGCAAGGTATCTTGCTCCATTTCACTATACACCTTTTACTCGTAATTTAAAAGGTTATATTCTTCAATTGCTCGATTAATATCTGTTGCCATTTTAGCTACTGCCTCTTCCTCGTTATGCAGGCCATTTATCATATTTTCAATTTCAGTTTCAACGATTTGTCTTGCCTCTGGAAAAACACTTAAAAGGGCTCCTGCGCAAGAAGGTGAAGAATCATGTAATTGATCAATTGCAGTCATAAATTGAGGGTATTTTTCAATATTATCTTTAAAAACTTGTTCTTCTTGAGCCTTTGTTGTAATCGGGAAATACCCTGTTTGCGCATTCCAATATGCCTGTGATTGAGGAGAAACTAAGAATTTTATAAACTCCCAAGTAGCCATCTTTTTGGCATCATCTTGATTATTAAGAGCCCATAAAGAACCACCGCCTATGGATACACCGCCTTTATCCGTATCCTTTATCTTAGGAAAATATGCTGTCCCCACTTCAAAGGCTCCATCTACGTCTGTTAAAATCTGCTTTAAGGATGCCGTAGAACCAAGAGTCATAGCTGCCTTTCCTGCACTAAATTCTGTAATGGCATTATCTCCACCCCGCCCTACATTAGGGGCATAACCTTTCTCTGCTAAAGCTTTCCACGCTTTTACTATATTTAGCGCACCTCCATTGAAATCAAATTCTACAGAAGTTGCTGCATCGCTTCTACCGTTATCATTGTTTACATAATTTAATTGCTGTTTGCAAATAAACTGTTCAAAAAACCAACCATATATGCCAAGAGCAATCGCCTCAGAAGCACCACCTTCCTTCATTAGTTGACTTGAAATTGACTCTATTTCAGAAAAGCTCGTTGGAATACTTGTGATTCCTGCCTTATCAAATATTGCCTTGTTGTAATATAGAATTGGTGTGGAGGAATTAAATGGCATAGAGTACAGCTTATTATCAATGGTATAATACGCTGCGATATTTGGTTCAATCTGCGTTATGTCATAGCTATCTGCATCAATTAATTCTTGCATTGGTACTACCCACCCGGAATCAATCATAAAACGTGTTCCTATATCGTAGATTTGTACCAGATCTGCTCCCATATTTCCTATCTGAGCACTTTTTAGTTTGTTAATTGCATCATCATAGCTTCCTTGATATTCAGCCAAAACGGTAATACCATTTGTATTCTCCTCATTGAATTTATCTACTAGAAACTGTATTGCCTCACCATTGACGCCCCCCATAGAATGCCAAAAAGTAATGGTTGCCTCTTTTGTACCTGCGGATGTAGATTGTGATTGATTACTCTCTAGCGTTTTCTCAGCTTCTAAGTTTGTTGAAGTTGTTGCGACTGACTCCTTTACATCCGCTTCTGTCGTTTTGGTGCCTGCTTCACTACTACATCCTGCTAATACTCCTAATAGCATCGTAGTACTTAATAACAATGATCCAATTCTTTTTTTCATCTTATCTCCTCTTTCTTTCCTTATTCATAACAAGTAAAACATCATGCTGTTTCATCTTGTTTGTATGAAAACGGAGTTTACTCCGTTGATACAACAAAAATACATTTTTCTTTCTATCCTTTTACTGCTCCTGAAAACATCCCCCGAACTAGTTGCTTTTGCCCTACTATAAAGATAGTTATGGAAGGTAAGATAATCATAACAACGCCTGCAATCATCATAGTTATGGATTGAGAATCCACGCTATCTAACATACTAATACCAATTTGCACCGTTCGCATCTGATTATTTCCCGTGACCAGTAACGGCCACATGTACATGTTCCATGCATTGATAAAGGTATACACTGCCATTGCTCCAATGGCTGATTTCGTAAGTGGTAAAAGTATTCTTACGATAAACCTGATGTTGCTACAACCATCCAACTTAGCTGCTTCATACAAGGACATGGGAAAGGTCATGTAAAACTGTCGAAATAAAAAGATGCCCATTGCTGAAGTCAAATATGGAATGATTAATACTTTATAAGAATTGAGCCATCCAAAACTACTTACGGTTAAATAATTTGAAATTATGGTTGCTTCACCTGGAACCATCATGGTAGCCATAACCAACATAAAAATCACCTTTTTCCCTTTAAACTCTTGAAAAGAAAAGGTAAAGGCTGCAAATGAACAAGAAATCATTTGTCCAAAAGTAATGCTTAATGCAACCAGAAAGGAATTTAATACAAATCTAGCCAACGGTATTTTTGTAAGTGCCTGTTTGAAATTTTCCAATGTAGGATTCTTCGCAATTAAATTAAACTCAGTAGAGAAAACTTCACCAGAAGGCATGATGGCAAGGCTCATGGCATAAAAGAGTGGAAATAATATAATGAGTGCTACCGTTACATTTAAAAATAATAAACTTATTTGTTTGATTGTTTTTCTCCTCTTTGCTCTTTGATTCATATCAATACGAAGCTTATCGAGTTGTTCTATGGTAATCTTATTTGGTGACAGTCTTTGTATTTCTTCCATCAATAACTCACCCCTCTTTTTTCCAGACGAAACATCAATAATGTAAGCGTCATAATAATAATAAATAATAAAACCGATTGTGCCGCCGCACTTCCGAAGCGAAAATTAAAAAAGGCATCACGATAAATAGAATACACAATTAAATTAGTAGACTCCCCTGGTCCTCCTTGTGTTAATATCTTAACCTGCCCAAACGATTGAAAGGCTTGTATAATATTTACAACCAAGGTATAAAACAAAATGGGACTTAATCCAGGAAGCGTTAATCTCCTAAACTTTTGCCATTCATTTGCTCCATCAACAGAAGCTCGTTCATAAATCGTTTCATCTATATTACTAAGTCCTGCTGAAAAATAAAGAAAATTAATACCGCTGTTTAACCATGCAGTTAATAAAGCGACACATATCAAGGCATACTTTGGATCATTAATCCAATTAACATTAAGCCGTAATAGCTTATTCATGATTCCCACCGAAGGGTTCAGCATTATCTTAAATACAATTGCAGCGGAACTTGAAGCGATTGCCATAGGAAGTGCATAGGCTGTACTAAAGAAGCGAATTCCTGGTAAGCTTTTATTGCAAAGCATGGCAGCCAATAAACCGATTAACATACTTACACAAACTGAAATCAAAACAAATATAATCGTTACCACAATGCTGTTGTAAAAGGACTTTGATTGGAATAGCTCCATATAATTTCCAAGGCCTACAAAGAGTTTCGCCTGTCCCATCTTATTTGTTTTATACAAGCTCAAATAAATGGTTTTAAAAAAAGGAAAAAATAAAAAAATTCCAAATATTAATAGCGATGGTACTAGATAGGTATAAGGTGCAAAAAACTTTACAATTCTATTTTTCATCATGAATCCCCTTTATTCATTTACTACTTCTTGTATTCTTATTCTCATATAAAATATTTTCTTGTGTATTGGCATCAAATAAATGGAGCTTTTCTTGATTGAATCTTATTTGCATTGCTTCATTTAGTATAATTTCATCCTCTGTGTCAACACAAACAAGATAGTTTTTCTCACCAATATCAAAATATACATTTGCTTGTGCTCCAAGAATTTCTCTTCTATTTGGATAAATAGTAAACGTATCAGCATGTTTATACTCTTTATCTGCAATAATCTCTATATCATTTGGTCGGATACCAATGATTACCTTTTCATTGACATAACCTTTTGCATAAAGAGTGTGATTTAGTATGTCATTTAATTTTATTTTCTTATAGTTAAATTCAAGATAAAGTCTTCTATTTTTTGTCGTTACCTCTGCTTCAATAAAGTTCATAGTTGGTGTCCCAATGAAACCTGCTACAAACAAGTTACGAGGATTCTCATAAAGTATTTTGGGACTTGCAATTTGCTGTATCATACCATCCTTCATGACAACTATTTTGGTTCCTAGTGTCATTGCTTCTGTCTGATCGTGCGTTACATATATAATAGTAGTGCTTAATTCTTTATGTAATTTAGCAAGTTCTACTCTCATTTGCCCTCTAAGCTTTGCATCGAGATTTGATAACGGTTCATCCATTAAAAATATGTTTGGCTGCCTTATTATCGCACTTCCTATTGCAACTCTTTGTTTTTGTCCGCCAGATAATGCGTTTGGCTTTCTCCATAGAAGGTCTTCAATTTGTAATAAGCTTGCAGTTTCTCTTACTTTCTTATGGATCTCTTTTTTGGGTACATTTCTTATCTGAAGTGAAAAGGCCAAATTATCATATACTGTCATGTAAGGATAGAGTGCATAGTTTTGAAATACCATAGCTAAATTACGATCTTTACTTTCAATAAAGTTAATCAACTTCCCATCCATCCAAAGCTCACCTTGCGATATTTCTTCCAAGCCTGCAATCATTCTCAAAGTAGTTGACTTACCACAACCAGATGGACCTACAAATATTACAAATTCTTTATCCTTTATTTCGAGATTAAAATCTCTAACTGCAGATATTTCATTGTCATAAATCTTGCTTACATTTTTTAGTAGTAACTTTGACATCTCATTCTCCTAATTCCTTTCCTATATTTACTAAATTTATTCTATCTTAATTAGGAATTTCTATCTATCATAGGAGCGTTAATTGTTCGTTAATAACTTGTTAAGCCGATACTTTTCCTATTTGAATAATCAGTTGACAAATGTATTTCTTTTCTTTAATATGTAGGGTACAGTTTTTTTAAGTTATTTTTGAAAAATATTGTCTGTTATTGTACTGCAGGTAGAGAAAACTTTTAAGGAGGAGCAAGATGTTTCGTACGATGAGAAGATTTAAGCAAGCTGTTTCAGAGGAAGAATGTAAGAAGATATTGACAGAAGAAAAAAGAGGAACCTTTTCTGTTATTGGAGATGATGGATATCCATATTCACTCCCGATTAATTTTTATTACGATGAAAAAGAGAACCGCATTTACTTTCACGGCGCTAAGCAAGGCCATAAGGTCGATGCTATAAATAATTGTGATAAGGTTTGCTTCACCATATGGAATACAGGTTTTAAGAAAGAAGGCTGCTGGGAGTGGAATGTTACCAGTGTCATAGTTTTTGGAAGAGCAAGTCTTATTGAAGACAGAAAAATTACAGAGGACAAATCACGTAAACTGGCGCTAAAATATTACCCAACCAAGGAAGAGGTCGAAAAAGAAATAGCTCTTGCTATTGATAGAGTACAGCTTTTTGCCATTGATATTGAACATATGACTGGTAAATTGGTTAATGAAAAATAAGAGTAATTTAACTAATGTATAGCTAATATGATTTATTGCAAAAATTGAGCCTGCTCATTTTAATACGTGTATATTTTCAGTATAAAAAGGAACCATCAAATGGTTCCTTTACACTGTTCTATTCTTACTTTGACTTCTAAATATTTATTCTAAAAATCAGCTCCTGAAATATTTCGGTTTCTATTATGAAATTCTTTTATGCTATCCCATACTTCTTCAATTGATACTGGTCTTCCATCATGGGCATCCACCCCAACTTCATATCGGCGTATCGGCTCAAATGTCGCCTTCTTTCGATGTAGGTGTCCATGCAAATGGATTCTATCATTGCGATAACCTTCCCACACCTCGATTGGAAAATGAAATAATATAAATTTAGTTTCCTTTATTCTTAATATATAATAAGGTTGACACCATGCATATAGACTTTTATCAAATTCTGAATCCTCAAGGTATTTATCGTGGTTTCCAATTATTAAATATTTCGTACCATTTAAGCGTTTTAATATTTCGTTTGTTTCACTTGCGTTACCGTCAGAGATATCACCCAACAAATATACCTCATCCTCTGGTGTAACGACTTCGTTCCATTGTTTTATTAAGAACTCATTTTTTTCTTGTATGGAATCAAATATGCGATTGCCGACCATGGGAACTTGTTTATTATAGAAATGCAAATCAGATGTAAAATAAATCATATCATACCCTCCATTTAAAAGTTCTTTACAATATAAAATAGACAAAGTACACTTTACTAGTATTACTTTGTCTATTTATAGTTAGAGTTCATGCTTTGATAACGTTCAAGAAACTCGTTTGAATCTCTTTGAAACGTTAAGTAACATTAATATCTCATTGGTATTAAATCAACGTAATCTTGAACTGATGCATTATTATTAAACAATTCAATAATTTGTCTTCCAAGTGGATTAAGTTCTGGCGTATTGTATTTATCCAATTCCTTTTTAAAGAAATCTGATAAAATCTTAGCACCTGCATCATAACCTTCAATTCCAATTTCTTGTTGTCTTTCAGGTTGCAAAAATGCTTTACCAATGTGCTGTCCATCAATCTTAAGTGAATCTAAGCCATAACCTAATAAAGAGCATCTAGATTCTATTAAATGTTCCTGTCTAAACTTAGCACTTCCTCGACGGGCAATGTATTCTCTGGCAATCCATTGTGGAACAAATCCCACTTCATATACACCTACATGCTGATTTGGGATAAGTACGTATCTTGTATTAGGCGAATTAACGATTTGCTCTAATAAAAGGTTTGCTTGTGTAACCATTTTTCCTGTTGCAAATGGCCAGTAGGAACCAACACCTTCACTCTTCATCTCTGAAGAATCTATAATACTTGGATTATTAAATCCGCGTGGTGCTACCAATCTCCATAACCATGCAAGTGCTGGTGGAAGAATATGAACCAAACCTAGAATACCGTAAGATGGATGTTCTTTGGTACACGCTGGTGTACGAACTCCAAAACTTCTGATATCTACTTCTACAGAGTCTGATATTACATTATCCATAAGGCGTCTTGGCAATATAACTCTAGGATTAGGGCATGGCTTACCAGTTGAGTCCATGGTATGTTCCCAAACAAGACATGTAGAGTTTGGTGTCGCTTGCAAATTCAAAAAGATTAGTGGCTCTTCTGGTTGAGTAAATATTTTTTCTAATTGAGGTGCACTACCATATTTCGTAATATTATCTACTCTTAAAAACCAGCCTGCTTCTGCATCTCTTACTACTAATTTTTTACTTTCATTTTGCATTGCAGTATGACACAATGCCATGTCATCTGTCACTGGTAAAAGATCACAAGAATCAGTAAATTCAAGATAATGTTTTTCACCTGTTACAGAGTTTAGACCAAGAACAACTCTTCCATCCATTTCTCGATGCATGTGTTCGATCATTTCACTCTTTCCACCACCTGAAGCACCTTCATGCATAATTACGATTTCATTGTCATAAGGAGTGATTACTTTAACCGTAGAAGCATGCGCTGTTACCCAGCCTTCTTGTTCTCCTATGTCTAATAGCACCGCATAGATACCCTTTTTCGCACTTGGACCTGGATATAAATTATAAGAATATACTTCATGCATCTCAACACGGTTATGTACAACAACCTGTTTTCCTTCAAAATGAGTGTGTCTAAATGGAGGCGCTAAAAAAACAACCGCTTTTGCATCAAATTCCCAATCAATTTCATCAATATTTAAAAAGTCCTGTAAATCTGCAAGACCTGCTGCAAAAAATCCAGCGTTAATCGGAGCAATTACAATTGAATCATAACCATATTCCAAGCCTCCAGATTTAAATGGAAAGAAAATTAATTCTTGCTCTTTTAACCAGGTAAATGTGTCTTGTCGTAATTCCTCAAAGTCTTTTCCATATATATCAGAATACTTTGGCTTATCGGTTGGCTTTTGATCAGCAATTACCATCGAATTTGGATCACGTCTTCTCATGTAATCCTCGTAATAATTTACTACTACGCCGTTCTTACATTTCACTACAGTAGCTTCTTTTACATTTCCTATTCCTGGCACATCATAACAAACATCAAAAGTAGTATTATTGCCATTTCCCATAGCTAATTCAATTAATTCTTCTCTGGTTCTTGGTACAGTTACTCCCTTGGAATTATTCAAGATATCAAGAATATAATTAGGAAGGTTTAATTTTTCAGTTACTGTTCTCATCTTTACCTCACAATCATTTTTGATTAAATGAATGAAACTTGCTTATTCATTTAACATACTTTGCTTCATTACCAACTTTATTTATCAGTTCCATACATATTAATATTTACTTGACTTATTGCTTACGCATACCATTTATTTTAACTGATTTTATTCCAATTGTCAACCCAAATTCTTTCACAGAAAGACAAATTTCTTTCTACCGAAGACACATTGTTATTTATTTAATTATTTTCCTTCCTTTTACATAATTAAATTGTTTCAAGATTTTCATTATGTAAAAGACATGAAATGCTTGAAACACTTCATGTCCTCTAATTTTTTACTCATTCTATTAACTTGGCATATGAACCTTTTGCTCAAAAGATGCCTTAATTATCTTACGTCCTTCTTCGAGCGAAGAAATGGCTCCAACTGCTTTCAACTGCATCACAACATTGCCAAGAACAGAGCCTTCAATTGGACCTGCTACTACTTTCTTTCCTGTAGCATTCGCTGTTAATTCACATAACAACTGGTCTTGAATACCTCCTCCAACCATATTAATACAAGGAATTGACTTTCCTGTTATTACTTCGAGGTTTTTAACTGTAGTCTTATATTCATTGGTAAGTCCATTATAAATGGCCATAGCAATTTCTCCAAGGCCTTCTGGCTTTCCTTGTCCATTTTCTTCACAATAAGCTATTACTTCATTCATCATATTATAAGGAGCTGTAAATCTTTGATCATTTGGATCAATGATAAAATCTTTTCTCTTTGCTTCTCTAGAAGCTTTGATAATATCAGGAAATGATACTTCTGCTTCAAATTCACACCAATTTCTTCTAAGATTTTGCATAATCCAAAGGCCATTAATATTCTTTAATAAGCGAATCTTACCTTCTACGCCACCTTCATTGGTGTAGTTATACTGATAGGATTCCTCTGTTAAAACAGGTTCGTCTATTTCCATTCCAAGCAATGACCATGTTCCACAGCTTAAAAAGGCTGCATTTTCTTCTTCAAATGGGGTTCCAGCAACAGCAGATGCAGTGTCGTGGCTTCCAACAGCTATTACTTTTACACCAGTAAGTCCTGTTTCTTTTACTACTTCATCTATCAACTCGCCAACTATGCTACCAGGTTTTATCATTTCACAGAATAAATCTGTTCTAAGCCCTAACTTCTTAATTAAATCAAGATCCCAGAATCTTTCTTTGGCATCTAGTAGTTGGCCAGTACTTGCATTTGTATATTCGTTATACATCTTACCAGTCAAAAAGTAATTAAATAAGTCAGGCATCATTAAAAATTTATCCGCTTTTTCATAAATATCAGGACGCATCTTTTTATCTGCATAAAACTGAAAAATAGTATTAAAGTTCATAAATTGAATTCCAGTAGAAGCATATACTTCCTTTAAAGGAACAATTTTATCAACTTCTTCAATTACACCAATGGTTCGATCATCTCGATAATTAACAGGATTACCAATCAAATTACCATCTTTATCAATTAAGCCATAGTCAACTCCCCATGTATCGATTGCAAGGCTAGTAATCGGAATCTTTTTGGAGGCAGCTTTTTTTAAACCTGTCTTTAATTCATGGTATAGACGAAATGTATCCCAATAAAAGTTTTTACCGATTCTTACTGGATCATTTGTAAATCTATGTATCTCCTCCAGTTCAATCTTACTTCCATCATACTTACTTAGAATAAGTCTTCCACTTGATGCTCCAAAATCAAAAGCTAAATTGTAAATTGGTGTATTCATATATCTTCTCCTTTATATAAATAATTAAATATTAATTCTCTGTAATGATTTGAATGCTTCTATCTTCAAAATACTGGCTCCATTTATCTGGTAATACTTTATCTGTAACCAAAATATCGTTTTTCTTTAAATCAGGAACCTTAATAAATGAAACATTATCGAACTTACTGTTATCAATAGCAAGAATTGTAGTTTTTGCGCAATTTCTCATGACATTTTTAATTTCTGCTTCATTTTCATTTGATTCTGTAATACCCTTTTCTAAATCTACACCCTTGCATGAAATAATCGCTTTATCAACATTAAAATTCATTAAAGTTCGTTCTGCTGTTTTTCCTACCAGTGAAAGAGAAGCATCACGAAGCATTCCGCCAGTTGAAATCACATTAATTCCCTTATTCCCTGAAAGTTCTATCAAAACTTCTACAGAATTCGTGATTACGGTAAGCTTTTTCATTTGTTTTAAATTCTTTGCAGCCATAAGGGATGTAGAAGAAGAATCTAGCATTATCGTTTCTCCTTCTTCTACTAATTCTGCTACAAGTTTAGCGATAATTTGTTTTTCTTTTTTATTGGTTTTTTCTCTGATTCTAAGCGGAAGGTCTACATTTGTATTATTGTTCAAAACGGCTCCACCATACGTTTTTTTAACAAATCCTTCTTTTTCTAATTTCTCTAAATCTCTACGAATTGTTTCTTCTGTAACATTATATTTTTGACTTAACTCTGCTACCAATACCCTCTGCTCTTTTTGTAAAGTGGCTAATATTTCATTTTTTCTTTCTATCGCGAGCATATTTACACCTCCTGTTCTTTATACTAATGCCTACACATTGTTACGCACGTTGTACTTTCATAATCATCTTATATTGCGATGATTCATTTTTACACTTTTTAGTATTATACCATAATATGTTTGTTTTTTGTAGTATTTTTGTATATTTTTTCTCAAAAACAATACAAAACAACACTATAGTTATTTTAAACAAAATACAAGGAGAAGAATATTTTTTTAACAATAACTATCTATAGTGTTACGTATTTTTTTAACCAGTTTACTGCTAAATCAAACCAAACTTCACACTCTCTATCAATTTGTTCTTTTTTATTTGCAGTAACTTCATTGGCTAATGACAAGCCATGCTCTCCATCTTGAAATACATGCAACTCATAAGGAACATTATGTTTTGCCAATTCTAATGCAAATTTCAACGAATTTTCTGCATACACCAAATTATCCTTAGCCGTATGCCATAAAAAGGTGGGTGGGGTATGTTGTGATACCCAATAAATCGGACTATACTCTTTTACTATATCTTGGCTTAAGTCACTTTTTCCTGTTAAAGCTTTGTTTGCAATTTTCATAAATTCAAGATTTGCTTTTGCTTTTTCATCTAAATCTTCTCGCTCAGCCTTTTTAAGCATTACATTATAATCTAATAAGGCATACCCTAATATCAGCGCATTTGGTTTGATTTGGTCACTTTCTGCCTGATTAGAAAGAGCATTTAGTAAACTTTGATCTTGCCAATGTACTCCCAAGCTGGCCGCCAAATGTGCTCCCGCAGAAAAACCACATACCACTACCTTTTGGGAATCAATCATCCAAAGATCTGACTTTCTTCTTAAATAGCGAATGGTATGTGCCAGCTCCTTTAGCGCTTGTTTTCCCACTCCTACTTTATTTCCCTCCATATCACCAGTCGTATATCGCAGTACAACTGCATGATATCCTAGTGACAAGAACTTTAGAGCAATCGGCTCTGCTTCTCGATCCGATGTGAATAAATAGCCTCCCCCTGGTGCTATTACTACAACTGGTCTTTTTCTTCCTGAAAGCAATTCTTTTGAATCCTCCAGTAAATAAGCCGTAAAGTATGCTCCTGATTCATTTTCCTCTACATAACGTTTCTTAATAATCAAATCAGCCAACTCCCTTCTATTAAGCTTTTGGTTTTTCTATTAAAAAAGGCGATAGAGAAAAATCTTTATCGCTTTTAAAAGTATAACATATTATTCATTTGTTCGCTACATCAATGTTTTTACAAATTCTTTTGAAGGATTTGGTACGATTGCATAATCTAATATCATCCCTTCTTCCTTAATCAAAGCAACAGATGAATTTACTGCCTCTGTTACTGCTGCTACACTGCCTGTAAGAAGTACATAAGATTTGCCACACATTCCTCTACATACACGTATTTCAAAAATATCCACTTGTGCGGTCTTTGCAGCATGGTCTGCCGCAACAATCGCAGAAGCACCTGTAAATGTTTCTATGACTCCAAGCGCTGAAACATGCTCAATTTCCGAAGTACAAGAAAGTGCTTTAAAAATTGAATCATGGGGATTTCCAAGTACGAACTTATCAATCAGACTTTCTGGATAAGCCTTCTCCACAGCATCTACGGATACTCTAATTGCACTTAAATCTCCGCCAAACAATATGATAAATTTACCTGGACAAACTGTCTGAGCTTGAATCAATTCTACATCTGCTGTTTTTACAAGCATATCTGCTGCTTTTATACCAGTAGAAACTGTTTTATATTCTACCATTCCAATTGCCTTGTTCATCTTATTCATCTCCTGAAACTATTATTATAAAGTTATCGTTTACTGTCGTAATTGTTCCAGATATACTTGCATGTAGGCATACACCTAATGCCCCATCCTCTGGCATACCAATTATCTGGCCTTTTAAAACCTTATCTTGGACTTTCACACATGCTTTACATGGTGCACCTAAGCTTTGACGCAATAATAGCTTCACTTCTTTCATACCTGTTTCGCATGTTACTAATGGTGCTGCTACATCGAACTTTGCTAAACCTAGTCTATTAATTAGTCTATGTTCAGGAACCTTACGTTCCTCTCGAAGTCTATTAACTGGCCCATTAGGTTTTTGCATAGGTTTTACACCTTTTGCTCTAAGTCCATTTTTATATTCATCTAATAGTCTTCTTGGTGATAAACCTTGATGACAAGAATACATTTCACAAAGTCCACATGATACGCAATAGAATGTATTCATAAATGGTTCTACGTTATATGTAATTCCATTCGCAATTGCTCTCATAAATTCATGCGGTTTTATTGATGCTCCAAGAAGGTTTCTTGGACAAAGACTCGTACACATAGAACATTGAGAACAAGCCGACATAGCTGCCTTTAAGTTACTTTTTGTGGTACTTTGTCTTTTGGTTACTGGTGGACATGAAGTTGGCAATACCAAAATGGCTTTTGTCGTTTTTGTTACAACATCAAACACAGAGCAAATTTTACCCGTCATAGGACCTCCCATGATTACAATAAAATCCTCTTCCAAAAAGCCTCCTGCCATATCAATTAGTTTTTTCACTGTGATTCCAATTGGAACCAAAGCTGTAATTGGATTCTTGACAAGACCAGCTACTGTTACGAACTTTGTCGTAACATTTTCATCTTTTGTAACTTTTTTATATACATTAAGAACAGTCTCGACGTTTACAACCACACAACCTACTGTAATTGGTATCTTACCCTGTTCTACAATTTTTTTCGTAGTCTCATATATTAAAACAACCTCATCACCTGCCGGGTAGATATCTGGCAAAATATGAAGTCTTAGCTTTTTATAGTTTTCAATACTACTCTTTACTGCTTCAATCGAAGAAAGATAGGATTTTTTTATCGCTATAATTCCTTCGTTTGCTCCCATTGTATCTACAAGCATTTGCATGCCAGAAAGTATCTCATCTACATAATCTGTCATGAGCTGTCTATCAACTTTGATTAATGGCTCACATTCAGCGCAATTTAAAATAATAGTCTCTGCCTGATCAGAAAGTTTGGCATAAGTTGGAAATCCAGCACCGCCTGCTCCAACAACACCACCCTCAAATAACGCTTTTTTTAATTCTAACATTTCCATCTGTTTCACCTAAACCTTGTTCGATTATTCATCCATTCTAATCTTAGTCTATGAGAACTATTTTTTGCGGATCATCAACAATACCTACAATACACGCATCTACAGGCGCATTCATATCATCACAGCCAACTCTTGCTGCACTACCTGTTGCTACCAATACAATATCATTAATACCAGCTCCAACATTATCTACAGCTACAATTCTTCCTGCATTTAAGCCCATTTTTTCCATAGGATCAACAATTAAGAACTTACTACCTACTAAATTATTATTTTTTCTGGTACAAATAACTGTACCTACTACTTTACCTATAATCATAAATGCCTCCCAATAATCAGGAGTCCAAATAACTTTCCTGATAATGAATGAAAGTGACGTAAACGCCACTTTATTACTTAATTAAGATTCCCATTTCTTTTCCAACACCAAGGCCGTTTGCCTCATCTGTGTCAATGTGCATCTCTAATGTAAATGTTTGATCAACTCGAATTTTAACACCTTCGAAAATGCCACCTCTTCCATTGTCAATCTTCACTTTTACAATCTGACCATCCACTACACCAAAGTTATTTGCATCTTCTGGTGACATATGAATGTGTCTCATTGCTATAATACATCCTTCTTCTAGATAAATTGCACCCATAGGTCCAACGATTGCAATTGGGGCAGAGCCTTTCACGTTTCCCGATTCTCTAATTGGAGCTTTGATCCCTAAACGGATTGCATCAGTTTTTGACACTTCTACCTGTGAAGCTTTTCTTTCTGGTCCTAATATTCTAACATTTTCTATTGCTCTAAGCTTTGTACCAACCAAAGTAACACATTCTTGTGCTGCATATTGGCCGCCCATTAGCTCTTTTTTCTTATTTAACTGATATCCTTTACCAAACAAGATATCTATGTGTTCTCTTGTTAAATGTACATGACGCGCAGAAATTCCAATTGGAATTAATTGTTTTGTATCTTCTATCTCGCTTTTACCAAGGGAAGCTATCACAAGCTTCGTTATTTCTTGTACTAATTGTTCTTGCATCCTAAACCTCCATACGGTTCTTATATAGTTTCTGATTGTGCTTGGCATTTCATGCAAAGCACAATCAGAATAATCTTTGACCTACGTCCAAGATACTCTATTTTGCCTGTGGAAGAATTTTTTCTACATCAGCATGTGGTCTTGGAATTACATGAACTGCTATCACTTCTCCTAATTTAGCTGCTGTAGCTGAACCTGCTTCTACTGCTGCTTTTACAGCTCCAACATCTCCGCGAACCATAACGCTTACTAGTCCTGAACCAATTTTTTCAGTTCCTACTAATACAACATTAGCTGCTTTTAGCATAGCATCTGCGGCTTCAATTGATGCTACCAAACCTCTGGTTTCTACCATTCCTAATGCTTGAAGTTCCATTCTTTTTTCCTCCTTAACAACGACTGTTTGTTCTGCTGGCTGTGTTTTTACAGCACTTTTCGTGGTAAGTGAAGCAGGTTGCTGCTTCGCTTTATTAACCGTACTTGGCTTCTTTTTGGATGCCTTTATCTCTTTTGTAAGGTCATTATTTAGCTCTTTTTCTTCGGCCATCGTTTATTACCTCTTTTTGAATAAACTTTGTTAACTGTAACATCTAAACTTTTATGTTTACTGTTAATCTTCAAAGATATGCTTGTATTTTTTCGCACTGATTGCAACAAGTTTCATCGTCTCTTCATGCGGATTCGCAATGACTGCTGATGCTACTATGTTTCCAACTGCACTACGCTTTGCGCTTTCTATTGCTTCGGTCACAGCAGAAACTTCGCCTTGTACGATAATAGTAACTAACCTACCGCCTAATTTCTTTTCCCAAGTAAGAAATTTAACATCCGCCGTTTTTAACATAACATCCAATGCTTCAATTGCATCCGTGCAATTAGGTAATTCAATTAACCCTAATGATTTCATATGCGATTCCTATTTGATTACAGGTAAGATTTTTTCTACGTCTGTATGAGGTCTTGGGATAACGTGAACTGCTACTAATTCTCCAAGTCTTCCTGCAGCCTGTGCACCAACTTCCGTTGCTGCTTTTACAGCACCAACGTCTCCACGAACCATAACCGTTACAAGACCTGAACCAATTTTTTCGGTTCCTACTAATTGTACGTCTGCTGCTTTTACCATTGCATCTGATGCCTCTATTGCTGCTACTAATCCTCTAGTTTCTACCATTCCTAATGCTTCCTGTGTCATAATTCAAATCCTCCTTAAGATTCTTTCCTTCTAATTGTTATTATTCTAACATGTTTTTTGATAATTCGCACTTATTTTTATAAAGCACTTATTTTCAACATTTTTTCTGTGTTTTCATCTGGTGCTGCTATAATATGCTTTGTTACTACGCCTGTAAGATTATTTGCTGCTCTTGCTGCTGCTTCCATTGCTGCTTCCACATCTGAAATACTTCCTCTAATCTTTACACACATAACCAACGGTACTGGCAACGCATCCGCATTCGCTGGCTTATTCTTATCCAATGCTTCGATTGTTACATTGCCTGCTTTACATGCTGCATCTGCTGCTACAAAAGCGGCTACACAACCAAATACTTCTAATAAACCTACTGCTTGTTTCATAGCTCATTCTCCTATTCATTAATGATTGCTATCTTTAAGCCTTCCATCTTTAAGTTAGTAATATGAGCTTCATTAATTTGACTCAATGGGAACTTATGTGTAATCAACTTATGAATTGGAAGTCCAATTGCTTTCGCACCTTTTAAGAAGTCAAAGGTAGTTGCATAATCTCTTAATGTATATACCCATGAACCAACCGTTGTAATTTCTTTGGAACAAATATCAAAATGAGGATTAATGGTTGCATCTCCACCATTGATAAAGAATCCTAATTCACATAGCCCTCCACCATTTCTGATGAATTTATAAATATTAGCATGTGCAATTGGAGATCCTGTACATTGGAATGCAAAGTCTGCTAAATATCCTCCAAACGCTGCCTTTACGCCATCTGTTAACGCTTCAATTCCTTGGAAGTCTTTAAAGTTAACCGTTGCAGAAGCGCCTAATTCTTTTGCAAAATCAAGTCTCTTTTGTTCTCCATCTATTGCTACAATGTTTTGAACTCCCATTGTCTTAAGTATTGCAATACAAATAAGTCCAATTGGTCCACAGCCTTGCACGGCTACTCTGCTGTTAAATCTTAAAATTCCAGTTGATTTTGCTCTTTCTACTGCATGGATTAACACTGCACTAGGCTCAATCAATATTCTAGATTCTAAATCCAAATCGCTTACGTTAAATACAGTTGATCCTCCTCTGATTACTAAGTAATCAGCGAACCATCCATTTAAATGAATGTCATCGTCTGGAAGTAAACCATATACATCCGCACCACCTACGTTTTGTTTGTTTAAGTCAAACATCGTGATGTCTGGATTATCTTTAAAAATCATACAGGTAACTACTTTATCACCAATTGTTAAAGGTTTTCCTGCGCTGTCTTTTTTTACATTCTTACCCATCTTAACGATTTCTCCGGTACCTTCATGTCCAAGTACCAATGGAATCAAGCCAAATGGATCTCTTTTGAATTCGTGAGCATCTGTACCACATACTCCACAGCCTTCTACTTTAACTAAGATATCGTCATCTCCAAGTTCTGGAATTGGAAACTCTTTGATTTCATAATTTTCAAGTGCTGTAAGCATCGCTGCTTTAGAAGTTTTTGGAATTACTCCTGCTTGTTTTGGAGCTACTGTTGCTCCTGGTGTTCCTTGCATTTCAGCAAGTACTTGCTTTACAATTGCTTCTATATTCATTTCCACTTATGCCACTCTCCTTATCTAATGCTTAATGCATCACACATAACGCATCTTCTGCTCTTTGTAAAGTTCTTAGCTGATGTTAACCCTTCACCTGTACGGCTTGCAATGGTGAAAGTAGCATAGCCTTCTCCGCCAAATCCAAGTGCAGAATAGGAAGGACCATTCTTAACAAAAATAGCGGTATCAATTGCTTTTCCAAATTTTGTTAAGTTATTTACATTCGTGGAATGCATATGTGCAGAATGTCTGTTACCTTGTTCTAATTCTACTGCAACTTCGATTCCTTCATCTACGTCTTTTACTTCTACAATTCCAAGAATTGGCATCATCAATTCTTCTTCAATCAATGGATGTTTTTTATCTCCTTTGAAGATAATACAACGAATCTCATCTCCAACCGTTACTCCAATTTTATTTAAAAGAACTTTTGCACTTCGACCAACACATTCTCTATTTAAAATCTTTTTACCATTTTTCTCAACTAAAACTGTAGAAACTAATTTTGCTACTTCTTCGTCATTTGCTCTATAGCAACCTGCCTCTTCCATATAGTACATCAATTCATCTGTAATGGAACTTACTGCTATGACTTCTTTTTCTGCTATACATGGAAGGTTGTTATCAAATGTTGCACCATTTACAATGTCTTCGGCAGCTTTTGGGATATTTGCTGTTTCATCAACCAATACTGGTGGATTTCCTGCTCCTGCCCCCATTGCTCTCTTTCCTGAGGAAAGTACCGTTGTTACAACACCTGGCCCACCAGTTGCAACCAATAACGAAATATCCTTGTGACCAAAAATAGTCTTACTCACATCCATAGTCGGATTCTCAACCGCTACTGCAAGATTTTCTGGTCCTCCAACTTCAACACTTGCTCTGTTTACCATATCGATTGCAAGATTTGATACATTCTTTGCGGATGGATGTGGTGCAAATACGACAGAATTTCCTGCTGCTAACATTCCAATTGAATTGCAGATGACTGTCTCTGTTGGATTGGTTGATGGACACACTGCTCCAATCACACCAAATGGTCCTTGTTCAATCAAGGTCAAACCTCTGTCCCCTGACCAAGCAATGGTAGAAAGATCTTCAGTTCCTGGCGTCTTTTCCGCAACTAATTGATGTTTTAAAATTTTATGTCCTACATTACCCATACCTGTTTCTTCTACACCAAGTTCTGCAAACATCTTTGCATTCTCTAGTGTTTTCTTACGGATATTAGCAATGATTTTTTCTCTAAATTCTAGTGGCATAGGCTGTATTTCTTTTTGCGCCGCCTTTGCCGCCGCTATTGCATCCTCTATGTTTTCAAATATTCCCATCAATTTTTTTGACTGTACTGCTGTTGTTTTGATGGTTGGTTCTTCTGATTTACCCATATTTTGCAAAACATTTCGAACAATATTTTGAATTTCTTGTTCGCTGATAGACAATTTACGCACCTCCTAGCGATTTACTAATATTCCTTGTCCATTTCTTATTTCATTTGAGCTAAAATCTTCTTTGTAACTTCTGCAACGATTTTTTCAACATCTGTTGATGCAGCTTCGGTTGAAGTAGTACTATCGCATGAATGGCATCCGCCTCCACATTGTCCGCCCAAGTTCTGGCAAAGATCTGCTGGGTGTTTACCTGGTAAGCCCATTTGTCTTCTAATTTCATATAATTTTTGAATGGTTTCTTTATCAAATTCTTTTGGCCCGCCAAGTTGTCTTGCTTTGTATAATAATTCAGCATAGAATTCTACTGATTCCATTTTATGATAAGCAGCTAATAGATCTGTGCTCCAAGTTAACGCTCCGTGGCTTTCTAATAAAACTGCATCATAATAAGGTAGGTATTTTTCTAATCTATCTGGAATTTCATTGGTGGAAGGTGTACCGTACTCAGCAATTGGAACACATCCTAATGCGATTACCGCTTCTGGCATAATTGGTTGTGTTAGAGGAATTCCTGCAATTGCAAATGCTGTAGCAAATGTTGGATGTGCATGTACTACAGATCCTACATCTGGTCTTAATTTGTAAACTCTCATATGCATTTTGATTTCAGAAGATGGTCTAAAATTACCATTTGCCTGAAGACAGTTACCTTCTGCATCTACTTTACAGATATACTCAGGAGTCATAAATCCTTTTGATACACCAGTTGGTGTGCAAAGAAATTCATTGTCGTTTAATTTAACAGAAATGTTACCGTCATTTGCAGCAACCATGTTTCTATTGTAAATTCTTTTTCCAATCTCACAAATTTGTTTTTTGATTTCATATTCATTAGCCATTTTAAAAAATTCCTCCTTAAATATGTGTGTTTATGTTGTTTTATTTTGACTTTATTTAATTTTATCACTATTTCATCTAAAAATCAACATATTTTATAACTTTTTTTGTTTCCGATATAAGACTTGTTGTTGCTTTGTTTTTGGCACTTTCTCTGATGTTTTAGTAGTTGGCATTATCTAATGAAAGGCGATGATATTACTCTTTGTGTTTAATAAATTAAAAACAACATAAAACAAACTTAATAATAAGGTTCGCATTTGCATGAACTATTATACAGAAGCATTCAGCGAATTCATGATAAGACAAAAATAGGGCATGTCCTATCATTAGACATGCCCTATTTTTATAATCCTAAGCTAATATCTCTTTTACAAATGCTGCAATTTTTTCATCCTTGCAGTTAGCAAAGAATAATTCCTGGAACTTAGAACCAGCTACTGCACCTTTTACTAAATCTTGATCGATATTTTTTAAGGTAGTTACTAAATCATTTAGTGAAACCTTTCTAACTTCATCTAAGATTTTCTTATTTCTTTGTTCTGGCACAACTCTGTCTCTTGGATAGCCTTGGCCACTTTCACCTTCGAATAATTTTTCAAAGATATATTGAAGGTTTAATTCTGCGCCCCATCCAAATCCCTTTGCAAATGGTAAAGAAATTGCATTACCATCATTGATTTGAGCAAACATATATGCATCAGATGGATCTACAACAAGTCCACAGATTACACCTGGAAATGAATTACAAGCTAGCATTGCACCTTCGCCAGTACCACATCCTGTAATTACATAATCAGCTGCTCCTGAATTTAAAAGAATTGCTGCTAAAATACCATTTTGAACATATGTTAATTGATTTTCATCATCTGCGCTATACATACCATAGTTAAAAACTTCATGACCCATTGGTTCTACAACTTTTTTTAAAGCTGCGCAAATCATTTCATTTTTAGCTGCCTGACTGTTTTCATTAATTAAAGCGATTTTCATTGTTATCTCCTTTTCTTATGCTATTCTTAAGTTACTTCTATAATATAAGAAGAATAAAAAGCACCTCTTATATCATGCTTCGCTCTTTCGCTAACCTATCAGGTAAAAACAAATACTCACTTCGTTCGTGCTTGTTTTTCTTCTGATAGGTTACATTATAGCATCATCAAGAGGTTCTTTCTTGTGTTTTCTTAGATAAAAAATTGCTTTTATTGAACTACAAACAGTCTTTTTCTCTTTTATATACGGTAATTCCTTCTTTATTAGTTTCCAATACTTTAATATCTTTTAAACAAGACTTCTCTTCCTCTAATGGATTTTTATTAAGTATAATAAAATCTGCTTTTTTTCCTGCCTTTATACTTCCCTTTTCTGTTTCTTCAAATATTTGATAGGCTCCATGAATCGTAACTGCCTTTAATGCTTCTTCAATTGAGATTTGTTCTTCTTCTCCTAACACGCGATTTTTCCTTGTTGTTCGATTCACTGCGTTGTGAAGGGAAAATAAAACATTTGGTGAGATTACGGGGGCGTTTTGATGTATGGTAAAAATCAGCCCCTTCTCAATCACTGACTTAAGTGGGCATACTTTTTTTGCTCTTAATGCACCTAGGGCTGTCTCATGATAATAATCACCGCTGTAATAAATATGGTCTAAGAAAAAGGACGGAATCATTTTGAGTTCTTTCATCTTTTCCAATTGATCATCTCGAATAACCTGCGCATGCAACATTACTGCTCTAAGGTCTTTTTTATGTTTTTGATGCTTCACTGCTTTTTCATATGCTTCTATAAATTGGTCAATAGCTGCATCGCCATTGCAGTGTGCGTTTATTTGCCATTCATTTTCAATACAACGTATACACTCTTCTTCTACTTCCTGATCGGTTTTGATTGGAAACCCCCGATAATTATCCGCTTTTTGCTCTGGTACGATGTAGTATGGTTTTGAAAGCCATGCCGTTCTTAAATGGGGCGACCCATCCAATTCTATTTTGTAGCCACCAACTCGATATCGGTTTTGATAGCAAATAGATTCAACTGGATTAGGCTTTGCCTTTTTCAATGTATCTTTTGTAATATAAGAAATAACATCAACAGGAAGTTTATTTAAGTCTGATAGATTTTTTAATAAGACATATTCTAGTGCTCCCGTTCTTGCATCTTGTATTGTCGTGATTCCATTTGATACATATTCATAGATAGCTTTTTGCAATGCACAAATTATTCTTTCAACTGACGGAAAAGGAATTACATCCGTATCATATAGTGCATTTCCAATAATTAAACCAGTTGTATCCTCCTTTACTTTCTCAACGATACCTCCTGTAGGAACTTTAAAGTCTTTTCCCGCATATCCAAATAGTTTTAGTGCAGGTGAATTACACACGGCGCATTGCCCCAAGGCATGAAGAATCATAATAGGAACGGATGTACTAATTTTATTTAAATCATATTTGGTAGGATGCTTCTCATCCTCAAAAATATCATTGTTATATCCCCATCCAATCAGCCACTCATTTTGATTTGGAGGATTCCTTGTATATTCTTGTTTTAAAACCTCTACGATATCTTCTATCGTTTTGCATTTATCCGTTCCAATATCAATCAACAGATAATGAAAAATCATGGAACTAAGGTGGGAATGTGAATCTATAAAACCGGGCATAATTACTTTTTGCTCTACATCTATTAGTATTGTATCTTCTTTTTTTAAAGACATTATCTCCTCATCGCTTCCCACATTTTGTATTTTTCCATCCTCGATATACATTGCCTGTGCAATGGGACATTCTTCTTCCATTGTTATAATTTGAGCATTATAATATATTTTACTTTCCATTTTGTTTGGTTTTTTATTTTACTTCCTCCTTGTTCTTAATCTTATCCTGTCATAACAAGTATTTGTAAAACTACCTAACTTATTCGAAAGCAACTCTTCCATTATTTGTATTACTTTTATTTTTTTGATATGTACTCCTTTTACTCAATGTCCCGTAAAGGGAGTACATATCATTTGCTATTTGGCCTTATCTGCAATTAATTTAGTTCTTCTTTAAAAATACTACAATATTCTTTAATGGAATTCAAATCATAATTTGCTTCTTTCATTATCTTAATAAAATGTGACCCTACAATCGCGCCATCAATGATGTTTTTCATTGGTGCTACATCCTTTGCACTACGAATTCCAAATCCCATCATAACAGGAATCTTTGATTCCTTTTTCACCTCTTCTAAATACGTTATAATATCTTTATGAAATGTAGCTGATTGACCCGTCACTCCCATGGAGGATACACAATATACGAAACCACGAGCATCTCTTAATAATGTAGGTATTCTTTGCTTTGACACAGGAGATACTAACTGTATTAATATCGGAGCTTCTTCTTTACCTAAAAATTCATTAATTTCTCCTTGTTCTTCATAGGGTAAATCTGGAATAATCAATCCATCTACACCTACTTCAATACATTTATCTACAAATTCTGATACTCCATAGTATAAAATGGTATTATAATAAAGCATAAATACAATTGGAATCTGGGAGTCTTTTCTTACTTCCGATACAATTTGAAACACCTTCGTTACATTAGTTCCAAGCTGTATCGCCTCATAAGAGGCTTCTTGAATGACTGGTCCATCTGCAACTGGGTCTGAAAATGGTACTCCAAGTTCAATGATATCGGTACCTGCTTCATCCTGTGCCATTATAATGTCTTTGCACCCTTCCAAAGAAGGTAACCCAGCTGTCATATAAGTAATCAAGGCTTTTTTATTTTGCTTGGCAAGCTCTTTTAATCTTTCTTCGATTCGATTCATCTTAATCCCCCTCCTAATTCAAATATCCTTTTCCACTAAAGTAGTTTGATACCGTATGCACATCCTTATCTCCACGTCCAGATAAGCAAACAATCATCGCCTGTTCTGGTTTCATTGTTGTCGCTTTTTTAAATGCATAAGCAAGTGCATGCGCACTTTCAATAGCAGGAATGATACCTTCTAATTCACACAATTCCTTTAATGCTTCCATCGCCTCTGCATCCGTAATCGACACATACTCTACCCGCTTGCTATCGCGAAGATAGGCATGCTCTGGGCCAACACCAGGATAATCAAGACCTGCTGAAATGGAATGTGCTAGTTCTACATTCCCATCTGCATCTTGTAATAAATAAGATCGCATCCCATGAAGCGTTCCAGGCTTTCCAAGAGCCATAGCGCTTGCATGCTTTCTAGTATCAATCCCAAGACCTGCTGCCTCTACTCCAATTAATTCTACTTCCTTCTCTTCTAAAAACTCTGCAAACATCCCTATGGAATTTGAGCCACCCCCAACACAGGCAATCACCGTATCTGGAAGACGTCCTTCTTTTTCCTTAAATTGAACCTTTGCTTCTTTACTAATAATGCTTTGGAATTCTTTTACCATCTTTGGATAAGGATATGGGCCAACGGCTGAACCAATTACATAGAAAGTATCTTCGGCTGTTTTTGCCCACGTACGAATGGCTTCATTGGTAGCATCTTTTAACGTATTACTTCCTGATTTTACACTTACAACCTTCGCCCCAAGCATTTCCATTCGAAATACATTTAATGCTTGCCTTTGTACATCTTCTTCCCCCATATATACCGTACATTCCATATTAAAAAGTGCTGCTCCTGTTGCAGTTGCCACACCATGTTGACCTGCTCCTGTCTCTGCTATTACTTTTTTCTTTCCCATTCTTTTTGCCAAAAGAATTTGACCAATCACATTATTGATTTTATGTGCACCAGTATGATTTAGGTCTTCTCTTTTTAAATAGATTTTCGTTCCATATTTTTTTGAAAGTCTTTCTGCCAAATAAAGTGGGGTTTCTCTTCCCACATAATCCTTTAAGTAATAGGCTAATTCTTTTTGAAATTCTTCATCGATTTTTGCTGCTTCAAATGCAGCTTCCAATTCATCAAGTGTATTGATTAATGATTCTGGAACATATCTTCCACCAAATTTGCCATAATAGTATTTATCCATATTTACTTTCCTTTCTGTTCTGTTTTCTTTACATTCTCTACAAATTCATTTATTTTAAGTGCATCTTTTCCCTTTGTTCCTTCAACACCAGAACTTACATCAACTACATCTGGTCGAACCTTTTCTATTGCCTCGGCGACATTATCAGCGTGCAAACCACCTGCTAAAATGAATAACTTATCATCTCTTGGAAATTGACTTAGTATAGACCAATCAAAGGTTTTTCCACCACCAGGGATTGCCGCATCAAACACGTAACCATGTATTTTAGGACAGTTATGATACACTTCATACATATTCAAATTGTTTCCATTAAAAGCTCGAAGAATTGGTATTTGTATCTCGTCAAAGGTCTCTTTGGATAACGTGCCATGTATTTGTATATAATCAAATCCTAACGCCTCAATTTCTCTTACTTGTTGTATGGTTGGGGAAACGGTGACTGCAACCTTTTTTATTACCTGTAATGAGAGGCTTTTTAAGATTTCTCTTGCTTCGCTTATGCTTTTATTTCGCTTACTTTTTGGGTAAAACAAAACGATTCCCATGTAATCCACTTGATTGTTAATTAAGTATTTGGATTCTTCTGGTGAGGTAATCCCACATATTTTGATTTTTACAGCCATTTTACCTCCCGTTTTCGTCAAATATTTCTTTCCAGCTTTTTGCAAGTTCTTTTGGGTTTTCTGATTCCATAAAAGCTCTTCCAATCAATAGGGCATTGACGTTACAATTTTTAAGAAATGCAATGTCTTCTTTCGTAGATACGCCACTTTCAGATACAAATACAACTTCCGCATTTACTAAATTAGATAAGCGTTTTGTTGTTTCAAGACTAATAGTAAAATCTTTTAAATTTCTATTGTTTACACCTATAATTTTTGCCTTCATAGAAAGTGCTCTTTGCATCTCCTCTTCATCATGAACCTCTAGTAAGACATCCATTCCTAATCGATAAGCCAAATCATAAAAACGTTTCATCGTCTCATCATCAAGGATTGCCGCAATTAAAAGAATTGCATCTGCACCTATTATCTTTGCTTCATAAATCTGATATTCATCAATGATGAAATCTTTTCGAAGAATCGGTAGATGAGAAATCCCTCTTATTTTCTTTAGATATTCTATATTACCATTAAAATGATCTTCTTCCGTCAAACACGAAATGGCATCCACTGCCTCATTGTATTGATCGATTCGATCGGTTAACTCAATCTTACTTTGTATCACTCCCATACTTGGTGATGCCTTCTTGAATTCTCCAATAATCGAAAGTCCTGGTTTTGACAAGGCATCATAAAAGCTAATACATTGCCTTTCATTTGAAGCACCAAGAAGTCGCATTTCATCTTCGCTAATCTTTTGTTTGCTTTCTATTAATCGTTTTCTTTTGTCTGCTACAATATCATCTAAAATCATTTCCTACCTCCTATATGATTCCATTTACAAAGTTCTCAATTAAGCGCTTCCCATGATCGGTATAGATAGACTCTGGGTGAAATTGCAATCCAACAACTGGATATTCTTTATGTCTCATAGCCATGATTTCCCCATCCTTGGTTGTTGCTAATACCTTGAGGCAATTGGGTAAATTCTCTTTTTGTACTGCTAGCGAATGATATCTTGCTACATGTATGGGTGTATTAACTCCCATAAATACACTAGACATGTCATGATGTATTATTGATTGCTTTCCATGAAATAATTCTTTTGCATAAGTTACAATTCCTCCAAAGGCTTCACCAATGCATTGATGACCAAGACAAATCCCCATAATAGGCTTTTTGTCATAAAAATGTTTGATTAAGTCGATACAAATACCTGCTTCTTTTGGACTTTTTGGCCCTGGTGAAATCAATATCTTATCTGGGTTTAATTGTTCTATTTCTTTTAGTGTAATTTTATCATTACGAACAACCTTGATATCTTCTGTAAAAATCCCTACATATTGATATAAATTAAAGGTAAATGAATCATAGTTATCGATTATAAGTATCATAATTGTTCCTCCTTAACCAAGGTCTTAGCAAGTGCCATTACTTTATTACAACATTCTTCGTATTCACTCTTTGGAACGGAATCTGCAACAATTCCTGCACCAGCTTGTAAATACACTTTGTTTTTCTTTTTTAACATGGTTCGAATGGTAATACAAAAGTCCATATTTCCATTAAAATCAAGATATCCAGTCGCACCTCCATACAGTCCTCTTCGTGCTGTTTCTAGTTCATCTATGATTTCCATCGCACGAATTTTAGGTGCTCCACTTAATGTGCCTGCTGGCAGAAAGGAGGATACTAAGTCAAGTGGATGATATTCTCCTTTTTTCTTTCCTTCAACCAACGATACGATATGCATGACATGAGAATAGTTTTGTACTTCCATGAACTGCGTAACCTTAACACTTCCAAACTCAGCTATTCTGCCCATATCGTTTCTTGCAAGATCCACTAACATTACATGTTCTGCTCTTTCTTTTTCATCCTTTAACAAATCTTGCTTTAGAAACTCATCTTCCTTTGCATCTTTCCCTCTTCTCCTGCTACCTGCAATCGGGCAAGTGTATACTTTTTGATCCACTTGTTTTACTAGCATTTCAGGAGAGCTACCTATAATCTCAAACTCTCCAAAATTAAAATAATATAAATAAGGAGATGGATTTAATACTCTTAATTGTCTATATAAATCAAAACCTGTTTGCTTTGTTTCAATGGTCCATCTTTGAGAGAGCACCGTTTGAAAAATATGTCCTTCTCTGATATAGTGTTTGATTTTCTCTACTTTTTCACTATATTGATCTAGTGTATCGGATTTCTTAATGATTACTCCATCCTGTTCAAACCTATCTTCTCGTATTACCATGTTAGTAACTGCACGTTGGATTAATTCCTCTGCCTTTTTTAATCCTACCGCTTTTCCAGCTTCACTATCCTCTTCAAGTACAATTGCCGTTAATGTTTCGGCTACGTGATCTAATACCATAAAGGATAACGCCAACATAAACTGAATGGTCTCAATACCGATTTCATCTGAATTCTCATCTGGTAGTTCTTCAATGTAGCGAATATAATCATATCCAAGACTTCCAAATAACCCTCCACAAAACGGAATATCTGCTCCATCCGTTCTTACTTCAAAATTAGAATAATATTTTTTAAGTTCTTCAACAGGATTTCCTTCAAGTATTGTTTGTGTTCCATCGTTTTTTTGTATGACTAGATTATTTTTCTTAGAGGTAATGATTTCTTCTGGATCAGCTCCAAGAAATGTATATCTTCCGTTGTTTTTATCATAACTTTCTAATAAAAATCCCTTTTTGTCTTTTGCTAGACCTTCAAATAAACTGATTGCAGTTTCATTCACAATACTTACTGTTTTTTTATAAGCTCTGAATATTCGTTTCATTTTTTCCTCCTCCAATAACAACACTTGTTCGTCCGTATCAAGAACAAAGAGATTTTTGGTAATAAAAAATCCCTGTTACTAATTATATCTAGTAACAGGGACGTATTTTACGTGGTACCACCCTTTTTCTCAAGTTGTTTTTGGTGTGTAACATGACTAGCTTCAAATAATATACTCTTAGTTAAAGTGTATCACTTTCGGTTATTCATATCAAAATAAAAAAAGATATACTCCCAATCGGAAATATACCTGCCACCAATTCATAACTTGACTCATTCACAATACGGAAACTTTCGTTTCGATATTCTTCCCCTATAACGTGAGGTCACGGCTTTAGCTACTCGAATTCTCTTTCACCTTGCATCTAACAAACCCATTCCTTACAGCTTTCCATATCGACTCCCACCAACGTCGACTCTCTGTGATGTACCTTCCGTAAGTACTCTTTTTGATCACTGATTTTATTATATTTTCTCTAAATTACCATATATATTGGTAACTGTCAAGCAAATTATTTATGTTTACACTATTTTATGCAACAGTTACCAACATTATAAATTCATATCAGAATGCACAATTTAAATGTTAATGAATGCATTGGAAGAATTATTATTATTTTGCTATACTGCTATTAAGAATTAACCATCATTTATAAAAAGGGCATTCCCAGTCAAGCCATATCGTTATACATATGCTACAGTAGTTAAGAGAGGAGGTGCTAATTATGCACGCATGGGAACAAATACAATTAACGCTAGATTATATTGAAAATCATTTAACGCAAGACATTAAGATTGAAGAGCTTTCTCAAATTGCTTCATTATCCCAATTTTATTACCAACGTTTGTTTTCTCGCCTTGTTAAAAGACCCGTAAATGAATATATTAAGCTTCGTAGACTTGCAAAAGCTTCTGATGCCTTATTAGTAAGAAACAATCGCATTTTGGATATTGCTTTGGATTTTGGTTTTACCTCACATGAACTTTTTACTCGCAATTTTAAGAATGTGTATGGAATGACTCCAGAAGAGTATCGAACTCACCCAGTTCGGCTTAATAACTTTTGCAAACCGCAGTTGCTTTTAAATTATACTTTGGTTGATGAAAATGTCCCGCTTATCACAGAGGGAATCGTAATTGAAATATCAAGACGTACCCTTACTTCTTCGGAAACTTTTATTGGTCTTACAACAGAAGAACCAATTGAGCAAATTCCAGGAAATGGTGAGCCTGGGATAGATGGATTAAGTAAATTGTGGGATGACTTTCATGATAGAAAATCTTCTATTGATGGCTTAATCGAAAATGGCGATGAATTAGGGGTTGCTTTTGGGGGAACAAAACCTGGATATTATCGTTATTTTGGTGGTGCACAAGCCTCTGGAAATGTATCTTTTAAAGAATTCTCTACATGGGAATTAGAAAAAGGTGAATATATTATATGTTCTTTTGAGGGTGAGAATTTTGAACAGCTCGTAACCGATGCGCTCTATAAGGCGCAAAGATATCTTTTTGAAATGTGGCTTGTGAAGCACAAAATTATTTACAAACCTTTTGCTGTGGAGCGTTATGCAAATCATACCCCCGAAACAACTTGTATGGAGATTTGGGTTATGTTGGAGTAACACGTTTGAAACAAAGCCCCTTTCGTTGATAATTTTTATCTAACAAAAGGGGCTTGTCTTATTTATTAATATGGTGGTCCTTTATAGTATAAATCTGTGTTCTTAAGCTTGCCTACTAGTTCTACATATCGTTGATTAGCATGACTCCATCTTGTCCACGTTCCATCACTATTTTCTTTCCATATATATATTTAGTTAAAACACTATCATAAATATTTTTCTATATAACATCATATGTCCTAGAACTATATAACGTTATATAAAACCAATCTTCATCAGCAACAACATAAATATTAGAGTTACGATACCCCAATATATATAAGTTACCTGAAAGTACAGTAGTAGACGCATATGGATATGCCGTATCAACTGTATCATTTGCCCCATATGGATCTTGACTCACTGACGCCGCAAATACAGTGCTCTGAAACGTCTGTTTAAAGACGTTTTTTACTATTCTTTGATGAATTACTACTTTATTTTGTTTTTAACGAACTGTGTACGAATAGTTTTCTTTATCAATTGTAAGGGTTAATACCAATGAATTATCACTTTCTTCAACTTCTTGCGGACAGCTAATTAAGAATCTAACCCCCAATGTATCTAATGGCTTAATTGACGTTATATTCGCATATGTAAAACCTGTTGATGAATCTTCTGGCACAGGTGATGAATTATATTTATATCCATTATTATAATTTGCCTCAACAGACATTATTTCATCAATATTTAAATTTTGCTTTTGTGTGTTTTTTACATCTGTATCTATATGAATATAGACATTGCCTTCATCTGCTGGATAATGAGTGTAAAAGGAACTTGTATCATCTGGAAGTACATCATAACTAAACTCAATATTTTTGATTGTTATTTCAGCCTTTTCCGTTTGTATAGTATCTCCTATTTGAATTTGTGCCACCTCTTCTGTGCCTACTTCTTCTTTTTCTACCTCCACATCAGTATTACCTTCAATACTTGCTTTCAATTCAGCGTTTTCCTTTTCTAGTTCAGCAATTCTTTGTTCTAATTTTTCTGTATCTGTATTTTGACTTGTTACTGGTTTAGAGCTTGAACATCCTCCTATAATTACTGATGCTAATATTACAAATGCTAAAATGCTTTGCCTCATATTATTTCCCCCTTCTTTGGTATTATTTAATAATAATAAACTAAATAAAACATTCTGTCAATTTTTATGCATGTTCGTGCACCGTAAATCATACCTCTAACTTACTTTCTAAAGTTCAGATAAGACACTAAAAAAGTACCCCAAAGGATACTCTTTTAATTTAATCTATTTTCTTACTCTTACCAAAAGCTTACCTATTTTATTTCCTTTGTCATCAGTTACCGTTACATATGTAGTTGCAATACTGGCTACTGTTAATTTTCCTGTGTCTGAAACTGTGCCCACTGCATTGCTATTGGATGCTCATATTACATAACCATATCTGTTAATCATCAACTGTTAGTCATCTTATATCTCCTACTCTTAGGTCAATGGCTAACTGTAAGTCAGTTTCATCATTTATGACTAAAAGCAACTGTTCATTCCTTAAACTATAATGTTTACATATCCAAAAATGATTAGCTGGTGGTGAATTCTGGGAGTGCTCCGTACAACATAAATATGCTTATTGTACTCTCTGATCCAGATTGGTTTGAGACATAAATTGCTTCTCTGTCTTCTAAAATGGTACATGTTACAGGAGAACCTGCTTGTAGTTTTGCTACATGCATCCTATTTGATCCTATACCATACCCGTTTGCAATAAACGAACCGTAGGACTGACCATTTACTCCATCTATTGTTATAATACAGCTAAATATTCCTGAGAAATTCAAGTATCTAAATGATTTTATACCAATTTGCTGTGATCCAAATTTCCCTTTAAGGGTATTGACATCTGATTTTAAATTATCCAAATTAGTGTTTAATTCATTATAGGCATCACACACCGCCTTCGAACTTGCTCCTACCCCGGCCATTGCAGCTCCCGAAGATGAAGTATAATCATCACTTAGCTTTACATGCCCAAAACTCGTATCACTTCCAATTCCATATGTCATTTCTGTTGACGCATGATTTTTTGATGCTTTGCTTTCATTCAGCTCTTTTCCCATTTTTGCAGATAATGCTGTATCTGAATCGTCAGTGCTAAGATTATCTGCTATCTTAACATTCACTAATTCATCAATCATATCAAAACCTGTACCAATTTTAATATGTCCCAATTTTACATCGGATGCTACTGTATTTATATGATTATCTAATACTGTAGCATTTGAATTGAAAGGTTGTACATTATAAATATCTTGACATAAAGCTGTTATTACTCCATTGTTTGTTGTTTCCATAAAATATTCCTCCTATGCATAAATTATTAGTATCCAATACAAATATCACGTTGCAACTATCAATTTGTAAATAGAGTATAACATTACTTGATATATCATTGTATATCATGCTTTTATAATAAAAGTACAAATTAAGATATCAAAAAAGTACCCCGAAGGATACTCATTTAATTTATTCAATGGATGCCTATGTTACATTGTATCTGTTAGATTGACTGTATTCTTGTACAAATCCACCAATTTAATGCTGTAAATTGTTTAATACATAAAATTTAGAAATATGTTCAACCTCATTTGTTCCCTTTCTTGTATGTTCTTTTATAAATGTAAAACCACATTTTTCAATTACTCTTTTGGATTGATTATTTTCTATTGAATGACTACATTGCAAAAAATCAAACTTTTCTTCCACAAAGCAAAATTGTATCACTCTTTTTACAGCTTCTGACATTATTCCTTTCCCCCAATATTTTTTACTAAGAACATAACCAATTTCTCTACCCTTTAAGTCAGTGTACGGCTCACCCAGATCAATAAAAATTTCATTTAATCCCACCGAACCAACAACCTTATTATTTTCTTTTAATTCTATAGCAAATTCACTCTTACCCTCTATAAATGAGTATAAAATTTCCTTGGACTCTTCTTTTGATGTATGTGGATTCCATCCTGCCATTTGACCAACGCCATCAACTTTTGCATACTCATAAAAATCTTCCAAGTCCTTTAGTTTCCATTCACGAATAAATAATCTATCAGTTTCTAAGCATACATTTCTTAAATCTACGATTACATTCATATTATTTCTAATTTCCTATCCCAAATCCTGATTTGTAATTCCTCTATGTATACATTCTATCACAACACTACTAACATCATTATTAAGTCTTCAATGTTCTCTACTGCATTAATGTTTATTCCGGTTAATGTGCAGATTAAGCCAGTAAAAAAGCACCCCGATGGATGCTCTTTTAATAAAATTTATTTTGAAACTTGATTTTGTGATACATATACGGTATATGGGTATGAACCAACAGTACCACCTTTTTGGCTATAGTATAGATAACCTTCTGTAATATCTACTCCTTCTACCTCACCCGTTAGGTTTAATTTTATCTTGTTTTGCACCTTAACCTCAGCATCACTACTAGGAATTTTGTAAATACTTATACAGTTTTGTTTATACTCTTTTCCATTACTGTCCGTTTGGGTAGTTGTCATACCTATATATAATTTGCCTTTATAATATGCCATTCCTTGACCACTACATTTATCTGCTATCTTAATAAGTTTGCACACTTTATTCCCGTTTAAAGGAAGAGTCTTAGTTGAACTAGCTTTTGACAATTCAATGTTAACCTTGTAGATTACAAATCCACTAGAATCATCATTCTTCTTAGTTCTTATATAAAAAACTCCGTTGTTTTCTTTATCACTAGCAATACTCGTAATATACTGAACATTATTTAATTTGTATTCTTTTTGAACCGTAAGCTGCTTGTTTGGGTTATCTACTTTTACCTGTACAAGAGAAGTACCTGTTGCAACCATTAAGGTTGTTTGACCATTTATATCAATGACCTTCATGTCCCCTGCGTATCCAAGCTTATTTGTATAACTCGGATCTTTTTCGTTTGTAAATTTAAGTAATACTGTTTCCCCTGTCGACATTTTAGTTCTATATATGCTAACAGATTTTTTATCATCACTTCTTTTTGCAGTATAAATATACTTGTTTCCAACTGCCATACCCTCCAATTTTGCACATTTTCCATTTGCTGGATCCAAATCTGCACTTCTTGATAAAACAGTATTCACGCCTATTGATAGTTCTGCCGCATATACATTAAATGGTGCTGCAATTAATAGGCATATGATCAATATGATACTTGTAAAAATACTTGGTCTCTTTTTCATGTTATATTCCCCTTTGTTTTTATTTATAACTAAATTGTAGATGGAATATAATGGAATTATAAGTCTTATTTTTGACAAGCTGATGTGTTAATATATAAGTTTATGCATTAATAAAGGAACATTATTTTGGATTATAAATATAGTAGACAAAAAATATTTACCCATAAGAACACACACCATAACAATAATATTAACCTAAATGTCATGAAGCCATTCGCTAGTAAAAGCTCTTCAAAAACTAAAATTAGAGTCAAACTAATGCCATGATAGAATTTAAATTATTAACCCCCCTTGATAAATCAAGGGGGGATTTTTAATTCCCACATTCAATACTAACCTTAATTTAGTAATCAAATCTATTTTGTAGCGTTTTTATAGGCTTTTTATGTATTAATTATTTATATTATAAGGTAAAAATTTTGTTTGTGTTAATTTTATAGAGCCATTTTAGAGCCACGCATAAACTTAGGCATTTATATTTTGTAGCTAATTATGCGTAAGTATTATTAACTAACCATACCTTTTATGTGTAATATAGTTTCTTAATTCACTAATTGAATTGATTACTTTAAGATCATCTTTAGTTAACAAATTAATTATTATTAATTTTGATATTTCAATAATTTCGTCCATGTTTATTTTAGCTTCATCAGTTTGATTTCCATGAGCTATTTTTGAACGTACATCATATAATTTTTTAAACCTATTTTCAATTTCTATTCTAGCTTCTAAGTTATCTCCTAATATAAATGCCACATATTCTGATATCTGTGCTGAGATACTCTTAGTTATAAATCCCTGCTGATCTTGAAGTATACATTCTATCGCAAAGAAGCATTGTATAAATGCCATATTAACATCTTTTTCATTAATAGACATACCGACCCATTCTAATCCTCTTAATACTCTTTTCTGAATTTCTGTTTTGTTTTCTTTATTTAGTAAATCCCAAATAACACCATTGCCATTCTTATAATCAAAAAAATAACTATCTAATTTGTTGTAACCATATCGAAAAGGATTATTATGATTATACTGTAGAAAATCATTGTTTCCTTTTAAAATAGAAAAATTCATTGACTCATCTTGATAATTAAAAACCCCTAATTTCTTGTAACTTGTTCTGTCTCCCATCATATATCTCAATACATTATCTAATTGTTTAAAATTCTTATCAGCTAATTCTTCAGCCTTAGCGGGTTCCCTCGTAGCCACATGTGTCTCAACATAACAAATACCTCTTTTCTCATTTTCTAAGAATCTATTAATCCAATGTTCTTTCATTGGATTATCTGGAATAAATCCTAATAAATATTCTTTTATATAACTAGCTGAGATAAATTTATATTTACCTTTATCTATAATATTTTCATTATAAAAACTCAATCCATATAGTGGTCTTAGAAAAGTAAAATTAATTATCGGCAGTTTTAAAAAATAATTTTCTAGTTTCAGTATATCAATATCACTATCTTCTATAATTAAATCCAGTATTACATCCTCTGCATAATCAATTGTTACTTCTGGAGTCTTATTTGTAATCCATAGAAATAATTTATTTAAAGAATTTTTATATGACTCATATTTATGATTATCATCTATATAAATTCTATAATTATCCTTGGTCCTTTCAAATATAATATTGTCATCATCTACAAATTCAGTTCTCTTTTTTACTGTTATACTTTCCTTTAAGATATTAAATTCTAATGCCACACTTTCTTTATTCACCATTAGCCTCCTTTTTTAGTAAATTATTTTTAACATATTATAGCACATTTAAATAATAAAAATCGCCAGTACGTAACCAGCGATTTTTATTATCTATTTAGATGAATTTTTGTATATTATATATAATACTAAGGCAATAGCTAATGGACTTACAGTAGTTATAAAACTAGCGAATTTAAATAAATAACTAACTAATAGTAGCACTAACACTACTACTATTACCATATGTATTTTTTTTTGATACATATATTTTCTCCTTTTGTTTTTATTTCCAGCCTCAATAACAAAATGAAATAACCATGATTATTTCACTATTTATACATACCTCCTGCTTATCTCAAGTGTAAATCTTTCGAGAAACATACAAATTCCTGTCTGCTATCAAGTAGCTATAAAAAATAAAAACAATTGGAATAAATCCCAATTTACTCCTTGCTGATTGAATTAAAACGCTTTAATCTCAATCTATAAAAAATTATTCTTCCTTTTACATACCTAAAAATTCAATATTTAAGCTAGATGTAATTTATTATAGATTATATAGAAAAATTTTACAAGTTTTTCCTCATATTTCTACATTTTTCATTTATCTTTGTTTTAAAAATGTACTAAAAAATACAACTCCTGCAATTTTATCTTGATTCAAATTATTATCCCTCTGGCACTGTCCTAGTGCCGTTGCTGAATCTTCTGTAAATTCTTCTCTAAACGCTTGAGGATTATAACCGTACAAATACAAAATAGCTTGTACAATCTTAGCAGACACATCCTTCGTCCCTTCCTTGACTATTAGATATTTCTTAACTGCATCATTTGTCTTAGTCCCATATTCTCCGTCTACTGTTAGATTTGCCCCTAAGCTATTCAAATGAACCTGTAAAACAATAGTTAAGGCTGCTCTGGTCTTATTGCCCCTTAGACCATCTTCTACTAAAAGTTTGTATCCAGTAAGCTTGCACTTCTTAAAATACTCTCCATATTCCTGGTTAAGCCATTTTTGTACAAGTATGATGTTCGCTTTTATTTCCCTTGCGGATAATCCAGCACTGGATGGAGATAAAATTTCTTGGTCTACTACACCTTTTAAGAATAGTGCTTGCTCTGCTTTTCTTCTAACTTTTAGTCCTTCTTCAAAAGAAGTACCTTTGTTAATATATAGAAGCATCTTTTCAGCAATCACACTTCTTGAACGTAGACCATTTGCAGTAAGTTGATTTATACTACCTAGATTATGTGCAAAGCTTACTAGGGCATCAAACTCATTTTGATTCCATGTATATCTTTTATAAAAGCTATTAACATTAGCTTCACTCCTTGCTAAGTCATCTTGTAGTAATTCTAACGCTTGTTCCATTGTAATTGTCATGCCAGCGCAAACATTTTTCTTAAAAAACTTTACATATCCTGTATGGCCATAGCCAATCGTCCATTTTTTTGCTGGGCATAAATAAGCTGCAAGTCTACACCCTTCAAATCGCTTTATCAGTTCTATTCCGACACTACTTGTTTTCCTCATATGCTTTCCTCTTTTCTTTTTAAAAAAGAGAGTGATTTTACTCACCCTCTGTATCTGATTTCCCATCTATATTAATAAGATTTCTTAGCATTTCATATAATCCAGTCGAAGCTAGACCACTTATCATTCCCCCCAAAATCACCGCTGCATTTACATTACCTAAGTTTGTTACTATTGCAATAATAGTGCCCATGCATAACATTGTGATTGGTATATACTTGTTGTTAAACCACGTAAATGCTTGCTTTAAAGCAAACCCAACGCATAAGCAAATTCCTAAAATAATAGTGTCAATGTTCTGTAGTAAAAAAGTTAAATCTTTCATAGTTTACCTCGCTCCTTCTAAATCACTTATTCTGTGATTTATTACTTTGATTTGTTCATTGGTTACTGTTGTTGCTTTTTCAAGTGCGTATGTACGCTCAATAACTGTGTTGTGCTTATCTACTTTCTTTTCCAGTTGTTCGATTCTATAATTCGTTAATTTACTTGATGCTATTACCCCGAAACCACTGCCTACAATAGTTCCTAGCAAGGATACTAGCGCAACTATAATTGTTGAATCCATTTTTCCTCTTTTCTGCCTTGCAGGCCTAATTATTTTCAATAATCTGCTGTTTCTCTGTTTCAGAAATCCATCCAAGTTCTAGGGCTTTAACAAGGACAATTACTCCATTCGCCTTATAAAGTCTCGTCAACGTCTGTTTCATCTGCTTCACCTTCTCGTATTATATAGTAGTAGTGTTTATAGTCCCTCTCCAAGGACTGTATGCTATACTAATGGAGATACTGTGGATTGGTGCTCACCTTCTACCACTTGATGGTTACAGAAAGACTCCAACCAC
>POVV01000119.1_pt1 | contig 68952 bp, 59 predicted proteins | sample 1560271 | NCBI WGS metagenome assembly POVV01 (sample SAMN08337232, study PRJNA429181) | Bioreactor metagenome, whole genome shotgun sequencing project. | biome: cows' rumen and soil; feature: anaerobic; isolation source: anaerobic chemostat enrichment culture, galacturonate as sole carbon... | reverse complement strand
AGACAAATAAAATAATAAATTTTGAGAGGGGAATACATATAGGATGAAATGGAAAAAGGGGATTTGTTTGCTGACTGTACTTCTGTTAAGTATTTCTACTGTCAGCTATGCGGAGGAAGAATTAGAATCTGGGGGCACTAATGAAGTACAGGAGCCTGCAGAGGTAACCAATACTGAAGAAAATACTGAGCTGACTAATGCTGAAAATGATGCGCAGGATTCTGGGGAAACGACAAATGAAGAACCAGATACCGGTGACAGTGCTTCTCAAGAAGCTAGTGATCAAAAGGAGAATGAGGAGCAGATATCACAAAATCAGGAGCGCATTATATGGGGAACCGGTAGTGGTATAACAGCCCAGACACAAGGCAGCGAAAGTGATCAGTTTGGTACTGCTTTTTTGGAACAGTCTATTGTAACTGCTGAAGCAGGATTAAATAAAAAGCTGGAAGCCTATGTACAGGAAAATAGCGTGGAAATGTCAACATCGAAGTTGGTAAGAAAGGGACAGATACAGGGGACAAAAACTGCATTTTACGAATATACGAATATGATGATTATTACGTCCGAAAATGGTACATACCGTGTATCCCTGCCTATGTTGAATACGTTTATTTCTTCCGGTTCTATTGGAAGTATGGGAGCTCCTCTTGCTGAACAGACTGTAAATGATGGTTATATATATCAAAAGTTTGCCAATGGAACATTGTCATGTCAAGTGGAAAAAAAGTCTGATACATTAGTGGTACGCAGGGGAAATGTTTATTATTTCAAAAATTCACTGAGCAACGGCGAAGCCGATAAAGTAGTGGCTTACGGCAGGGCGGGGGATGAAGTTCTTATTGGAGACTGGGATGGAGATGGTGTGGATACACTCTGTGTCAGACGTGGGAATACTTATTATTTTAAAAACAGTATCTCTCAGGGAGAAGCGGATACGGTTATACAATATGGCAGAGCCGGAGACAAGGTATTGGTCGGAGACTGGGATGGAGACGGTGTGGATACTCTCTGTGTCAGACGTGGAAAAGAATATCATTTTAAGAATGATATTTCCAGCGGAGTAGCCGACGCCGTTGTCATATATGGGAGAGCTGATGATAAGATCTTGACCGGTGACTGGGACGGCGATGGTGTGGATACACTTTGCGTCAGACGTGGAAAAGAGTATCATTTTAAAAACAGTATTTCCGCAGGTCCTGCTGACACTGTTATTATCTATGGAAAGGCTGCAGATGATATTCTGGTAGGAGACTGGGATGGAGACGGTATGGATACACTTTGTGTCCGCAGAAAAAATGAGTATCATATAAAAAATAATATACAAAGTGGCGTTGCAGATTCCGTTATTCTTTATGGAAGAGCCAGCGATATTACTTATTCGGGAACGTGGAGTACTACATCCAGATTAGAGTACAGTACAGCAGAAAATATATCCTTTAACCAGTCTCAAGGTTTTGGTTACAGTCAGCTGACCCAGGCATTTGCAGGAAACAGTATAAATGGCACGGCATTTCGAAAAAATGCATTAACTACATATATTGACGGAGCGGGCAACCAGCGTCAGTATTGTGCTTATTATGATAACAGTGGGACAATAGTACTGGCGGCACGTGTTAATGAGGGTGAATGGAATTACCAGTGGACAGCCTTTAAAGGCGATATTACGGATGCTCATAATGTAGTCTCTCTTGCGGTGGATGGGGCAGGTTATCTGCATATGGCCTGGAGCTATCACGCAGGGACACTGATGTATGCCAAATCAACCCAACCCAATTCAATGACCATGAATATGAGTCAGATGATTGGTACCATGGAAAATAGCGTAACTTATCCGGAATTTTATGTACAGCCTACAGGAGATATGTTCTTTTTATACAGAAACGGAAGTTCTGGGGAAGGAAATCTTGTACTTAACAGATATTCTCCGGCTACAGGGGTCTGGCAGCGAGTGCAGGATAATCTGATATCCGGAGAGGGAAGGATATCTCCTTACTGGCAGGCATATGTGGATAATCAGGGCAGGCTTCATTTGTCCTGGGTGTGGAGGGAGACAGCAGATGCTTCTACAAATTACAATATGTCGTATGCAGTGTCTGCAGATGCAAGCGGGAATACATTTGTAAATTCTCTGGGACAGGCGCAAAAACTGCCAATTACAGAAGCCACTGCAGAGAAAATTTGTGAAATACCAAAAAACAGTTCCTTAATCAATCAGACCTCTATGACCACAGATGGGGAGGATAAACCGTATATCATTTCTTATTGGCGTGTGGGAAAAGTAGTGCAGTATAATATAATTCGTTTTACCGGGGAAAAATGGATTATTTATAACACCGATATTCGCAGCAGTGATTTTGTATTATCCGGAACAGGAACAAGACAGCTACCCTGTGCCAGACCTCAGATTCTTGTGGATGGAACCGGGGATGAAGCAGACATCTATGTTTTGTTCAGAGATGATGAAAGAAATGGAAAAGCGTCCATTGCCAAGATGGAAGTAGAAGGCAGTAATATAACAACAAAGAAAATGATTGATATTACCGGTTCATCATTGGGAGAATGGGAACCTAACTATGATATATCTTTGTGGAAGCAAAAGAAAAAAATAAATATATTCATGCAGAAAGAGTTTTTTACTGTTGACGGAAAAGACTTTAAAAATAAAACAGAAAAATTATATGTAGCAGATGTCACTACAGTAACAAACGAGTAGTGGAGAATGGAGCATCATTTGGATGATGCCGTGATTCAGAAGGGACAAGCGATAAGGGTGATGATATGAAAAAAAGATGGCTGGCAGTTGGACTAAGTATTTGTCTGACAATGGGAATGTTCTCAGGACTGAGTATAAATGTCTTTGCAGAGGATGAAGTAGTTGGCTCTGATACTGCCGGGGAAGAAGGCGATACAAATAATACAGACGGAACTATAAACGGTAATACAGAGGATTTTGTTCAGGAAGGAGAAACCATAGCTGACGATAACACTGTTGAACCATCAGGGGAAGAGGCAGCTGACCCTGAACCAGATTCTACAGAGTCTCAGGAGGAAAGTGAGGCTCCTGTAGAACAGGAAAAAGTAACTCCTGTTGAAATTCAAATCATGGATGAAAATGGAAACATAAGCTATATTATGGATGATGTTTCACCCGTAGCAGAGGAACCATCTATGAATGCCAGAACCTTTGCCAGCAGTGATTACGTAGTAAATCTTAGGGCAAGAAAAGATAAAACACCAATACCATTTACAGAGTATATCGAATATGATATGTATGGTACAAAAGACCGGGGATATGTAAATGGTAGTAGTGGTGCTGATGCAGCATATTTAGGCAAGGAGAACGGTAAAGTAAAGTTTATGATCAGCGGAATCATTGGTCTTGTGGAGGAGAAAAATGTACAAGTAGTATCAGTTACAAAAGATCAATGTCTCAGCAGTTATTATGTGGATGGAACCTATTTAGTTCATAAGGTTAGCCAGAACCTGTTCTCTTCCGCGGCTTTAAGTAACATAAAACAAGGGTTTCAACCGGAGTATCTGTCAAAAGGAACAACATACTATAGTTACGACGGGCATTACTTTTATACAAACTATTCCGTTATGCTTAATGATTATAAAAGTAATACGAGAAAAAATGCGGTAAATGCAGGAAAGCCTTATTATAATTACTTTCAATATCTTCCCATTAGGAGTACGGTTATTTATTCTGCATCACAGTTGAGCAGTAAAATTAATACATATGCCGGAAGCAACTCTAAAATGTGGAATATAGGAAGTAGTCTGATTAATAATCAGAATACATATGGAACCAATGCCCTTTTAATGGCCGGAGTGGCAGCAAACGAAAGTGGATGGGGGAAGAGTTCAATTGCACTGAATAAAAACAATATTTTTGGCTTAAATGCGGTGGATAGTTCACCAGGAGAAAGTGCAGATACATTTGCTTCAGTAGATGTATGTGTTAAGAATTTTGCCGAACATTGGATCTCAAAAGGATATTTAGATACTAGTGATGGTCGTTATTTCGGTGGTTTTTTGGGAAATAAAGCAAGTGGGATAAACGTGAAATATGCATCAGATCCCTATTGGGGAGAAAAAGCTGCAGCTGTTGCCTGGAACCTGGACGAGGAAAGAAAGGAACAAGGAAGGTACACTATTGGAATCAAGGATATTGAAGGAACATCATTTACCTTAGCCAATGTGATGAAAAGCAGCAGTGCCTCCTCAGGAAAAGTATTTAACACAGGGAATCAGACCACTCAGTCCTTTCTTATTTTAGGGGAAGAAAATGGGTTCTACAAAATACAAAGTGATCCTGTACTCAATGCAGGAAGAACGGGGATCGATACATCCACAGGTAAATATAATTTTTCCTCTATGTATGGATATCTGGACAAGCAATACATAACTTTAATTTCAAACAATGCAAATCAGACCCCGGTAGTTCCCACGCCCAATAATCCGGATACAACCGAACCGGAGGTGAGCGGAGCCGATACACTGGTAGTGAGAAGAGGAAATACCTATTATTTTAAATACTCACTTTCAGCGGGTGAAGCAGATCTGACTGTTCCATATGGCAGAGCCAATGATCAGGTTTTGATTGGTGACTGGGACGGAGATGGTGTAGACTCTCTTTGTGTTCGAAGGGGTAATGTTTATTATTTTAAAAATAGTTTAGCCTCTGGAGAGGCAGATAATGTGGTCAGATATGGACGGGCAACAGATGAGGTCCTGGTAGGAGACTGGAATGGGGACGGAAAGGATACTCTCTGCGTACGTAGAGGAAATACTTATTATCTAAAGAACAGCCTTTCTGATGGAGAAGCAGATGTTACTGTTTTATACGGTCGTTCATCGGATATTGTTCTTGTAGGTGACTGGAATGGAGATGGAACAGATACACTGTGTGTAAGAAGAGGAAGTACATATTATTTCAAGAACAGCTTATCCAACGGTGAGGCTGATGCGGTAATTCCATATGGAAGAACCGGAGATGAGATTTTAACCGGAGATTGGAACGGAGATAATGTAGATACTTTATGTGTAAGGCGAGGTAATGCTTATCATATTAAAAACAGTATTTCAGAAGGTGCAGCGGATAAGGTTATTCTTTATGGAAGATCAGCCGATATTACATATGCCGGAACGTGGAAAAAATAGACATAACTTGATATTGAACTGGTGAGGAGAAAAGAATTGAAAAATACATTTAGAAGAACAATCATAGGAATTACAGCAATGTGTCTGCCAGGAGCAAGTATATTATCTGGATTTTCAGTTTATGCTGCAGACGATGACACGCAAGGCGGGCAGGAAGCGTTCACAGAAGAATCTGGAGATGTGAATTCTGGTGATATACAGAATGCAACGGGAATTACAGTTGATGATGAAGGGGTAGATACAGTTAGTGGTACAGTCGCAATTGAAGGGCAGGAGGATAACAGCACAACTCAAAATGAAGAGGGTGTGGGGGAAAATAGCTGGCGCTATGAAAATGGAGAGTTAATTGTTGATTTACAAATCAGTTTGCGAACAGCTGCTTATGCAAACGCATGGCAGAAAGTAGATGGAGTTTATATGAACAGTGCCGGTAATCCAATTGAAGGTGCAGTGAAAAAGGGTATTGATGTCAGTGAGCACCAGGGGAAAATAGACTGGAATCAAGTAAAAGCTGACGGAATTGATTATGCCATTATTCGGTGTGGGTACGGTGATGATGATGCTAGTCAGGACGATAAAAAGTGGGAATATAACGTTTCTGAATGTGAGCGTCTGGGAATTCCTTATGGTGTGTACATTTATTCTTATGCAACAGATACCTCTATGGCTCAAAGTGAAGCTGCTCATGTTCTTCGGCTAATAAGTGGGCGGAATTTGGCTTACCCCGTTTATTTCGATATGGAAGATAATAGAACAATAAATACCAGTGCACAGATGAAGGGGCAGATGGCTAAGGTGTTCTGCGACACTATATCGGCTGCAGGATATAAAGTGGGGATTTATGCAAATTTGAATTGGTTTAATACTTATCTTACAGATCCAGTATTCAATAACAGTTCTTGGTCGAAGTGGGTGGCACAATATAATACAACTTGTGATTATGCGGGGGCATATGACATTTGGCAGTGTACAAGTACTGGTAAAGTAAAAGGAATAAATGGAAATGTGGATTTGAACTTTCTTATGGAGGGATATATTCCTCCCGCTGAGGAAGAATGTGGAACTACTCTGGCCGTGCGCCGTGGGAATACTTATTATATTAAGTATTCACTGAGTAACGGTACTGCGGATCTGGAGATCCCATACGGGTATGCCTCAGATGAAGTACTTGTGGGTGACTGGAACGGAGATGGTGTTGACACACTTTGCGTGCGTCGGGGAAACACTTATTACTTTAAAGACAGCCTGTCTTCCGGAGAGGCCGATAAAGTAGTACAGTACGGAAAAGCAGGAGATGAGGTTTACGTAGGAGACTGGAATGGAGATGGCATTGATACGCTTTGCGTACGTCGTGGAAATACGTACTATATAAAAAATAGTTTTACTAATGGAGAAGCAGATATAGTAGTTAACTATGGAAAAAAAGGCGATACAGTTCTTGTGGGTGACTGGAACAATGATGGAATAGATACTTTGTGTGTACGCCGTGGAAATACGTATTATATAAAAAATAGTATTCAAGAAGGAGAAGCAGATAAAACGGTTCTCTATGGACGAAAAGATGATATAACTTACGCCGGAAAATGGAAATAGTCTAAGCGTAAATAATAAGGCAGTGTTTAGCAAAAAATAAACACTGCTTTTTTATTACATAAAAATGGTATACTAAATGTAAAAGCTTTTACATTAAGGTGTAAAGATTCGACAGTTGCTAGACCATAAAAATAGTGATATACTTTACGAATGTGAAAAGGTGTTTTGAACCATATAAAGGAGAACTTAAATGAATTATGCAGTGATATTTGCAGGCGGAGCAGGCACAAGGATGAATACGAAAACAAGACCTAAACAGTTTCTCAACCTGCATGGTAAGGAAATCATTATTTATACGTTGGAACATTTTGAAAATCATCCGGATATAGATGGAATATCTGTTGTCTGCATTCCGGAATGGATAGATTATCTGCGGAAATTACTGGACAGATATCAGATAAAAAAGGTAAAGTGGATTTCTAAGGGTGGAAGTACAGGTCAGGAATCAATATACAATGGTCTGGATGCTATGCGAAAGGATATCGATAAGGAGTCTATTGTTCTGATTCACGATGGAGTCAGACCTATCATTGATAAAGAGCTTATTTCTGATAATATACGGGTAGCCAGAGAAAAAGGATGTGCGGTTACTGTTGTACCGGCAACAGAGACTGTTATGCTTGTGGATGAAAACGAGCAGATAGTACAAAGCGTTGATCGTAGTAAATGCAGGGTGGTAAGAGCACCACAGAGTTTTGTGTACCAGGAACTTTTGAGTGCCCACGACAAGGCAAAAAATGAAGGAATTCGTGATATGATAGATTCTGCGACAATGATGTCGGCAGCAGGGCATACTCTCTACCCAGTAGTGGGTAAGCCTGAAAACATCAAAATAACCACCCCTTCTGATTTTTATACCTTTCGGGCAATTGTAGAAGCACAAGAAAATTCACAGATTTTCGGATAAAATTTAAAATGAATGGCGGTAGTTATGGAAGAATTTTACGATAAGGAAACGCTGGAAAAGGTTCAGCAGACACAAGCTGGGATTCTAAAAGACGTTTTGTCATTATGTGACAGGCATAAAATCGACACGTTTATTATTTTTGGAAGTGCCTTAGGTGTTGTAAGGCATCAAGGTTTTATTCCATGGGATGATGATATAGACATTGGCATGTTCAGGGAAGATTTTGCGCGCTTTAAAATGGCGGCCAAAGAGGAGTTAGGGGATAAATATGAGTTCCTGACTTGTGAGACAAATCTTAACTATGCATGTACAGTTACTCATTTTCAAAAAAAGGGAACAAAGTTTATTTCAAGGGATGTAAAAGATTGCAATTATATAACTGGTATTAATATAGATATTTTTATTTATGATCATCTCGCAGATGGATTTCTGGCAAGGAAATATCAGTATTTTATGACTTGGTTCTTGGGACGTCTCTTATATCTAAGTGGTAAAGGAACTCCTTTTATTCCCTTTAGTGGAATAAAAAAACATGGAGCACAGGCAATTTGCAGTATGGTAAGATTCTTGCTTCGGATTTTTCAGCTGACACCGATAAAGGTGTACCGAAGATTTCAAAAAGTATCACAAAGATATAATCATAAGAAGACAGAGTATTACACTGCTTTTGAAACGCCCAAGCCATGGGTGAACAGCATGAAAAAAAGTGACGTATACCCGTTGAAGAAGATGCCTTTTATGGATTTTACTGTAAATGTGCCAAGAAATACTGACCAGCTTCTGACCAGAATTTTTGGGGATTATATGCAGCTGCCACCTGCCGATAAGCGTATAAATCACAGACCATATCTCATTGATTTTGGTGAGGAAGAATAATCAGTTGTATGGAGAAAAAAAATGCGTCAAAAATCAATTACTGTTAATCTTATAGCAAATGGAATTAAAACATTAATGAGTGTGCTCTTTCCGCTGATTACATTTCCCTATGCATCTAGAATTCTGGGGTCTGTGGGAATTGGAAAGGTGGGGTATGCCAGTTCAATAATTACTTATTTTTCACTGCTTGCCTCACTGGGAATAAGTACTTATGCAGTACGTGAAGGGGCAAGAATACGAGAAGATAAAGAAAAATTTAATAAATTTTCGAGAGAAATATTAAACATCAATTTATGTACGACTCTTATATCTTATATTCTGCTGTTTATTTTTTTGAGTTTACCTATTCTTCAGAATTATAAAAAGCTGCTTGTTATATTCAGTATAGGAATTGTATTTTCAACAATAGGTATGGAATGGCTGTTTATTATAAAAGAAGAGTATTCGTATATAACCAAACGTGCTATTTTGTTTCAACTTGTCTCGCTGATATTTCTGTTTTTTACCGTGAAAAGTAAAGATGACTATTATTGGTACGCGGCCCTGACTGTAATATCGGGCGGTGGTTCAGCAGTGTTGAATTTATATCATTCAAGAAAGTTTGTAGACTGGAAGCAGAAGTATACTTATGAATATAAAAAACATTTACGTCCTATTTTTTTAATATTTGGTACAAGCCTTGCTTCTAGTATATATATGACAATGGACACAACTATGCTGGGCGCAATGAAAGGAGATTCGGCTGTTGGTGTTTATACGGCTGCTGTGAAAATAAATCTGGTGGTCAGTACGCTGATTGGGACAATATCTTCTACAATACTGCCCAGAGTTTCCTATTATATCGGGAACGGTCTGAAAAAGGAATATGAAAAACTGCTGCGCTCATCTATGGATGTACTCTTAATGATATCAATACCGGCAGCTGTAGGGATGATGTGTACAAGTGACATACTAATTTTACTGTTCAGTGGAAAAGAGTTTTTAGCGGGTTCTACGGCAGCAAAGATATTATCTGCCAGAGTAGCCATAGGAGCAGTGAATAGGGTACTTGCATACCAGATATGTACTCCATACAAAAAAGACAAAGAGGTACTAATTTCAACGGTGGGGGGAGCTGTATTTAATTTAGTTGCAAACATTATATTGATTCCTCTGGTAGGCGTGAACGGAGCATCTGCTGCTACATTTTTTTCAGAGTTGATTGTCTTTTTCATATTAATGCATTTCGCATCTGGGATTGTGAAAGTGAAAAATCTGTTTCAACGGCTGCCCGTTTATCTGGGTGCCAGTGTATGGTTTTTTGCTGTGCGCTGGGTAGTGGATATGTTTGCTAAAGGTCAGCTTTCCCGGTTATTTATTACAATATCTATTTGTGTATCTGGTTATTTTTTGATACTGTTGTTTGGAAAAGATCCGTATTTACAAGAGTATGTAAATCGTATGAAAAAAAGAGTTAAATCTATCTTAGGAAAATAATGTGTGGTTAGGAGAAAAAATATGAAAATTGTAGTGGCTGGCATTGGGTATGTAGGATTATCAAATGCAATACTATTGTCACAGAATCATGAGGTATATGCATATGATATTTCCGCAGACAAAGTAGAATTAATCAATTCACATAAATCACCTCTGCAGGATAAAGAAATAGAAGAATATCTGAAAATGAAAACATTAAATCTTCGGGCAGGTTTAGAGTTGCTGAAAGAACTGAAAGATGCAGATTATGTGATTATAGCTACACCCACCAATTATGATCCTGATAAAAATTACTTTGATACTTCCTCAGTGGAAAACGTTATTGAAAACGTAATTCAGGTTAACGCTAAGGCAGTTATTGTAATAAAGTCCACTGTTCCTGTAGGATATACAATGCGTCTTACTGAAAAATACAAACAGGGTAATTTTTTGTTTTCTCCTGAGTTTTTAAGAGAAGGACAGGCACTGTTAGATAATTTGTATCCATCAAGAATTGTTGTTGGTGCCCCCAAGGGAGCTGAAGAGCTTCATCTGAAGGCAAAAGAGTTTTCACAGCTTTTGGAAGAAGGGGCAGTCAAAAAAGAAATACCGGTATTAATTACAGACACTACAGAAGCCGAGGCGATTAAACTGTTTGCTAACACATATCTGGCACTGAGAGTTGCCTATTTTAATGAACTGGATACCTATGCAGAAACAAAAGGGTTGAATACCCGGCAGATTATAGAGGGAATAGGTCTGGATCCACGTATCGGTAGCCACTACAATAATCCTTCTTTCGGGTATGGGGGGTACTGTCTGCCCAAAGACACAAAACAGCTTCTTGCTAATTACAATGATGTGCCTAATGATATAATGACTGCAATTGTAGAGGCTAACCGGACAAGAAAAGATTTTGTGGCATCCCAGATATTAAAACGAAACCCACGCACTGTTGGGGTATTCAGACTTACGATGAAGGCGAATTCAGATAATTTTCGGCAATCGTCTATACAGGGAGTAATGAAAAGGCTTAAAGGCGAAGGTATACGGGTGATTATTTACGAACCTTCCATTAAGGAAAAAGAGTTTTACCATTCAGAAGTGGTAAACATGATAAAAGAATTTAAAGAGCAGGCAGATGTTATCATTGCCAATCGTTATGACAAGATATTAGATGATGTAAAAGAAAAAGTATATACAAGAGATGTTTTTTATCGGGATTAGGAGCAGATTATGACAAAACAAATGAATCTTACAGAAGAGTGCAGGGCAAATTCTAAACAGCAGGAGGACTTAAATCTGATTGCGAGAAGTGAAATTGATTTTGAAATGTACAGAAATACTATCGTGTTCGTTACCGGTGCTACAGGTTTGATTGGGTCGTCTATTGTAAAAAGTTTTTTATGTTGTAATAGGATAAATGCATTAAATGTTCATGTTGTAGCAGGAGTGAGAAGCCGTGAGAAAGCGGAACAGATATATGGCAGACTGGTCAATAGAGGAGATATGGAACTGTATATCGGAGACATTACAGAGCCTGTGATTTACAGCGATAAGATTGATTATATTTTTCACACAGCCAGTATAACAACATCTAAGACTATGGTGGAACATCCGGTATGTACCATTGAAACGTCATATCTGGGGACTCGTAATATACTGGAATTGGCAAGAGAAAAAAAAGTAAGTGGTGTAATTTACGTATCTTCTATGGAAGTATATGGAATTCCAAAACAGGAGCTTAATTATGTTACGGAAAAAGATTTGGGGTATATTGACCTTGGTAGTATACGAAGCAGTTACTCAGAAGGAAAGCGTATTTGTGAGTGTCTATGCACTGCTTATGCATCAGAGTATAATGTGCCCGTAAAGGTTGCCAGACTTTCTCAAACATTTGGGGCAGGCGTTTTACCTAGTGATAACAGAGTATATGTTCAATTTGCTAAAAGTGCAATTGAGCAGAAAGATATTGTGCTGCATACAGAAGGAAAATCAGAAGGGAATTATTGTTATATAAGAGATGTTATAAAAGCTTTACTTTTATTGGGGTATAAGGGCGATAAAGGTGAGGCCTATAATATCGTAAATGAAAATACACATATGCAGATCCGGGATATGGCAAAGCTGGTAGCAGATAAAATAAGCAAAGGGAAAATCAATGTTAATTTTGACATACCGGAATCAACGCTTTCACTGGGGTATGCACCAACCGTAAAAATGAAATTAAGCGGTGAAAAAATGAGAGAGCTTGGTTGGATTCCGGAGGTAGGGTTACAAGAGATGTATGAGCGGATGATTTTCGATATAACATTGGGAGAATAGTTATGGATCTGGTAAGTTTTATTGTACCTGTATATCATATACAGGAACAGTATTTGAGAGAATGTATAGAAAGTATTCTATATCAGAAATATAAGAATATTGAATTAATTCTTGTGGATGATGGAGCAGTGGATAATGAAGGCACTGTTTGTGATGAGTATAAAAGAATGGACAAGAGAGTATCCGTTATACATCAGGAGAATCAGGGAGTGTCTATAGCCCGAAATAATGGAATAAAAGCGGCAAGCGGAAAGTGGATCTGCTTTGTAGACGCTGATGATTGGATAGAAAAAAACATGATTAGAGAAGTATTTGATAAAATATCAGCAGAAGATGTGGATATGGTCGTGTGGAATCTATACTACAGTTATCCTGATCATGAAGTTATCAGAAAGAATTATCCCCAAACGATATATGTCAAAGAGCCTGATAAATTAAAAGAAGCTGAGCTTTTTCTGCTTAGAACAATTGCGGTAAGAAAGAATGAGTTAAAAATACCAACACTTAGTCAACCGGTCTGCCATTTGTACAAAAAAAGTTTGATAGATGAATTTTGTATCAGATTCAGCCCTGACTTCAAGCAGGGAGAAGATAAACTCTTTAACTATGAATATTTTAAACATATTGGCAATTTTATATATATTAATTTGCCGCTATATCACTATAGAATTCATTCAGAGTCTACAACACAGTCCTTTTTTGATGCTCATGTGGATACATCCACAAGAATATTAAAGAAATATGCTGAAATTGATTCAAGAATTGGGACGGAATCTGATTTTAGAAACACTTATTATATACGTGTACTTTATATTGCATGGATGCTGATTGGCAGATATTATTTAAAAACTGGTGATAGTCTAAAAGCATCAGTAAATGATTTTTCAAAGTTAATGAATGCAGAGCCTTATAAAAAAGCAGCAAAATCGGTGGATTTATCAGAAATGTATTTTTCCATGACAAAGGTCAGAATGTTTTTAATGAAACACAAAATGCATTATCTTCTTTTTCTGGATGTCAGACGAGAAAATAAAATAAAGTAAAGTATATATAGCAGAGGGTTAATAAGTGAAAATAGTATTTGTAATATTACATTATATGGCAATAAAAGAAACAGAAGAGTCTGTTGAACAGATTAGAAAAAAAATTGATACTGATAGTTACCATATTATTATTGTGGATAATGCATCTGAAAATGGGACAGGGGTGGAACTGAAGACGAAACACCAGTCTGAAGAGGATATAACCATTATTTTAAATCATAAAAACAAAGGGTTTGCTAAAGGAAATAATGTTGGTTTTGTGTATGCAAAAAACAAGTGGAATCCCCAATACATTGTTTTAATGAATAATGATGTATTTTTACTTGAAAATAAATTTGTTTTAAAACTTGATGAAGAGTTTAATCAAAGTTGTTTTGCTGTACTGGGACCCATGATTATGACCAAAGATGGCAGATGTGATGTGAATCCGCAAAAAGCAGAGTTTACCACCATAGATACAATTGATAAAAAAATAAAGCATTATAAGAGGGACTTGAAAAGATATCATTACAGATATGCTTCAATTTACTATAAGCTGGCAAAGGTTAAAGGGGTTTTTTGGGGAAAAACAAAAATAGTTGAGAAAGATTTTTTAAAACGGAAAGAAGATGTGAAACTCCATGGTTGCTTTCTTGTTTTCTCACAAGAATATATTAAAGATTTTGATGGATTAGATGAGAGTACTTTTTTGTTTTGGGAAGAAGAATTTTTATATAAGCATATGATCTTCAACAAGAAAAAAATGGTATATAGTCCGAATATCCAAGTTTACCATATGGAGGATGCTGCTACAGATGCTGCGATATCGGGCAGAAGAGAAAAAATGATTTTCATGCTTACGCATTATATAGATTCCTTACAAAAGCTAAGGGCTCTGTATATACAGTATGATAAAAACATTAGAAAGTAAAGGGAAAAAAATGTCCAAGATATCAATTATTGTTCCAGTTTTTAATATTAATGGAGAATATTTGCAGAAATGTATAACAAGTTTGCTAAATCAGTCATTGAAGGATATAGAAATAATTTTGGTAGATGACGGATCAACAAATGGAGCTGAAAAACTCTGTGATGACTATGAAAAAAAGGACAGCAGAGTAAACGTTATTCATCAGGAGAATCAGGGTGTGGCAGTGGCAAGAAATGAAGGTCTTAAAGCAGCGCAAGGGGAGTGGATAACCTTTGTGGATGCGGATGACTGGTGTGAGCTTAATATGTGTGAGAAAATTCTGGATAGGGCTGTTTCATTAAATTCCGATATTTTGATATTCAATAACTTTGCGGTGAAGGAAGAAGATAAAATTTCACGTAATCAATTTTTTGAAAATGATGTGGAATTATTTGATAATAGGTTAAAAGATGAAGCTGAATTAAAAACTATGGTCAGATCCCATCCCAGTTTCTCTTTTCAGCCACCCGAAAATATGATGGGTGGTACATGGTGTAAACTAATAAATCATGATTTTCTCAAAAAAACCGGAATTCTTTTTGAGCCTGAACTAATTCGTTCACAGGATATTATTTTTTATTTGCATCTTTTTGAACGTGCAGAAAAAATAGCATATTTAAATTGTCCGCTATATTATTACAGATATAGTTCGGATTCTGTTTCTAAAAGATATAGAAAAGATGCTTACAAAATATTTAACATTGTATTGAGTAAGCAAGATGAGTTTATTAAGGAAAATCGTAAGCCAAATCTCTTTCGGGAAGTCTTTACAAAAGGGGTTATGATCACGATAGGCACCTGTATGCGTACTGATTTTATGCATGAAAGCAATCAGGAAGGATTTGGGGAAAAGTGCTGTCGTGTCCGGGCAATGATACATCAGGAACCTGTGAAAAAAACATTGAAAAGTAAGACTGACCGGACACTGAATAGTTATCAGAAAATACAGAAGATACTACTAAAATATAATCTGGTAGAGTTGTATATCATTATATTTAAAATTAACGGAATTGTCTTGCAGTGTATGAAGAACAAACAGTGAGGTTAAAGATTCTGCTTTAAATAGTTACATATTCTTTCAGCGGAATGTCCAGACTCTTGATTGCCCAGATCGTAAAAATGTTTTTTTACATTTCCAACATATAAATCCAGATTAAAATTTTGAATGTTTTCCACTAGTTCGTTGGTGTTTTCTGCCAGTGGATAAGGCCATGTGTGAATATCTGTATAAAAACCTCTTGTTAAGTCATATTGATCAAGATCTGTTGCAAATAAAAAGCAAGGCTTGTACATCAAGGCAAAATCCCACATAGAAGAGGAATAATCAGTAATTAATACATCTGATGCATATAATAATTCCTGCATATCAGAATAGTGAGAAGCATCAATATACTCAGCCGAAGTATTCAGTTGCTCCATAATAAAGTAATGCATGCGAAATAGAATAGACCAATTACCGCCGAACCTTGTTTTTAATGCAAGAGATATCTGCGTACAGTCAAACAGGTATTCTGAGGCACTTTTGGATTCACGATAAGTAGGTGCGTATAATAAAATATGATTTTCCGAAGGGATTCCATAAAAGTCTTTCACTTTCTTGAATAGATCTGTTCTGTTCTGCATTACCAACATGTCATTTCGAGGCATGCCAAATGCTAGGATTTCACCTGTATGTTGAAAGCTTTGGCGAAGTGTCTGTTTACTAAAGGCTTGGGAACTGGAAACATATATGCAGCGATTTTTCCGTGCAATATAAGCACGTAATTGTTTGCCCTTCGTTTCCTTTTGATATGAAGCACCAACTTTTTTATATGCGCCCCCACCATGCCATGTATTTATGAGCGTCTGGTGTTTGGTAAGAGGGAACCAGGAGGGAATTTCAGAATTTGTTATAATATATCTGGAAGTTAAGCAAGTTCTTAGAAAAGAAGGAGAATTATATTTTACCAGTTTTATATTGTTTGCCTCAAGGTGCTTGAAGTTTTCTGGTTGTGTAAATGCCCAGACAATTTCAAACTCAGGCATATATGTCTGCATATATTGAGAAATATATTTGGGATTACAGGAATACTGGGCACCAAAGTAGCTGAAAAAAACTACTCTTTTTTTATGGTGTCTGCCAATGGATAGTATTCTCAGGATATAGCGCAGTAAATAAGCAGATAATGTCATTATAATATCAATCATTTGATAGCCCCTTTGTTAACATATTTTCTTGATTTAATTCAATTTTTTAATTAGTATAGTACGTTAGCATTATACGATAATACATATAAAAATTCAAACAAATGTTTTTTTCTTAAGGCACTGTGACAGGGCTGCTTTGAAAAAAGGTGGAAAAAGTGTTCCAGAAGTGTTAAGATAGGCGTGTTAATGTGTTAAAGTCAAGTAAAATATAACCGGTATGTTATGAAAAGAGGAATGTAATGGGAAAATCTTTTTGTATTTTTTCCGCACAGTATCTTCCCCATATGGGTGGAGTTGAAAGATATACATATAATCTGGCGAAAAAATTAGTTGAGATGGGGAATACTGTAACAGTAGTAACATCAAATACAGAAATGTCCCCAGATGAAGAAAAGATGGAGGGAATCAGCGTCTACAGACTTCCTTGTTTTAATTTACTGGACGGCAGATACCCTGTCTTAAAAACAAACAATAGGTTTAAAATACTGCATGAAAAAATAAAAAAAGGCAGGTATGATTTATTTATTGTAAATACAAGATTCTATGTTCATTCTATTTATGGACAATGGCTGGCGAGACATTTGAAAACAAAGGTAATTACAATTGATCACGGCAGCAGTCATCTTTCAGTAGGAAATCCAGTATTGGATTTTATTGGGGGGATTTTTGAACATCTGATGACAAAAATTGGACAGCTGTTCTGCAAAGATTATTATGGTGTATCCGGAGCATGTGTGGAGTGGCTTAAACATTTTCATATAAATGCAAAGGGAATATTATATAATTCTGTAGATGTAGAATGTATTGAAAAAATCCTTTTAGAAAACAAGAAAAAGTTCAGAGAGCAATATGGAATAGATAAGAATGCTATGGTATTAACATTCACTGGACGCTTGCTGCCTGAAAAAGGTGTTCCCCAGTTGATTAGCGCATTTGAGCAGGTGCAAAAAGAAATAGGCAATGTATACCTCTTTATTGCGGGAGATGGCGCTTTGGAAGGGTTTGTAAAAGAACAAAAAAACAGTCACATTATTTTTTTGGGAAAACAATCCTATGAAGATATAATGATATTGTTATCGGAGACAGATATTTTTTGTCTACCTTCTTTTTCGGAGGGATTTTCAACATCAATCTTGGAGGCAATTGTATGTAAATGCTATGTTATTACAACAGAAAGAGGCGGAGCTAAAGAAACCTTTCCAACAGAAAAATATGGAATGGTCATTCCCAATAATAACAGCAAGGTATTAGGCGATGCCATTATTAAAGCAATTAACCATCCAAAGGATAGAAAAAGTGCGGCTGAATTGTCATATAACAGACTGATAAATAACTTTACATGGGATATAGTATCTGTAAAGGTCAATGATTTATGATTATATAAATGGACAAAAGAAACATGCATAGAAATACAAAGGAGGGAAAGTAATAATAGTATGCAAAGTGAATTACTAATCGTTATACCTGCGTATAACGAAGAAAAAAACATTGAAAGTGTTGTGACTTATATAAGAGATAATTATGCACAATATGATTATGTGGTAGTTAATGATGGTTCAAAAGACAGGACCTCGGAGATATGCAGAAGCAAAGGTTATGAATTGCTGGATCTGCCCACAAATCTAGGATTGGCGGGTGCATTTCAGACAGGATTAAAGTATGCTTATATAAAGGGATATTCTTATGCTATTCAATTTGATGCTGATGGTCAGCACAGACCTGAGTTTATTCAGGCAATGCTGGATCGTATAGAAGAAGGGTATGATATTGTCATAGGATCCCGCTTTTTAAACCAAAGAAAAAGTAAATCTTTGCGTATGATAGGAAGCAAGATGCTAACTGTGGCAATAAAAATGACAACGAAAATAAGAGTGTCAGATCCTACATCAGGAATGCGGATGTTTTCAAAACCAATGATAGAGGAATTTGCGCAAAACCTAAATTACGGGCCAGAACCTGATACGGTCTCATATTTGTTGAAAAATGGTGCAAAAATTTCAGAGGTACAGGTAAAAATGGAAGAACGAAAATTTGGCGAAAGTTACCTTAATCTTGTCGGCTCTGCCAGATATATGACAAAAATGCTGGTTTCCATTTTGTTCGTACAGAATTTCAGGAAAAGAGGATAAAAGATCATGTCAGTTCTAATTAGAGTGCTGTTAATCTTAAGTGCATGTTTAATGCTTGCTTTTATGCTAAAAAGAATACGACAGGCTAAACTTAAAATTGAATATACTATATTCTGGATTGCGTTTGCCAGTCTTTTGGTAGTCATGGGGGTTTTCCCGGAGGTAATATATAAGATATCAGATTTAATCGGATTTCAGGCACCCATTAGTATGGTGTATTTAGTCATTATATTTGTATTAATCTTAAAAATGTTTTTTATGACTTTACAAATCTCACAGCTGGAGCATAAAGTTGATGCCCTGGCCCAGCAGATTGCAATTGACAGAAAATTAGATAAAGAGGAAGAGAATGGGTAAGCGGATATGAGGGAATACATAATATGTACTGTATTTTGGCTGCTGTTCACTTGCTTTATATATTTGCTGGGCAGAGTAGTTACAAATGGCAAAAAAAGTGAGACTCAATCGCTAATAACAGGATATCTGGTATACAGTTTTCCGGTAGCAGCGGGGGGGATGATTACTCAATTTGTCAATATCCCATGGATATATTTTGCCATTTATATTGGAGTTATCTATTTAGTTTTCATCGTATATATTTTATACAGCCTTAGAAAAAAAACTGTTAGTCTTTTCCAAAATAACATTTGGCAGTATATAAAAGAAAACTGGGTTATTTATGTTAGTATGTGCGTGTTCGCCGGTATGTTGTTTTTTTACTATAAAGGTTTCTGGCTGGGAAATCATCTGGATGATGGCTATTATATAACCAAGGTAGCTACGTTGCCCTATACAACATCTGGATACGCAACTAATTACGCAGTAGGTGCGGCAAATGCAGGGTTCGACAGTTACATTTTAGGAACGTGGGAACTTGAAGCATCGGTATATGTTAAATTACTAGGAGTAAAGCCAACACTCTATCTGCGTCTGTTCCAATCAATATTTAATTATTTTCTGTTTCTAAATGTGACAAAAGGCTTTGCAGAAAACATATTGAGAAAGCTGAAATTTCAGATTCACTCTTCATTGGTTCAGTATCCCGTTGCAATTACGCTTTTGTTTGGAAACTATTACATTTTCTTATCAGAGACATCTATTCTTCCTCTGAGGGATATGTTTCAGTTTAATACTGGAATGTTTTTGGGTGCCAGCATAACAAAAATGATGGGAATTATGCTACTGTTGTTTTATTATTTAGATGCAAAAAAGTTGGATAAAAAAATGGTTATGGGTGTTATAGCTATTGCAGTTATCCTGATTTCAAAATCAACCATTGTTTTGCCGCTTATTATGGTGATTACTTTTTCTTATTTTGTGTCATGTTTACTATTTCATTACGGAAAATCACAAAAGATTGTTGCAGCTGTTTTAGTTTTGATGTATATATCGGCATCACTACTGTTTTCCGAGGGGACTTCCATTAGGGCAACTGTACACTCTGATTTACTAGGAATTTTGCGTTCACCTGTATTTATTATCTGCGTAGTGATTTTTGTATGCAGTTTCTTTTTAAAAGAGAAAAAAATTTATCAGATCAATTGCATTATGCTGTTAACCGTGGGACTTATGGTGATTCCCCATGTAAGTTATTTCTTTCAATATGTTTCTTTTTATAAATTTGTCTCTAAAAGAGCTTTTACAACATGGGCATATACATTTATTTTGATTAATTCTGTTTACCTTTGTGCACTTTTGGTGAAATTCAAGGTAAAGGAAATTGTGGTGAAAACGGTATATATAAGTATGGGGGCAGGGTTTGCTATACTTTGTGCATATGGGTTCAACTTCAGTGGAGACACACTTTTGCCAAATGAACCAATGAGAGAAACAAACGTAAAATACAGTTTGAGTGTGGTGTGGAACAATAAATATTTTATTCCAAACTCAACTGTTTTTCTTGGAGAAAAGCTTGAACAATTATCAAAGAATAAAGGGGAGAAATTGTATGTAGTATCTCCTGAATGGGTGGAAATAGATCAGACAACCCACGCATTGGCTGTGATGCTGAGAACATACGCACCTGATATTGTCTCGGTTTCGGCGGCAGGGCGTTATCCGGTGAACAATGGAACCTGGCTTGAGGAGTATGACCAAAGCGCTTATGACCAGTTTGCCGTAAATCCGAATATGCAAACCAGTTTGGAACTGGAAGAGGAATTAGAAAATAAAGAGGTCAATTGTATAGTCGTGAACAATGAACAATGTGCACAATGGCTGGAGAATATGGGGTTTGAATTATATGATGTTACAGAAGATGATTTTTATTCTATCTGGTACCGTTAGTGTAATACAGGGCTAACCTTTATTCTTGCTATTTTGTTTCTGCAATGCTATACTATCCTAAGATTATTTTGTGGAGGTTAAATATGAGAACATATTTAGTAACCGGTGGAGCCGGTTTTATCGGATCAAATTACATTCATTACATGTTTAAAAAGTATGGGGATAATATTCGTATAATTAATGTAGACAAGTTGACCTATGCAGGGAATTTAGAAAACCTGAAGGACGTTGAATCTAAAAGTAATTATGAATTTGTAAAGGCAGATATTTGTGATTCAGAAGCAATTCAAAATATTTTTGCTGCAAACGAGATAGATCGTGTTGTTCATTTTGCAGCAGAGAGTCATGTAGACAGAAGCATCAAAAATCCGGAGGTGTTCGTAAAGACAAATGTACTTGGCACACTGGTAATGCTTAATGCGGCAAAGGCAGCATGGGAGTTGGAAGACGGAACCTTTAAAGACGATAAAAAGTTTCTGCATGTTTCAACAGATGAGGTATATGGATCCTTGGAGAATGAAGGAGAATTCTTTTATGAAACCACGCCTTACGATCCTCATAGTCCATACTCTGCCAGTAAAGCATCTTCTGATATGCTGGTGAAATCTTACATGGATACTTACCGGTTTCCTGCAAACATTACAAATTGCAGCAATAACTACGGTCCGTACCAGTTTCCGGAAAAATTAATTCCGCTGATTATCAATAATGCCCTCCAGGGAAAAAGTCTGCCGGTCTATGGAGATGGTAAAAATGTACGTGATTGGTTATATGTAGAAGATCATGCCAAAGGCATTGACATGGTACAGGAAGAGGGACGGCTTTTCGAAACCTATAATATCGGTGGACATAATGAGAAGCAGAATATTGAAATTATTCAGATTATTCTGGATACATTACAGGAGATGCTGCCGGAAGATGATGAAAGAAAAGCATTAGTATCTGAAAAACTGATTACTTATGTTGAAGACAGGAAGGGGCATGACAGACGTTATGCTATTGCACCAGACAAAATCAAAAAAGAAATAGGCTGGTATCCGGAAACAATGTTCAAAGAAGGAATAAGGCTTACCATTAAGTGGTTTTTTGAACATGAAGACTGGATGAAAAATGTGACCAGTGGTGACTATCAGAAGTACTATAAAGACATGTATAAATAGTTCGATTCAAACAGGCAGTATCGGGAGATGCTGCTGGTTTGCATTGTATGAAAAACGGAGGCAGGAAAATGAAAGGAATTATTTTAGCAGGCGGTTCAGGTACAAGGTTATATCCATTAACACAGGTTACAAGTAAGCAGTTACTTCCTATCTATGATAAACCTATGATTTATTATCCACTGAGTATTTTAATGGAGGCTGGTATAAGAGACATACTGATTATCTCAACACCAGATGATACACCACGTTTTGAGGAACTGTTAAAAGACGGCAGCCAGTTCGGTATTCATTTACAATACAAAGTACAACCATCTCCAGATGGTCTTGCACAAGCGTTTTTATTGGGAGAGGAATTTATTGACGGTGACAGTTGTGCAATGGTGCTGGGGGATAATATCTTCCAGGGGCATGGATTGCGCAAAAGACTTAAGGCGGCAGCAGGTAAGGAAAAAGGAGCCACAGTATTCGGTTATTATGTAGATGATCCGGAACGTTTTGGTGTTGTAGAGTTTGATGGAGAAGGGAAAGCTGTATCTTTAGAAGAAAAACCTGAAGCACCAAAGTCTAATTATGCGGTAACCGGATTATATTTTTATGATCATCATGTTGTTGAATATGCAAAACAAATTAAACCCAGCAGCAGAGGTGAACTGGAGATAACAGATCTTAACCGGATTTATCTGGATAAAGGCAAGTTGGATGTAACGCTGCTTGGACAGGGATTTACCTGGCTTGATACAGGAACTCACGAGTCTTTGGTAGATGCTACAAATTTTGTGAAAACAGTGGAAACTCATCAGAATAGAAAAATAGCCTGCTTGGAAGAAATTGCTTATAATAATAAATGGATTGATAAAGAAAAATTACAGGAAGCATGTAAGTTATATCAAAAAAACCAGTATGGAAGCTATTTGAAAGATGTATTAGATGGAAAGTATATTGATCAGCAGTAAAAGAGGAGCAGAAAATGGGTAAAATAACAGTAGAGACCTGTGAAATAGAAGGATTAAAGGTAATTACACCAGCAGTATTTGGAGATGAGCGTGGATATTTTATGGAAACTTATAATTATAATGATTATAAGGATATAGGAATTGACATGGATTTTGTACAAGACAATCAGTCCAGTTCTAAAAAAGGTGTATTGAGGGGACTTCACTTTCAAATTAATTATCCTCAGGATAAATTAGTCAGGGTAGTAAGTGGAGAAGTGTTTGATGTTGTTGTTGATCTGAGAGAAGGATCCAAAACTTATGGCAAGTGGTTTGGGGTCAGACTTTCAGCAGAAAATAAGAAGCAGTTTTTTATTCCTAAAAATTTTGCTCATGGTTTTATTGTATTGTCTGAACAGGCGGAATTTGCATATAAGTGTACCGATTTTTACCATCCAAACGATGAAGGTGGAATAGCGTGGAATGATCCTGACATTGGAGTGGAATGGCCTATGCCGGAAGGTATGGAACAAAAAGATTTGACTATTTCTGAAAAAGATAAGAAGTGGTGCGGAATTAAAGCACTGAAATAAGGTGTGTGGAGGGATACTGTGTCAAAATATATAAGTAATTTTATGAAATTCCAGCCATTATTATCAGAATTAGTTGCAAGAGATATTAAAATTAAATATAGACGTTCTGTTCTGGGGGTCTTGTGGACACTGTTGAATCCTTTGTGCATGATGATTATTTTATCAGTTGTATTTTCTAACATATTTAAATTTGATATAGAAAACTTTCCACTGTTTGTTTTAAGCGGACAGGTTATATTTAATTTTTTTAATGATGCAACGACAAGTTCCATGACTTCAATTATCAGCAGTGCATCGCTGATTAAAAAAGTATATGTTCCTAAATATTTGTTTGTTTTATCCAGGGTTGTATCAAGCTTTATTAATTTAATGGCGGCGTTTACTGCGTTACTCCTTGTTATGGTAGCAACACGAACAGAACTTCACTGGACAGCTTTTTTGTCATTTATACCGCTTTTTATGGTAGTCATATTTTCTCTTGGGGCAGGACTGATTCTGGCTGCATTGACGGTGAAATTCAGAGATATTATGCATCTGTATTCTGTATTTACTACAGGTCTTATGTATTTAACGCCGATTATATATCCAATGTCTATTTTACCGGATAAAATTAAAGTAGTTGTGTTGTTGAATCCTTTGACAAATTATTTGATTATGTTCAGGGATTTAATGTTGAACAATACATTACCGTCGGTGCCCTCTGTTCTAATAGGAATTGTAGAAATGGTAGTTGTGTTGATATTGGGCGTTTATGTGTTCTATAAGAATCAGGATGAATTTATATTAAATATATAGGAGCAGGAATATGGATAACGATACAATAGTAAAGGTTGAACATGTATCAATGAAATTTAACCTGTCTTCGGAGAAATTTGACAGTTTTAAAGAATATGTGATAAAAAGCATAAAGAGACAGGTTAGTTTTGATGAATTTTGGGCGTTGAAGGATGTTTCATTTGAAGTGAAAAAGGGTGAGTCCCTAGGTCTGATTGGATTGAATGGTAGTGGTAAAAGTACGATGCTTAAGGCAATAGCTGGTGTACTAAAACCAACCAAAGGAACAGTCGCGGTGCAGGGGAGAATTGCTCCTTTGATTGAACTTGGTGCAGGCTTTGATATGGATCTGACTGCCAGAGAAAATGTTTTTTTGAACGGTGCACTTTTGGGATATAATCGTACAGAGATGGGGGAACAATATGAAGATATTGTTCAGTTTTCTGAGCTATCTGAATTTATGCATGTTCCCGTTAAAAACTTTTCTTCAGGAATGGTGTCAAGACTGGCATTTGCAATTGCGACTATTGGAACACCTGATATTTTAATTGTGGATGAAGTTCTGTCGGTAGGCGATTTCCTTTTTCAGGAGAAGTGTGAAGCACGTATTCAAAGGATGAGGGATATGGGAACGACAATATTGTTTGTATCGCACAGTATTGAACAGGTAAAGAGTATCTGTAATAAAATAGTGTGGCTTGAAAAGGGACATCTGAAAATGTTTGGCGATACAGACGATATATGTAAAATTTATGCAGAATCTTGAGCGAGGAAATAGAAAAATGAAAAGAAGGATTAAATCAACAGCAATGGTACTGGTAATTATAGGTCTGGCTTTTTTATATGCACATATAGATAAAAACACATATTTATATGATCGTAATGAAGACTTAGAGAATTATACACAAACCGGAGTGTTGCTTGAGGGAGAAACGATTTCGCAAACATTTTTCTGTAAAGAGGATATTTTAGACGGCATTAATTTAAAATCTGTAGTAGTGGGGGATGCAAGTAACGTAATTTTAGAATATGCAATTACAGATAATGAAACTGGTGAAGTAGTAGAGAATTCAATTCAGGGAACGGAAGTTAAAAACAACAAATTTAACTCATTTAAGTTTCCGGAAATTAAGGATACCAGTAATAAAAGCTATACATTAACAATAAGAGAGACGGGGGCAGATGCTAATAATGGAATCAGTTTTTATGTCAGTCAGACAAATCCTGAGGATAGCCAGTTGAGTATAAGAGAACAAGATACTCAAGGATCTTTAGTAGTACGACTGATCAGCCACCGATTCGACACAGAAACTTTTATTGTACTTTTAGGGTTTATATTATTTATAACAATATTTATAAAAGTACTGTATAAGTTATTTAAGTAGGGAGTTACAATGAAAAATAGATTTGTAGTTACAGCATGTAGATTTCATGTGAAAGAAGAGAACAAATTATTAATTATGGGCTGGTTCTGGGAAAACCAGCCAAATGGTAACCGAATCTCGATTACTCTGGATAAAAAGAAACTTCCATTTGTAATAGAAGAAAAAGATCTTGGAATGAGCGAGCTGAAAAACAAAGATGGAATGCTTGTCACAAAGCAGTATTTTTTATGGGTAGATCTTCCGTCAAACTGGAAACAGAGCAAGAAATTATGTGTTATTAATTCACACCAGGGTATTCATGATATTTCCTGCGCAGTTTCCACTCAAAGGCTGAAAAGAATTGGACAGAAAGTTCAAAAATATATAGATAAAGGAAGTGCCAATGAAAAAGGGTTTCGCATATCTGGCTGGTATATTAATGACGGCAGTGTGAATATCAGTTTTACAGATACAGAAGGGAAAAAATATCCGGTAGAATTTAAAATGAAAAAAAGACCTGATGTTTTACGCCTATACCCTGAAAGCAAGGCTGAGGATGTTATTGGCTTTACAGCCACCTATAAAGGGGATGTCCCAAAGAAAATAAATGTAAACCTTAAATCAGACACCAAAAAATCAGTGTATACAGTAACCTTGCTGCCGTCTTCAATGGAAAAGAAATTGGAAAAACTGAAAAAAGGCTATGAGAAAACAAAAGTATACTATCATCAGTTCGGACCTGCGGAGACGCTGAGAAAAGTTTGGTTCAAAGCAGTTAAACGTGATACCATTAGTTATAAACTGTGGTTGAAAACACAGACACCCTCCAATGATCTGTTGTTAAAACAGCAAAAAAAGCAATTTATGTATGGACCAAAGATTACCATTGTTGTACCTTTATATAAAACACCAGAAAATTACCTGACAGAAATGATAGAGTCTGTCAAACGTCAGACATACGGAAATTGGGAGTTGTGTTTATCAGATGGAAGCGGACAAAATTCGCCGCTTAATAGTTTACTCAAAAGATACGAGAAAGAAGAAAAAAGAATTAAAGTAGTTTATAGTGATAAACCCCTAAAGATAGCTGAAAACACAAATGCAGCTCTTGACATTGCTACTGGGGATTTTATTGCCTTTGCAGACCACGATGATTTTTTGGCTCCTCATGCATTATATGAATGCGTTTCTGCACTAAACAACGATAAGACAATCGATATATCTATACAGATGAGGATAAAGTGGATATGAATGGTAAAGAACATTTTATGCCTCATTTTAAACCTGATTTCAATCTAGACATGCTGAGAAGTGTGAACTATATCTGTCACCTGTTTGTTGTTAAGCGAGAAATTTTTGAGAAGGCAGGAATGCTGAAGCAGGAGTTCGACGGTGCTCAGGATTATGATTTTATTTTGCGCTGTACAGAGAAGACTGACCATATTAAACATATTCCAAAGATTTTGTATCACTGGAGAGCACATAAAGATTCCACGGCGGAAAATCCGGATAGTAAGAGATATGCATTTGAGGCTGGGAAAAGAGCCATTGAGGCTCATTACAGCAGGGTCGGTATTCAGGCGGAGGTTGATGCTACAGGCATTGACGGTATATACCGTACAAAATATTATTTAAGCGAAAGACCTCTGGTTTCCGTTGTTATTCCAAATAAGGATCATATTGGCGATTTGGGCAAATGTATACGATCGCTGCAGAAAAACAATTCTTACGATGAGATGGAATTCATTATTGTAGAGAATAATAGTACAGAAAAAGAGACTTTTGCGTATTATAAAGAACTTCAGGAAAATGAACCAAGGGCAAAGGTTGTGACCTGGGAGGGCAAAGGTTTTAACTATCCTTCAATAAACAATCAAGGGGTAAAGGAAGCTAAAGGCGAATACATTTTATTTCTGAATAATGATACAGAAATTATAAATGAAGACTGTATTAGTGAAATGCTGGGTTATTGTATGCGCAGTGATGTAGGTGCTGTTGGAGCAAGACTTTATTATGAGGATGGCACGATTCAGCATGCCGGCGTTATTGTAGGGCTTGGAGGAATTGCAGGTCATGCTTTTGTGGGATATTCTTACGATGATCCGGGATATTTTGGCAGAATAATGATGGCCCAGGACTATAGTGCTGTTACCGCAGCATGTATGATGGTTAAACGAAGTGTTTTTGAAGAGGTCGAGGGATTTGATGAGGGCTATGCAGTTGCGTTTAATGATATTGACTTGTGTCTGAAAATCCGAAGAGCAGGATATTTAATTGTGTATAATCCTTATGCAGAGTTAAAACATTATGAATCGAAATCCAGAGGATATGAAGATACTGAAGAAAAGGTACAACGGTTCAACTCGGAAATGGAACGGTTTGAAGAACGCTGGAAAGCATTTTTGGAACAAGGAGATCCATTTTATAGTCCAAATTTAACATTGGACAAAAATGATTTTAGTCTGAATGTTCATATGGACAAGATCGGAGGTCAATAATGAAGGTGTTAGTTACAGGTGCAACAGGACAGCTTGGTTACGATGTGATTAAAGAATTAGAAAAACGTGGACATAAAAGTGTTGCCACCAGCAGTAAAGACATGGATATAACAGATGCTCTCAAGGTGGAGCAGGTGATTTCGGCATCTGAAGTGGAAGCCGTTATTCATTGTGCCGCCTACACAGCGGTAGATGCCGCAGAGGATAATGTAGAACTGTGCAGAAAAATTAATGCTGTGGGTACTGAAAATATTGCAAAAGCTTGTAAGAAACATGATATAAAATTGATGTATATTAGTACTGATTATGTGTTTGATGGTCAGGGAGAGCGCCCGTGGGAGCCGGAAGATGAAAGACATCCGCTGAATGTATATGGTTCTTCCAAATATGAAGGTGAACTGGCAGTAGAAGGTTTGCTTGAAAAATATTTTATTGTACGCATTGCCTGGGTGTTCGGTTTAAATGGTAAAAATTTTGTGAAAACAATGTTGAATCTGGGAAGAACCAAAGATGAGATAAATGTTGTAAATGATCAGATTGGATCACCTACTTATACCCATGATTTATCCCGGTTACTGGTAGATATGATTGAAACCGATTGTTATGGACGTTATCACGCGACTAATGAAGGAGAGTGTTCATGGTATGAATTTGCCTGTGAGATATTCAGACAGGCGGGTATCCAGATTAAGGTCAATCCAGTGACAAGTGATTTGTTCCCGGCAAAGGCAAAACGCCCTTCAAACAGTAGAATGAATAAAGATAAGATAGAGAAAAACGGGTTCGCCCGCTTGCCTAAATGGGAGGATGCACTTAAACGGTATCTTGAAGAACTATAAAATGAGCTGCATGGCAGAGGAATAAGAACTACTTGTTCTGATCTGCTGTGCAGCTTTATTTTTTGAGCAGTGCCACATATTTTTTTGTTTGAACCAATTTACTTCTGAAACATTTTTCTCGTAGACCAATCTTTTACATAGGAAAAGGTGTTTAAAATCAATTCTATTTCGATTTGAATATACGAAAATAGGTGCCTGAAATTGAACGGGACCTTTTTTTGCGCCTTTAGAGTAGCTAGACCTTCCATAATTCCTTTACAGTAGTCTTTTCCGAATCCCTTTTTACAGAAAAAAGCATACTTAATGAAATAACCTACAGTCAGGGGCAGCAAATTTAGCAAGAGTTGAAAAATAGGCATATTTTTATAATTTAAATAAATACTGTTACGAGCCGAAAGTTTAACTTTAAAGGTATTATATTTTGAACCGCTGGTTCCGCTTCCTACATGATAGACAAGAGCAGTGGGACAGTACATATTTATATAGCCGTATATTTTAGCACGGTAACCGATATCTACGTCTTCCAGGTAGGCAAAGTGATTTTCATCAAAAAACCCTATTTTATCAAAAAAAGACCGTCTGTAAATTGCGGCTCCTGCGCATGCAGTAAAAACTGCTGATGGTTCAGTATAGTTTGTAATAGGGCGGCCGCTTCCTCTACATATGCCCCAGCCGATCACCGTGTATAAATCTCCTGCACTGTCAATGAATTCAGGATGATACATCTGAATCATTTTACTGCTGACTGAAAATATTTTCGGGGATTTTTTAATAGCCCGAAGCATCTCTTCTACGTAATGGAAATCAACAGTGGTATCGTTATTCAGCAAAATAACGTAGGGGGTATCCGCACGCCTGATTCCTTCATTTACCGCTTTGCTGAATCCATAATTTTTATCCAGAGCAATTACTTCGATATCGGGATAGTTTGCTTCCATATAAGACAAACTGCCGTCAGTTGAGGCGTTGTCCACTACTAATACTTTAAAATCATTAAAGGTCTGTTTTTTTAAAGAATCCAGACAAGGTTCCATAAAATGTTTTCCATTGTAATTTGGAATGATAATTGTAACATCCATGAGTGAGTATCCTCAGTTTCTTTTAAGATTGCTTCATTATAGCAGAGAAGTATATCTTAGTCAAAAAAAATACGTTTCTTAATATATCCTTAGGGTTCTTTCAAAAATATTGACACTAAAAAGATTTGTGTTAAAATGTTCCATAGTGTAAAACGATGAATAGAGAAATTTATACAAATAGAGAAAATATGAAGAAGGATGGCGAATATAATGTCAAAAACAAGAGCGGGAAATTATAAAATTATTATATCTGCAACATTAATTTTTGGAGTACTGATGCTGCTGAAACATAAAGGAATATCCATTTTTGGAGATGATTTGCAGTTTTCAAAAGTAACAATGGGGTTTAGTGAGTGGATATCCAGAAGATATATGGAGTGGTCTTCCCGCGTATTGATTGAATCGGTAATGTATTTTATAGCCAAAAACTTTTTTTTGTGGAAAATACTGGATACCTTGATGTTATCCGTCATTTACTATTTTTTTGTGAAAATATTTTCTGATAAAGTGGATGTGAAGAATTGTTTTATTGGTGCTTTATGCCTATTGCTCTATCCATTTTCTCATATGGGAAGTGCAGGTTATATGGCAACCACACTTAATTATCTTTGGCCCTTAGCGTTTGCTTTTGTTGCAGGATACAGCATGAAAAAGAGTATTCTTGGTCTTGACACAAAAGGCTGGGAATATCCGTTTTATATTTTTTCATTACTTTTTGCAAGCAGTCAGGAACAAATGTGTGTGTTTCTCTTTGGTCTATTAGTTCTTCTACTTTTATTTGATTTTATACAAAGAACAGAAAAAAGAATAAACGTTACACTTTTTGTCTATTTGTGTCTTGTATCCGGCGTGCTTTTATCTCATTTAATGTGCCCTGGAATCTCCATCAGATTTGAGCGAGAAGTACAACAATGGTGGCCTGATTATGCTGCCGTAGGGTTTGGGCAGAAAGTGCAGCTTGCGTTTTCGTCAACTCTCTCTCATTATGTATTTACACGTAATGTTGTATTCATTGCATTTTGTATAATGCTTTACTTTGCAATTAAAGTCCAGTACCGCAGCATTATATACAGAGTTATTGGGATCATACCTCTTTTAGTGAGCCTTTTCTTTGGTCTGGGTGAATCCAGATTGGCTAAAATCATTGATATATCAAAATGGAATTATTATAACCATGCACCGGGCATGATAAGTAAAGAAAATTTTAGAAACTTATATACATATGAGCCGCTGATTTTGCTGGCAGTTCTTGTAATCTGTATTCTGATTGGGATGTATTTGTGTTTTAAAGACGACCTGCATAAATTATTCTTATCCTTGTCAATTCTGCTCCTGGGCTTTGCCACACGCGGTGTCATGGCTTTTTCACCTACTTTATGGGTGTCGGGCACAAGAACATTTATTTTCCTTTATTTTTCTCTTCTTATTTGTACATTTTTATTCTATCAGAAAATAAAAACAGTTAAAGATAAAAAGGAACCCATTGTAATTGGACTCTTGGTAATTATAACCATATACGCAAATTTGAATTTTTTTGTGTAATATGGTTAACTTCTAAATGTATAGGGATAATCTTTGAGGGATGTTACGAATATATTAATGAAATGTTAAGTTTATAAGAGATTTCACTTGTCCTTTTTGTAAAAGTATTGTATCATATAACAGATAATTTAGATGCTTCATTTAACAGAAGTTTCCTAAATTTATAATGATTAAGAAAAGCAGGGTGAAGTGGTGATTAAAGATAATCAGAAATATTTTAACCGTATTCAGGTAGTAATAGACGGATTGATTATTATTGTATCATATATCTTATCGTGGTACCTTAGATTTAGAAGCGGCCTTTTTATTCTTGATGAGTGGTATCTTCCTTTGGAGATCTACTTGCGTGCATTAACCTATGTAGTACCGGGACATTTGATACTTTATGCGGTTTTTCAGTTATATACGCCCAGAAGAGTACAGGGAAGAAGATTGGAAGTATGGCATATAATACAGGCCAATGTTATTGGACTGCTGGGATTTATTCTGATTTTGTATCTAACCAGGGAACAGAACTTTTCCAGAAAAATGTTGTTTATCTTTTTCTTGATTAATGTTTTTCTTGAAGTATTGGTTCGCAACCTGATTCGATTGTTTTTAAGGAACATCAGGAAGAATGGATATAATCAGAAACATATGATTTTGGTGGGATACAGCAGAGCAGCGGAACAGTACATTGACAGAATTGCTTCAAATCCGGAATGGGGTTATTCTGTTCGGGGAATTTTGGATGATCATCAGCCCAGAGGTATGGAGTACAAAGGGGTAAAAGTAATCGGAAGTATTGACAATCTTCTTATTATTCTTCCACAGAACAGCGTAGATGAGATTGCCATTACGCTTGGAATCAATGAATACCATAAATTAGAGTATATTGTAAATATGTGTGAAAAATCGGGTGTTCACACTAAATTTATTCCAGATTACAACAATATTATTCCTACAAGACCATATACAGAAGACTTACTGGGACTGCCTGTTGTGAACATTAGACATGTTCCTTTGAACAGTACCCCAAATAAAATACTAAAAAGAGGAATTGATATTTTCGGGGCGGCTTTTGCGCTGGTCTTATTTTCTCCGGTTATGATAGCTACGGCGATTGTTATTAAGCTGACTTCTCCCGGACCTCTTTTATTTAAGCAGGAGCGTGTAGGTCTGCAGAACAGACCGTTTGCAATGTACAAGTTTCGGTCAATGGTAGTTCAGGATTCTGATAAAGAAAAAAACAAGTGGACAACCAAGGATGATCCAAGAGTAACTGGTGTGGGAAAATTCATTAGAAAGACAAGTATTGATGAGCTGCCTCAGCTTTGGAATGTACTTAAAGGCCATATGAGTCTGGTGGGGCCTAGGCCTGAGCGCCCGCTTTTCGTGGAAAAGTTTAAAGAAGAGATACCAAGATACATGGTAAAACACCAGGTTCGTCCGGGGTTGACCGGATGGGCTCAGGTAAATGGGTACAGAGGAGACACATCTATAAAGAAACGGATTGAGTTTGATTTATATTATATTGAAAACTGGACCATTGGTTTTGATTTTAAAATTTTGTTTTTAACATTCTTCAAAGGTTTTGTCAATAAGAATGCTTATTAAAACTGGCAGTATAAGGGGAATTAAATATGGCAGGAAAGAAATCCAAAAATAAGATGACAAAGCAGGGACGTGCTTTGTTACATAAGAAAAAAATGCGTAAAAGGATTCTTCTTCTAATAGTAGAATTGATTATTCTCCTCGGCCTGGGGGCTGTGGCATACGCAATGTCCAAGTTGGATAAACTTGATTACCATACAGTAAATGAAGATAATCTTGAAATATACCAGGATACGGGCGATTATACAAATATTGCACTTTTTGGTCTGGATTCCAGAGAAGGAGAGCTTGAAGATGGTGTACGCAGTGACTGTATTATGGTTGCCAGTATAAACAATAAGACAAAAAATGTTAAAGTGGTTTCCATATTCAGGGATACACTGACCCAGCAAAGTGACGGTACCTATGAAAAAGCAAATGCTGCATATTCTTTTGGGGGGCCGGAGGAAGCAATTGCACTGATAAACAGGAACTTTGATTTGGATATTAAAAAATATATGAGTGTTAATTTCAATGCTCTGGCAGATGTTATAGATTTATTGGGCGGCATTGAACTGGATTTGACGGATGAAGAAGTTTTCTGGACCAATGGATATGCGACGGAAACGTCTAAAGTTGTAGGTCGTACTACAACAGAACTGACTCAGGCCGGTAAACAGACTCTTGACGGGATTCAGGCTGTGTCCTATGCTCGAATCAGATATACGGAGGGGGATGACTTTAAACGTGCTGAACGTCAAAGACTGGTTTTGCAGCAGGTAGTCGAAAAAGCAAAAAAGGCCAGCCTTCCCACACTTAACAAAATTATTGATCAGGTGTTAGATCAAGTCTCAACAAATCTTTCAACCAGTGATTTTATGGGAATCGCAGCCAATGCAGCAAAGTATGAGCTTGGCGAGATGAAAGGATATCCGTTTGATGTCACAACATCTGAAAACGTAGTTGGTCTTGAAGGTTCCTATGTGGTAGCAATTGGTTTTGCTGACAATGTAAAACAGCTCCATAAATTCTTGTTTGACAAGGCGGATTATCAGCCCTCTGATAAAGTGGAAGAAGTTGACAGTGATATTATATATCTTACAGGGATAAATGGAAATGATTATGATTCGTCGGGAGGAAGCAGTACAGACACCGGCGGTACAACTACAGACAGCAGCGATACAAGCGGTGGCGGCTATAGCGATGACAGTGGTTATTCCGGCGACAATGGTTACGCAGAGGATGGCACATATCAAGATAATGGTTATTCGGACGACAGTAGTTACACAGAGGATGGAAATTACGGCTATTAACATTTATCCCTTGGAGCAAAAATCAAAAGGACAACAGAGGATGAGGAATGGAAAAAAAGAAAGTTGACATTATAATACCAACATATAAGCCAGATAAAAAATTTGATATGTTAATTCAGAAACTTTTACACCAGACATATCCAATTCAAAAAATTATTGTGGTAAATACGGAAACCGGTGTTTTTCCATGGGACACAGCTGGACTTGATTCTAAAATCACTGTCAAAGAAATAGCCAAAGAGGAGTTTGATCATGGCGGTACAAGGCGTATGGCAGCTGCAGACTCAGATGCGGATATATTTATTTGTATGACCCAGGATGCGGTGCCAAAAGATAACCGTTTGGTTGAAAAGTTAGTAGAAGGGTTTAGAGATGAAAACGTTGGATGTGCATATGCCAGGCAACTACCGGATGAAAACAGTGATATCATCGAAAGATATACAAGACAATTTAATTACCCTCTTAAAGGGTGTGTTAAAAATTTAGATTCTGTTAAAATAATGGGGATTAAAGCCTTTTTTTGTTCTAATGTCTGTGCGGCATACCGGAAATCATATTATGAAGAGACTGGTGGATTTATCAGGCATGCCATATTTAATGAGGATATGATTATGGCCGGACATATGATGAAGCTTGGTTATTCTTGTGTCTATGCAGCGGAGGCGGAAGTGATTCATTCTCATAACTATTCCTGTGTACAGCAGTTCAAACGTAATTTTGACGTGGCAGTTTCACAAGTTGATAATCCGGAAGTCTTTCGGGGAGTTCCCTCTGAGCAAGAAGGCATACGCCTGGTAAAGCAAACAGCAGGGTATCTCGTCAAAATAAAAAAACCCTGGCTGATTCTAAATCTGGTTGTGAAAAGTGGGTTTAAATATATTGGTTTTCTTCTAGGCAAAAATTATAGAAAGTTACCATTTAAGCTAGTGGTGAAATGTTCCTCTAATCCAAAATATTGGACAAATGTGAACAATTAATCACAAACTTGTGATTGAAGTTTGTTAAGAATTATTGTATGATAAAGTGTAATTATGTAACAAATAATTGTCAGAAAGGGTCTATAATGGCAAAAAGAAGAAATAGAAGGCGCAGAAAGGCACTAAAGAGCCGCAAGGCGATGGCACCATGGAAGATAGCAATGGCTGCAGTTGGGGGAATACTTGTTTTGTTAACCACGGCAGGGGTTGCATTTGCGGCATCAAAATTGAGCAAATTAGAGACAACCCAGTTGGACACCACCAAATTAAATATTTCTAAAGAAGTTGAACACAATGAGACCGGATATCTAAATATAGCGTTGTTTGGTCTGGATTCAAGGGATGATTCGCTTACTGCGGGGGATCGAAGTGACACGATAATTATCGCCAGTCTGAATCGAGAGACGAAAGAAGTGAAACTTTGTTCTGTATACCGGGATACGTTATTAGAACAGCCGGATGGAGGCTACAATAAAGCTAATGCAGCATATGCAACAGACGGAGCAGAAGGTGCCGTGTCTATGCTGAATAAAAATCTAGATATGGATATTCAACATTATGTAACGGTAAATTTTAATGCTTTAGTTGATGTGATTGATGAACTGGGCGGTATAGAAGTAGACTTAAAGACCCCAGAGGAAGTACAGCTGGTAAATGGATATGGAAATGAGACATCTAAAGTCACCGGAAAAGAGTTGGAGCTTTTGGAAAATACCGGAAAGCAAGTATTAAATGGTGTGCAGGCAGTATCCTACTCCAGAATCAGGTACCAGGTGTTTGACGGAGATCCTCAGGATGGAACTGATTTCAGGAGAGCAGAGAGGCAGCGTTATGTGTTGGAACAAGTGATTAAGAAAGCGCAGTCCGCAGATCTTTCAACCATAAATAAGATTATAGATAAAGTATTTCCTAAAGTTGCAACCAATTTTACGCTGACAGAGATTCTGGCTTATGCTAAAGATGCTTTTGATTATAAGCTGACTGATATGAGCGGTTTTCCTTTTGATAAAACCACGGCTACTTTGTCAGGTGTCGGAAGTACTGTTCTTCCGGATGATTTACAGAGCAATGTGACAGCGCTTCATAAGTTCTTTTTTGAAAAGGATTCCTATAGTCCTTCTTCTACGGTAACGTCGATTAACAGTCAGATACTGGATTATTCTACAAATACAATATCCGATGAAGAAGCTGCAACGTATGATAACGTAGAAAACAGTTATAATTATAGTTACAGTTATGGGGATGGAAGTTCAGGAACAGAGTATACAGAACCTTCTACTGGAACCAGTGATCCGAATGTAGAAAACACAGGCCCGGATAATAGTGGTACAGGCGGTACAGGCAGCGGCACAACTGAAGAAAACAATGATACATCTAATTCCCCCGGTACGGGAGAGCAGACCGGCACGGATACTACAGACACAACGGGTAATCCTGATACTACAGTAACTGAATGATGATTAAAGGCAAAAGAGGTAAAATGTAAGATGGATAAATTAGTTAAAAAGCTAAGCAGTATATTATTAATGTTATGTCTGACTGTATCACTTTTCCCGTTATCCGTATTTGCGGCTGACGGAACACTGCAATTTTCAGATCCTTCTGCAAAAGCAGGAGATAGTGTTACGGTTACCGTGAAAGCTGAATCAGGTACTTCCGCTATCGGAGATGTGGATATTACAGTCACCTATGATACATCAATTCTAAAGTTTGTAAGCGGAACAAATGCAACAGGTGGGGATGGTACCCTTCAGTTGTCTGCTAAGGGGGATGGTACAGCTTCAGAGGTAACTTATTCTCTTGAGTTCACCGCATTAAAAGAAGGAACCGCTACTCTTCAGGCATCGGCGTACACAGCCTATCTTTATAACAATGATTCACTTAATTTATCGGCAGGTACATCAACAGTGACCATTGAAGGGGGAACTGCTGTTACAGATACAGAAGGTGATAGTAAAGAAAGCAAAGCAAGTTCAGGAAGTCTGCAGGTAGATGTTGACGGAGAAACTTATTCTGTTAATGAAAATTTTTCTGAAGCTGCTATTCCCAAAGGATTTACGGCAACAGATATGGAACTGGATGGGACAACCACTAAAGCTATGCAGCAGGAGACCAGCGGGCAGTATATGTTCTATTTGGATGACAGTGAAGGAAATTCAGACTACTTCTTATATAGTACAGATGATGGTTCCTTTTCACCTACTGCGATTGTGGATGTGAATTCAGATGTTTCTATTTATTTGATGAACCATAAGGATACGGAAGGACTTCCATCAGAATATCAGGAAACGACCACCGACATAGAAGGAAAGATTTTTTCGGCATGGCAGAATACATCCCAGCAGGAATACTATCTGGTATATGCCCTGAGCAGTGATGGAAATAAGGGTTATTATCAATACGATACCACAGAAGGTACTTACCAGCGGTATGTGGCACCGGTTATAGAAAAACAGGATAGTGCCAACAATCTATCTGATAAGGTAGTTAATTTTCTTGAAAAACATTTGATTTTGGTTATGTGTGTGTTATGGGGCGTTTTCCTTCTTCTTTTAATTATCATGATTGTATTAGGTGTGAAATTATCTCACCGCAATCAGGAATTGGATGATTTGTATGAGGAATATGGTCTTGATGATGATCATGATGATGACAATACACCTACTGTAAAAAAGAAATCACGTGAACAATTTGCCGGTTTTGATGACGACGACGAAGAAGATGGATATGATGATTTTGAACAGTATGATGATGAAGAATATGATGATTTTGATGAGTATGAAGAGGATGACGAGTACGAAGAATACGACGAAGATGAATATCAGGAAGAGTATGACCAAAAGCCGGCACGTAAGTCAAAGAAAAAGCAAGAGGATGATTACTCTATGGACTTTATAGATATTTAGAATATAAAGAAGGGCGTTGCAGTTGGGCAATGCCCTTTTTACATAATAGCAGCAAATACGTTTATAGAGGAGCATGGGAGTTAAAAAGGAGAAAAAGATGTTGAAAAAAGTACATAAAAGGCTTAAAAATATAATTTCAGCTTTTATTGTTATCGCATTGTGGACGGGGAGCTGTGTTTCGCTTTATGCGGAGGAAGTGCAGCAGGAAGAGCCTGTTCAGACAGACAATACCGAATATGTAACCGGAGAAGTTTTGATTTTTTATGAAAATGACAAAATATCAGAAAATGATATTCAAGCCATTTCACAGGAAAATAATGACACAATGAAAGAAACTGTTGTGACTGCTGACACTACTACGGTATCTGTTGTGGAGCTTTCTGATGGACGCACTGTAGAAGAGGCTGTTGATGAATATGGTGCAGATCCCAGAATTGATTATGCTGTTCCAAATTACATACTTGATACCTGTGAAGACGAAGGCTTGGAGACTCAGGGCAGTGTAAATGATGGAGAGTATGCATCCTATCAGTGGTATCTGGATCAGATTCAGGTCAAAGGGGCCTGGGATATTATCAGTCAGGTTTCCCATGAGCCTGTAAAAGTTGCTGTGCTAGATACGGGAGCCGATATTTCTCATCCAGATTTGGCAAATGTAATTAATTTTAATGAGAGCGGTGAAGTACTTTCGGATCAGCTTGACGGAGACGTTGGTCCATTAAAGGGCGATGGTTATCAACTGGGCAGTGCAGTAGGTGCGGGATCTACCCATGGCACCCATGTTACAGGTATTTTGGGAGCAGAATCCAATAATGGTGTGGGAATAGCAGGCACAGCCAGTGCATATGACAATTCGATTCTGGATTTGATGGTTATTGATGTGTTTTCAGGGGAGGAAACTACATTTTCATATATGTTTAAAGGTATGGAGTATGCTAAGAGTCGGGGGGCAAAAGTAATCAATTTGAGTCTGGGGTACAATTTGAATTCGAATTCCGCAGCAGCACAAGATTTGATTAAAGGGACGAAAAAATTGTTTGATGCATTTCTTGATGAAGGCATAGTCGTTGTCTGTGCGGCAGGAAACAGTGATACCGGAATATCTGATAATGGAAGTATTACAAGTCTTCCTGGAGATCTAGATTCTACCATCAGTGTAATTAATGTAGATAGAAACAATAAAAAAAGCCAGGATTCTAATTACGGCAGTCTTAAAGACGTTTCTGCTCCGGGTACAGATATATGGAGTACAAAAAACGGGGGAACTTATGGAAGTATGTCGGGAACATCAATGGCCGCTCCTATAGTGACTGGAATTGCAGCCATGATGCTTTCTGTTAACCCGGATTTAACTTTTGAGGAAATTCGGGACATCCTATATAGTACCTGTACTGATTTATATACTCCGGGGCGTGATATATACAGCGGATACGGATTGGTAAATGCAGCTGCAGCGGTAAAAGAGGCAGCTGTACGTGCGGGAAAATGGCAAGAGTCTTCAAGTACAGCATCTGTTCTGTATAAAACGCACATACAGACCTATGGCTGGCAGGATTGGAAAACAGACGGTCAGATGAGTGGAACAGAAGGTCAGGCAAAACGTTTAGAAGGAATTCAGATCAAGCTGGACAGTCAGGGACTTAACGGAAGTGTTGAATATAAAACACATGTACAGACCTATGGCTGGCAGGATTGGAAAACAGACGGTCAGATGAGCGGAACAGAAGGTCAGGCAAAACGTTTAGAAGCAATACAGATTCGTCTGACTGGACAGATGGCGGAGAAGTACGATATCTATTATCGAGTGCATGTACAAACCTATGGATGGCTGGACTGGGCAAAAAATGGAGAATCGGCAGGTTCATCTTCTTATGCAAAGCGTCTGGAGGGAATAGAAATAAAATTAGTGGAAAAAGGTGGGCAGGCACCTGGAAGCACAGCAACAGCCTATATCCATCCTTTGGTGAAATATCAGACTCATGTGCAGACTTATGGCTGGCAGAGTTATGTGCTTGACGGAGCCATAGGCGGAACTGTTGGAAAGGCAAAGAGACTGGAAGGCGTGCGTATTTCTTTAACAGAGCCTCAATACCAAGGTAATATTGAGTATCAGACCCACATACAGACCTATGGATGGGAGAATAACTGGAAATCAGGTGGTGACACCAGTGGAACAACGGGTAAGGCAAAGCGTCTGGAGGCAATTCGTATTCGACTTACAGGAGAAATGGCTGAAAAATATGATGTGTACTATCAGGTTCATATACAAAGTTATGGATGGCTTGGATGGGCAAAGAATGGGGAAAGTGCAGGTAGTGCGGGTATGTCAAAACGTATGGAAGGAATACGAGTAGTACTGATACCTAAAGGCGGAAATCCACCGGGTGCGGCAAATAATGCATTTTTTGAACTATAGAAGATCATAATCAGTTATAATATAGAATTTACAAGGTGTTAAATTTTTGTTACAATATGAGATAAAGAGTTTTTATTTTTAGAATAAAGTTGTTGTATGAAGGGAGTACAATATGTGTGGAATAGTTGGATACGTTGGAGAAAAGCAGGCTGCCCCCATTTTACTGGATGGTCTGTCTAAGCTGGAATATCGTGGGTATGATTCTGCCGGTATTGCGGTATATGATGGAAAAGAGATAGAAATGAAGAAGTCAAAGGGACGCTTGAAGGTGTTGAGCGAACTTACTCATGATGGTGAGACACTGCCTGGTACAATCGGAATAGGTCACACAAGATGGGCTACACATGGAGAACCTTCAGATATTAATGCTCATCCTCATTTTAATAAAGATGAGAGCATTGTTGTAGTACATAATGGGATAATAGAAAATTACCTGAAGCTTAAGCATAAACTGGCATCTAAGGGTTATGAATTTATTTCTGATACAGATACAGAAGTGATTGCACATCTGCTGGATTATTATTATCAGGGAAATCCTCTGCAGACAATTACGAAAATCATGCATCGGATGGAGGGTTCTTATGCTTTGGGAATTATGTTCAAGGATCATCCCGATGAACTTTTTGCAGTGAGGAAAGACAGTCCTCTTATTGTAGGTAAATCCAAAGGGGGAGGCATCATTGCATCAGATGTTCCTGCAGTATTAAAATATACCAGAGATGTTTTCTTCATAGAAAACGAAGAAATTGTAAGACTGACTGAGGATTCTATGGAGTTCTTTAACGTGGATGAAGAGCCTATTGAAAAAGAGTCTACTCATATTGAATGGGATGTGGATGCTGCTGAGAAAAACGGATACGAGCACTTTATGCTTAAAGAGATGTATGAACAGCCTAAAGCAATTACAGATACATTTTCTCCTCGTATCAAAGGGGATGACATTATAATTGAAGAATTGAATATGTCAGATGAGGAGATAAAAGATATTCGCAAAATCATGATTGTAGCTTGTGGATCTGCATCACACACAGGAATGACAAGCAAGTATATATTTGAAGGCATGGCAAGAATTCCGGTGGAAGTGGATCTTGCATCAGAATTTAGATACAGGAACCCTATTATTGAGGATGGGACACTTGTTATTATTATCAGTCAATCCGGAGAAACAGCTGATTCACTTGCAGCATTACGTGAATCTCAGGCAAGAGGTGCAAAGGTCCTGGGTATTGTCAATGTGGTTGGCAGTTCCATTGCAAGAGAGGCAGACAATGTAATGTATACATGGGCAGGTCCTGAGATTGCCGTAGCAACAACAAAGGCGTATTCCTGTCAGCTGATCGCTCTTTATCTGCTGGCAATGAAGTTTGCAAAAGTACGGGGAAAGGTTTCAAGTTCTGAATTAAAAAATTATATAGAAGATTTGAAGCGTATTCCGGATCAGGTAGAACTTCTATTAAATAATAAAAACAGAATTCAGAAATTTGCAAATCGATATTTGGCGGCAAGAGATGTGTTCTTTATTGGACGTGGTATTGATTATGCTATTTCTATGGAAGGTTCTCTGAAATTAAAAGAGATATCTTATATCCATTCCGAAGCATACGCAGCTGGAGAACTGAAACATGGAACCATTTCTCTGATAGAAGAAGGGACTTTGGTGGCAGCAGTGCTTACCCAGGAAGACTTATATCAGAAAATGATTAGCAATATGAGGGAAGTTAGCACCCGTGGGGCCTTTGTTTTAGCAGTTACAAATGAAGGAAATGATGAAGTGGAGCGTGCTGCAGATTATGTAATATATATACCAAAGACGAACCAGTATTTTACCAATTCACTGGCAATCATACCGCTACAGTTGTTTGGATATTATATTTCTGTGGGCAGAGGCTGTGATGTAGACAAACCACGTAATCTTGCAAAGTCAGTTACGGTCGAATAAAATTTTTAATGTTTCAATGTTTGTTAAATAATTAAACACACTTCTATCACAAAAAGCGGCTATTATAAGAACATAAAATACAAGAGAAAGAAGGAATTTATATGGATAATCAATATAATTATTACAATCCCGAAGGTCAGCCGGGAAATGCTCAGTATAATAGTCAGCCGAATCAGAACAATGAAAATAAAAGCGGAAAGAAAAAAATCCCAAAGGCAGTTGCAGTTACTGGGTTTGCCTTATTGTTCGGGGTGGTTTCAAGCGCTACATTTCTGACATCCAACATCGTGGGAAATAAGGTACTGGGGCTTAGTAGTTCGACCGGCAGTTCAAGTAAAACAACAGCTTCGGTAAACAGCACTGCGTTGAATACAACGTCAAGTGTAGTAACATCTGACGTATCTGAAGTGGTTGAAAGTGTAATGCCATCAATTGTATCTATCACCAATATGAGTGTGCAACAGGTACAGGATTTCTTTGGAGGGGTATCTCAGCAGGAGAGTGAAAGTGCTGGTACCGGTATTATTATCAATCAGACCGATTCAGAGTTGCTGATCGTGACCAACAATCATGTAGTAGAAGGCAGTGAGACACTTACGGTTACTTTTGCAGACAACACTAGTCTGGAGGCAAACATTAAAGGAACAGATGCTTCACATGACTTAGCTGTCATTGCCGTGCCTCTTGATACTGTTTCTGATGATACACTTAACTCTATTGCGGTAGCCAGCATGGGAGATTCCACCAAGCTTAAAGTCGGTGAACCAGCTATTGCAATTGGTAATGCACTGGGATACGGACAGTCAGTTACCACAGGTGTTATCAGTGCTACTGACAGAGAAAGTACAACTACAGATACCATTACTGGTGAGACAACAGAAAGCGATGTAAAACTGATTCAAACAGATGCGGCAATAAATCCAGGAAATAGTGGAGGCGCATTAGTAAATGCTAATGGCGAGGTAATTGGTATTAATTCATCTAAGCTGGTGGGAAGTTCTGTAGAAGGTGTAGGATATGCTATTCCGATCAGTGATGTATCTGACATAATTACAGACTTAATGAACCAGCAGACGAAAACAAAAGTAGCAGAAAATGACAGAGGATACATTGGAATAGAAGGTTTTGATGTCACCTCAGAATATGCAGAAAGATTTAATATGCCGCTTGGTGTTTATATAACCAATATTACCAGTGGAGGCGGTGCAAGCGCTGCGGGGATGACAAAGGGCGGTGTGATTACAGCACTCAATGGCACATCTATAGACAGCATGAGCACATTGCAGGAACAATTAAAATACTATGCAAAAGGGGATAAGGTTACCCTGACGGTTCAAGAACCAGGAAATAGCGGTGAATATACAGAGCAGTCCTATGATGTTACATTAGGTTCTAAATCAGAATAGCAAATAGTATTCGATAAATAATAGTGTATTAAAAAAGGCTGTAAAAGCAGAAAAATTGTTTTTACAGCCTTTAAAATGGATGAAATTCTGTTGCAAAATAGAGTAATTACACGTATAATATAGGTTATTAAAACAAGCCAAAACATTTGATTCTGTTTTAATAGCTTACTTATAATTATAACAAACATAGAGCAAAAAGAAGGGAAGTGTTGTACATGTCTAACGTTGAGTTTTATCGTTGTGAGCGTTGTGGAAATCTTGTTGCCTTACTGAAAAAAGGAGGTGGCGAACTGACTTGCTGTGGGCAGTCTATGACAAAACTGTCTGCCAATACTACAGATGCGGCTCAGGAAAAGCACGTACCAAGTGTTGAAGAAATTGAAGGTAAGATAAAAGTATCTATAGGAACAACTCTTCATCCTATGGAACCGGAGCATTATATTGAATGGGTTGCCTTGGAAACAGAGGAAAAGGTGGAAATTAAGTATTTAAAGCCAGGAGATCAGCCAATTGTAGAGTTTGACGATACAAAATGTGGCTGCGTGTATGCTTACTGCAATTTACATGGATTATGGAAAACTGAACTGGATTATGTAATCCCTAATGAAGCGGCCTGTTCCCCAGAGTTTACAAAGGGATGTGTATTTGTATAAGGGCACAATATAAAAGCACATACATAAAAAAATGTTGATAAAGAAAGCAAATGCAACCCCTGAGAATGGGGTTGCATTTTTTCAATCTGATAAAACCATTCATATATGTATTGTGTTTAAAAATAAAAAGATAAAGTTGAAGGGAATCTAAAATATGAGCAGCGTAAAACTAAGCTGACTATAGAATAAAATATAATCAGCCAGATTTATCTATACGCTGCAGTGAGAAAATGTATACAAATACTAGGGCATGATAACGCCGCCGTTAGGTGAAATAACCTGCCCAGTGAGATAGGAAGCATTGATAATGTATTCCATGCAACCGGCAATATCAGAGACATCTCCAATGTGGCCCATAGGAATAGTTCCGGCGAGTGCTTTGAGTTCATCTTGATTGACGCCGCGAAGCATATCGGTCATAATCATACCAGGAGCTATAGCATTTACTTTCACCTTTCGAGAGGCAAATTCCAGTGCAAGTGCTCGAGTCAAACCAATAACGCCTGATTTTGCAGCACAATAGTCCCCTTGATTTGCAACACCCATCAGCCCGCCGATAGAAGAGGTGTTAATTATACTTGAGCCTTCTTCAAGGTCGACCATATAGGGGAGCGCTAAATGACACATATGTAAAAAGCTCATTAGATTAGTATTAATTACGTTTGTGTAGGCTTCTTCTGTTAGGTCAATAAAATTACAGTTATTTGTTATACCAGCATTGTTAATAAGTACGTCTATTTTATTGCCGAATTTTTCAATAGAAGCTTTTATAAGTTTTTCACAATCAACATACTTTGATACGTCAGCTTTAACCACCAAGGCATCTACCCCGTATTCTTTTGCTAATTGTGTAGATAAATCGTCACTTAATTTTTTGCTGCTTTCGCTGCGATAATTGATAACAACATTAAATCCCATTTCTCCAAGTTTAAGGGTCATTGCTTCTCCAATACCTCTAGATCCGCCAGTAATAATTGCAACTTTATTCACTGTAATTACCTCCATTAGCTGTTATTTTATAGTATTTTAGTATTATGCTATCACTTTGTTAATGTTTTGTCAATGATAAAATTGAACCAAAGCACAGCTGTAAGAAGACGGAAGGAAACATATTCCTCTTGAAAAAGAACAAATGTTCGAATATAATTCTATTCAAAGGAGGTGTATGACTTTTGAATAGAATTATTTTTCATATAGATGTAAACAGTGCATTTTTGTCATGGGAAGCAGCATATCGTGTATATCATCTGGGCGGGAGTTTGGATCTTCGGGCCATACCATCCGCGATAGGTGGAGATATTGCTATGCGCCATGGTATTATTCTGGCAAAAAGTATACCGGCAAAACCATACGGGATACAGACTGGAATGACCATAATAGAGGCCTTACAAAAATGTCCCCAATTATATCTGGCACCTCCTAATTATTCCTTATACCAAAAGTGCTCAAGTGCATTTCTTGAAATATTAAGAAAATATACGCCTGAGGTGGAGGTATATTCTATTGATGAAGCATTTCTGGATATGACTGCTACAATGCATTTATTTGGGGAGCCAGTGGATGTGGCTCATCAGATAAAAAACAGGATACGGGAAGAATTGGGATTTACGGCTAATGTAGGAGTATCCTCTAATAAGCTTTTGGCTAAAATGGCATCTGAATTTAAAAAGCCTGATCAGGTGCACACATTATTTCCTGATGAAATCAAGAAGAAAATGTGGCCCTTACCAGTATCGGAATTATTTTTTTGTGGAAGGGCAACCACAAAAAGGTTATTCAATCTTGGAATTAATACAATTGATGATTTAGCACATGCAGACATAGCAATTTTGAAAAGCAATTTAAAAAGACAAGGTGAGATAATTTGGAATTTTGCCAACGGGATAGATTTTTCTTCTGTTGCAGCGGATGTTCCACAGCAAAAGGGGTACGGAAATTCAACAACAACGCCTTATGATGTATCTGACATTGGAACAGCAAAAAAAGTATTATTAGCATTATGTGAAACGGTAGCGGCAAGATTACGAAAAGATGGCTTTCAGGCACAAGTTATTTCTGTAGGAATTAAAAGCTTTGATTTACATTATTCAAGTCATCAAATGCAAACAAAAAGCCCAACAAACGTTACAAAGGAATTGTATCATTTTGCCTGTCAGCTATTCTTAGAATTATGGGATGGCGATACCCCAATCCGACATCTGGCAGTACACACCGGCTCATTACTGCCGGCCGATGTATTAAGACAAATAAATTTATTTGACACAACGGATTATGTAAGACTGGAAACATTGGATAAAGCAATAGATGCGATTAGAAAAAGATACGGAAATGATTTGGTGAAAAGGGCTGTGTTTCTAAAAAAGGATAGTTCCAAAGAAACATTGATAGATCACATGGAAGGCGGCGTTTCAAGAGAAAAACGTAGTGTGGATTATTCTTCGATCAGGATAGTGTAGGAAGAAAAGAAGGTGATGATATGGGAATGGGTATTGGAATAAATGATACTGTTCCGGATGATGGGATAATAAGGGGAAGGCAGGAGCCTGTGGCCTGTAGTGTGTGGTTTACAAGTACAGGCAGAATCATGCCCAAACTGATGAAATATAGAGAGGATGATGGAAAAATTGTAACAATATATCAGATTCATGTTATATCCTCACAAAAGAAAAATTACTGTGGAATACCTACTGTAGTATTTGAATGCGAATCATCATTAGGGGTTTACTCAGTGAAATTCCGGTTATATTATTATATAGAAAAACAAGAATGGAAAGTAATCTGGTAAAAATATAGAGGAGGTGGATGCGATGTGTGGACGCTATTATGTGGATGATGATACCACAAGAGAAATTGAAAAGCTGGTTCGTGAATTGGACAATCATTTAAATGCAAAGTCAGAGGCAGGAGATGTATATCCCACCCAAAAGGCTATAGTGCTAAGGAAAGAAAATGAGCAGTCCGTATTATGTGATATGCAATGGGGATTTCCTAAGTATCAGCAAAAAGGTGTTATTTTTAATGCCAGATCAGAATCTGTATTGGATAAAAGAACATTTTCGGATAGTGTTAAGTATCGACGATGTATTATTCCGGCAAGAGGATTTTATGAGTGGGACAGAGATAAAAATAAAATAGCATTTGAACGCAGTGATAAACAAGTCATGCTGTTATCAGGAATCTGGAATAAATACGGGACAGAGGAAAGATTTACAATTTTAACAACGAAAGCTGATGAAATTATGGAACAGGTGCATGATAGAATGCCCCTAATTATGGAACCTCAAGACATAGAAACCTGGCTTTATGATAATAGCAGAGTAGAATTTCTTCTGAGCAAAAGACCTCAGGTACTAAATATTGTATCAGGAGGTGTCCAGCAGACTCTTCATTTATAATTTTGTATAAGATACTTGATTAGATAAAGAAGGTGAATAATTTCTGTTGCAGCTTAAAGCGTGATGTGAATAAAGGGGGAATATCAAAGGAAATTTACTATATATATTGTAGTAAAGGCATAAATAAAAGGTGATTTATGGAGACAGAAACATATACAGTTACATTCTTCGATTTGGAACAAAAATATTACTCAACAATTATCGTTGGAGATATTTGGAAGGAAGAAGCCAGAACGGTTTATCTGGAAACCGGCATCATCATTGTAGGAGAAGTGTTCGAAAGTTATTTTGTTGAGCCGAACAATGATAAGCCTGGAGGAGAAAACGTGATCATTGTTCAGACCATAAGAATACCTCACCGGCAGGGAACAGAATTAGAATGCTGGAATGCATACAGAAGTGTTGTTAATGCAGTAAAAAACAGATTGGGAGATCCTAGAGTTGGGTTAATTATAAAAAAAGCAGCCCTTATTGTTCTTGAAAAGGGAAAAACACACACACCTATCTTGCAATAAGATTGTATGCTAAATTACTCATCCAGTGTGGAATAACAGCACCATATAAGGAGTTTGTCTTCAGGTATATAAATGAAAACACAATATGTGTAATGAACAAATTAAGAATCCATGCTATATTAAAAATGGTCAAATCACTAATTGTCATATTATACATAATTATTCTATATGGAAAATGCATTAGTACAAATAAAATGCCATTGACTAAGATTACAAAGTAGTGATTTTTTATTAAACCGTATAAACGCGTCCCTATATATCCTCGAAATACAATTTCTTCACACAGCCCAACAGTGAGATAATAAATAATAAATTTAAACATATTTCTGACAGGGATAAAACTTGCTCCGCTAATAATAGATGAAAGACAATTATTAAAGAAAAGTATAGCAGCCAGGACAAAACCAATTAAACAACTTTTTTTCCAGTTTCCATTAAAAAGTCCTATAGATGAGAGGCTTTCTTTTTCTATTTTAACAAACAGAACAGAAAGGGCAATCAATATACTGTTTAGTATGCATCCAAGAAGTATGGAACTATCCTTCATAACAGGGATTTTTTTTTGCAGAACAGCTAACAAAGCATAAAGTGCACACATAATAAAAAAAAGTCCCACAGCCAATAAACCATTTATTGGTTTATATTTAGTGACTCTTTCCTGAAATTGTTTATTAGGTTGTAAAATCATCGTTAGCTTTGCCCTTTCTAATTCAAAAATAGAACATCTCTGGATAATCTTGATTAAAATTCAGCCAATTTTCTTAAATAAAAAAAACCCCATAAATGAGGATTTAAAATCGGGGTAACAGGATTCGAACCTGCGACCTCACGGCCCCCAGCCGTGCACTCTAACCAAACTGAGCCATACCCCGTTTTTACTTTACTTATTATATATGACTTTTGTTAAAATGTAAAGAGGAACCTTTTTAATTTTCTTCCATAATATAATACTGTAAGTAAAATTGGAAGGAGATATCCCAAATGGCGAATTTTCAAAACAATATGCGCTATGGAAGACAGATGAATTTCAATAATGGCTGTCGACCTATGCCGATGAATAACAATAACCGCCGTCCGGAGCCCGTTCCTCAACCAAGAGGAGGGCAGCAGAATTGTCCTGCTGAAGCATGTGAATGTAAAACACCGCAGCCTTGCGAGAAGGAACAGCAGACCAGACAATGTGGTGCCTCAGAGAGCCGCAAGCCGGATTGTAATGTGCCCAAATGTGAAGCGTCTGAGCACTGCAAATGTCGTTATGATGTTTTGGAGGATCTGCCTATTGCTATGGCGTATGTGCCTTGGCAGAGATGGCAGAATGTGTGTGAACCATGCAAAGCAATAAAAATGGGTACTATTTTTGAAGACCTCTGTAAACCGTTTCTTGGAAGAGGAGGGTGTAATCGATGAGTGACTGTCCAAATAGAAAAGAACTGCTTGAGTATATTACAAATGTAAGTTTTGCAGTAGATGATGCAAAACTGTTTTTAGACACACATCCATGCGACGAAGAGGCTCTTGCTTATTTCAGAGAATACAGTCGAAAAAGAAATGAAGCATTAAAAGAATATGCGGCACATTTTGGCCCATTGACAATCGACACTGTTGTTTACTCTTGCGCGGACAGATGGGATTGGATCAATGAGCCATGGCCATGGCAGGAAGGAGGATGCTAATTTATGTGGGAGTATGAAAAGAGATTACAATACCCGGTAAAAATCACACAGACTAATCCTGAAATAGCTCAAATTATTATTACACAGTTTGGGGGACCAAAATGCAGCAGCATATAATAAAATTGCTTTTGGGGCGTTAGGTATTTAAGAGATATATAAATGAAAAATTAGAGACTCTGATTTCTTATCATAGACAATATCTTCAAACAGGTTCCTCATTACAGTCCCTTTTATTGTGTAATCTACCAGGGGGTTCTTGATTAGATCATAAATAGTTTTGATGTCTGATAATGTATCGGTTTCGGTGTTTCTGTGGTTCTGAATGGATAAATTCAGCTCATTGATGAGATGTTCAAGTTGTATACGCATTTTCAAAAGCCGTTCTTTATTCGTTCTATATTCTTCCAGCGTGTCTATTCCATTTTCATAAGCTAAACGAATTCGTTCTTCTTTGGCGTATATTTTTACTAATTCATTATTCAGATGATGTTGTTTTAGTTCAGCGGCATTCATTTTAGGAACAACATATTGATATTTAATGTCTATACCATATAAAAAAGTTTCGAAGTATTCATAAACCGCGGAAATCACCTTACGTTCACTTATAGACATGGAACCGGGGTGAAGCCCCTTTGCATACTTGTAACATTGAAAACCGGGAGAGTGTTCCCTATGATTATAGACAAGGGAAGCACCGCAGGTGCCGCATTTGAGCAGACCGGACAGCCAGTGGCTGCAGGTGGATACGTTTCTTCTGTTTTTAGGGTGACATGTTCGCTCCATTTTCTTCAAGCGTTCGTTAAACTGTTCTCTGGTAAGTCTGACTTCGTGGTCCCCAGTAAAAGAAGTTCCTCCCCATTCAACTAAACCATAATAAAAGGGGTTTTTAAGTATTCGTTCAATACCTCTTTGCTCAAATGCCTTTCCTCTTTGGGTGTGATGGCCAAGTGCGTTCAATTCCCTCGCAATAGAGGTCATATCTGCATTTTCTTTGTCGTATCGCTGAAAGATATAGTCAACAATTTTATACTGGTCTTCATCAATAAGGAATGGAGCGCCGTTTCCCGCTGCTTTGTAACCAAGGCAGGGCGGAGTTTGATATCCTCCCCGTTGGGATTTCTCTGTCATACCACGCAATACTTCTCCGGACAGGCGAATAGAGTAGTATTCATCCATCCATTCAATAATACGTTCGATCAGACTCCCGAAGGGCCCTTCGACAAGGGGTTCCGAGATACTGATTACATTCACATTATGCTGTTTTTTTAGGAGAGATTTATAAACAATACTTTCTTCCTGATTGCGGGCAAAACGACTGAACTTCCAAACCAGGATTATATCTACAGGATGTTCCCTGGACTTTGCCATTTTAATCATACGCAGAAATTCCGGTCGCTTATCAGCCTTTCGTCCTGAAATACCCAGTTCAAAAAATATTTCCTTAATAGTGATATTATTCTGTGAGGCATATGCATGTAGAAGTTTTTCCTGAGAGTCGGGAGAAAGCTCTTCTTGTTTATCTGTACTTACACGTACGTAACCATAGGCGTATCTGATATTCATACAAAATGCTCCTTTTTATAGAGGTGATAAGATTTTAAATAATAAACAAGACAAAAAAATATAGAAAACACAAAGTTAGATTAATACAACATACGAAATAAAGCCGGAAAATAGACGTAAAGAAGTAATGAGATAATCACGGTTACAGTCAAGAAAGACAATCTGTATGGCATAGGATATAGCAGAGGTGAGAAAAATGAAAACGTTAAAAGTAGTCAGTAGAATAAAAATTAACGGAGAATGGGTGCTGCAGACCACGCTGTCGCAGGAAAAAGGCAAAAAAGTGATAGAGGCTAAAGTAGATGAAGTAATGAAGAACATGGGATTCAAAAGAGAAAGGCCGCCTAAGCGGTAAACGTTGGACAAGCTCCATAAAACAATTTAAAAACCATATAAAAAACATATATTAGGAAGCTATAATTTTTTCATATAAATGGAAAACCAATGAAGGAGGAATTGCCTGATGAAAGCAGGAATAAAGACAAAGCAGTTGAAAATTGGAGGGATGACCTGCATAAGCTGCCAAAATAAAATAGAACGGAAACTGCAGAATGTAGCAGGCATTAAGAGCGTTAAAGTCAGTTACAGAGATGGCACAGCGGATATTGTTTACGATTCAGATATTATATCTTTAAAGGTAATTACCCGAATTATTGAGAAGCTGGATTACACGGTGTTGACCGGAAATCAAAAGCAAGAAACAAATATAGGGCATGTAGTGGGGGTTTTGGCTCTTATTATTTCGCTTTATGTATTGCTGCAGCAATTTGGGGTTTTGAACTTGCTGGTACCAAGCCGTTTGGCTGATACCGGAATGGGATATGGTATGTTGTTTGTGATAGGGGTAATTACATCTGTACACTGTATTGCAATGTGTGGGGGAATCAATCTTTCGCAATGTCTGCCTCAGGGAGATTCCCAGAAGTTGGAAAAGCAAGACCGCATATCCACTCTTATGCCGGCTTTTTTGTATAACTTTGGAAGGGTGATTTCCTATACTGTTATTGGATTTGTGTTAGGTTTCGCAGGTTTATTGTTAGGAGGCGGATCGGATGCAGGATTACCGGTTCTGGTACAGGGGATACTCAAACTTATAGCAGGCATATTTATGGTCGTTATGGGACTGAATATGCTGCAATTGTTCCCAGCGCTTCGAAAGCTCCAGCCTCAGATGCCTAAACTATTTGCGGGAAAAATAGCGAAGGGCAAAATTAAAAGTAAAAGTCCATTTATTGTAGGTCTTCTGAACGGCCTTATGCCTTGCGGTCCTCTTCAATCCATGCAGATTGTAGCATTAGCTTCAGGAAATCCTTTTGTAGGTGCACTATCTATGTTTATGTTCAGCATGGGAACAGTACCCCTTATGCTGGGATTAGGTTCTATTGTTTCGGCTTTGGGGAAAAAATTCTCGGCAAAGGTCATGAATGCAGGGGCGGTGCTGGTCGTGGTACTGGGGCTTGCTATGATTTCTCAGGGAGGAAGTCTTTCAGGATTTTTATCAACAGGCATGCTGTTCTATGTCATACTTGTTCTCTGTGCAGTAGGAATTATCTCTGTCATTCCTTTTCATGATGTGAAATATAAAACGGTATTAACTTTTGCAGCATTGGGAATTGCAATATTTGGAGCTGGCATGTGGAACACACAATCAGCCAGTGCCACTAGTAATGCTGAAATCAGTGATGTTCAAATTGAAGACGGTAAGCAAATTATAAACAGTACTCTTTCCTCAGGCGGCTATCCTGAAATAACAGTTCAGGAGGGGGTACCTGTAAAATGGATACTGAATGCACCTGAAAACTCTTTGAATGGATGCAACAATGCGATTATTGTTCCTAAATATGACTTGAATGTTAAGCTGAAAACCGGGGAAAATATTATTGAGTTTACACCTGACGAATCAGGAACTTTCCCCTATAGCTGCTGGATGGGTATGATACGTTCTAACATAGTTGTTGTGAAAGATGACGGAACGGTAGAAGAAAATGCAGATAATGGCTCAAGTGCATTACCCGCAGGGTGCTGCGGTCAGCAATAACGCTTAATGCAGCAACCTGCAAGGTAGAAGATCAGATGGTTCTATTCTGCGTGAGCAGTCATAGAGCAGCTGATCTCTTTGCCGTTTTCATTCAGGTAATCAGCGCCCCAGGCATACATTGCTTCAAGAATAGGGCGGATACTGCAGCCAAGACTTGATAAAGAATATTCCACTTTGGGCGGAACAACAGGATAAACTGTTCGGATCAACAGGTTGTCATCTTCAAGTTCCCTGAGTTGCTGAGTCAGCATTTTTGGAGTTGCCTGAGGGATAAGTTTTCTGAGTTCACCAAAACGCAAGGTGGAATCTATTAAATGCCAGAGAATAAGGGATTTATATTTGCCACCAATCATATGAATTGTTGTATCAACAGGACAATTGTATTCAGTACAGTCACATTTCATTTATAAGACCTCCTTAGTATCTTTTTGAATGGTATAAAACCTTAAGTGGATATATGTTTAAAAGTATATTATGGTTATAATGATACTATTGGCTGTGTTGAATGTCAAGAGGTGAACCTGAACAGAAAGAACATCTTTGTGAGGACAGTATGGTTTAGGGTACTATTGCACTAAAAAGTACGTACTTGTAAAAAAAATAATTATGTTTAAAATAATAGTAGAGAACGAAATAAACCGATAAGAAATGGGAGAGGTGATTTATATATGAATAATCAGACATTTAATATTAGAGGAATGACCTGTGCGGCATGTGCACAGCGAATTGAAAAAACAGTACGCAAACTTTCTGGAATAGAACAAGCAACAGTGAATCTGGCAAGTGAAAAACTATTTGTGCAGTATGATGAAAACAGCTTGTCGTCAGATAGAATTAAAGCAGCAGTGGAAAAAATCGGGTATGAAGCATTGGAAAAGAGTGACAATAGTAATGTGACTATACCCATTGGAGGAATGACCTGTGCGGCATGTGCACAGCGTGTAGAAAAGGGCATAGGAAAGCTCTCGGGCGTAGAAAAGGTGACAGTTAATTTTGCAACAGAAAAAGCGACAGTCAGTTATGATCCCCATCAGACACGATTGTCGGCTATACGTGAAGCAGTGGAGAAGGCTGGATACAAAGCGTTGGAAATCAGCAAAACTAATTCCGCAGACGAAGATAGAGAAAGAAAACAAAAAGCAATAAAAGTCCTCTGGACAAAATTTATTATATCAGCAGTATTTGCAATACCATTGTTGTATATTGCTATGGTACCTATGATAAAGGTCATAAGTCTGCCGTTCCCGGCGGGGCTGGATCCGATGCATCATCAGCTGCTCTATGCGTTGATCGAGCTGTTGCTGGTGATTCCGGTTATTGGTGTTGGCTATAAATTTTATACTGTTGGGTTTAAAGCTCTGTTTAGAAGAAGCCCGAATATGGACAGTTTGATTGCCGTAGGTACTACAGCAGCAGTATTGTATAGTGTTTATAACACTTGGCGGATTGCACAGGGATATCTGGAGGAAGTTGAATCACTTTATTTTGAAACAGCTGGCGTGATTATTACATTGATTTTACTTGGAAAGTCTCTGGAGGCAGTATCGAAAGGAAGAACAAGTGAAGCTATAAAGAAACTAATGGGCCTTGCGCCTAAGACAGCACTCATTATACAAGACGGTGTAGAAAAGGAAATTCCTATTGATGAGGTTGAAATCGGTGATATTATTGTAGTAAAACCGGGAGCCAAGATACCTGTTGACGGAGTTGTTCTGGAGGGTCATACATCCATCGATGAATCTATGCTTACGGGAGAGAGTATGCCCGTAGATAAAAACACCGGAGATCCGGTGTATGCTGCTTCAATCAATACAACCGGAACAGTACAGTTTAAAGCTGAAAAAATTGGAGCTGACACAGCTCTTGCACAAATTATTAAATTGGTAGAAGATGCACAGGGCAGTAAAGCACCGATTGCTGCAATGGCAGATAAAGTTTCAGGAGTGTTCGTTCCTATTGTATGTATCATTGCGGTGCTTGCAGGTGCGGCATGGTTCTTTGGAAGCGGCGGCGACGTGAAATTTGCCTTAACCATATTTATTTCTGTTCTTGTTATTGCCTGCCCATGTGCGTTGGGATTAGCAACACCTACGGCAATTATGGTGGGGACAGGTAAAGGTGCGGAAAATGGAATCCTTATTAAAGGTGGTGAAGCACTTGAAGTTGCTCATAAAATCAATACTATTGTATTTGATAAGACGGGAACCATTACAGAAGGAAAGCCTACGGTTACAGATGTTCTTACGGCAGAGGGAGCGGACAAAGACAGCCTTTTACAAATTACTGCTTCCGCAGAAAAGGGATCAGAACATCCGCTTGGTCAGGCAATTGTTACAGGTGCAAAGGAGCTGGGGCTTGAAATATTGAAGGTGGAGCGCTTTGATTCGGTTACCGGACGTGGTATTGAGGCAGTGATTGAAGGGAAAAATGTACTTGCAGGAAATCGTAAGTTAATGGATGAACGCAGTATTTCCCTTTCTGAAATGGAAGGTGATTCAGACAGACTGGCAGAAGAGGGAAAAACCCCCATGTATGTTGCCATAGACGGGAAGTTGGAAGGAATCATTGCTGTGGCCGATGTGGTAAAAGCGTCAAGTAAAGCAGCCATTGAAAGTCTTCATCGTATGGGAATAGAAGTAGCAATGATAACGGGTGATAATCGTAAAACGGCTGATGCAATAGCAAAACAGGTAGGCATTGACCGAGTTCTTGCAGAGGTACTTCCTCAAGACAAATCAAATGAAGTTAAAAAGCTGCAGAACGAAGGTAAAAAAGTGGCTATGGTGGGAGATGGTATTAACGATGCTCCTGCATTGGCTCAGGCTGACATCGGAATGGCAATTGGCTCAGGAACAGATGTGGCAATGGAAAGTGCCGATATTGTATTGATGCGTTCTGATTTGAGAGATGTGGCAACAGCAATTAATCTGAGCAAAAAGACCATTCGAAACATTAAACAGAATTTATTCTGGGCGTTTGGCTATAACGTTATAGGTATTCCTGTTGCAGCCGGAGTGCTTCATCTGTTTGGGGGACCCTTGTTAAACCCAATGTTCGCGGCGGCGGCCATGTCATTAAGTTCTGTATCTGTATTAACAAATGCGCTTCGTCTGAAGAGATTTAAGGCGGAAAGCTAATAAGAAAATAAACAATAAAAGTCCCGAACAGTTTAAGATTGTTCTTGACCCATAAAATAAGTGCAAGTAAAGAGAGGAGAATGATAATGAATAATGAAACAATTAAAGTAGAAGGAATGTCTTGTGAGCATTGTGTTAAGGCGGTTACAAATGCCGTAAATGCACTTCCTGGAATTGGCAGTGTGGAGGTCGATTTAAAGAGTGGGACGGTTAAGGTAGAACATGATCCATCCCAGAGCACACTGGATAAAATCAAATTTGAAATTGAAGAACAGGGTTACGATATCGTATCCTAATATTACAGGGGAATCACATTTATGTGATTCCCCAAAGTGATATTTGGAAATAATTTTGGGAGAGAATATGGATGGATGTAAAAAAGAACATACTGGTGGTAGACGATGAATTTAAAATTCTTGAGGCTGTTACTGCTTTTTTGGAAAGCAGAGGTTACTATGTTTTCACGGCCCAGACAGGCAGACAAGCGTTGGAAATTTTTGCGAAAGAAGATATTGCCCTAATACTTCTTGATCTTATGCTGCCGGATATATCGGGGGAGGAAGTCTGTACACGTATCCGGGGAAAATCCAGAGTTCCCATTATTATGCTGACAGCAAAATCAGAAGAATCATCTCAACTAAATGGACTGGATATAGGTGCAGATGACTATATCACAAAACCCTTCAGTTTAAAAGTAATTGCAGCCAGAATTGAGACTGTTCTGCGCCGGGTGGCGGATGATCTGGTACCTCTTGCGGTTAAAAATTCGTGGCGTGATGGGGATTTAAAGGTGGATTTCGAAAAAGGTATTGTGATGAAAAAAGGAAGTGAGGTATATCTGACAGCAACGGAATTAAAAATTCTTTCTGTGCTCATTAAATATCCTGGAAAAATATTTAGCCGAGATGAATTACTTACCCTGGTATTAGGCGGTGATAATAATAGTTTTGACCGTGTAATAGATAATCATATAAAAAATTTACGGCAGAAAATAGAAGACGATACAAAAACGCCGGTTTATGTGCTCACTATCCGCGGGATGGGGTACAAATTTGGTGGTTCGTGATTTTTTTGTTCTCTAAAACAGCTGGAAAAGTTTTTGTCTTGTATTCAAACTGGAGTTATATATTGAAAATAACGATATGTTGTGCTAATATAATTTAAAAACACAATAAATAGTATTGGAGGCATGACAATAGGATGAAAATAGAGTTACAAAGCTGTAAGGATTTTGAACATGTAATGATAGAGTTAAAACAGGATTATCCCCAAAAGATGTATGATTTTGATAAATTATATGAAAGATTTCGGTTGTCTGTAAATACTGAAAGTGACGATAATGAAAAACTTTCTGTTTTGATAAAAGCAGCAGCTGAACTGACAACCCAGGAAGAGCCAAAATGGGAAATGATTGCCGCAAGAATTAAATTGTATCAATTTGAACTCAGGTTGAGCGTAAATTTAGAGAAGTACAATATACACAGTCTTTACGGCAAAATCAGCTGGCTGACAAAGTCTGGATTGTATGGAAAATATATTTTAGAAAATTATACCCAAAAAGAAATTGAAGTATTTGAATCATGGTTACATCCTGAAAGAGACAAATTGTTAACGCTATCTAGTATTGAGCTGCTTCTTGACAGATATGTAGTTTGCAGCCGAAGCAGAGAACCATTGGAAACTCCTCAGGAAATGTTTATGGGAATTGCCATGCACCTTGCCATGAATGAAAAAAATAATAGAGATGAGTGGGTCAATCGTTTTTATGATATGCTCAGCACCTTAAAAGTAACAATGGCAACGCCTACTTTGTCCAATGCCAGAAAGCCCTATTATCAGCTGTCTTCCTGCTTCATTGATACTGTACCGGACAGCTTGGACGGAATTTACCGCAGTATTGATAATTTTGCAAAAGTAAGTAAATATGGAGGCGGCATGGGAATGTACTTTGGAAAAGTACGTGCCAGCGGAAGTTCCATACGGGGATTTCAGGGGGCAGCCGGAGGTGTCGTACGTTGGATTCGGCTTGCCAATGATACGGCAGTAGCTGTAGACCAGCTTGGCGTACGTCAGGGCGCTGTTGCGGTTTATTTAGACGTATGGCACAGGGATCTTCCTGAATTTCTAAATTTAAGAACCAATAATGGGGATGATAGAACCAAGGCACACGATGTTTTTCCGGCTGTATGCTATCCTGATTTTTTTTGGAAGCAGACCAGAGACAATATTGAAGGCGATTGGTATTTGATGTGTCCTCATGAGATTCTTACCGTGAAGGGTTATGCATTGGAAGATTATTTTGGGGAAGCCTGGGAAGAAAAGTACTTGGAGTGCATAGAGGATGAAAGAATACAAAAACGGGTAATCCCCATAAAAGATGTGTTGCGCTTAATTATCCGCAGTGCAGTGGAGACCGGTACACCTTTTACCTTTAATCGGGATACGGTAAACAAAGCCAATCCAAACAGCCATAAAGGCGTGATTTACTGCAGTAATTTATGTACGGAGATTGCCCAGAACATGAGCGCCATTGATTTGATCGAGCAGAAGGTGGAAGAGGTAGACGGTGAGAAGATAGTGGTAACCATAACAAAGCCGGGAGAGTTTGTTGTGTGCAATCTGGCAAGCTTATCTTTGGGACATATTTGTGTGGAGGATTTTCAGGAATTATCTTATATTACCGAAAGTGCAATAAGAGCTTTGGACAACGTAATTGATTTAAATTATTTCCCTGTTCCTTATGCGAAGATTAATAATGAAAAATACCGGCCTGTTGGATTGGGGGTCAGCGGTTATCATCATATGCTGGCAAAGCATGGGATTCGATGGGAAAGTCAGGAACATCTGGATTTTATAGAAAAGGTTTTTTCGGATATACATTATGCAGCTGTTGAAGCAAGCAGCAATATAGCTTTAGAAAAGGGCAGTTATGGATATTTTGAAGGGAGTGCATGGCAGACAGGCGCTTATTTCCGATACAGAAAACTTGAGGATGAAAGATGGAAACACCTTGCAAATAAGGTTGCACTTCAGGGACTGAGAAATGGATATCTGCTTGCAGCGGCACCTACAAGCAGCACCAGTATGATAGCGGGGACCACAGCAGGACTGGATCCTATAATGAACAGATATTACCTTGAAGAAAAGAAAAACGGTCTGATGCCCAGAGTTGCGCCGGATCTTTCGATGGAAACATTTTGGTATTATAAGAACGCTCATCTTATTGACCAGAGATGGTCGGTGCGTGCGGGAGGAATCCGGCAGCGACACATAGACCAGGCACAGAGCATGAATTTATATATAACCAATGAATATACGTTTCGAAAGGTTCTGGAACTGTATCTTTTGGCATGGGAGGAAGGGGTCAAGACAATTTATTATATCCGGTCCAGAAGTCTTGAAGTTGAAGAATGTGAGGTGTGTTCTTCCTGACAGCAGCATGAAATGAAAAATAAAGTACAGGTAAGAACAATAGAACAGGAGCAGCATTATGACAGAGCTAAAAAAGAAACCACTATTTAATCCCGATGGTGACATAGAAGCAGATAAAAGAAAAATAGTAGGCGGTAATACAACGAATCTAAATGATTTTAATCATATGAAATATACATGGGCAAGCAGCTGGTACCGGCAGGCGATGAATAATTTCTGGGTACCGGAGGAAATTAATCTGACTATAGATATAAAAGACTACAAAGCACTTACTACGCCTGAACGGCGGGCATATGACAAGATACTCTCTTTTTTGATTTTTCTGGACAGTATCCAGACAGCAAATCTTCCGAATATTGGAGAATATATTACCGCAAATGAGGTGAATTTATGTTTATCCATACAAACATTTCAGGAAGCAGTACACAGCCAGAGTTATAGTTATATGCTGGATACCATCTGTGAGCCTCAAAAGCGCAATGATGTGCTTTATCAATGGAGGGTGGATTCGCATTTACTGGAACGGAATAAATTTATAGGTGATTTATATAATGCTTTTCAGAAGGAAAAAAATCTGGATAATCTTGTTTGTACATTGATCGCAAATTATATTCTGGAGGGCATTTATTTCTATAGTGGATTTATGTTCTTTTATAATCTGGGCAGAAATCAAAAAATGCCAGGTTCGGTGCAGGAAATTCGTTATATTAATCGAGATGAAAACACACATTTGTGGCTGTTTCGCAGCATCTTGTCGGAACTGAGAAAAGAAGAACCGAAGTTGTTTACCCCCGAAAAAAACACAATATACAGGGAAATGATAAAAGAAGGATGCGAGCAGGAAATCCGGTGGGGTAAGTATGTGATTGGTAATGAGATCCAGGGATTAAATCAAGACATGATAACTAATTATATACAATACCTTGGAAACCTGCGCTGTAAGGGCCTTGAACTTGATCCTATTTATGTAGAAAATCAGGAGGAACCTGATAATATGACATGGGTCGGTCAATACTCTAATGCCAATTTAATAAAAACTGATTTTTTTGAGGCTAGAAGTACGGCATACGCCAAAAGCAGTGCATTGATCGACGATTTATAATAAATTTTAACAAGATTTAACATAACTCTATTATTTCTATGATTTTCCATTGATATATTTGTTGAAGAAACAGAAGAGAAAGTGGGAGAACTAGATAATGAGGAATCGGCATAGTATACACAGACAAAAAATAAAAAGGAAAAGGACACATACTCTTTTAAAGAAAATTCTTATAAATATAGGGGGACCGGTAATGATTTCTTTTGTTATTGTTGGTGTGATTATTATAAATTTTGCCGGTTCGTCTGTATCGAGTATTGCTGCTGATCAATTAACGGCACAATCGAAAGAAGCTTCAATTGAAATAGATGCTTATTTTAACAAATACCATGAAATAGTAGAACAGTTATCATATAATTATCAGATACAGGATTTCTTTCGGGAAGTACGCCCCAATATGAGTATAACGGATTATAAAGATTTTGCATCAGTGAAAAGAACACTTACAAATGTGCATGAAGCAAGTAATGATTCTGTTTTATCAGTTTGGATAGCGGATATAGATTCGAGTCAGTTCCTGCAGTCAGATGGTTATATTTCGGATGAAAGCTGGAATGTTAAGGAAATACCCTGGTATATACAGCTTTGTAAGGCAAATAATATTATTATGACTGAACCTTATGAGGATACCGTTACAAAGGCACAGATCGTCAGTGTAATTGTACCTGTTTACAATTCCGGAAAAAAGGAGATTATGGGTGCGATCGGCGCAAACTTTACATTAAATAAGTTAAGACATATTATTGAGGGGTATACACTGGGGAAAAGTGGATTTTATATTTTGACCACCGCGGAAGGGGAGATTATTTATCATCCGGTAAAAGAAAATATTTCTCTTAATATAGAAGATGTGGATATAACAAAAAATGTTAAGAAAGCTATGAAGGAAAAAAAGACAGGAAACATAAAGTATATCTCAGAGGGGACAAGCAGTCATGGGTATCTGATGCCTGTAGGAAATACTGGGTGGATGATTGCTACCGGATTGCCGGATACAGAATTTTATTTCGAATATCATACAATACAACGGGTTGTTCTGTTTACTTTTTTGATTGCAATAGCAGGTGTATATATCATAATTGTGCTGATGGCCAGGCAGATTGTAATGCCAAATAAACAGCTGACCCACACTGCAAACTTAATTGCAGAAGGTAATCTTAATATAGAAGCGGGAGTCAAAACAAAGGATGAAATAGGAAACATGGCGGAGGCTCTTAATCGTACAGTACTTCAATTGAGAAGCTATGTTGCTTATATCAATGAAATTGCAGAGACTTTGGGTAAAATGGCCGAAGGTGATATGCGCATTTATTTGAAACAAGACTATACAGGTGCGTTTGCATTAATACAAACAGCTTTTGATAAAATCTCAGATTCCCTGAATGAGGTGCTTTGGGATATACATACGGTGTCGGATCAGGTGGATACCGGTGCAAATCAAGTTTCTGCTGCGGCACAGGTACTGGCGTCTGGTGCATCGAAACAGGCAGCGGCAATAGAACAGCTGGGAACTTCAGTGGTGCGTGTATCAGAGCAGGCAGAAGAAAATGCAGTTAAGGTAAAAAGCGCCACAGGGTATATAGAACAGGTTGCAAACGGAGTATTTAACAGTAGTGAATACATGAGACAGCTAACTGAATCTATGAACGAAATAGGAGATTCCTCACGTAAAATCACCAAAATCATCAAGCTTGTAGAAGATATTGCCTTTCAAACCAATATTCTCGCACTAAATGCAGCTGTTGAGGCGGCAAGAGCCGGAAATGCTGGAAGGGGATTTGCTGTAGTAGCAGAAGAAGTAAGCAATCTTGCAAAAAAGTCCACAGAGGCTGCGAAGCAAACAGGCTTACTGATCCACAAGTCAGCGTCTGCAGTATCTCTGGGAGAAAAGCTTACAGAGGAAACTATGGAACAGCTGCTCATGGTATCCAAAGAGGCAGAGGTCGTTCGGCATATCATACGTGAGATAGAAAATGCATCGTCTGAACAGGCAGAGTTTCTTGAACAAATAAGCCAAGGACTTACCGAAGTTTCTTCTGTGGTGCAGATGAATGCTGCCACAGCAGAAGAAAGTTCTGCTTCAAGTGAAGAACTGGCTGCACAGTCTAGGTTTCTACAAAATAAAGTGGCAGGATTCAAGTTACAGGATCAGACTTAAAATAGTATACGTTTTTACATTATGGCGGTCCGGATGGAGAACTCGCAGCGTCCATGCGCTATCTCTCTCAGCGGTATACTATGCCTTATAAAGAGGTAACAGGTATTTTGACTGATATTGGAACAGAAGAGCTTGCCCATATGGAAATGATATGTGCTATAGTCTATCAGCTCACGAAAAACTTGACCCCGGATGAAATTTTAAGATCAGGTTTTGGGAAGTATTATGTAGATCACACCTTAGCATTGTGGCCTCAAGCAGCAGGAGGAACACCGTTTACTGCTACTGTATTTCAATCAAAAGGTGACCCCATTACTGATTTACATGAAGATATGGCTGCAGAGCAAAAAGCAAGAACGACCTATGATAATATACTTCGACTGGTTAAAGATCCAGAGGTATGCGATCCTATTCGATTTCTTCGGGCAAGAGAAATTGTTCATTATCAGCGTTTTGGAGAAAGTCTCCGTATTGTTCAGGATAAACTTGACAGTAAAAACTTTTATGCAATTAATCCGGAATTTGATACCCGTCAGGATTGTGGCTGTCGTTAGATTTAGTAAATTATTCTCAGAACAGACAGTAAGACAAAATGGTCTGTTCTGAGGATATTTTTTTGTTATTTGTTCTTTTTATAAAAAAAGTTGTTTTTATATGTAAAAAAAGATATAATAAGGGACAAGTTATGTAAAGACATAATGGGGCAAAATACTTTTTTGGCCTAACATCATAATATACACAAAAGAAGATAGGATTGCATGATTAAAGGAGAAAACATTTTATGTGTGGATTTGCAGGTTTTGTAGGGGATGTTGAAGATAGAGAACAGGTATTGACGAACATGATCAATACAATTGTACACCGGGGACCGGACAGCGAAGGAAAGTATGTGGATGATGATGCGGCTCTCGGATTCAGACGATTAAGTATTATCGATCTTTCATCTGTGGGAGACCAGCCTCTATATAATGAAGACAGAAGCATGGTACTTGTGTTTAATGGCGAAATTTACAATTACCAGGAACTGAGAGAAGAACTTGTTGAAGCGGGACATATTTTTGTATCAAACACAGATTCAGAGACACTTCTTCATGGATATGAGCAATGGGGCGAAAGCCTTGTAGACAGACTGCGGGGGATGTATGCTTTTGTGATCTGGGATACAAAGGAAAAAAAGATATTTTCAGCTAGAGATATCTTTGGTATTAAGCCTTTATATTATGCGCAAATGAACGGAACACTTATGTTTGGGTCTGAAATCAAGTCATTTATTGAGCATCCAAAGTTCGATAAGGTGTTTAATGAGGCGGCACTTGGCAACTATCTTTCATTCCAGTTCGTGCCTACAAATGAAACCTTTTTTAAAGGTGTGTTCTGTTTACAGCCAGGACACTATTTTACTTATCAAAATGGAGAAATGAAGATAACACGGTATTTTGAACCGAATTTTACAGGAAGCAGTAAAAAATCTTTTGACGAAATCGTAGAAGATGTGGAGACTGCCATGAAAGAATCTGTTGAGAGGCACAAAATCAGTGATGTAGAGGTTGCTTCATATTTATCAAGCGGTGTAGATTCTAGTTACCTGACTTATCTTGGTCAGGTGGATCGAACTTTTACCGTTGGGTTTGATGAAGGAAAGTACAGTGAAATACAGGATGCAAAAGAATTTGCGGCAAGCATAAATATGCAAAATGACGCAAAAGTAATTAAACCAGAAGAATACTGGGATAAATTATCAGACATCCAATATTATATGGATGAGCCTGTTGCAGACCCAGCTGCTATTGCGTTATACTTCCTCAGTGAAGAAGCTGCAAAAAAGGTGAAAGTAGTGCTTTCGGGAGAAGGATCAGATGAATTATTCGGCGGATATAATATCTATTGTGAACCGTTGGAGCATACCGGATTTAATAAAATCCCAATGTTTCTGAGAAGAATACTGGGAAAGTTTGCTGAATACTGTCTGCCAAGAGGAATCAAAGGCAGAGGTTTTCTTATGCGACATGGCAAGACGCTTGAAGAAAGATACTTTGCAAATGCAACCAATATTTTTACAGAAAGAGAAGCCAATAAAATTCTGAAAAAAGGTTGTGAACCAGGGATTCAGAAGGTTACCCGTCCACTTTATGACCGGGTACAGAACAAAGACTCTGTAACAAAAATGCAGTATGTTGATTTACATCTTTGGCTGGTTCATGATATTTTGATGAAGGGTGATAAAATGGGAATGGCTAATTCTCTTGAGGTAAGAGTACCGTTTTTGGACAAGAAAGTGCTGGAATTAGCTGAAACTCTGCCGTTAGACTATAAAGTACGTGCACCTAGAACGAAAGTGGCACTGCGCGCAGCAGCAGATAAAGTAATCCGTAGTAAAACGGCTGAGAAAAAGAAACTTGGCTTCCCTATTCCAATCAGAGTATGGTTAAAAGAAGATAAATACTATAATATTGTAAAAAAGATGTTTACTTCGGAGGCGGCAAAAAAGTTTTTTAACACAAATATGCTTATCAAGATGTTGGACGAACATAAAAATGGAAAAAACACAAATGAAAAAACAGATAACAGCCGTAAAATTTGGACCATATATATATTTCTTGTATGGTATGACAGGTTTTTCGAACATGGAAAACCGGTACATCCATCCATGACCAGCAATTAAGAAACTTGACAGATTAGATGTGATCGACAAATTTAGAGATTGCAGTATGGGAGTGTGCAAAATGAAAAATGTAATTTTGCGTCATTCCCATTTTCTCCGGTTTTAAATAGTTTTAACGTGTAAAGGAGAGTGAATATGAGAAGTAGGGCAGCACAGCCATCATCCGGCAGACAGAGACCTAGAAGACAGCGGATAAGAGAAAGAACCTCATATTTTGATTATGATTTGCTGTTGGTCATTATTTTTTTAATGTGTTTCGGACTAGTAATGCTTTACAGTACCAGCGCATATAGTGCTCAATCAGATTTTGATAATGATATGTTTTATTTTTCAAAACAAGCTCTGATCAGTATGCTAAGTTTTATCGTCATGTTTTTTGTATCTAAAATAGATTATCATATTTATGGGGCATTTTCCTTCGAGTGCTACATATTTGCCATGCTTATGATGGCTTTGGTGAGGACACCTTTGGGAATTGAAATTTATGGAGCCAGAAGATGGATTCAGTTGCCGGGGAACCTGACGCTGCAACCATCAGAAATCACCAAAATTGCTGTAATTATGTTTATTTCCTACGAACTGTGTAGAATGGGGAAAAAGATAAATACAAGAGATGGCATAATAAGAATTATGGCTTTTGGTGCAATTGCAGCAGGAGGTGTATTGTTTTTAACGGAAAACCTAAGTACAGCAATTATTGTTATGGCAATTACCTGTGTCTTACTATTTATTGTCCATCCCAAAACAAAGCCGTTTATTACTGTTATAGGAGCCGCAATGGCGGTTGTTGTAGTTGCAGTTTCCCTTATGGCGTCAACAATAACAACAAGTGACAATTTTCGGCTACGCAGAATAATTACATGGCTAGATCCGGAAAATCATGCGGATAGTGGCGGATTTCAGGTAATGCAAGGTTTATATGCAATTGGTTCTGGTGGATTTTTTGGAAAGGGTCTGGGAAATAGTACCCAGAAACTGGGGGTTATACCTGAAGTACAAAATGATATGATACTGTCTATTGTATGTGAAGAACTCGGTGTTTTTGGCGCAATAGTCATACTTGTACTATTTGGGATGCTGTTATACAGGCTTATGTTTATTGCTAGAAATGCACCAGATATGTTTGGATCACTTATGGCGACAGGGATTTTTGCACATATAGCTTTACAGGTAATACTAAATATAGCAGTCGTTACAAATTTAATTCCAACAACCGGTATTACACTTCCGTTTATCAGTTATGGGGGAACCTCCATACTTTTTCTTATGACAGAAATGGGAATAGCCTTAGGGATCTCCAGAAAAATAAAATTAAGTGATGGTTGATAAAAAAATATCTTTTCATGTACTATAAAATGTGCTATATTAGTATGTAGTATTTGAAACTACATATAATAGAATTAAAATGCACTATGTGTGGTGTGGGAGGATATAGTATGAGTTATAAAGTAATTGTCGACAGCTGCGGCGAGCTGACAGAACAAATGAAACAAAGTGGAATTTTTGAGACAGCATCTCTTACCATGGAGGTAGATGGAGTTAGAATCATTGACGATGAGACATTTGATCAGGCAGATTTTTTAAAACTAGTTGCAAAAAGCCAGGGAAGTCCCAAATCTTCATGTCCCTCGCCTCAGGAATACATGGAACGGTTTCATTGTAATACAGACAGAGTCTATGCAGTAACATTGTCTTCTGAATTGAGCGGATCGTATAACAGTGCTGAACTTGGGAAAAAGTTATATGCAGAGGAGTATGGTGAAAAACAGATATATATATTTAACTCACGTTCCGCGTCTATAGGCGAAACACTCATAGCAATGAAGATACAAGAGTGTGAAGATTCTGGGATGGATTTTATAGAAGTAATTGATGCTGTAGAAAAATATATTCGCAGCCAGCACACATATTTTGTATTGGAAACTCTGGATACACTGAGGAAAAATGGACGGCTTACCGGAATTAAATCTTTTGTGGCCAGTGCCTTAAATATAAAACCGGTAATGGGGGCAAATTCTGAAGGCATAATATGCCAGCTTGGCCAGGCCAGAGGTATGAAAAAAGCATTGATGAAAATGATAGATCAAATCATCGAAAATTTGGAGAATTCTGAAGAGAAAATTCTTGCCATTTCGTATTGCAATTGTAAAGAACGAGCACTTGAAGTTCAGCGGATGATTTTGGAGAAGGTAAAAGTTAAATCCAGTTTTATTATTGATACAGCTGGTATCAGCACAATGTATGCAAGCGACGGTGGAATAATAGTTGTGGTATAGATAAGTTTGTGATAAAATGCTGTATATAAAGCGAAATCAGGCGGTGATTTCAATATAGCATGAAGGAGTTTGTGTAGATGAGCCAGGAAAAAGTAGACCGATATAAAAAAGAAAAGGCCAAC
>POVV01000118.1_pt1 | contig 69274 bp, 72 predicted proteins | sample 1560271 | NCBI WGS metagenome assembly POVV01 (sample SAMN08337232, study PRJNA429181) | Bioreactor metagenome, whole genome shotgun sequencing project. | biome: cows' rumen and soil; feature: anaerobic; isolation source: anaerobic chemostat enrichment culture, galacturonate as sole carbon... | reverse complement strand
CTGATACAACTACTAACAGCAAGCTGACTCAACTGATCAGCGATGTTGCTGCTTTACGTTCTGCTGTACAAGTTGCTAAAGATGAAGCTGCTCGTGCAAACCAGCGTTTAGACAACATGACTCGTTCTTACAAGAAGTAATTCTTCTGGTAAGTGAAAATGGCGCACTCTGTGCGCCATTTTTTTTACCTTTAAACATCGGTTAGCCCATCGTCATTCAGTGATAATTATCCTTCCCTGCTTCTCACTCACTCGACCACCCCCTCTTTTCTTCTGCTTAAATAACTTTCTTAGCCGGGCAATTAATATCGTCTTTACGCTTGTGAAATAAAACAGCGTATAACAGCCCTTAGCAAGGCGCTAATTAATAGAGCTGGATATTTACGGACAACACATTTGAAATGAACTGGCTTGGTTCTGGCTGCTTATTTTTGCCCTTGTTAACCACCAGCAGGAATAAAATGGCTACAGCGTATTTAAATAAGTAAAAAAGACTGGGTGAGCTAATCAGAAGAGGTAATGGGGTATTTAAAAAAATAGCACAGCAGAGTGGCTCTACTGTGCTTTAGAACGACGCTATTACTTATTTATTCACGTTCACCGGTAAACCAGAGCGACGGGCAATCTCTTCTCTTACCTTAGCAGCATCAGTTACCGACTCATTCATAAAACTATCAACATAGCTACTGATAGAAATTGATTTTGTTTGCGGATCGTCATTCTCTGATTTAGACAGTGGTTGGTGAACTTCAACGTAACGTCGACCATCCGGTTCAACCGTTACTTTAACCGGTTCATTGATCACCTGCACTCTGGTACCCACAGGAACAGTATTAAATAAGGCTTCAATATCATCAGGGCGTAAGCGGATACAGCCAGAGCTCACGCGTAAACCAATACCAAAATCAGCATTGGTACCATGAATCAGATAAGTGCCGCCCGCTGCGGCTAAACGTAATGCAAACAGTCCCATAGGGTTTTCTGGCCCGGCAGGAATCACTGCCGGCAACGTAATGCCTTCAGCTAAATAATTTTTGCGAATATTGGCGGTTGGGGTCCAGGTTGGATTTGCCTTACGTTCTGTAATGCTGGTGACCATAATGGGAGTATCACGCCCTAACTGGCCGATACCAATAGGATAGACCACCACTTTATTCTGACCTTTCGGGTAATAGTAAAGGCGCAGTTCAGAAAGGTTAATCACAATACCTTCCCGCGGAGTATCTGGCAGGATCATTTGCAACGGAATAACCAGTTCTGAGCCAGGCTTAGGTAGCAGCGGGTCAACCTGCGGATTAGCCTGTAACATTCCAATCAGACCGATCATATAATCTGAAGAAATTTTTTCTAATGAACGACCATCAGTAGGGACAATCAGCACCCTGTTTTCGCCAATTAACCGGCTATTTGACGGCGGCAACGGGTATTCTGTCGCAAGTGCGGCAGACATATTGCCAAGACATAGTACGGCTAACATCGCCTTACAAAGTACAAACATACGATTCATGCTGAGTTCCTAAATAACATCAACTTTAGTTAATTTATAGGCTATCTGTCAGCAGATGAGCCCGTAATTAGCCGTTACAATATCAATATCCTGTAACAAAACAAAATTTTCACACAGAGATACCACTCTTTGCCAGATAAAAAATAATCAAATTGCTATTTTTACGCGCTATTCAGAGCCTGTTTGTCTAAATAGATTTATAAATCAATAGCGTTGTTATAACGCATAATGAGTTATTTATTTTGTTAACCACCATAATTGTCATACCCAAATTTGGCTTGTTGAGCTAAGATAACTCAATTGTTAAATAAAAGTAACATTACCGGAGCTTATCATGACACAAACAGTACAACTCAAAGGCAATCCATTATCCGTCGTCGGCCAATTACCTAAAGCAGGTGAAAGCGCCAAACCTTTCACGCTGTTAGCGAAAGATCTCTCTGATGTTTCATTAAGCAACTATGCAGGAAAACGCAAAGTACTCAACATCTTCCCAAGTATTGATACTGGCGTATGTGCAACCTCAGTAAGAACCTTTAATCAATTAGCCGGTGATATACAAAACACCGTTGTGCTTTGTATCTCTGCCGATCTGCCTTTTGCTCAAGCACGTTTTTGTGGTGCAGAGGGTTTAGAAAACGTAGTCACTCTGTCGACTTTTCGCGGCACTGACTTCAAGAAAGACTACGGCGTAGAAATGCTAGACGGTCCATTAAAAGGCCTGACCGCGCGTGCGGTTGTGGTGTTAGATGAACAAGATAAGGTTATCTACAGCGAATTAGTTAAAGAAATTACGACTGAGCCTGACTATGATGCAGCGCTGGCATCGCTAAAGTAATAGCCAGCCGCTAAAATAAAAAAGCCGCCGGACGTTTGTTTTTAAACACCGGCGGCTTCTTAATTGGATTAGTTAGACTTCATTATCTGACGTTTCACTATTTTTCGGCGCATTGCTTAACCCATATTCTCTTAGTTTATTCGCGATCGCGGTATGAGAAACGCCCAGCCTCTTGGCCAACTTTCGGGTACTTGGATAGCTACTGTACAGCTGTGTCAGAACAGAGCTTTCAAAGCGTTTGCAAATCTCATCCAAGCTGCCTTCCATAATATCGTTGCCCAACATCATTTCTGAGGTTATTTCCGGCAACATAATATCTTTTGCCTGAAGCTCACTGCCTTCCATCTGAGTAAAACCACGATAGAGAACATTCTTCAGTTGACGAACGTTACCCGGCCAGCCGTACTGGGTTAATAATGCGGTCAGCTCCGGAGCCAGCTTAGGTCTGGGCACTCCCAATTGGTCAGCAAACAGCGTAATAAATTGCTCGGTTAATGGCATGATGTCCTGAACCCGCTCTCTGAGCGGTGGAATATTTAACGTCAGCACATTCAGCCGGTAATAGAGATCTTCTCGAAATAGTCCCTGGCTAACTAAGTTCACCAGGCTTTTTTGTGTGGCGCAAATAACCCGAACGTCAACATGCACTTCTTTATCTTCGCCTACCCGACGGAATGTACCGTCATTGATAAAGCGTAAAAGTTTAGATTGCATGGTCGGTGACATTTCACTAATGCTATCCAACAGGACCGTTCCGCCATTAGCCTGTTCAAAAAATCCTTTTTTAGCTTCGACAACGTTAGGATAAGCGCTGGCAGCCTGACCATAGAGTTCACTTTCCACCACGTCATCAGGTAAAGAGGCACAGCTGATAGCCAAGAACGGCTTATCACGACGGGCACTGCGTAAATGGCTGGCCTGAGCCAGGACATCTTTACCGGTCCCGGTATCGCCAATAATCAATAACGGTGCATCAAGCATGGCCAACTTATTGGCCTGTTCAATGAGCTGACGCATTTTACTGCTGACCGCAACGATATGGCCAAACGCGTTGTTGTCCGCCATATTTTTATTTTGCAGCTGGCGCCCTATTCTGGCCGCCGATTTCAGCACGATAACCGCACCGGTAACATCACGCTGCTCGCTGCTTTCATCACTCTGATAGATAGGCATAATATCAATCAGGTAATCCTGCCCGCGAACAATCGCCCGCTCAGAGTGCGGAACAATATCATCCCCCTCCAGATGGCGCAGGAAGTTATAGCCACTCACTAAGGTCGATGCAGATTGAGTCAGAATTTTTTCTTCTGTCATGCCGAATAACATCAGTGCAGCATGGTTTGCCAGCTCTATGCGCCCTTTTAAATCGATAGAAATAACCGGTTCCGGCAATGACTCAAGTAAAGCTCGTAATGCTCTAAGTCGCTGCTCTGAGGGCATATAGGATACGGTACGAACGTCTGTAACGCCGGTAATGCGGCGAATACTCACCATTAATGCGCTAAAAGCATCAAAATCAATGGCGGAAAAATTGAGATAAATCTTACCGGCGAGATCGATTTCAATGCCGCGCAGATCGATATTGCGCGCAACAAGTAAATCGAGTAACTCACGGGTCAGCCCCAACCGGTCTTCGCACAGAACTTCAAGACGCATCGTTTATAGCCTTACTCTATGAGTACGGTAGGTAATAGTTAGCGGTATGATACCCGTTAGCGAATAACAGATGAAGAGCACTGTCACAAAAAGTTGACAGATTTAACGAAAACGCTTTGAACACATGAAATATCTAACTTATTCAATATCGTTCTTAAAATATCCGCTCAAGCTTATTCCCTTTCTTAATAAAGATTGCTTATATTGGTCGTTCCGTTAACAGTAAAATAACAGAGAATATGGAATGAAAGACGCAACGCTTGCCCTACATCACGGATTTCAATGCGATCCGACCACTAAATCTGTCGCCGTTCCGATTTATCAGACCGTCGCCTACGAGTTTGACAATGCCCAACACGGCGCTGATTTATTTAATTTAGCCGTGCCGGGGAATATCTATACTCGGATAATGAATCCGACAAATGACATTTTAGAGAAACGCCTGGCGGCTTTGGAAGACGGTATTGCCGGGCTGGTGGTGTCAGCAGGAAGTGCTGCGATTACCTATGCAATTCAGACTATTGCTCAGGTCGGTGACAATATCGTCACTACGCCTCAGCTGTATGGCGGAACCTATACTCTATTTGCTCATATGTTGCCGAGTTCAGGCATCAACGTAAAATTTGCCCGGGATGATTCGCCGCAAGCTATCGCAGAACTGATCGATGAGAATACTAAAGCGGTTTATTGCGAAAGCATTGGGAATCCGGCCGGAAATATTGCAGACCTGCAGGCTCTGGCTGACGTAGCCCATGCCAGAGGTATTCCGCTGATTGTTGATAATACTGTTGCATCACCGGTGCTGTGTAAGCCGATTCAGTTTGGTGCCGATATTGTGGTTCACTCTATTACTAAATATGTTGGCGGACACGGTAACTCTCTGGGTGGCGTCATCGTTGATTCAGGTAAGTTCCCTTGGGCTGAACATAAAGACCGTTTCCCGATGTTTAGTACTCCTGAACCGGCTTATCACGGCGTGGTATACAACGAAGCCTTCGGTCCGGCGGCATTTATTGCCAGAGCGCGGACGGTTCCGCTGCGTAACTGCGGCGCAGCCCTATCGCCAATGAATGCTTTCTTATTATTACAAGGGCTGGAAACGCTGTCATTGCGCATGGAACGTCATGTGGAAAATGCGATGAAAGTGGCCGAGTATCTGGAGAAGAACGATAAAGTCGCGTGGGTTAGCTATGCCGGTTTACCCGATCATCCTCACTTTAAACTGGCTCAAAAGTATATGTCAGGAACGCCGTCAGGATTACTTTCATTTGGTCTGAAAGACGGGTATCAGGCCGGCGTTAAGTTCTATGATGCCCTGAAGATCTTTAAGCGCCTGGTCAACATTGGTGATGCTAAATCTCTTGCCTGTCATCCGGCATCAACCACCCATCGCCAGATGTCTGAAGAAGAACAGGCGGTAGCCGGTGTTAAACCTGAGATGATCCGGTTGTCTGTCGGTATTGAGGCGATTGAAGATATTCTGGAAGATTTAGAGCAGGCACTGAATGCCTGAATAACCACCTGAGTTAATCCGTGGCGAGGCGTTCCCTCGCCACGTTTTTGTTTGATATCATTCTGTTCAATATCAAGAGCTACTTGCTGGCTTCACCTTTCGGTAATTTACTCTTCAACTGACTAATCAGCTGAGTGCGGAAATCCCCTAATCTTGGTTTATCCCCCTCCATCCACGGCAGCGGGCGACATAGCTCCATCGCTTTAATGCCTAAGCGAGCGGTTAATAAACCGGCGCCAATCCCCTGCGCTGCTCGGGTCGATAACCTTGCGGTAATATCTTGGGATATCCAGTCCATACCCACTTCACGAATCAGCTCGGTTGCGCCGGCAAAGGCGATATTCAGCATCACCAGCTTAAACAGCCGGATGCGGCTAAAGTAGCCCAGTTGAATACCATATATTGCGGCAATTCTATTAATCAGGCGTATATTGCGCCATGCAATAAAAGCCATGTCGACAATCGCCAGCGGGCTGACGGCTATCATCAGAGCAGACTCGGCGGCAGAACCGCTAATTTCACGCCTTGCCTGTTGGTCTAATACCGGCTGTACCAGTTTGGCATACAGAGCAACCACTTCGCGGTCATTCTGGGTTTCATGTAGCGATGCATGCCAGCGCTGTAAGGCCGGGTGGCTTTGATCTATTCCCGCCTGAACTGCCAATTTTTCACAAAATTCACGGCCTTTACCTAATCCGTGGCTTTGTAGCAGCTCACGGGCAATATCCCGCTCTTCAGCCCGTTCACGCAGGCGATATAACCGACGCCATTCACTGACCACAGAGCCAATGCCGGCCACCACAATAATGCCCCCCGCGGTGTATGCACCCAATGTAATCCATTCCTGCTGCTGAATAGCCGCGGATATCTGATAGATTCCTTGGGCGACGACGCTAAGACCAAACAGCCCTAACCCCAAAGTCACCATTTTTCGCCACAGGCTGCGTTTGGGGCGCAGGGCATTGTTAATGATTCCTTCAACTTGCCCCTCTTCCTGTTCTTCTTCCAGTTCCGGTGCTGAAGGGTAAAACTGTTCTGCCAGTTGCGAATCAAACACCTGATTACTGCGCAATACCGGGTCTTTTTCTTCCATCAATGGTTCATCAAATGTTACTCGCCCTTTTAATGGCTGATTCATCGCAGTTTATCTCCTAATAAAAACTCCATTACCGCGTCTAAACGAATGTGGGGTAATGGGGAGTCAACGCTCATCGGCTTTGGCCGGAATTCATCAAAATGAAATCCTTGCTGCTGCCAAAATTTCGGTTCAGGTAATTTCGCCGGCACCTCTCCGGGGTAGACGGTTAAAGGCTCCCCGTCTTCCAATCGACTGCCTTTTAGCGCCGGGACTTTACCATTAGGCGTCTCAACAATTCCGCTGTCAGTCGCCTGAACGGATGCTAATCCAACGCAATCCATGCTGATACCTTCAAACGCTGCATTTTGCCAAGCCTCATGCACCAACTGCTGCAACAGAGAAACCAGATTAGCGTGCTGATCCGGCGTAATATGGTCGGCTTTACTGGCGGCAAACATCAGTTTGTCAATGCACGGGGAGAACAGGCGCCTAAGCACCGTTCTTTGCCCATAATGGAAACTCTGCATCAACTGAGTTAAAGCTAAACGCATATCGTTGAAGGCCTGAGGGCCATTATTGAGCGGCTGTAAACAGTCGACCAGTACGATTTGCCGATCAAACTTCATAAAGTGATCTTTATAGAATCCCTTTACAATATGCTGGCAATAATAGTTATAGCGGGCGCGCAGCATGCCAAAATTGGTTTTTTTGTCGGCCTGGGCCAGCTTTGCCTGATTTTTGGCATCAATTTCTGGCCAAGGAAAAAACTGTAATACCGGCGCACCGGCGAGCTCGCCGGGTAAGACAAAACGGCCGGGCTGAATAAAGTGTAAGCCTTCCTGTTTACAGCGTATTAAATAGTTGCTGTACTCCTCAGCAATGGCCGCCAACATATTTTCATCGATCGGGCCTAACGGGTCACATTTTTTACAAAGTTCAAGCCAAGGCTTGGCCCATTCGGCCCTTTCACCTTGCCTGACGCTGTTCATTTGATGTGACCAGTCCAGGTAGCTTTGTTCCAGCATGGGTAAATCAAGCAGCCACTCGCCAGGATAATCAACAATCTCCAGATAGAGCGTGGAGTGATTGGTGAAGTGGCGCAGCAGCGAATCGTTAGAACGAAAACGTAAGGCTAACTGGATTTCACTCACGCCTCGGGTTGGCGTTGGCCAGCTTGGCGGAGTACCGTATAAAGAGGCGAGCCCTTCATCATAAGTAAAACGCGGAATACCAAAGTCTTTTTGAGGAATGCGTTTTACACCAAGCAGGCGTTCTTCCCGTACTGCTGAAAATAACGGTAGCCGTGCGCCGTTATTGATATTAAGTAACTGATTAACAAAAGCGGTAATAAATGCCGTTTTACCACTACGGCTTAAACCGGTAACCGCGAGGCGCAGATGGCGATCCATACCGCGGTTAACCAGTGAACCTATTTCATTTTGTAATCGTTTCATTCGGATCCTTAGTTAAGCGATAGGCAATGGAACCAAATAACTTTTTGAGTAATGGTTCACCAAAGATGACCAGTAGAAAACGAACCGGTCGCCATAAAGTGCTTTTAAGTAAGAATGATAACACTAAGACAGGAGCATAAGATTTACCAAGAAATAATAGTAGTGTTATAAGCGGGCTAATCAACGCCGGTAGTTTATTTCTCATGGCCTCTATTACTCCTGTTTGGAGAGCTCGTAAAAAGAGCGCTGCCCGACACAAAAGCAAGTTCCTTCATTAAGAAGGAACCCTGCATCAGATATTGATGATCGTACAGCTGAAACTAAAACTATAGGCGGCGAAAACGACTTTCAACCTGGAACGTTTCTGAGGTCAGATAACGCTCTAATTCGCGAAGGCGTTGTTCGCTGGTAGCTAAATCAAGCTCAGCCTGTTTGATTTTTTGCCGAACGGAGACCCGGCTATGTAATGACGCTTCTTCTCCCGGAGCACTATCTAATACGAATGCCATAACAAAATAGACGATCACGGTAATAAAAAAGAAACCGAAAAATAGTGCCAGTACGGCCATGATTCTAACTAAAAGTACCGGAAGACCTAAATAACGTGCGATTCCGGCACAGACACCACTAATCATGCCTTCTTCTGGAATACGGTACAGTTTGTTGTTCATTAGCGTTGTCTCCAGTTTGGATGCTCTTCATCTAAAATAGCTTCCAGTACCTGAATTCGCGCTTTCATTCGCTGCGCTTCATCAGTCAGTGTTGCTAAGCGTTGAATATCCTGCTGATTTAATTGCCCGCCGTTACCTTGTTGCTTATTACGGTAGTGCATCCACAACCAAATAGGGATGATAAACACAACAAACAACGTTAACGGTATGGCAAGTAACCCCATTAGCCAGCTCATTGATATTCCTTCTTCATATCTTTATTCACTGCCGCTTATCCGTTACTGGCGAATAAGCGGCTTCATCTGCCTATTATTACTTATCAGGCTTCTTTGTTCATCTTTGCTTTAAGTGCAGCCAGCTCACTATCAATTTGCTCGTTAACTTTTAACTCAGTAAATTGCTGATTCAGGCTTTTCTCTTTGCCTAAACCAATGCTTTGGCCTTCGGCTTCCATATGGTCAATCCGGCGCTCAAACTGCTCAAAACGCGCCATTGCTACATCAAGCTTACCACTGTCTAGCTGGCGGCGAACGTCACGAGAGGTACTTGCTGCTTCATGACGTAAAGTTAAAGCCTGTTGACGAGCCCGGGTTTCACTCAGTTTAGCTTCCAGTTCGGCAATTTCGCTACGCATACGATCCAGCGTTTCATTAATTGTCACCAGCTCAGCGCTTAGGATAGTGACTAAATCAGCTACTTTTTGTTTTTCCATCAGCGCGGCACGAGCAAGGTCTTCTTTATCTTTACGTAAAGCCAGTTCCGCTTTTTCCTGCCAGTCGATTTGCTGAGCTTCGCCTTGCTCAATACGACGGGTCAGCTGTTTCTTTTCTGCTAAGGCTCGGGCGGATGTTGAACGAATCTCAACTAATGTATCTTCCATTTCCTGAATCATCAGGCGAACCATTTTTTGTGGATCTTCAGCTTTCTCTAATAAAGTGCTGATGTTGGCATTCACGATATCGGCAAAGCGTGAAAAAATACCCATGGTTATATCCTCTTTAGTTATTAATCAGTTAGATGGACTGTTGTACCATCTTGGTTAGATACCATAGATATATCAAGAAGCGTGCCAACTTTTAAAATTGTATAATGTGCTGATTTTATTTAATTTTTATTTTTCTTGCTATTTACCCATGAAAAATGATGTGATTAAAAAAACCAACTAGTGGCGAAATTTACCATGTCTAATACCAATGATAACCTTCTTGGTGAAGCCAATAGCTTTATCGAAGTTCTTGAACAGGCCTCGCAGGTTGCTCCGCTAAATAAACCGGTTCTGGTTATTGGTGAACGGGGAACCGGTAAAGAGCTGATAGCCCATCGCCTTCACTACCTATCTAAACGCTGGCAAGGCCCTTTTATTTCCCTAAACTGCGCAGCACTGAGCGAAACGCTACTGGACTCTGAATTATTTGGTCACGAAGCCGGAGCCTTTACCGGAGCACAAAAAAGACACTTAGGCCGGTTTGAACGGGCTGATGGCGGAACGCTATTCTTAGATGAATTAGCCAATGCCCCGATGCTGGTACAGGAAAAGCTTCTACGGGTTATTGAGTATGGTCAGTTAGAGCGCGTAGGTGGAACTCAACCATTGCAGGTCGATGTGCGTTTGGTTTGCGCGACCAATGAAGACCTCCCTGCCATGGCAAAGGCCGGCAAATTCAGAGCCGACCTGTTAGACCGCCTGGCCTTTGACGTAATAAACCTGCCACCTCTGCGCCAGCGCCGCCAGGATATTATGTTATTGGCTAATCATTTTGCTATTCAGATGTGCAGAGAGCTTGAGATTTCAGTTTTTCAGGGATTTACTCAGGATGCCGTTGAAACATTAATCAACTACAGTTGGCCCGGTAATATTCGTGAATTAAAGAATGTGGTAGAACGCTCAGTTTACCGGAACGGAGATAACGGTGAATTACTGGAGAATATTATTATTGATCCATTCTCCGGCACCGGCTTAAGCTCATCCCCTGACTTAACCTCCATCGCCTCGAGCAACCCGGCATCCGTATTACCGGATTTACCCGTCAATCTAAAACAGTGGCTCTCAGATCGGGAGAATGACCTGGTTGCTAAGGCGTTAGAACAATCGCAGTACAATCAGCGTCAGGCGGCAAAGCTATTAGGATTAAGTTATCACCAGCTACGAGGAATACTTCGCAAGTCTGAGGCATTCAAAAATCAAAATAGTGACTGAGTTTTACTCAATGTGGATGAAAGTTTGGCAACTTATTCAGGAATACTCGCTTAAGCCATGCTAAGGATTGGGATGCTAGCTATACTCCTGTATAATCATTGTCTTGTTCTATTTCGATAGCTAAGAACCCTTTATATGATGCGTGGCTTAAAAATATGGGCGTTAGTGTATGCCGGATTGATGACTTCGGCATGGGCATCACCCTCTCCGGAGAACAATGCATCTCCGACAATGTCTCCGCCGGAGGCATCGTCACCTGCCGCGCCAATAAAATCACCGTTACCTAATATTCGACATAATGGTTTTGTCTATTGTGTTAACGGGGTTATTGACAGTTTTAACCCGCAAATAGCCAGCGGCGGCGTATTGGTCGATACTATTGCCGCTCAACTTTACGACCGCCTGTTAGATGTAGATCCTTATACCTATCGCTTAATTCCTGAATTAGCCGAGCGCTGGGAAATTCTTAATGATGGATCAACCTACCGCTTTCATCTGCGCAAAAACGTGCCTTTCCAAACAACCGAATGGTTCACGCCTACCCGTACCATGAATGCTGACGATGTTGTTTTTAGCTTTAGCCGAATCTTTAATCAGGAAGCTCCGTACCATGAGGTTAACGGTGGCCACTATCCTTACTTTGACAGTATGCAATTTTCAGATACGGTCAAAAGCATTAAAAAGTTGGATAACTATACGGTAGAAATTCAACTGACTAAGCCGGATGCATCATTCTTATGGCACTTAGCCACCCATTATGCGCCTGTGTTATCCGCTGAATATGCAAAAAACCTCACTCAAATAGGTATGCAGGAACTTATCGACCGTCAACCAGTAGGGACCGGCCCTTTCCTATTAAATGAATATCGGCCCGGACAATTTCTGCGCTTAAATCGCCACCAGCTTTACTGGCGCGGCGTGCCGAAAATGCAGCAGGTGGTTATCGATTTAGGTGCGGGTGGTACCGGTCGTTTATCCAAACTGTTAACCGGTGAGTGTGATGTACTGGCTTATCCGGCCGCCAGCCAGCTTTCGATCTTGCGTGACGATCCTCGGTTAAGAATTTCTCTGCGTACCGGTATGAACGTAGCCTATCTTGCGTTTAATACCGGAAAGCCACCGCTTAACGATCTTCGTGTGCGTCAGGCAATCGCCCTATCGATCAACAATCCTCGATTGATGCAATCGATCTACTATGGTACCGCGGAGACCGCTGCCTCGATATTGCCGAGAACCTCCTGGGCCTATGATAATGACTCCCAGATTACGGAATATAATATCGATAAGGCCCGCCTGCTGTTACAGGAAGCCGGTATTAAAGACTTACGCTTACATCTTTGGGTGCCTACTGCATCGCAGGCCTATAATCCAAGCCCGCTCAAAATGGCAGAGCTCATACAGGCCGATCTGGCAAGAATTGGTATTAAAGTCACTATTGTTCCCGTTGAAGGGCGTTTTCAGGAGGCCAGACTCAGTGATGAAGACCATGACTTGACGCTAGCTGGCTGGACAACTGACAGTAACGATCCGGATAGTTTTCTGCGTCCGTTACTCAGCTGTGCGGCAATTAACTCCCAAACTAACTATGCCCGCTGGTGTAATGATGAATTTGATCGGTTGCTCTCTCAAGGTGTGATGTCTCAAGACCTGTCAGCCCGAATGGAAACCTATCAGCAGGCACAAAAGATCCTTGAACGGGAGCTTCCGGTGCTGCCTTTGGCTTCATCCTTACGTATTCAGGCATACCGCCATGATATTAAAGGTCTTGTCCTGAGTCCGCTGGGCAACGTCTCTTTCGCCGGCGTTTATCGTGAAAATCCAGAGGCAGAGCCTAAATGATTATCTATCTTCTGCGTCGTTTGTTGCTGGCGCTGGCAACGCTCGGAATTTTAACGCTGGTCAGCTTTAGCGTTTCTTATTACACACCCAATGCACCGTTAGGCGGCGCTCATCTGTTTGATGCTTACTCTTTTTACTTAAGAAGCCTGCTAGAGGGCGAATTCGGTACCTCGGTTATTAACGGTCAGTCTATTGGTTCGCAGTTAAGAATCGTATTTCCGGCCACCATTGAGTTGTGCATCTTTGCATTTATCATCGCCTTAGGCTTAGGTGTGCCTTTGGGACTCATTGCCGGGGTAAATAAACATAAGTGGCCAGATCATCTTATTACTTCCGTAGCCCTGTTTGGTTTTTCAATTCCTATCTTCTGGCTGGCACTATTATTGATGATGTTCTTTTCTCTGAACCTAGGTTTATTGCCGGTTTCAGGACGATATGACTTACTTTATCAGATTAATCCGGTAACCGGATTTGCGCTGGTAGACGCATGGCTCTCTGAATCCCCCTATCGGGATGAGATCATTACCAGCGTATTGCTTCACCTGATATTACCGGTAATTACTCTAGCCGTTGCGCCAATGACCGAAGTAATTCGTTTAATGCGCCAAAGTGTGATTCAAATTATCGGGCAAAACTATATTAAAGCGGCGGCAACCCGAGGTCTGTCGCGCATAACGATCATTCGCCGCCATATATTACATAATGCCTTACCGGTAATGCTGCCTAAACTTAGCCTGCAATTCTCAACCATGCTGGCGCTAGCCATGATTACCGAATCAGTCTTTAACTGGCCCGGATTAGGGCGTTGGTTAATCGTCGCCATTCGTCAGCAGGATTTTGCCGTTATTTCAGCCGGCATTATGGTTATGGGTAGTCTGGCTATTGTGGTTAATCTGGTGGTTGATATCTTCAGCGCGATGACTAATCCATTAAAAAATAAGGAATGGTATGCTTTCCGATAACGTATACCGCGAGAAGAAAATGCCCAGCGCATTAAGCTATATCTGGCTGCGTATCCATAGAGATATCTTGGCCATGGTCGGGCTTTATGGCTTTCTGGCACTGATCGCCCTGGCCTTTCTTGGTAGTACCATTGCGCCCTATCAGCTCGATCAACAGTTTATGGGCTATCAGCTATTACCACCATCCTGGTCACGCCATGGTGATGTTTCATTCTTTCTTGGTACCGATGACTTAGGCCGCGATATTCTAAGCCGGGTACTCAATGGTGCCGCTCCTACGTTTGGTGCAGCGTTATTAGTCACGCTGGCCGCCGCGCTGTGTGGCACCATTCTTGGTGTCATTGCCGGAGTGACTCGCGGATTACGCTCAGCCATACTTAACCATATACTGGATACGCTGCTGGCAATCCCGTCATTACTGATAGCGATTATTGTGGTGGCGTTTATGGGGCCGCGCTTAGAACACGCCATGTTAGCCGTTTGGTTGGCTCTGTTACCGCGAATGGTTCATACCATCTATCGGACTGTCCACGATGAACTTGAGAAAGAGTACGTCATTGCCGCCCGTCTGGATGGAGCAACAACCGGATATATTCTGTGGGGCGGTTTATTGCCCAATATTGCCCCTGTTCTGGTCAGTGAATTTACCCGCTCATTATCGATGGCTATTATGGATATTGCTGCGCTTGGCTTCCTCAATCTTGGCGCTCAGTTACCCTCGCCGGAATGGGGAGCAATGATGGGAGACTCGCTCGAGTTGGTTTATGTTGCACCTTGGAGCGTTATGCTGCCGGGCGGCGCCATTCTGATTAGCGTTTTGGTGGTTAACCTTCTTGGCGACGGGCTTTACCGGGCCATATCTACAGGTGATGAATAAATGCCGCTACTCGATATTCGTAATCTGACCATTGAATTTATGACCTCTGACGGGCCGGTGAAAGCCGTTGACCGGGTCAGTTTGACATTAAATGAAGGTGAAATTCGCGGGCTGGTTGGTGAATCGGGCTCAGGTAAAAGTCTGATTGCGAAAGCCATTTGTGGCATCAGCAAAGATAACTGGCGGATTACCGCTGACCGTTTTCGCTTCAATGACATTGATGTGCTAAAGCTGACTCCCCGCCAGCGGCGTAAATTGGTTGGTCATAACGTTTCGATGATATTTCAGGAGCCGCAGTCTTGTCTGGATCCGTCAGAAAAGATAGGTCGTCAGATCGTTCAGGCTATTCCGGCATGGACCTATAAAGGCCGATGGTGGCAACGTTTTAATTGGCGTAAACACCGAGCCATTGAGCTGCTACACCGGGTCGGTATTAAAGATCATAAAGACATTATGGGCAGTTACCCCTACGAGATTACCGAAGGGGAATGTCAAAAAGTCATGATCGCCATTGCGCTGGCCAATCAACCCCGTTTATTAATTGCTGATGAACCTACTAATGCGATGGAACCTACCACTCAGGCCCAGATATTTCGCCTGTTGGCCAGAATGAATCAAAATAATAACACCACTATCTTGCTGATCAGTCATGACCTTCAGATGATGAGCCGTTGGGCTAACCGAATTAATGTGATGTATTGCGGGCAGACGGTAGAAAGCGCCGAATGTGATGACTTGCTTAATGCTCCCAACCACCCTTATACACAGGCGCTGATCCGTGCCATGCCCGACTTCGGACTGACGCTGCCACACAAAAGTAGGCTGAATACGCTGTCAGGCGTTATTCCCTCTTTAGAACATTTACCTATTGGCTGTCGTTTAGGCCCGCGCTGCCCCTATGCGCAAAAGAAATGTATTGAAACGCCGCGCCTGCGGGACATTAAAGGCCATAAGTTTGCCTGCCACTTTCCTCTTAATATGGAGGATCCATCCTGATGGGCACAACCCTGCTTGAAGTGCGTAACTTATCTAAAACCTTTCGCTACCGGACGGGGTTGTTTCGCCCTCATGAGTTAGAAGCGGTAAAACCGGTTAGCTTTATGCTGCGTGAACGCCAGACGTTAGCCATTATTGGTGAAAATGGCTCAGGTAAGTCTACGCTGGCGAAAATGATCTCCGGCATGATTAAGCCAACCTCCGGCGATATCACCATTGATGACCATAAGCTGGAGTTCGGCGATTACGGATATCGTAGTCAGCATATTCGGATGATATTTCAGGATCCGAATACTTCGTTTAACCCTCGTCAACGTATCGGGCAACTGTTGGATATTCCATTAAAGCTCAATACCGATTTGGAAGCGTCTGAAAGGGAAAAACAGATAAATCTGACCTTACGTCAGGTTGGATTATTGCCCGACCATGCCTATTATTATCCTCAGATGCTGGCCTCGGGCCAGAAGCAGCGGGTAGCGCTGGCGCGAGCGTTAATATTGCAGCCGAAAATAATTGTTGCTGATGAAGCCTTAGCCTCGCTGGATATGTCCATGCGTTCACAGCTGGTGAACTTAATGATGGAATTACAAGAAAAACACGGCATCTCTTACATCTATGTAAGCCAGCATTTAGGGATGATTAAGCACATCAGCGATCAAATGTTAGTTATGCATAATGGCGAAGTGGTAGAGCGTGGTAATACCGCTGAGGTGATAGCCTCTCCGCTACATGATATTACCCGAAGAATGATTGCCAGCCACTTTACCGAGGCACTTACTGCCGATCACTGGCGAAAAGATATTACCGATATTTAATGGCGCACTGTCAGGCCAATAAAACGTAAGTGAATGTGCTGTTTATCACTTACGGATACTCACTGATCGGAGCAGCACGACAAGGTTCACCATATTTTGCTGATGCATGATAGAATCGCTCCGTTTTTTTAACAGCGGCTATTCCGGAATTATTCCGACGGTCGCTCTATTTACTACAAGGATTATAGCTATGGGTTTTCTAACCGGTAAGCGTATTCTGGTTACTGGCGTAGCCAGCAATCGTTCTATTGCCTTCGGCATCGCTCAGGCGATGAAACGCGAAGGAGCCGAACTGGCTTTAACGTATCAGAATGAAAGACTGAAATCTCGCGTAGAAGGTTTCGCTGCAGAATTAGGTTCAACAATCGTACTTCCTTGTGATGTTGCCGAAGACTCAAGCATTACAGACCTGTTTACTGAGTTAGCAAAAGTATGGCCTAAGTTTGACGGATTTGTTCATTCAATTGGTTTTGCCCCGGGCGACCAGTTAGATGGCGACTATGTGAATGCCGTTACCCGTGAAGGCTTTAACATTGCTCATGACATCAGCTCTTATAGCTTTGTTGCGATGGCAAAAGCTTGCCGTAGCATGTTAAACCCTAACTCAGCGCTGTTAACCCTATCTTATTTAGGTGCAGAGCGCGCGATCCCTAACTATAACGTTATGGGTCTGGCAAAAGCCTCTTTAGAAGCTAACGTTCGTTATATGGCGAATGCGATGGGCCCTGAAGGCGTCCGCGTGAATGCAATCTCTGCTGGCCCAATCCGTACGCTCGCGGCTTCCGGCATCAAAGACTTTAAAAAGATGCTTGCTCACTGCGAAGCCGTTACCCCGATTCGCCGTACCGTGACTATCGAAGATGTTGGTAACTCAGCAGCCTTCCTGTGTTCAGATCTTTCTGCAGGTATCAGCGGTGAAATCGTACACGTTGATGGCGGATTCAGCATCGCGGCAATGAACGAGCTAGAACTGAAAGACTAAGTTTGGATTAAGTCTGAATGACATTAGGCTTACGACAGATAATCTGCGTAAGCCTAAATTTTTGACTCATGTTATTTCGAGCAGTGATACTTTAGATTATAAATAGCGGCACAAATAAGCCGTGCACTCACAAACCTGTACGCTAAACTCACTTTTTCCCGGTATCTGGAACGTCTCCCCAACACCAAACACCGTCCACTCGGTTGAGCCTGGTAATAATACTTTCAGTGCCCCACTGATGACCTTCATTTCTTCCGGTTGTGCAGTACTAAAGTTGTACTCTCCCGCCTCCATCACACCCACGCTTGAACGGCCAATACTTCCGTTTTCAAAACCAATCGATTTTACTTTTCCTGCAAAGTATTCATTTACATTGAGCATAGTTTGGCACCTGATATGAGTGATAAAAACAGAATTAGTCTACCCGTCATACTTCAAGCTGCATCTTTGTTGGCTGCGCTCTCTTGCCAGCGCGATGCAACTCGAATTATTTAGGGGATATATTAGGAATATCAGCCGATTAATGTCACGCATAAAACGTCAGTATGTGAGCCAGAGCTTAATATTCTGTCTCTATTGTATTTTTGTTAACCACTACTGCGATATTTCTCGTACCAAAATGCACGACAGGCTTGCCCCCGCAGGCGGTTTTGTGTAAAACATTCCCTCACAAAACCACTCACTCATTCATGACTCTCCGGAATTTATGTTTCAAGACAATCCGCTGCTCGCTCAGCTAAAACAGCAACTCCATGCTACAACTCCCCGAGTTGAGGGCGTAGTTAAAGGAACTGAAAAAGGCTTTGGTTTCTTAGAGGTCGATAGTCAAAAAAGTTACTTTATTCCGCCTCCGGGCATGAAAAAAGTGATGCACGGTGACAAAATTACCGCCAGCGTTCACACCGAGAAAGATCGCGAATTAGTTGAGCCTGAAACGCTGATTGAGCCCTTTCTTACCCGCTTTATCGGGCGAATACAGAAAAAAGGCGAACGTTTATTTATTACGCCCGACCATCCTTTACTTAAAGACGCCTATCCCTGCAAACCTGATGCATCACTAACGCATCAATTTGCTCAGGGTGACTGGGTGGTGGCCGAGATGAACGGCCATCCGCTCAACGGTGATAAAGGATTTCATGCAAAAATCAGCCAATTTATCACTTATGGCGATGACCATTTAGCCCCCTGGTGGGTGACATTGTCACGTCACCAGTTGGAGCGAGAAGCCCCTGAATGGGTACCGACTGAGATTCAAGATGAGGGAATAACCCGTCTGGATCTGACTTCGCTAAACTTTGTCACTATTGATAGTGAATCTACCGAAGATATGGATGATGCCCTGTATGTTGAACAACAGGACAATGATGGGCTGAAACTAACTATTGCTATCGCCGATCCTACCGCCTACGTCACTGCCGATAGTGAGCTTGACCAAATCGCGTTAAAGCGCGCATTTACCAATTACTTGCCGGGCTTTAACATTCCAATGTTGCCACGTGAACTGTCAGATAACCTCTGCTCTTTACGTCCTAATGAGCGCCGTCCGGCACTGGTTTGTCAGGTAATTATCGCGCCCGATGGTTCATTAGCTGCAGACATTGAATTTTTTAGCGCTTGGGTCATGTCTAAAGCCAAGCTGGACTATGAAAAACTCTCTGATTGGCTGGAAGGCAATAGCCAAAGCTGGCAGCCGGAAAATGAGGCTATCGCCCAACAGATTAAGCTATTGCATCAGGTTGCCCTACGTCGGATTGAATGGCGAACCCAACACGCGCTGGTGTTTAAAGACCGCCCGGATTATCGTTTTGTTTTAGGCGAGAAAGGCGAAGTTCTGGATATCGTGACCGAGCATCGCCGGATAGCCAATCGAATTGTAGAAGAATCGATGATTACCGCTAATATTTGTGCAGCTACGGTGTTAACTGAACGCTTAGGTTATGGAATATTTAACGTTCATGCCGGTTTTGACCCGACGCTGGTTGAACAAGCTATTGCCGTATTGCAAAGTAACCATGCTGAATTCGATGCCGAAAAACTTCTGACGCTGGAAGGCTTTTGTGAACTGCGCCGCTTCCTTGATGCACAGCCAACCTCTTATTTAGACAGCCGAGTTCGCAAACATCAAACCTATGCAGAAGTCAGCGCTAAGCCGGCACCTCATTTTGGTTTGGGTTTGAAAGCTTATGCGACCTGGACATCACCTATCCGTAAGTACGGTGATATGGTTAACCATCGGCTGTTAAAAGCCCTGATTCACGGCCAGCCATCATCAGCCCCTGACGATGCCATTCTACAGCCGCTGGCCGATCGCCGTCGTTTTAACCGCATGGCTGAACGTGATGTCGGTGATTGGCTATATGCTCGCTTTTTAGAACATAACGCCGGGACCGATACTCGCTATCACGCTGAAATTATGGATGTCTCTCGTGGCGGAATGCGTATTAAGCTGCTGGATAACGGCGCAGTTGCTTTTATTCCTGCGCCATTTATTCACGCCGTTCGCGATGAGTTAGTCTGCAGCGCAGATACCGGCAGTATTTTAATTAACGGTGAAGTGGCTTATCGCCAGGGTGACGTTCTCGATGTCACTATTGCCGAGGTTCGTATGGAAACTCGCAGTATTATTGCCCGCCCGGCCCCGTCTCTTTCTTAGTCTATAATCAATAGTGCGTTCTGTTTCCGTCAGGTTCTGAACGCACTTTTCACGCCTATATTACCTCTGCACACAATTTATTATTCTTTATCCCAGTGGCTAAAGAGGTTATAACAACAATTGGGTTTCATTATTGATATTGGCATACAGGAAATTTATCTATGACTATTACTTCTCTAAGCGTAAGAATCCCTGCTGAGATTAAAGCCAAACTGAAAGCTCAGGCAGAAAAAAATGATCACTCAATGAATGCAGAAATTATCAAGCGTCTGGAAGAGAGCTTTAACCTGCCTCCGCTGACGGCTAAGCCGATACAATCAGACAGCATCGAACTCCCGGTTAAAGACGTGACAAGAATAAAGAAAGTGCTCAAAAAAGCGGTAAAAGAATTAACAAAGAAAGAAAATAAATAATCAGGCCTTAGGTTTACAGATTGATAAAACAGCTAATTGGCTCATTTTTAGTGTTATTACCGCACCCAAAGAACAAGTAATTAAAGTCACTAAGAAAGTGGCAAACGAAAAAATAGAGGCCGGGCGTCGAATAAGTCAGCCTTAGTGCCCTTTTATTACCTGCTGAGTATGGGTTTATCGATATTCAAGCGTAAAAAAAACCCGCTAAGGCGGGTTTTTGACAACAAAAATAAGTTACATGTAATTTGTTATCAATTACAGAGCAACAACTTCCGCTGCTGATGGGCCACGTGGGCTATCTTGAATTGAGAATTCAACGTGTTGGCCTTCAGCCAAAGTTTTGAAACCATTACTTGCGATTGCAGAGAAATGTACGAATACATCTTTGCTGCCGTCGGTTGGAGTGATGAAACCAAAACCTTTACTTTCGTTGAACCACTTAACGTGACCAGTTTTCTTAGACATTACAAGAATTCCTATTGGATGTTTAACCTGCCATAAGGCACGAAAGGCCGGTTGTACTTCAGTTATTACTTATGTAGGCACTAAGAAAAGATCCGAGAAGATGTTATCAAACGAAAACGCCTAACCGTGGAACTATGTTATTCAAAATGACTGACTTAAAGTAGCTGTGTTTAACAGGCCAAAATCATTACCGCATATTCGATAAGTTATGGCAAGGTGTTTTCTTTAAGGAAATAAAAAGTTAGATCGGGTGCACATATTTAAATTTTTTATTTTTAATAGAAACGGTTTAGCAGAATAAATATTCTAATTCTTTGCCGTTTTATATTATTACTACGCCCAAATGAGACGACAATTCCATTAATTATCCTTATCAAACTGATGGGAAATGCAATACTTCTTATTAGATGGTAAAATAACCTAAGGCTTCATTATAAGTAATTCTCTTTCAGGTTAAGTTATCACCGTGGACTCACTAAACTATCTTACCGGCTATCCGGAAAACCTACGCCAGCAGGTCTCAGAGCTCATCAAGCAACAAAAGCTAGGATCAATATTATTAGCTCGCTATCCAACACCTCACGGTTATACAACCGACAAAATGTTATATCAATTCACCAGTGAATTAAAAAACGAATATATGAAGAATGCTCAGCAGGTCAGTAAAGTCTGCTACGATAATAAGATTCATGTCATAAAACATGCATTAGGAATGCACACCGCCATCTCAAGAATTCAGGGTGGCAAATTAAAGGCCAAAGCAGAAATTAGAATAGCAAACGTATTCAAACTGTCGGCTGAACCATTATTACGCATGATTGTTGTACATGAGTTGGCACATTTAAAAGAGAAAGATCACAATAAGACATTCTACAATCTATGTTGCCATATGGAACCAAACTATCATCAGCTAGAATTTGATACCCGATTGTATCTTACCTATCTGGATAAATTTGGTTCCCTTTATTGATAATCGTATGATTAGAACAATAGCCGGCTATTCTTCATTGTCGTCATCAAACTTCACGACAACACGTTCTCCGGTATGATTAGCCCGAATTTCTTGTGCCACTAGAGCAATAGCTTCCCCGCTGCTCATCCCTTCAGACATCAGTTTATGGATGCGTTCTACAGCTTCTTGCTGTTCTTCGTGGCGAAGTGCTGGTGTGCCGATAGTCATATAAACCTGCTGTTAACAATAGGGTTGCAACAATCTAGCGCGTCCTGTGCGACTTAACGCTAATAATAGATCCTTTATTTCTCTTTCATAGTATAACCTAATAGCCATGCTGGTGTATTAACTCATCGGTGACACTTTATCGACGGTTCACTGACTACAACTTCTTTTAACGGTTTACCATGAGCGATTCAATCAATCAGTTTATCCAACGTTTTCAGCTACAGCTGCCACCCTGCGCTCCGGTATTAAAGCAAAGCCGCAAAGCCGCGGTTTTAATTCCTATTATTTGCCATCAAGAACCAACCCTGCTGTTAACCCGCCGTTCATCGCACTTACGAAAGCATCCCGGGCAGATAGCCTTTCCGGGCGGTGCCGCTGATATTGTCGATAGCTCTCTGGCAGAAACTGCGCTAAGAGAAGCCAAGGAAGAGGTAAATATAAACCCTGCTGCGGTCTCTATTATTGGTCAATTACCCGCTCTGGACAGCATTAGCGGCTTTCAGGTAACGCCTGTGATTGGCTTATTACCCTGCGAGTTAACATTTCAGGCAAATCTGGATGAGGTCGATACGCTGTTTGAAATACCATTAAGCTATGCCCTGAATAGTAAAAACTACCATAGTATGGAAATGATTCGTCATGGGTATCCGCGCCGTATTTATTTTATGTTCTATGCCGGTCATCTGATCTGGGGCTTAACCGCGTCTATTTTATACCGGTTAACCACTCAGGTTAACGGCATGCTATATCCGGACAAACCCTAAGCCCTTAGGGTGATAATCTTCACACTTTTCACGCAGCCCGCCCCTTGAGTATCAAGAAAGCGATCTTTATTCGCATTATAACCGCGCTAATACACTATATTGTTAGCTGAATGAGATAGAAAAAGACTATAATTAGCTTATGTTGCAAGATGAAGTTTCAGTCAATGGAATTAGGATGGTTCAATTGACTGATTAAGAAATGAACTTTTATTCAAGACTAAATCATCTTAGCAAGCAATATTAAGTCAGTTCTCTATGGACGGTTATAGCGTATAGCGGATGACTTCAATTTATGAACCCTATTTTTGACGGTTGTGCACAACAAAACGGCGCTACCGTCAATAAATGAAGCAAGTTCAAGCATACTGAGGAGTTTTATGTGATTAGCGTTTTCGACATGTTCAAGATTGGCATAGGCCCATCAAGTTCACATACCGTCGGCCCAATGAAAGCGGGTAAAGAGTTTGTCGATGATCTCAGTCATAAAGAGTTACTGCCATCTGTAACACGGGTTGCCGTAGACGTGTATGGTTCTCTGTCTTTAACGGGCAAAGGCCACCACACCGATATCGCGATCATTATGGGTCTGGCCGGCAATCTGCCTGCAACCGTTGATATTGACTCAATCCCCGGATTTATTCGTAGCGTTGAAGAGAAACAGCGTCTGCCTTTGGCAAACGGTACCCATGAGGTCGATTTTCCTCATGACAGTGGTATGGTCTTCCATAACGACAATCTTCCGCTACATGAAAATGGTATGAAGATTACCGCATTTGCCGGCGATAACATTGTCTATACCAAAACCTACTACTCGATCGGCGGTGGTTTCATCGTTGATGAAGAGAATTTTGGTAAAGAATCCGTTAATGAAGTTACCGTGCCTTTCCCTTATAAATCCGCCGCTGATTTGTTGGAACATTGTAAAAATAACGGCCTTTCTTTATCCGGTCTGGTGATGCAGAACGAACTGGCGATGCACAGCAAAAAAGAGATCGAAAGCTATTTTGCGGCCGTCTGGCAAACTATGCGTGACTGTATCGATCGTGGTATGAATACCGAAGGGATCTTACCCGGCCCGCTACAAGTCCCGCGCCGCGCCGCGCCACTTCGCCGCATGTTGGTGTCTTCCGATAAACTATCCAACGACCCGATGAATATTATCGATTGGGTTAACATGTTTGCGTTGGCGGTCAATGAAGAAAATGCGGCCGGTGGTCGTGTGGTAACGGCTCCAACCAACGGAGCCTGCGGCATCATTCCTGCGGTGCTGGCCTATTACGACCACTTTATTCAGCCGGTCAGCCCTGAATCTTATATCCGTTACTTTATGACCTCCGGCGTGATCGGAACGTTATATAAAATGAACGCGTCTATTTCAGGTGCTGAAGTGGGTTGTCAGGGCGAAGTCGGCGTTGCCTGTTCAATGGCCGCTGCCGGTTTAACTGAACTGCTTGGCGGCAGCCCGCAACAGGTGTGTGACGCGGCAGAAATCGGTATGGAACACAATCTCGGCCTGACTTGCGATCCGGTGGCCGGACAGGTTCAGGTTCCCTGTATTGAACGTAACGCCATTGCTTCTGTAAAAGCGATTAACTCCTCGCGTATGGCACTTCGCCGCACTAGCGAGCCTCGTGTATCGCTAGATAAAGTCATTGAGACCATGTTTGAAACCGGTAAAGATATGAACTCTAAATACCGGGAAACATCCCGCGGTGGATTAGCCATTAAGTTCATTCACTGCGATTGATGGTTACCAAACTCCCTTGCCCCTTGGCAAGGGAGTTTATTATCGTCTGTTTTATCAAATTATCCCTTCATTAAGAAGAACAATGCCCTGTTCTTAACATTTAATTCCAATTTCACATTGACACTCTGAAATAAATCATTAGGTTAACTACCTTGCTTCAGCCAAACAGTTCGAATTCACCGGCTGATTTTAGTTATTTATCTGGAGAAAACGCCGATGCGGGAATATTTACAGCAACTGCTACGCCAATTAGGTATTGATGCCACCCCATTGATTATCTTATCCATCATTCTGGTAGCAATTATTCTGCTTTCAGTATTTATTCATCTATTTCTTCATCACATTATTCTTGGCAATCTAAAAAAAGGCGATCCGGCCAAGCATAAAATTTGGCGCCGGATTTTAATTGAACATAGCCTGTTTGATCGCTTATCTTTTACCTTCCAAGGGGTGCTTGTCTATATCATTTCTTCACTTTGGCTACCTTTTGAACCCGACGTGTTAGACATTATTCTTACCGGTGCCAATGTCTGGATTCTGGTCTATGGTCTGCTTTCCCTATTCTCTTTCTTAGATACGCTATTAAGCCTGTCTCAGTTAACGAATGTCGCCAGCCATTTACCGCTGCGGGGCATTTTCCAAAGCATTAAGCTTATTGTCTCTGTATTTATTGGCATTCTGATTATTTCAATCCTGATAGGTAAATCACCGACGTTGCTCCTGAGTGGATTAGGCGCAATGACTGCCGTACTTATGCTGGTATTTAAAGATCCCATTCTCGGGCTTGTTGCCGGTATTCAACTTTCAGCCAATAATATGCTTATGATTGGCGACTGGTTAGAAATGCCTAAATATGGCGCTGATGGTGCAGTTTTAGATATCGGGCTCACCACGGTAAAAGTCAGAAACTGGGACAATACGGTCACCACCATTCCTACTTATGCGTTAATTTCTGATTCATTTAAAAACTGGCGTTCAATGTCAGAGTCGGGAGGCCGGCGTATTAAGCGCAGTATTAAGATTGATGCTACCAGCGTAAATTTTCTCTCTGAACAGCAGCAACGGAAACTGCACAGCAGCCAGTTATTGAAACCCTATATTGACAGTAAAGTTGAAGAGCTCGACGAGTATAACCGACAGCATCACGTTGATTTATCCGTATTACTCAATGGGCGGCGTTTAACTAATTTAGGCACATTACGGGCTTATATCTGTGAATATTTAAAGGTTCATCCGGGCATCCATAAGAAGATGACGATGATGGTCAGACAAATGGAATCGGGTTCTGATGGCATCCCGTTAGAGATCTACGCATTTACCAATACCGTGGTCTGGGTTGAGTATGAAGGTATTCAGTCAGATATTTTCGATCATATCTTTTCAATAATTCCGCTCTTCGGACTACGGTTACATCAAACTCCGACCGGCAGTGATATGAGAGCAATGGTCAATAGCATCAGTGAACAAGTCCACTAATACTCTGTAAATTGCTGACAGCAAAACGCCGGGAATATCCCGGCGTTTCTGTATAACAAGGCATTAGTGTATTTTCTTGTATATCCGAATAAAAAAGTCGGTATCACAATGAAATGCTTCTACCTCAGATAATTCAGCGATCAGCTTTTCGTTAGCCTTCCAGGCAAAGGGGGTCATCTGTAACAAATTTACCGCCTGTTGGCCGGATAAAACCATCGGATAGCTCAGTCGCTGCTCTTCAATCAGTGAAAATCCATCAATATTTTCAGCAATTTCTGCATGAAGCTGAGGCGTTTGGTAGATAAGCTCTTTTAACTGAAATAAATGCGCCGGAGCCGGTGTGACGGTAATAATAATCCCATCAGCACCAATGACTCGTTTAAGTTCTGAAGCCTCACAGGGGGCGTAGATGCGCAATACGGCGTGAATAGATTGGTCATCAAATGGCAATCGGTAGCTGGAAGCCACACAAAAGTGGGCTGCCGGGTAACGTTTTGCCGCCGAACGAACCGCCCCTTTGGCAATATCTAACCCATAAACACTGAGCTTATGTCTGGCATATAATGACTCAGCCAGAAATCCGGTGTAATAGCCCTCACCACAGCCAATATCCAACACTGACAGGCCAGTTTGATGTTCAGACAACTGTTTATCGAATAAGACAGCAATGGCGTCACGCAGCGGCTGGTAGTAACCGGCATCGAGAAATTGACGCCGGGCTTGCATCATCATTTGGTTATCGCCGGGATTTTTAGATTTTTTGTGCTGAACCGGCATCAGATTTACATAACCTTCTTTTGCCCGATCAAACTGATGATTGTTAGCGCACCGCCATGTCTGATTGTCCAGTTGTAAAGACTGATGACAAAGTGGACATTGATATTGCATGAGAGAACCCTGATGAGCGCATTCGATACGACAGCGTATCGATAAGTCAGCTAAGAAGTTTTGATGAAGGAAAGTATAACATTAAAGCAGCAATTAATTGTGAGGCGTGTTAGTTGTGAATATAACACGTGATTTTATGCAGAAACCTTAACTACTTCCTTTCCTCCACTGGTTGTTGATATAAAAAACTAAAATGCAATTACGTCTGTTGCAGATAGACCACGTGAGCTTTTAAATGTAGAAAATTCTACGTTCTGCCCTTCGGTCAATGATTTAGTTGATGTTGCAATGGAACTGCGATTAACGAATACATCGGAGCTGCCATCAATTGGTGAAATCCAACCAAAGCCTTGGCCTTGATCAAACCATTTTACTTGTCCCATTCTTAGGGTCATGTTGATTACCTCGTAATTTAATTATTAAATTTATCCTTTTTTTACTATGAGTTTTAAGGACATCAGCACGCAATGTGCCAAGTGTTGTTTATCTGTCAGGTATAGCAAGTTTGTCTTTCAGCACCACAAAAAAACCCGCATCAGCGATGCGGGTCCTTGTCACTAGAGGGCAAGATATAATCTAAGATTACATTTTGCTGGTCTCTATAAACGTTAATGCTAAATTAGATAGCAACAACGTTTGCAGCTGCTGGACCGCGTGGGCTGTCTTGGATGGTATATTCTACCTTTTGGCCTTCGGCTAAGGTTTTGAAACCTTCGCTAGCGATAGCAGAGAAATGTACGAATACGTCTTTGCCACCATCATCTTGCTCAATAAAACCAAAACCTTTGCTTTCATTGAACCATTTAACTTTGCCAGTTTTCTTGGACATCTTTACTTACCTTTAAATTAGTTAACCTGCCATACATCATAGGGTATAGGCATTATGGCCAGATTTTCAGAGTCATTACTTATGGAGGCACTAAGAAGATGTTCGTCTAATAAGCGAAATCAAAAGATAACGGCTTTTAAGAAGGAACTGCTTTACTCTAATGTCGTACATAAATAGGTCTGTAGCACAGGCCGGTTCACATTTACTCATAATGGGACATATAACGCAAGTGTTTTATCACTCTTTTGGGTAAACAAAATACGTTGTACCACTCAACTGCTTATAATTTGATTAATAAAGAGATCTCTCACCATTCGGCCGGGTTTTAAACCGACGGTGAAGCCACATATAAAGTTCCGGCGCTTTGAGGATTTCTGCCTCAACCACTTTATTCATAAAAATAGCCGCCTTGATAGGATCATCAGTCGGAAATCCGCTTGGTGGTTCGGTCGTCAGTACCGTATACCCGCTACCGTCTAGATTACGCTTCGGCGTAAAGGGGAAAATGACCGGATCGGCCATACGCATTAAGATGCTGGTGCCGATGGTTGTTGCCGCCTCTGGAACGGCAAAGAATGGCGCAAATACGCTGTTACGCGGGCCGTAGTCATGATCCGGCGCATACCAAAGGATTTCACCTTTACGTAACTCACGGATCATCCCTTTCATATCGTGGCGATCGATAAAGTATTTATTTGAACGACTTCGCCCCCAAACCTGAACCCAATCCATCAGCTTATTATTGTGGGCCCGATACACACCAACGCCGGGGTTATACATACCATAAATACGCCCACCCAATTCTAAGGTGAGAAAATGGATTCCAACCAGTAATACGCCTCGCCCGTCAGCCCTGATACGCGACATTATTTCCAGATCGTCGACCTTACACCATTTTTTAATCCGTTTGTCTGACCAAAACCACGCCATTCCGGTTTCAAATAACCCCATCCCAACGGATTCAAAATTTTTCACGATCAGCGCTTCTCGCTCCTGTTCAGGCATATCAGGAAAGCAAAGCTCTAAATTTCGTCGTGCAATGTGCAAACGGCGCTTTAAAAAATGCATTGATAATCGGCCCAGCCTGGTTCCGATAAAATAAATCACCGGATAAGGTAACTGAACCAATAAATAGAGTGAGCCTAACCCAAACCATGTAAGCCAATATTTAGGCAAAAAGAATGAGTAACTAAACTTAGGTGGTTGAAATTTTGACATTCGCGTAGTGATTCTCTAGCTGCAATTACAGCATTAACAAATTTCATATATCATTGATCAATCGGAGAAATAGATAGACTAATGGCTAATTTATTCAAGCCAACTGATGCAACATCGCGCATATTCTACGACATTAAATAAATAAGCAAGTTCTTATCAATTTGAATATTTCATATTTAGGTAATCAAAAAGTGCTTTATTTTGCTCATTTTACGACAAATGAGGCCCATTGTTTAAACAACTCAACAGCACCATGTTTACCTCAACTCAGTGCTGAAAATCGCGGCTCGATAGCCGCTAAAATTAACCGTAGGGTAACGGTGTTCAGCGGTTCTTGACCATTTCATCACCGGCACGGTACATATTACACTCAGTAAAAACACCCGGCCCATATATTGAGTGGTTGATTTATCTTAATAAAGACGAAATAAAGTGATTGTCACCCCCCTTTTTCATATCAGTTTATGACATAATTTGCCCCTGCTTACACCACGCCCAGCGCGTATGTTGATATTAATCCATAGGATCGTGTAAAGAGATGGCCTCTATTCATTTAAAACCGATTAATGAAGTTGCACAACGTTACGGCATAGCACAAGAATTTCTCATTCCTTACGGTCCCAGCATCGCTAAAATCGACCTATCACTCATAAAGCCTCAGGCCCCAAAGGGTAAATTGATTCTGGTTTCCAGTATTACCCCGACGCCGCTGGGCGAAGGAAAAACGGTAACGACAATCGGGCTGAGTCAGGCGTTAAACTTTATTGGTGAGTCGTGTATTGCCTGTATTCGTCAACCGAGCCTCGGGCCGGTGTTTGGCGTAAAAGGCGGAGCGGCCGGTGGTGGTAAAGCGCAAGTGTTACCCATGGAGAAACTCAATCTCCACCTGACCGGTGATATTCATGCTATTACGGCAGCCCATAACTTAGCCGCCGCCGCTCTGGATGCGCGGCTATATCACGAACAGCGTTTAGATCGGCAATTCACCGAACAAACAGGGCTACCTCGTTTAAATATCGATGTAAACCAGATCTTATGGAAGCGCGTAGTTGACCATAACGATCGTGCGCTGCGTCATATCACCGTTGGTGTCAATGGTGGTGTCAATGGTGTTGAGCGTTCAGATGGCTATGACATCACGGCGGCTTCTGAATTAATGGCTATACTGGCCCTATCGGAAAGCCTGAAGGATATGCGCCAGCGTATTGGCCAGATTATTTTAGCCCATGATATTCACGGCAAGCCAATTACCACAGAGCAGTTAGAAGTCGCGGGTGCCATGACGGTATTAATGAAAGATGCCATTCAGCCAACATTAATGCAAACCAGCGAAAACACGCCGGTACTGATTCATGCAGGCCCTTTCGCTAATATAGCTCATGGAAACTCATCGGTTATTGCCGACCGAATAGCGCTTCAACAGGCTGACTATGTTGTCACCGAAGCCGGATTTGGTTCAGATATGGGTATGGAGAAATTCTTCAACATCAAATATCGCCAGTCAGGCATTGCGCCCTCTTGCGTAGTGTTGGTGGCAACCCTGCGTAGCCTTAAGGCAAATAGCGGCAAGTTTGATATTAAACCCGGTCAGCCTTTACCGGCCGAAATTGCTAACAGCAACGTTGAGTTACTTGCTCACGGCTGTAAAAATTTGGGCTGGCATATTAACAATGCTAAACGCTACGGTTTACCGGTTGTAATTGCGATTAATCGCTTCCCGACAGATTCAGATGAAGAGCTGGATTACCTGCGTAGCTTCGCCCTATCCTGTGGCGCAGACGGTGTAGAGATTAGCGATGCCTTTGCTGCCGGAGGTGAAGGTACCGCTAAATTGGCTAAAGTAGTGACACAGGCCTGTCAAAAACAACATCAGGTAACTTTGTTATATCCTGATGAAATGTCACTGACTGATAAAATAAAGGCTATTGTTAACACTTATGGTGCCAATAACACCCTATTCACACCGGAAGCCGTTTCTCAGCTAACGCAACTGGAAAAGCTTGGGTTCGGGCATTTGCCGTTATGCATTGCTAAAACACCGCTATCGATTAGTGCCGATCCGACGCTGAAAAATGTCCCTGAGAATTTTGACGTCACTATTTCGTCTTTTAAGGTTTCTGCCGGGGCGGGTTTTATTCGCGCTTATGCAGGAAACATCATGACAATGCCAGGTCTGGGCACGTTGCCAGCCTACAGAAACATTGATATTGATGATCAAGGTGAGATCGTTGGCCTGAGTTAATCGATTTTTTCAGTGATTTCACTACCTCTATGTAGGTAAAACAGCGATAAAACGCAATAACCTTACACTTGTAGTGTTGTGGTTCAGCCGCCAATTATTGATAATATGGCGGCTTCTTTTCTTTTAGGCATCAAGATGAGCGATTATTTGCTACTTTTTGTCGGCACCGTTTTTGTTAACAACTTCGTATTAGTTAAGTTTTTAGGCCTATGCCCGTTTATGGGCGTATCCAAAAAGCTTGAAACTGCAATAGGAATGGGATTTGCAACGACATTTGTGCTGACGCTGGCGTCAATTTGCGCATGGCTGGTAGAAAACTATATTTTAGAACCGCTGGGGTTAAGCTATTTGCGTACTCTGGCGTTTATTTTTGTTATTGCCGTGGTCGTTCAGTTCACTGAACTCGTGGTGCGTAAAACCAGTCCGGTACTTTACCGGTTGCTGGGCATTTTCTTGCCGCTAATAACCACAAACTGTGCTGTATTAGGCGTAGCCTTACTTAACGTTAATCAGTCACACAATTTTATGCAATCCACCGTATATGGTTTCAGCGCAGCCGTTGGATTTTCATTTGTGATGGTATTATTCGCCGCGATTCGAGAGCGTCTGGCCTCGGCTGACATTCCCGCGCCGTTTAAAGGCTCCTCTATAGCCCTGATTACGGCAGGCCTTATGTCACTGGCATTTATGGGTTTCACCGGGTTGGTAAGATTTTAATGTTTTTATTGTGGTCCAGCGTAATTGTACTGACATTACTCGCTTTAATTAGCGGAGTTATTTTAGGCTTTGCTGCCCGCCGCTTTCAGGTGGACGCCGATCCGATCGTCGATACCGTGGAAAGTTTGTTACCGCAAAGCCAGTGTGGCCAATGCGGCTACCCCGGCTGTCGCCCCTATGCTGAAGCCGTCGCTAATAATGGCGAAATGATTAATAAATGTGCGCCGGGGGGCGAGGCCGTAATGCTAAAGCTTGCCGATACGTTAGGTATTGAACCTCAACCTTTGGACCTTTCCACCATGGAAGTTAATCCGGTTCGGAAAGTGGCATTTATTGACGAGAGTAATTGTATTGGCTGTACTAAATGTATTCAGGCTTGCCCTGTCGATGCCATTGTCGGATCAACCCGTGCAATGCACACGGTAATCACCGACCTTTGCACCGGCTGTGACCTTTGTGTTGATCCCTGTCCTACCGACTGCATAGAAATGCGGCCAGTACCGCAAACGACAGCAAACTGGAAGTGGGATTTACACGCAATCCCGGTACAGGTCATTGAGACAAATTCACATGTTTAATCTGTTTGCTAGATTTAAAAAGAATCCTATTTGGGATTTTGATGGCGGTATTCATCCTCCTGAGATGAAAGACCAAACCAGCCATATTGCTGTCAGACGGCCTGCTTTACCTGAATACTTACAAATCCCGCTCCAGCAACATTTGGGGCCTGGGGGTGAACTACTGGTACAGGTTGGCGATCGGGTGTTAAAGGGACAACCGCTGACCAGCGGAAAAAATCGCATGCTGCCGGTTCATGCATCGACTTCCGGTACAGTTAGTGCCATTGGTTATTTTCCCAGTACTCATCCATCGACATTACCAGAGCGTGGTATTCGCCTTGAACCCGATGGCTTAGACCAATGGTTTCAACGCCAGAATATGGCTGATTACCCGTCATATACGCCAGAGCAGCTGATTGACCATATTCATCAGTCCGGTATCGCTGGTCTAGGTGGCGCAGTATTCCCTACCGCAAGTAAAATTAATGGTGCCCTGACTCGGGTAAAAACGCTGATTGTTAACGGCGCCGAGTGCGAACCTTATATTACCGCTGACGACCGCCTGATGCAGGAGTACTCAGATGAACTGCTGATTGGCTGTAAAATTTTAAATCATATCCTCAAACCTGAAACTATTATTATCGGGATTGAGGATAATAAGCCTGAAGCCATTCAGGCGATCAAAGAATCGTTACAACGTCACAATGAAACGAACTTTGTTTTACGCGTTATCCCGACGAAGTACCCTTCCGGCGGCGCTAAGCAGCTGACTAAGATCTTGACCGGTCAGGAAGTTCCCCACGGCGGACGCTCTTCCGATATCGGCGTATTGATGCAAAATGTCGGCACGATATTTGCCATAAAACGCGCCGTAATCGACGGAGAACCGCTGCTTGAACGTATTGTTACGCTGACCGGTAATGCCATGTCAGATAAAGGTAACGTTTGGGCTTTGTTAGGAACACCGGTCATTGAGCTATTAAATCAGTTTGGTTATCAGAAACAGTCACAGCCGATGGTGATTATGGGTGGCCCGTTAATGGGATTTGCGCTGCCGGATTTGACTGTCCCTATCACCAAAATGAGTAACTGTCTGATCGCTCCGGATGAAGGGGAAATATCACCGCCTGAAGCAGAACAAGCCTGTATCCGCTGTACACAATGTGCAGATGCTTGCCCTGCGGGGCTGCTGCCTCAACAGCTTTACTGGTTTAGTCGTGGAAAAGAGCATGAAAAAGCCCGTAATTATAATTTGTTTGACTGTATTGAATGCGGGGCCTGCGCCTATGTGTGCCCGAGCAATATTCCTTTGGTTCAATATTATCGTCAGGAAAAGGCTGAAATACGTGAACAGGATGAACAGGCAGAGCTGGCACGGGTGGCTAAAATTCGGTTTGATGCCAAACAGGCACGTTTAGAAAGAGAAAAAGCCGCGCGTTTACTGCGCCACAAAAAGGCTGAAACTCAGGTTACACCGGAAGATAACCAAGCCATTCAGTCTGCTCTTGAGCGGATTAAACGCCAAAAGTCTCCAGATGCTGCTGATTCAGCCCATCCGGTTATCACCTCAATTAATGGCGGTGCCTTACCTGATAACAGCGCAGCCATTGCTGCGCGCCAAGCCAGAAAGGCCCAACGTCAGGCACAGTTGGCAAATCAATCAACCTCAACCGTTGAACAACAGGATCCGCGTAAAGCGGCTTTAGCTGCTGCGATTGCCAGAGCGAAGGCTAAAAAGGCACAGCAAAATACCGAAGTCACACCACCAGCCGTTCAGGATACGACTCCAGTGGACGATGCTATTGATCCGCGTAAAGCTGCGGTTAACGCGGCAATTGCCAGAGCTAAAGCTAAGCGCAGTCAACAACAGGCTGGTGTCCAAGATAAAGTAACGCCACCTACTGCTGCACCTACTGAAAGTTCCTTACCCACCGATGACCGTAAAGCAGCGGTCGCAGCAGCTATTGCCCGGGCCAAAGAAAAAAAGGCCGCCCAGCAAACGCCCGTTCAGGTTAATGAACCTCAGACTGAATCAGAATCTGATAATCGAAAAGCGGCGGTTGCAGAGGCGATTGCCAGAGTAAAATCTCGTAAGGCCATGCAACAAAAACAGAGCCGTCCTGACAGCGAACAGGCCCCAGCTCAGCAAACAAAGTTAACCACCCAATTAACGACATCAGGTGAAGAATAAATGTCTTTTCGTATAACAAGCTCACCTTTTTCTCATAGCCAGCAGTCTACCGGCCGCCTGATGCTCTGGGTGGTTTTTGCCTGTATCCCCGGAATGGCTGCACAGTGGTACTTTTTTGGTTACGGTAATATTATTCAAGTTATTCTGGCTATTGCCGTTGCTTTGTTAGCTGAAGGCATAGTGCTAAAACTGAGAAATATACCGGTTAAAGCACGTTTGGCAGATAACTCTGCGTTACTGACAGCCCTTCTTTTAGGCGTCAGTATTCCGCCTCTGGCTCCCTGGTGGGTCATTGTTATTGGTACCTTCTGTGCCATCGTTATTGCCAAACAGCTGTATGGCGGTTTAGGCCAGAACCCCTTTAATCCTGCAATGGTTGGTTATGTTATCTTACTGATCTCTTTCCCTATACAAATGAGCAGTTGGCTTCCGCCGGCGCCTTTACAGGGAACCCAGATCGGGCTTATGGACACGCTCAGCATCATTTTCAGCGGCCAAACGCTTCAAGGTGACGATATCTTTAAACTCATCTTGGGCGTAGACGGAATCAGTCAGGCAACGCCGCTAGATACCTTAAAAACAGGGCTACATAGCGGCCACCGTTTAAGTGAAATACTAGGGCAGCCTATCTACAGCAATTTAGGCGGTGTAGGCTGGCAATGGGTTAATATCGGCTTCTTTATTGGTGGCCTGGTATTGCTATGGAAAAGAATTATCCAATGGCAGCTATCCTTTAGTTTCTTGCTGACGCTGACGATGATATCTACCCTCGGTTGGTTACTGGATCCCACACATAACCCGGCACCTTGGTTCCATGTCTTCTCTGGTGCAACCATGCTGTGTGCTTTTTTTATTGTTACCGATCCGGTTACCGCATCGACAACGGCTAAAGGCCGGTTAATTTTCGGCGCACTGGTTGCTGTTTTAGTCTGGCTAATCCGCAGCTATGGCGGCTATCCGGATGGCGTTGCCTTTGCTATTTTACTGGCCAATATTACGGTACCTTTGATTGACCACTACACTCAACCTCGTGCTTATGGGCATCGTTAAGGATTACTTATGCTCAATACCATGAGACGACACGGGATAACGCTAGCCCTGTTTGCAGCACTGTCTACCGGCCTGACTTCGGCTGTGTATTTACTGACTAAGTCGACCATTACTCAACAGGCAGAGTTACAACAAAAAGAGCTGTTTGATCAGGTCATTCCGCCTTCTTTTTATGATAATCAGCTGGTTGGGGAATGTTACGTTGTCACCAATAAGGCGTTGGGTAGCGAGGCACCGCACCGGCTATTTATCGCCCGCAAAGGCGATACCCCGGTTGCAGCAGTCATTGAAACCACCGCACCAGATGGGTACTCAGGCGCAATTCAATTAATCGTGGGCGCTGATTTTAATGGTCATGTTTTAGGCGTTCGTGTACTTGAACATCATGAAACGCCGGGCTTGGGTGATAAAATTGAATTACGTATATCCGACTGGATTACACAGTTTGCTCAACAACAAATTCAAGGGGATAACGATTCCCGCTGGGGAGTAAAGAAAGATGGTGGTATGTTTGACCAGTTTACCGGTGCGACCATCACCCCAAGAGCAGTCGTTAAATCCGTTAAGCAAACGGCGCTGTATTTACAGTCGAATAAAGACCATTTTGAGTCACTGCCGCGCTGTGAGGAACCTGAATGAACGAAATAAAAAACCTGCTCACACAAGGTTTATGGAAAAATAACTCGGCATTAGTCCAGCTCTTGGGCCTCTGCCCTTTATTGGCCGTATCTTCAACGGCGACTAATGCGCTCGGACTTGGTCTAGCTACTACGCTGGTGTTGATCTGTACTAACGTTGCCGTATCGGCGCTCCGTCGTTGGGTTCCGCAAGAAATTCGCATCCCAATTTATGTCATGATCATCGCCTCGGTAGTGACTATCGTTCAGTTGCTGATTAATGCCTATGCTTACGGCCTGTATCAGTCCTTAGGCATTTTTATCCCGCTGATTACCACTAACTGTATTGTTATTGGCCGGGCTGAAGTTTATGCCGCTCAAAATCCGGTATCGTTTTCTGCGGTTGATGGCTTTGCTATGGGTATTGGCGCAACCGCAGTACTCTTTGTACTGGGCGGAATGCGTGAAATTTTAGGTAACGGTACCCTATTTGACGGAGCCGATCAGCTACTGGGCTCATGGGCTAAGGTGTTAAGGATTGAAGTCATTCATCTGGATAACGCTTTTTTATTGGCCATGTTACCTCCGGGGGCATTTCTTGGTCTGGGCTTTTTGTTAGCGCTCAAGTATGTGATTGACCAGAAAATCAAAGCTTATAAAAACGCAACTATTGAATTAACAGTCGCGACGCCGTCCGACCAAGAAGCAAAAATAACTCAGTAAGGATACCCGGTTTGAATCAAGCAAAACGCATCGAAATATTAACGCGGTTACGTGACAATAATCCCGAACCGACCACTGAACTGGCTTTTAGCAGCCCATTTGAGTTACTTATTTCAGTGTTATTGTCAGCTCAGGCGACGGACGTCAGCGTAAATAAAGCAACGGCCAAGCTCTACCCGGTGGCGAATACGCCTGAAGCCATTTTGGCATTGGGCGTTGACGACGTGAAAAGTTATATTAAAACTATCGGGTTGTTTAACAGCAAAGCTGAAAATGTTATTAAAACCTGTCGTATCCTGATTGAACAACACGGCAGTCAAGTTCCCGAAGATCGGGCTGCTCTTGAAGCCCTTCCCGGCGTAGGCCGTAAAACTGCAAATGTTGTCCTCAATACCGCATTTGGTTGGCCCACCATCGCAGTAGACACGCATATTTTTAGAGTCTGTAACCGGACCCGTTTTGCCCCCGGGAAAAATGTAGAACAGGTTGAAGATAAACTGCTAAAAGTAGTTCCGGCTGAATTTAAGGTCGATTGCCACCATTGGTTAATCCTGCACGGCCGTTATACCTGTATTGCCCGCAAACCGCGCTGTGGCTCTTGTTTGATCGAAGATTTATGTGAATTTAAAGAAAAAACAGAATAGCCGAATAATTTTCTGTTTTATCCTCCTTCGCCCGCTGTTTCGGGCGTTTTATTTACGCTCTCATAACATAGATAGAACATCTTAAACATTCGCGTATACTCTGTTGACGAAACCTCGCTTTTATGTGCTAACGGAGAGACTCAATGAAATTATTTTATAAACCCGGTGCCTGTTCTTTATCCCCACATATCATTCTCAACGAAGCTGGCCTGAAGTACTCAATAGAAAAAGTTGATTTAGCAACCAAAAAAACGGAACACGGCGATGACTTTTTACTGGTCAATCCCAAAGGCCAGGTTCCCACTCTTCAACTCGATGATGGCAGTATTCTTACGGAAGGCGTTGCCATTGTTCAATATCTGGCAAATCGCGCCCCTGAGAAGCATTTAATGCCCGCTCACGGCACTCTTGAGTTTTATCATGCCATCGAGTGGTTGAACTATATTTCAACTGAGTTACACAAAGGCTTTGGCCCGCTGTTTAATGCACAGACTCCGGCTGAATATAAAACCATGACCAAAGAGAAATTACATAAGCAATTTAGCTATGTGAATGGCGTATTAGAAAGCCGCCAGTATATTCTGGGATCTAAGTTTAGCGTTGCCGATGCCTATCTGTTTACCGTAGTAGGATGGGCTCCGCACGTTAAGCTTGATTTAAGTAGCTATCCTGCCATCAATACTTATCTTGCTCGTGTTGCCGCGCGTCCGGCCGTTAATGCTACCCTTAAGGCTGAAGGTCTGAAATAAGCATCTTTAATCAGTCAGTATCAATTCATTTAATACAAAACGGGCCTTAAGGCCCGTTTTTCTTACGCAGAAAACATCAACAAACTACAGCTTTATCGCCTTGAAATGATGCTCTGGATTAACAATCTTATCCTGTGCTGCCACGATTTGTAGCTCGTACTCTCCGCGACGCTGAGTTTCGAGCATAATTTCATACACCGCCGCCGTGACGTGTTCTAATGCCTCAGGCAATGGCTTGTTAAGTAATAAATCGACTAACAGTAACCCACTGGTGATATCACCAACGCCGACAGGCTGACGTGGCCCAAAATCGACTAACGGCCGGCTAATATGCCAGGCTTCATCGAGAGTAACTAAAGCCATTTCAAACGCGTTAGCCTGATACCCTGCCCGGCTAAGATGTTTGACTAAAATGACTTTTGGCCCTTGTTTACACAAGTCACGGGCCGCGGTAATAACCTCATCTACCGTGGTCAGTGTTTTACCGGATAGCTGTTCTAATTCCAGTAAATTTGGCGCCATCATATCGCTAACCGGCAATGCTTCTTTACAGAAAAACTCTGCAACGCCCGGCGCAACAATACAGCCTTTTTCGGGATGTCCCATCACGGGATCGCAAAAATACCATGCAGATGGATTAGCCGCTTTTACCTGAGCGACCGCATCAAGAATATTTTTCCCTTGCTCAGGAGAACCAATATAACCACTTAATACCGCATCACAGCGCACTAACTGATTAATCTCACCAATGCCGCGCACGATGTCAGTTAAGTGGCTGGCTGGCATAACACAGCCTTCCCATTGACGGTATTGAGTATGGTTTGAAAATTGAACGGTATTCAACGGCCAGACATTAACACACATTCTGCGCATCGGAAATTCCGCAGCACTGTTCCCCGCATGACCATAAACCACGTGAGATTGAATGGATAAAATATTTTTCATTTTAGAATTATCCCTAGATATTAAAACGCCTTGGAGACATTGTGTCAGAAATAAGGAGAGTTATGCTATCTGCAAGCCAAAAAAATCGGCCGCTGCTGCGACCGAATTAATAGTGTAATTTATTTCCAAGAAATCAGGCAATAATGTTTTTTACCCCGACGTAACAGCGAGTAACGACCAAATAAACGATCGCTATCAGCAAAAACGTACTCAGGATTTGACTGCTTTTCACCGTTAATAGTAACAGCGTTAGAACCGATCATGGTTCTCGCCTGACCACGGGAAGGTACCAGTTCAGAATCAACCAACGCCTGCTGTAAATCAGCGCCAGACTCAAGTTCAATTGCTGGCATACCGTCTTGGGCCAGCTGAGCAAAGTCATCTTCAGTGATATCATTAAGCTCACCGGAGAACAGGCTTTGAGTAATACGCTTAGCCGCCTCTAAACCGGCATCGCCATGAACTAAACGTGTAACGTTTTCAGCTAATACATACTGAGCTCGTGGTGCTTTACCGCTATTCTTGTCTTCTTCTTCCAGTGCATTAATCTCTTCAATGGACATAAATGTGAAGAACTTTAAGAAGCGGTAAACGTCAGCATCAGCAGTATTGATCCAGAACTGATAAAACTTATACGGGCTGGTTTTCTTCGGATCTAACCAAATTGCTCCGCCTTCAGTTTTACCAAACTTAGTGCCGTCAGACTTAGTGATTAGCGGAACCGTAAAACCGTAAACCTGATTCTGATGTAAACGACGAGTCAGATCGATACCGGATGTAATATTCCCCCACTGATCGGAGCCACCAATTTGTAGCTCAACGCCGTGTTCTTCATTTAAACACGCAAAATCATAAGCCTGTAGCAGATTATATGAGAATTCCGTAAAGGAAATACCACTGTCATCGCGATTAAGGCGCTGCTTCACCGCTTCTTTATTGATCATCGCATTAACAGAGAAATGTTTACCTATATCACGTAAGAACGTCAGAACTTTCATTCCGCCAAACCAATCGTAATTATTGGCCATTCTGGCACTGTTGCTGCCACAGTCAAAATCAAGGAATGGAGAAACCTGCTGACGGATCTTTTCAACCCAGTCGCCAACCGTATCTTCCGTGTTCAGTTTACGTTCAGCCGCTTTAAAACTTGGGTCACCAATAAGCCCGGTTGCGCCACCAACCAAGGCGACAGGCTTATGACCTGCAAGCTGAAAACGCTTTAAGCATAATAACGGAACCAAATGGCCCAAATGCAAGCTGTCTGCGGTAGGATCGAAGCCGCAATACAGTGCAATTGGCCCTTGAGCCAATCTTTCTGATAGCCCGTCTTCATCCGTCACCTGGGCTACCAGCCCACGCTCTTGCAATTGTTTAATCAGGTTGTTCGCCATCGATACATAACTCCGTTGTTATAAATTGCGATATCTTTTCAATTGTAACTATCGCGATGATGTAAATCGTTTTTATTGGACTGGATAGAATAAACGTCACTTAAGCTAATGGCTAGGGATTAAGGCGCCAAACGGTCAATATTCCAGTTATTTTCTGTTCGCTGATAGATAAATCGGTCATGCAAGCGGTTTACCCCGCCTTGCCAAAATTCTATCGCGTCGATACTGACGCGAAATCCCCCCCAAAAGCTGGGTAACGGGACTTCACCCTGTAAAAATTTTTGTTTTAGCTCAAGGAATTTACTTTCAAGCACGCCGCGAGTTGAAATACGCGAAGATTGCTGGGAGACCCAGGCTGCAATCTGACTGTCTTTCGGACGAGAATGGAAGTATTTAACGACCTCCATTGATGACATCCGCTCCGCTTTACCGGAAACAATGACCTGACGATCAAAGACGTGCCATGGAAACAATAGGCTCACATTATTGTTATGACTGATGTGCTGAGCTTTCCTGCTACCAAGATTGGTATAAAAGACGAAGCCTTTCTCATCATAATGTTTTAATAAAACAATACGTTGATATGGTCGCCCCTGTTCATCAACAGTAGCAACAGACATCGCTGTAGGATCGGGGATTTGAGCATTACAGGCTTGCTTTAGCCAAAGTTCAAATAAGGCTAACGGATCTTCAGGTAAATCTTTCCGACGTAAACCGCCTTGAGTATATTCTCGCCGCAGGTCGGCAATATCACTGCTGGACTGATTTGGCATAACCAGAAAACCTATTGAAATCTAATTTTGCCTTATCTTGCACTTACTACGTCAGGATTTCAAACGCTCTGACGCAGTAAGTAGAGAAAAAATGATCTGTTAAGGGACTAATTTACAGTCATTAAGAATAATCGTAGTGCCACGTAGAATCATAGCGCTATCACCTTTAGACCAGAAGGTATAATAAGCATTGCTATATTGGGCTCCGGAGGCGGAAACCACTTGGCGAAGATGTTGTTCATTCCCGTCGATAATAACGCTAACCTGTTGTGCTTCTTTATCTAATCTAATATCTAGCGGTTGATTCCCACATTGGTAATATATCAAAGTTTCCGTCGTTGTTTTCTCTGTCTTAGCCGCATTACAACCGACTAATGTAACCAGCGCTAAACCTAACATTAGCTTTTTCATATTCACTCCTAACGTGGATTATCGTACGTTAAGTATAGCATACGGAATATTATCTCAGTATTTTCATTTAGGGAGAGTAAACAGCCCCAAGAACCGTAAGCTTGGAAGCTCCTGTTACAGAAGGTATATTCCCCGGCAGGCCAGCGATCGTTCTGGCGGCCAGCCAAGCAAAAGCAATCGCCTCCATATCATCACCACTAATACCGTAGCTATCCGTTAAGCCAACCAGGGTCTCAGGAAGTAATCGGGAAAGGCGTTCCATTAATAGTGGATTGCGTCCCCCACCTCCGCAGACCAGCAATCGATCGCAACCACCGGCATCACGAATATGATTGGCAATACTCACGGCGGTGAGCTCAGCTAATGTGGCCTGAACATCCTGAGGAGCGATATGAGGGAACTCTTCAATAAATTGATTTATCCATTTCAAATTAAAGTGTTCCCGCCCGGTACTTTTAGGCGCGGCTAACTGAAAATAAGGATCGGATAGCATGGCTGACAGCAGTGGGAAATTGATATTTCCTTGGCGAGCCCATATAGCATCTCGATCAAAGCCTTGTTGCTGATGTTTTTGAATCCAGGCATCCATCAACATATTGCCGGGACCGGTATCAAATCCACTGACATCCGTCCCCGGGATTAACAATGACAAATTAGCAATTCCGCCAATATTCAATATCATCCGGCGTTCGTCAGGCACAGCAAGCAAGGCCTGGTGGAATGCAGGAACTAATGGCGCACCCTGCCCGCCAAACGCCATATCTTTTCGGCGAAAGTCGCCGACGGTTTTAATTTGGGTCATCGCGGCAACACGATTGTTGTCACCGAGCTGCATGGTAAACGGGTACTGTCCTTGCGGCTGATGCCAGACAGTCTGCCCATGGTTACCAATCGCTAGAATATCGGAAGGATTAATTTGATGTTGCTGCAATAAGCCCAGCACCGCCTCGGCAAACAATATACCTAAGCGAAGATCTAATTGGCCAATTTGAGAAAGTGTGGTTAGCTGCCCCTGACATACGGCAAGAATATCCTGCTTTATGTCAGAGGGCATAGGATGGGAATAACTTGCTTTTTGGATAACCGATGACGGGTTGATGTCAACCAAGGCGACATCAACACCATCTAAACTGGTTCCGGACATAACACCGATATATTGACCAGATATCATGATTAATGCCTTTCTATCTATGCTTATTGCTCTGAAAGAATCAGATAATTAGATAGGTATTAAATCAAAATCTAGGCCAATTGCCACAGAAAAACCGTACTGGCAATAAAGTCAGTGCTGATATCATCATATTTTTAGCCGTATCTCCCTACACGGAAAAAAGATTTTATCATTTAATATCAAATGTATATGCACATTCAAAAAACATTTATCTAATGACCAAACTATTTACTCACCATGGCAGCGATATTTTGTTCGAATGCTTTAATCACATTAATGAAAGTTTCCAGCTGATCTTCGCTGACACCCGCGAGGACACTCTCTTTCACACTTTCAACAACGTCATTGACTTCAATTAATACCGGCTTAGCTTCATCCGTCAGATTAATTTGCTTAGCACGACGATCGCATGGACAAGGATCTCTGCGCACTAACCCTCTGTGCTCTAATTGATCAAGGGTACGCACTAATGAAGGCTGCTCAATTCCAATCGCTTTGGCGAGCTGAATTTGAGATTGATTCGGTGGCAGCGTATTTAAATAGTAAAGCGTAATCCAATGTGTTTGCGTTAAACCAATAGGCTTAAGGCGAAGATCAATAATGCTGCGCCAGCTGCGGACCAACTTTGCTATATCTGCGCCTAACGTATATTCGATTTTAGAATTCATATAATAACCTAAGAATAAGTAAACTATGGATAATAGTGTGTGTAAAATAATTCAGATTCAATTATGACTTTTTTTTCTATAAAAATGCTAATAATTAAAACATTAAATTCTAATCAATAAGATATTAACCATCGCTAATGCCTACCAAGCTAACTTTTTACATGTGAAACAATTCATTTTCTACCTATTTTCAACGAGATAAACGCCTACATTAACATATTAATTAAATTGAAATTAATTATTATATTAATGTTAAATAATCATTTTTTAAAATAAAGTGCCACCTAAAAGAGGTGGCACTTGCACATCAATACGTCATAAAGAGTAATGTGTGTTAGAAATAATCAGATATTACTTAATGACACCACAGCCAGTTCTCGCACCACCACCGCCCAACGGCAGAGGATGATCTGAATGGTTATCACCACCAGCATGAACCATTAATGCATGGTTTTTAACTTGATCGATTGTTTTTAAACGGGGGGCCAATACTGGCGTTGTTGCGGTGCCATCTGCTGCTACATAAATAGCAGGTAAGTCACCTAAATGACCGCTCGCGTAAGGGCCCAAATGCTTACCGGTATTTTCTGGATCAAAATGGCCACCGGCGGCTAATGCTGCACCCGCTTTACCATCTTTCGTTGCGGGCTCACAGCTGGCCTTTTCATGTACATGAAATCCATGAACGCCTGCAGGTAATTCTTTAAGATTTGGTGTGAACAGCAGACCATATTCAGTTTCACTGATGGTGATATTACCGATTGACTGACCGATTCCCTCAGCGGAAACACTATTAACAGGAACTTCAATTGTTGCAGCCTGAACACCAGCACAAGCAACCAGAGCTGCCAAAGCGGTTAAATAACGTTTCATTGTTCATCCTTTTTTAAAAGTGCTTACTCATTTAAGCGTGGTTATTATGCTGTAAATATAAAATAAATACAGTAATTGAAATAAAGGAAATTGAACATAGTCGATCGAGCGCACACAAAGTAACTATAAATAATTATCAACGAATATGTTGATAATCAAGCCGATTTAAAATAATGAGTCTTGCTGTGGGTCCGCTTGGTCTTTCTCTACCGCGCGTCTATTACGAATCAGTCGACGCTGGTGACATAGTCGGAGAACTTCTCGCTTCTGCATATCACTCATTTTCATCCACTGGAAACGCTCATCCCTGCTTCTTAGGCATCCGAGGCAATACCCTCGTATATCGCTTTGACAAACACCCCGACAAGGGGATGGAATATCAAAAAATTCAAGCTGCTGTGGCATGATAACACCCAAGATCCTAATCAGTTTAATCAAGCTCTGGCTGACATTGTTATTAATATGTAATAGATTGAAGCACAACAAAATGCAAGGCTTTATTCAACCTATTCTCATTTGCGATACGTTTTATTAATTCTACCTACTTCACTTTAAACAAGATAAACAGAAAACTTCAACCTGTTAGGAATATCAGGGTATACTTTCTCCACTTGCACAATGATGCGGTTTCGCCAACTTAGTGAAACATAAATTTAACACATTGACTTTAACCTTTCGACTTGACGAAAAAAGAGGATAACAACATGCGTTTACTTCATACCATGCTGCGCGTTGGCAACTTACAGCGCTCGATTGATTTCTATACTCAAGTACTCGGCATGCGCCTGCTCCGTAGCAGCGAAAACACTGAATATAAATACTCTTTGGCATTTGTTGGCTACAGCGATGAAAGCCAAGGGGCGGTCATTGAACTGACCTATAATTGGGGTGTTGATAGCTACGATATGGGGACGGCCTTCGGCCATATTGCACTGGGCGTCGATAACGTTGCGCAGACCTGTGAACAAATTCGTGCTGCCGGTGGAAAAATCACCAGAGAAGCTGGCCCGGTAAAAGGTGGAACGACAATTATTGCATTTGTTGAAGATCCTGACGGCTATAAAATTGAGCTAATTGAAAATAAAAATGCCTCCTCAGCGCTAGGCAACTAATTTATTTTTCCTGCCCTTCCCACGCGCCCTTGCTTGGGCGCGTCTGTAATTCTGTCTTAATGGCCGCCCTTATTTCAATCAGCGGCAGCGAATTTAAAGCTCTTTTCAACCTTCAGGTTGATGCAGACTGCAAGACTCGACAAAATTTGGCATAATAGCCGTCTGATTTTTTTCGAACAGTTTTAAGCATAGATAGGTAGACATGGCTGATAATAATACTCCAAACAGTTTAAGCGATCGCTTTCGTGGCTTTTATCCTGTAGTTATTGATGTAGAAACGGCAGGATTTGACGCAAAAACTAATGCCTTATTAGAAATAGCCGCCTTTACCTTAAAAATGAATGAACAAGGCTGGCTGATCAAAGACCAGTCGCTACACTTCCATATTGAACCATTCGAAGGCTCAGTTTTGTCGCCGGATGCTTTATCCTTCAACGGCATTGACCCGACTAACCCACTACGCGGTGCGGTCAGTGAATATGATGCCTTACACGCTATTTTTAAAATGGTACGTAAGGGAATTAAGGATCAAAACTGTAACCGAGCCATCGTTGTCGCCCACAATGCAGCTTTTGACCATGGTTTTCTTATGGCTGCGGCTGAACGTGCCGGATTAAAACGCAATCCGTTCCATCCTTTTGCAACCTTTGATACTGCCGCGCTTAGCGGATTAGTCTTGGGGCAAACCGTACTAGCCAAAGCCTGTCTGACCGGTGGAATTCCTTTTGATAGCTCTCAAGCCCACTCCGCACTATACGATACCGAGCGTACAACAGAGCTGTTCTGCGAGTTAGTCAATCGATGGAAAAAAATGGGCGGATGGCCGTTATCGCCAGCTCACCAGGTAAGAGATTAAAAAAATAGCCCCGATAGTATTAACTAGCGGGGCTATTTTTATTGTGCTTATCGCTTACTCTGCGTCTGTAGCACCATATTTAAGCGCTGCTTCTTTCAGTAACGGTTGAAGTTCGCCGCGCTGATACATTTCTAAAATAATGTCACATCCGCCAATCAATTCACCATCAACCCACAGCTGCGGGAATGTCGGCCAGTTGGCATATTTTGGCAGCTCGGCACGAATATCCGGATTCTGTAAAATATCGACATAAGAAAAACGTTCACCACAGGCAGACAAAGCCTGTACCGCCTGAGCACTGAAACCACAGCTCGGTAACTTTGGTGAGCCTTTCATATACAGCAGGATCGGGTTTTCAGCGATTTGAAGCTGAATTTTTTCTATTGTTGTCATTGTATTGCTTCCTCAAGCATGCATTGCGCTCATTGTCTTACTATTGTAGCGGCTATATCGATAAGAAAAAATGCCATCTTTAGCAGGGTTTTATTGTAGCAGATAGAAACCAAATTAGGCTGCATAAGTTGTAATGTGAATACAATGTTCAATTTAGTGCAAAATCCTGTTGTCCACAGGATTTTTTTATTTTGCCTGATTCCCAGCTGTCAGGGGAATCACAGGCCGTTGTGGCCATTAACATTTTAACCTTTTCCTATATCCCTCTTTTAATATAAAAAAAAGTTGATAAAATCATATCCTATAACAATGTAACAACAGTTTTTTTGCAAATGACTCATGATTCAGATAACTGCAACGTTTAGAGTTACAGAAATCAATGAGCGATTTATTTTTCTTGAGGAGCAATGCAATGTCTTTTGAATTACCAGCCCTGCCTTATGCTAAAGACGGTTTAGAACCACACATCTCAGCTGAAACTTTAGAGTATCACTATGGTAAACACCATAATACCTACGTTGTTAACCTGAACAACTTAGTTAAGGGTACTGAGTTTGAAGGTAAATCTTTGGAAGAGATTATTCTTAAATCTTCCGGTGGAATTTTCAATAACGCAGCTCAAGTGTGGAACCATACTTTTTATTGGAACTGCTTAGCACCAAACGCCGGTGGCGAGCCTACTGGTGCGGTTGCCGATGCGATTGTTAAACATTTCGGCTCATTTGCTGCATTCAAAGAGCAATTAACTGATTCCGCTATTAAAAACTTTGGCTCAGGCTGGACCTGGCTGGTTAAAAAAGCTGACGGTAAATTAGCTATCGTAAACACCTCTAACGCAGCTAACCCAATGACTGACGGTGATAAGCCGTTGTTAACCGTTGATGTGTGGGAACATGCTTATTACATCGATTACCGTAATGCCCGTCCTAAATATTTAGAGAATTTCTGGGCTCTGGTTAACTGGGAATTTGTGGCTAAAAACCTGGCTTAATCACCTCTATTGACCTGCCTTATCGCAGCTAAAAAAACGCCGCGTGGTATCAGCCACACGGCGTTTTTGTTAATACGTAACCGATTCTTCAATATGATAGACCACGCTATGGGCTTCATCCTGAGTCGGAAGCTCAAGCTTACTTAGCATTCGATCCAACACCTTCTCCGGTACCGCATGTTCACGCCCGCTATTTTGAATACGCCATCGGGCGTAAGGCACTTCAATGTAAACAATCTTGACCCAAGCGTGATAGCTAACGAATAAATTAACCAATTGTTGGCGCATTTGACCGGTTATATTGGTGGCATTCCAGACAAAATCTTCACCCTTACGTAACTTTATTCTGGCCAGCTCTTTTGCCTGTTGAACCACCCGCCCGTTGCCCGTTTTATCATCTGGCTTTATCTTATATTCACGCCGTATATCATCCAGACTAATTACCGCCGTTGTCGGGTGAAAGCGTTGAATATAGCGATCCTTTCCCATCCCCGGTAAGCCACATAGTAAGGTAACCTTACTTTTATAGTCATCATAAGGCTGATAGTCTAATGCTCCGCCTTCAGTTGAAAAATATTTAAACAGCGCTTCGCCTGAATTAAATACCCTAGCCTGTCGCCAGCATGACTGCTCGCGGCAATACAATTCAAACAGTTCAATCCGACTAAGCAGTTCCTGAGAATCCGAACATTCCCGGCCTAAAACGTCAGCTTTAGCCAGAACGGCCAACAGACCGGTATCTACCCGTAATGATGCTGAGAATAAGGCTTTTTGCGGATCTGGTTTTTCCATAATCCACAGAGGTAGCCCGTGATAACGAACCAGTGCCGCTATCGACTCTCTGATGTCAAACGGGGCCGGAACTTGTTTAAACAACAGTTGCCGTACGGTTAACTCACCGCGCTTAGCATGGCCCGGAGAGGTAATTTTCCCATCCGGATCAACGCGGGTCGTGCTGCGTTTTTCTACGTCATGAAGTAATGCCGCAGCCCAAAGAATCTCTTGCTCTAAAGGCCCTAATCTTGCGTATTCAGGCAGGGCTATCAGCGCCTGTAATACCCGCTGGGTATGCTCGGCCACATCGCCTTCTGCATGATAAACAGGATCCTGTTCAACGCCCTGCATATCAGCAACCCACGAGTAGTTTTTTTCCAAAAAAGGCCAGGACTTATCATGACTTAATGTCCAGTTCATTATTATTCTCCTGTCCCATTTCGCTCAAAACTAAGCGGTGCCCGTTGCCAGTTCCGCTTCCAGTGCACATCGGTTTGAACATGGTTATTACGTACGTATTTAAACACCTGATGAGAGAAATCAGATACCCGATATTCTCCACTATTCCTGCTGACAATCCCTTCCATCGAGCATGCCGTTTGTGAATGAATATCCCACGAATCAAACAGACTATTTTGCTTAGCCGCATCAATAATCAACTGGCTAAAATCTCGTTCATTATGACCTAACGGCCCCGGGACTATTTCCGGCACCCGAGGGAAGTCAAATAAAGCGGCGTAAAAGCCGACTTCTTCCCAGCTTAACCAAACGTCTTTACAGCGTACGGCAAATACAAAAAAATAATTTTCAAGCCGACGGTATTCAATTGAATGAATGGCATAGAGATTTTCACCAAAAATCTCGATATCACCTAAGTCGTCTTTAATCAGTTGCCAACGCTGGCGAATTTGCTGAGTCCATGCAGAACGGGTCGGCGCTGCATGAGATCGTGCAAATACCCCATGTTTGCTCAGGCAGTTATTCTCGCCATCCAGCTTTTCGGTATGAATTAACTGCCCGATTTTTGATATATCATTCCACCAGTGATGATTAATGCGATCGTCACTGGTTGTTCCCGGTGAAAACGGGTAATGAAACGTTCTTCCATACTTTGTTGATTGCATATCCATAATGCATCGATCCTTTACATGCCCCATATTTCATTACCTGAAATTTAACGATCCCGGGCCAATATTGGTCTGAGCATGCAGTTAAATCCGGTAAAACAGGTGCAGAGAAATTACCCAGATGAGCATAGGTTATTGCGTAGAAGAGGATTAAACGCGGTGGTACTTTGAAGGCGGCCGCATAGTAGCAGCATAAAAATATAAACGCTATTAATAATTGAGCACTAATGCGCCGGCGTCAGATCGCCGGCCCGCTACGTCGCCAGTAACAGGCCGCTAAAAACGCACATTAAGTTACAGGGTAACTTTAAATAACTGACTGAAATTACGCGTGGTTATCTGAGCAAGTTCAGCGACATCAACCCTTTTGAGAACGGCCAAATATTCAGCGACGTCCCTGACATAGGCGGGTTGGTTCTCTTTTCCGCGATGCGGAACCGGGGCTAAATAAGGTGAATCAGTTTCTATTAACATGCGATCTAATGGCACATAGCGGGCAACTTCGCGCAGTGCATCGGCATTACGGAAAGTGACAATACCAGAAAATGAAATATAAAAACCAATATCAAGCAGCTGCTTAGCCGTATCACAATCTTCGGTGAAGCAGTGTAATACTCCGCCACACTCACAGGCCTTTTCTTCTCTCAGAATAGAAAGCGTATCGGTGCGGGCATCACGCGTATGAACAATTACCGGTTTATTCAGTTCTCTGCCGACCTGGATATGCTGGCGAAAACAGGTCTGTTGAAGCGGGAGATTATCTTGCTGATAAAAATAATCCAATCCGGTTTCACCTAAAGCGACGACCCGATTGTCCGAGGCAAGGTTCAGCAACTCTTCCTGCTGGTAAACTTCATCTAAATTCAAAGGATGAACACCGCAGGAAAGATAGACTTCAGGATGACCGGCAACCATTTCTTTTAGGCTTTTAAATCCAGGCAATGTTGTCGATACGGCCAAACAGGCTGCGACATCCCGCTGTTTCGCCGCATCCAGAACGCTTTGTAAATCAGTATGCAGGCCTTGGTAGTCCAGCGCATCGAGGTGGCAATGGGAATCAACTAAATACATAGGGGAAATTAACTCATTTCAATTAAAGGTCAGGCTAACAGCAGATCGGTCTGATTCAGCATATTGGTCAATAATAGCTCCCGGTTTACCCCGGCAACGGTGAACAAATCATGGCGACAGCTCAACCACTTTTGGCTTATCTGATTAAATATAACGGCAGAACTTAAATCGGCCATATTCTGAATGGTACTAAAACAATCTTGATTAACAATGAAGCTGGTCGCGCCCTGCTGGTATTTTACAACATCCAACAAAACAGAGACCGCCCAATGGATGCGTTGTTCAACATTGTCATGATTTAATAGCGGTAACAATGATAGTAGATCACGTTGCTGGAAAGCGACACCCAAGCCCTGACAAACGGTTTCACGCTTTCCCCATACTTCAGAGGTTAATAGCTGTTGAGCCGCAACCGGGGCACCGTTACTTAAGCGCAGTGCCGTTCTAAAGCTACCCGGGTTACCTGAATTTTGCCGTTCCAGCCACTGTACGCTAAAGTCCTCATCCGGACAGGCTAATAACCAATGAAAGCAGCGGCTGCGCACGGTGGCCAGCAGCTGTGAAGGATCGTGGCAGCCTAACAGGAAGTAAGTGTTCTTAGGTGGTTCCTCAAGGGTTTTTAGCAATGCATTGGCGGCCGCTTCACTGAGCTGCTCAGATTGAGGGATCCAAGCAACCTTTAACCCACCTTGTTGAGCGTGTGAATATAACGTTTCCGTTAACTGACGAATTTGATCGACCCCAAGAGAACTTTTTCCTTTCTCCGGGGTTATCACTAGCCAATCCGGATGGGTTCCGGCCTTCATCAAATTGCAACTATGGCATACGCCACAGGTTTTCTCGCCATTGCGATTTTGGCACATTAGCCACCGCCCCAGCGCCTGTATTAACAGCTCATCGCCACAGCCCGGTACTGATTGTACTAACAATGCATGATGATTACGCTCAGCGGTATATTGCGCAACTAATTGCTTATACACTGGCGTTAACCACGGGTACCAAATCACTTATTACTCTCCAACCATTGTTTCATCGCCTGACGGATATCAGCGGTAACCAGTTCCAGAGGCTGTGATGCATCAATGGTGATAATTGAGCTATCACTGGCGGCAAGTTCAAGATAGCGAGCTCGGGTACGTTCAAAGAAGCTCAACGACTCCTTTTCTATCCGATCAAGTTCCCCTCGCTGTCTGGCTCGTTGTAAACCAATTTCAGGCGGAAGATCTAAATACAGCGTCAGGTCAGGATAGAAATCACCGAGAACGGTATCCCTTAAGGTCGTCATCAGCTTATTATCAATACCCCGACCGCCGCCCTGATAGGCCTGAGAGGATAAGTCATGCCGATCGCCGACCACCCAAGAGCCTCGACCTAAAGCAGGCTTAATCACGTTATCAATTAATTGAATACGAGAAGCATACATCATAAGCACTTCAGCTTTATCGGTCAGCAATTCACCTTCAACGCCCTGTTTTACCAGTTCTCGCAGCTTTTCCGCCAGCGGCGTTCCGCCGGGTTCCCGGGTAAACACGATATCCTGAATTCCATTGGCATTTAGCGCTGCAACAACGGTATCGCGTGCCGTGGTTTTTCCAGCCCCTTCAAGTCCTTCAATAACAATGAATTTACCCTTCATACTATGACTTTCCTGCCCGTAAAATTTGAAGATAATTGCGTACGGCCTGATTATGACTTTGCAGATTAGTGGTAAATGTGTGTCCACCTTTGCCGTCAGCAACAAAATAGAGATAAGAGGTTTTGGCCGGATGTGCGGCAGCTTTCAATGAAGCAATACCGGGCATCGCGATGGGCGTCGGCGGCAGCCCACCAATGACATAGGTATTATAATCCGTTGGGGTGGTTAAATCTTTGCGCGTAATATTGCCATTATACTGTTCGCCCATGCCGTAAATTACCGTCGGGTCCGTCTGTAATTTCATGCCAATACGCATGCGGTTAACAAACACCGAGGCAACTTTATCTCTCTCTGAATCTAAAGCCGTCTCTTTTTCAATGATAGATGCCATGATCATCATCTCATACGGCGTTTTATAAGGGAGATTTTCTTCTCTTCCCGCCCATATTTCATCAATTGTGGACTTCATTCGTTCATGAGCCCGCTTGAGCAGCGAAATATCGGTAGTACCGGCGGTATAGTTATAAGTATCCGGATATAACCAACCTTCAGGGTGCTGAGGATCGTTAATATTAAGCAGTTCTGCAATGTCCTTATCAGTTAAATCCTTAAGCGTATGATTGAGATAAGGCGCCTCTTTTAACAGCGGCAGCCAATCCTTCATCCGGGTCCCTTCAATAAAACGAATTGAAAACTGGGCCTCTTTACCTGAACTCAGTAACAGCAGTAAATCTTTAATACTCATTCCCGGCGCTAACTTATAGGTCCCGGCTTTAAATCCGGTTAATTCTGGCTTTATCTTCAGTAGCCAAGGGAATGGTTTTATATCTTCAACAATATGTTTTTCCGCCAGTAGCTGGGCTAATCCGGTACGTCCGGTACCTGCGGGTAAAGTAAAGTAGGTTTCTTGCTCAATACTGAGCGGCATATTGGCATAATTCTGTAGCCATTTGTATCCAGCAAAAAGTCCGGCAGCTCCGGCCAGAATAAGTATTACAACGATCCCTATAATTTTTTTCTTCATTGCCTTGGCCATTATCATCGTGATGGATTCAGAAACGTTTGAACCTTAAATTGAGATTACCAGATTCTATAAGTAAAACGGCCCGGTGAATATACCGGGCCGTCTATTTGCGCATTATAGAATCTATTCGTTCAGGGCTTTAGATTTTACGGAACAGGACCGAACCGTTAGTGCCGCCAAAACCAAATGAATTACATAATACATATTCCATACCGCTAACCTGACGAGCTTCGTGTGGAACGAAGTCCAGGTCACAACCTTCATCTGGGTTATCCAGATTAATGGTTGGCGGAATAGCCTGATCGCGTAACGCAAGAATCGAGAATATTGATTCCACAGCACCTGCAGCGCCCAACAAATGGCCTGTCATTGACTTAGTCGAACTCACCATAACCCGCTTAGCATCTTGTTTAAAGATGCTCTTCACAGCTGAAGCTTCCGCTTTATCACCTGCGTGCGTTGAGGTACCGTGAGCATTAACATAAGCAATTTGTGACGGGGTCACGTTAGCATCACGTAACGCATTCTCCATCGCCAGAGCTGCACCAGCTCCGTCTTCCGGAGGTGAAGTCATATGATAAGCATCGCTGCTCATACCAAAACCAACAACTTCAGCATAAATTTTTGCACCGCGCTTTTTAGCATGTTCATACTCTTCCAGTACCATTATGCCGGCACCATCACCAAGTACAAAACCATCGCGGTCTCTGTCCCATGGACGGCTTGCGCCCTGAGGATCATCATTTCGGGTAGAAAGTGCACGTGCAGCACCAAAACCACCAACACCTAACGGCGTACTGGCTTTTTCGGCTCCACCTGCCAACATAACATCCGCATCGTTATGGGCGATAATTCTTGCCGCATGACCAATGTTATGTACGCCTGAAGTACAGGCTGTTGCTATAGAAATACTCGGTCCTCTAAGTCCATAAATAATGGATAAGTGACCAGCAATCATATTCACAATAGTTGAAGGAACAAAGAATGGACTTACTTTACGAGGTCCGCCAGTGACTAATGCACTGTGGTTCTCTTCGATTAAGCCTAAACCACCGATCCCAGAACCGATAGCGGCACCCATACGCGGCGCATTTTCTGCTGTTACCTCAATACCGGAATCTTGCATTGCCTGTATACCGGCAGCAATACCATATTGAATGAAGGCATCCATTTTTCTCGCATCTTTGCGGGAAATGAATTCTTCAGAGTTAAAACCTTTAACTAAACCAGCAAAACGCGTAGCGTAAGCGCTAGTATCGAAATGGTCTATTAGGCTGATACCACTCTGCCCAGCAAGGAGAGCCTTCCATGTAGTCTCTACAGTGTTGCCGACAGGGGATAACATGCCCATACCAGTCACTACAACTCGACGCTTAGACACGCTGAATCCTCCAGAGGGGGATAATTTGAATTATGGAATGAGAAAAACTTAGGCGGTCGAATGACCGCCTAGATATGTTCGATTACGCGTTAGCAGCAGTGATATAATCAATCGCTGCTTGAACAGTAGTAATCTTCTCTGCTTCTTCGTCTGGAATCTCAGTATCAAACTCTTCTTCCAGAGCCATAACCAGTTCAACGGTGTCAAGAGAATCAGCACCCAGGTCTTCTACGAAAGAAGCGGCGTTTTTGACTTCTTCTTCTTTAACACCCAGTTGTTCAATAATGATTTTCTTAACACGTTCTTCGATAGTGCTCATACTCTTAAATTTCCTATCAAAACTCGCTAACGCGATGGTTTTCGTAGTTTATTCAATGTTGAAAAAGATGCAACCAAATATAGGCTGGTCGAACCACAATTTTAATCTTTTTGCCCAAAATTGGCTCAAATTGATTAAAATATTAGCGATTCTTAAAGCATGTACATGCCACCATTCACATTTAAGGTTTCACCCGTAATATATCCAGCTTCATCAGAGGCTAAAAATGCAGCAGCGCTGGCTATCTCTTTTGCTTCGCCCAAGCGATTAGCAGGGACTGATGACAAAATGCCTGACCGTTGTTCGTCTGTCAATGCACGCGTCATATCGGTTTCAATAAAACCGGGCGCAATAACATTGACGGTAATACCTCTGGATGCAACTTCCCGCGCCAGCGACTTGCTAAAACCGATGATGCCAGCTTTAGCAGCAGCGTAGTTAGTCTGCCCTGCATTACCCATTGTACCAACAACTGAGCCAATAGTAATTATCCGTCCATGACGTTTTTTCATCATTGCACGCATAACTGCTTTTGATAGACGAAAAACCGACGTCAGATTTGTGTCAAGAATGTCTTGCCACTCATCATCTTTCATTCTCATTAGCAGATTATCGCGAGTGATACCTGCATTATTGATCAGAATGTCGATTTCGCCAAATTCAGCACGAATTGTATTAAGAGCAGTTTCAATAGATGCGGAATCGGTCACATTCAGTGCAATTCCTTTTCCATTTTTGCCCAAATACTCACTAATAGCTTCAGCCCCCTTGTCTGACGTCGCTGTGCCAATCACAGTCGCGCCATCAGAAACGAGTCTTTCAGCTATCGCCCGGCCAATACCACGGCTTGCGCCAGTGACCAGAGCAATTTTTCCTTCTAATCTCATTCATTTCCCCTTTACGATTATTCTGTTCTGACTTACAGCTCAAGTGCACTTTGTAAGTTAGCAGGATCGTTAACTGGCGCAGCAGATAACGTATCGACAATTCGTTTGGTTAATCCGGTTAATACTTTACCCGGACCAACTTCTAATAAATAAGTCATATTTTCAGCCGCCATACGCTCTACAGTTTCAGTCCAGCGCACAGGATTATAAAGCTGGCGTACTAATGCATGACGAATAGCGTCTGCATCAGTTTCTGCTTTAACATCTACATTATTAATGACGGTAATCTGTGGTGCATTAAAGGTCACTAATTTTAAAGCTTCGGCTAACTTATCAGCAGCCGGCTTCATTAAAGCACAGTGCGAAGGCACGCTGACAGGTAGTGGTAACGCACGTTTAGCGCCAGCGGCTTTACAAGCAATGCCTGCTCGCTCTACGGCTTCTTTATTGCCCGCAATAACAACCTGCCCCGGTGAATTGAAATTTACCGGAGAAACAACCTGCCCTTGGGCAGACTCTTCACAGGCTTTAGCAATCGCATCGTTATCCAGACCAATAATGGCTGACATCGCGCCGGTCCCTTCCGGAACGGCTTCTTGCATCAGTTTGCCGCGAAGTTCAACCAGACGAATCGCATCTTTAAAATCCAGCACGCCGGCACATACTAAAGCCGAATATTCACCCAGGCTGTGCCCGGCCAACATTGCCGGCATTTTACCGCCCTGCTGCTGCCAAACCCGCCAAATAGCCACTGATGCGGCTAATAATGCAGGCTGGGTTTGCCAGGTTTTATTTAATTCAGACTCTGGTCCTTGTTGAACCAAATTCCATAAGTCATAACCTAAAGCGTCGGACGCTTCAGCAAAAGTCTGTTGCACGATGGGAAATGTCTCAGCAAGGCCAGACAACATACCTACCGTTTGAGATCCCTGTCCCGGGAATACTATTGCAAATTGACTCATAATCGTTTTTCCAAACCAGTGTTTTTAGTCAAAATTAGAACCGGATTAATGCCGAGCCCCAGGTAAATCCACCGCCAAAGGCTTCTAGAATAATAAGATGGCCGCGTTGAATACGTCCGTCTCTTACCGCTTCATCTAATGCAGAAGGAACGGATGCGGCTGATGTATTACCATGACGATCCAGAGTAATAACCACTTTCTCCATTCCCATTCCCAGCTTCTTAGCCGTTGCAGAAATAATGCGCAGATTTGCCTGGTGAGGAACTAACCAATCCAGTTCGGATTTATCAATATTATTCGCAGTCAGCGTTTCATCAACAATATGCGCTAACTCGGTTACCGCAACTTTAAAGACATCATTCCCTTTCATTGTCAGATAATCCGGTTTAGCAGGATCAACCCGATCGTGATTAGGCAATGTAAGCAGATCGCCATATCGGCCATCCGCATGAAGATGTGTTGAAATAATACCAGGTTCTTCTGATGCGCCTACAACAACGGCTCCGGCACCATCACCAAATAGGATAATAGTTCCGCGATCCTGTGGATCCAGCGTACGGCTAAGTGCGTCAGAACCAATGACCAGTGCTTTTGCCACTGCGCCATTTTTTACATACTGATCGGCAACGCTAATGGCGTAGGCAAATCCGGCACAGGCGGCAGCAATATCAAACGCTGCGGCATCTTTAATGCCTAAATGGTTCTGAACTTCACAGGCTGCGCTAGGAAAAGCGTTGCTTGATGAGGTAGTGGCAACAATAATCAGCCCTATTTCATCTTTATCAATGCCGGCCATCTCAATGGCTTTATCAGCCGCATGGCAAGCCATAGTGGCAACGGTTTCATCCGGTGCTGCAATATGACGCTGACGGATCCCTGTACGAGAAACAATCCAGTCGTCTGTCGTCTCTACCATCTGCTCTAGATCGGCATTGGTACGCACTTGTACGGGTAGGTAGCTACCTGTACCTAGAATTTTTGTATACATGAACGATCAGTCACTCTTAGGTAATACAGCCTGAAGACGAGCAGCAATTTGCGTAGGAACGTTTCGTTCCACGGCCTGAATGGCCTGCTCAATGGCTACGGTGAAAGCCTGTTGATTAGCCGCCCCGTGACTTTTAATCACGGTACTGCGTAATCCTAACAGACAGGCCCCATTATATCGATCGGGATTTAAATGTCCGAAACGTTTAGATAAACTCTTTTTAAACCAATATCCAATGAGCTTCATCCACCACGAACGTTTTCGTTTCCCTGACGACAATAATGAAAGAAATACTCGAACTACACCTTCCAATGTCTTTAACGTCACGTTACCGACAAAACCATCACATACTAACACATCCGTTTCGCCAGTCAGAAGATCGTTACCTTCTAAGTAGCCAATATAATTAATCTGCTGAGTATTTTTCAGTATAGCCGCTGCAGCCTGGATGTTATCAAGACCTTTCGTTTCTTCTTCGCCAATATTCAGCAATGCCACCCGGGGCCGGGGAATTTGCAATATCTCTTCAGCCATCACAGCCCCCATAACGGCGAACTGGACCAGCATTTCGCTGTCGCATTCAACGTTAGCCCCTAAATCCAGCAACAGCGTTTTACCGCCATTCTGATTTGGCAACGCCGTCACCAATGCCGGGCGTTCAATACCATCCAGCGGTTTTAGCATTAATTTAGACAGCCCCATTAAAGCACCGGTATTTCCTGCGCTGACGCAGGCCTGAGCGAGGCCGTCTTTAACCTGATTTAATGCAATGCGCATAGACGTGCCGCGGCTGTTTCTGATAGCGTGAGACGGTTTAGCGTCGTTAGCCACCATAAATTCGGCAGGAATAACGGTAAGTCGATTAAGAATATCGGGATGGATATTAACTAGCAGAGGGGTTATAGCTGCAGGATCGCCAACAAGCTGGATATTTAAGGCTGGATTAGAAGCCAATGCCTGCAATGATGCAGGCACTGTAACGCAGGGACCGAAATCCCCGCCCATAGCATCTAACGCAATGGTTAGACAAGTCAAAGTATCGCCTATAATTACTTAGCGATTACCTTGCGGCCACGGTAGTAACCGTCAGCTGTGATGTGGTGACGCAGGTGGGTTTCACCTGAGACTTTATCCACAGATACTGCAGCAGTAGTCAATGCATCATGTGAACGACGCATGCCACGTCTTGAACGGGTACTTTTGTTTTGTTGTACGGCCATCGACCTTACTCCTCGGTTACTTTTGCTTTAAACTGGCTAATACGGCGAATGGATTTGGTTTCTCTGCCTCAGCGGGCAGTTGGCCAAATATCATGTCCGCGTCGGACACTTCACAGTGTTCATATTCATGAACCGGTGCTATAGGCAGAGAAAGGATAAGTTCATCCTCAATCAATGCCAGCAAATCGATTTCGCCAAAGTTATCGACTTCGATTGGCTCATAGCCTGCCGGTAAAGCTTCTGCCTGTTCATCATTTTTGACCGGGCAGAAACAATACGTTGCGTGAACGATGTACTCGAAGTTGTGATTACAGCGCTGGCACATCAGCGTTACTGGAACACTGGCCTTGCCTGTAATAACAACTAAACGCTGATTATCAATATTAAATGATACTTCAGCATCGATGTCACCATCCACACTCACTACTGATTCGGCTAATCGTACAACCTGATCGGCTGAATATATTCCAGCGTAATCCAGACTTTTCTGAGCCGTACGAAGCGGATCAATAGTTAAGGGTAATTTTACCTTTTGCATAGGGCGCGCATATTAACGTTGTAATGGCCGAGAGTCAAAGAAAATGCTCGTAAATCACATGTATTTAAGATCTCAGCGCCTAAGATTACGCATAGTTTAAGATAGCCGGTACTATTTCGCTATCGTTTTAACAACGATTTAGCCAATAATATGCAGATAGCCTAAGCGATAATGTAACTATTTATAAATAGTTACAACGAATAGTTAAAACGATTAGCAATGTATTGGCTTAACTTTATCCATTAGCCCCCCTCTTTTATTATCAGGTATCACCATGTCACAGTTAATCTTAGCATCCACCTCTTCCTACCGTCAGGCTTTACTGGAAAAGCTGGGTATCCCTTTTATAGCCGTCGCTCCGCAAATTGAAGAACGCGCCAAAGATAATGAGACGGCGGAACAATTAGTTATCCGACTGGCAACAGAGAAAGCACTGGCCGTCGCCGTTAATTACCCGAACGGCCTAATTATCGGATCGGATCAGGTTTGTGTACTCGATAATCAGATCACCGGTAAACCACACAACAAAAGCAATGCCATGGTTCAGCTCAGTCAAGCCAGTGGCCAGCGCATTACCTTTTATACCGGGCTTTGTCTGTATAATGGAAAATCCGGGCAATCGGAATCGCTGTGTGAAACGTTCGATGTTTATTTTCGCCATCTTACCGAGCAAGAGATAAGTGCTTATTTAGATAAAGAACAACCCTGGAACTGCGCGGGAAGTTTTAAATGTGAAGGATTGGGAATTGCTCTGTTTGAGAAATTATCAGGTCGCGATCCCAATACGCTAGTCGGCTTACCGCTAATCTCATTAACCCGACTATTAATTAACGCCGGCATTAATCCACTGACGTATAAAATCTGACCGGCGGCTGATTAACTTAAAACTACCGGTCAGATTGTCTATCAATTTATTTTGATGCGCGTAATGCAGCAAGACAATAACGTAATGCGCCATCAAGCGGCGCTTCAACCCTCATTGTTTCACCAGAGTTCGGATGTTCAAAACGTAAAGCGGCTGCATGTAGAAATAGCCGATTGAGTTTAGTACCTGATAGAGAACTATCAAACTCCCTATCGCCATAACGGTCGTCAAATGCAATCGGATGCCCGGCATGTAAAGTGTGAACACGAATCTGGTGAGTTCGTCCGGTTACCGGACTGGCTTTAACCAATGTCGCATTAGCACTGTCAAAACGTTCCTCAACTTTGAAACGGGTTTCTGAAGGTTTACCTTCCGCATCAACACGAACGATACGCTCACCGCTTTGTAAAACGTTCTTTAACAATGGCGCCTGCACCACTTTACAATGTGATTGCCATTGACCACGCACTAAGGCCAGATAATCTTTCTGCATGGTCTTCAAACGAAGTTGCTCATGCAAGCTACGTAGTGCAGAACGCTTTTTAGCCACTAACAAAACGCCGGATGTTTCACGGTCTAAGCGGTGAACTAATTCTAAGAACTTAGCATCAGGCCTTAGCGCCCTAAGCCCTTCTATAACACCAAAGCTTAAACCGCTGCCTCCGTGAACAGCCGTACCTGATGGCTTATTCAACACCAGAATATAATCATCCTCATAAAGGATGCAGTTTTCTAGTGCAGCCACTTTATCTAATTTGGCTGAAACGGTAGATTCTTCACGTTCTGCGACTCGAACAGGAGGAATCCTAAGAATATCGCCGTCTTCCAGTTTATATTCAGGCTTTATGCGTTTTTTATTTACGCGAACCTCACCTTTGCGCAGGATACGGTAAATCATACTTTTAGGGACACCCTTTAAAAAGGTTCGCAAAAAGTTGTCAATACGCTGCCCTGCGGTATCAGCAGTGATGGTTATATTTTGTACGGATGGATTGCTTGTTTTCATAATGCGGATTCTAGCACGATCATTTTTTGCTAAATATGCCTTATTAAATTGTTTTCATGTCTACACTTATAATAACTCTATTTAATCAATAAACAGAGTGACTCCCTTAATACTTTAAGTTGATGGAGCGTTGGCCGCATTTGTTCACTCGAGTCGCTTACCACAGTAAGCCCATCGGGATTCAGCCACTTGCCGCCTTCCCTAAACTCAAATTATTTTGGGCTATATACCCATTGTGGGCGTTGGCTAAATTTTTGGCATACAAATCTTATTAATACGTTATTTTAACACTGTTATTACATAATTAAACGTAAGAGTAAAAGTCACCTTGCCATAACGCGGCTGGCAGTTGATAATGTGGCTGATTTTCTGCCTTGAACCCGCCTAATGCGTGGTAACAGGCAAAAAATAAAATTTGCAGATCGCTCAGTCAGTGCAGCAATGGCGTAAGACACCATGAGATATCAAGCAATTAGCGAGCTACGGGTAGTGGCTTGGATGGTAAAAGGAACCCGATCTCTATCTAACTTTAGCGACGGACTTTCCCTGATAAAAAGTGCTGTTTTCACAAAGAAATACAGACTTACCGAGATAATGCGTCCCTGTGCAAACGACAACCGTGAGGTTGACGATTTTGCGATAAGACTCGGGGCCATCGGTCAACTCCGTCCATGAGTATCCTTATACGTAGACTCAATTGACAATGTAAAAAAATGAGTAAAGTTTAAATGAAAAGAATGTTGATTAACGCAACTCAGCAAGAAGAGTTGCGTGTAGCCTTAGTTGATGGGCAACGTCTGTACGATTTGGATATTGAAAGTCCAGGACATGAACAGAAAAAAGCTAATATTTACAAAGGCAAAATAACCCGAGTTGAACAAAGCCTTGAAGCGGCATTTGTTGACTACGGAGCAGACCGACACGGTTTCCTTCCTTTTAAAGAAATTTCCCGCGAATACTTTTCCTCTAATGGTTCTTCTCATGGTCGACCTAACATCAAAGATGTCTTGCATGTTGGCCAAGAAGTTATCGTTCAGGTTGATAAAGAAGAGCGTGGAAATAAAGGTGCAGCACTAACCACATTTATTAGTCTGGCCGGTAGTTATTTAGTTCTGATGCCAAACAACCCTCGCGCCGGTGGTATTTCCCGTCGTATTGAAGGTGATGACCGTCAGGAACTTAAAGAAGCCCTAGACTCCCTTGAAATTCCAAACGGTATGGGTCTGATTGTCCGTACCGCAGGCGTTGGTAAATCAGCAGAAGCCTTACAGTGGGACTTGTCCTTCCGTTTAAAGCACTGGGAAGCCATTAAGAAAGCCGCTGAGGGTCGCCCTGCTCCGTTCTTAATTCATCAGGAAAGCAACGTTATTGTTCGTGCCTTCCGTGATTATTTACGCCCTGATATTGGCGAAATCCTGATCGATAATATGAAAATTCTCGATCTGGCCAAAGAGCATATTGCCGCGCTGGGCCGTCCTGATTTCAGCAGCAAGATTAAGCCTTACACCGGTGAAATTCCGCTGTTCAGCCATTATCAAATCGAATCTCAGATTGAGTCAGCCTTCCAGCGTGAGGTTCGCCTCCCTTCCGGCGGCTCGATCGTTATTGATACCACCGAGGCATTAACGGCTATCGATATCAACTCCGCGCGTTCTACCCGCGGTGGCGATATTGAAGAGACCGCCTTTAACACTAACCTCGAAGCCGCTGATGAAATTGCCCGTCAATTACGCCTGCGTGACTTAGGGGGTTTAATTGTTATCGACTTTATCGATATGACACCAATTCGTCATCAGCGTGAAGTTGAAAATCGCCTGCGTGATGCCGTTCGTCAAGACCGGGCGCGCATTCAAATCGGTCGTATCTCTCGTTTCGGCCTGTTAGAGATGTCCCGCCAACGCCTGAGCCCGTCATTAGGTGAGTCAAGCCATCACGTTTGCCCTCGCTGTAACGGTACCGGTACCGTACGTGACAACGAATCACTGGCACTGTCTATTCTTCGCCTGATTGAAGAAGAAGCATTAAAAGACAACACGAAAGAAGTCGATGCCATCGTTCCGGTTCAGGTCGCCTCTTACCTGCTGAATGAGAAGCGCGAATCTATCAACGCTATTGAGCGTCGTTCAGGTGGAAAAGTCCGCGTTGTCGTCGTCCCAAATGACCGCATGGAAACGCCGCATTACGAAGTTATCCGTAAAAAGCCTGGCGAAGAAAGCAACGTGCTGAGTTACTTACTTCCACAGTTACATGAAGCAGAGACTGAAAGTGAAGAGGAAACGCCTCACGAACGTAAAATGCCAGAGCAACCGGCATTAACCAGCTTTGCCATGTCATCTGAATCTGCTCCGGTAGAAGAGAAAAAAGCGGCGGCTACACCAGTCGTTACCGCACCCGTTGCACCGGCCGGCCCGGGGCTGTTATCTCGTTTTGTTAGCGGACTGAAAAACCTGTTAGCTCCGGCAGAACCGGCTAAAGAGGTGGTTGAGAAACCGGCTGTTAACGAGAAAACTAACGCTCAACAGGATCGCCGCAATAACAACCGTCGTAATAACAATAACCGTAAAGATCGTAACAACGATCGTAACGGTGAACGTAATAACGAGCGTAATACTGAGCGCAACAGCGATCGTCAAAACCGCGATAATACGCAGGATTCTCGCCGTAATAATCGTCAGGCCCAGCCTCAGGTACAAGATGCTGCGCAAGATGCAACAGCGACTGCTACCCCAGCGGCTCGTGATGATAGCCGTCGTGAATCACGTGCTGACCGTCAGCGTCGTCGTAATGAAGACAAACGTCAGCAACAGGCTCAGGTTCAACAATCTGAACAAGTTGCCGAAACCGTTGCTGAAAGCGTAGCGACCGTTGCGGTTGCTGCGGTGGAAGAAGAAAAACCAACGGTAGCAGCACAACGTCGTCAGCGTCGTCAGTTAACGCATAAGGTTCGTGTAACCTCACAAACTGAATCTGCTGCTGAAGGCACCGTTGAAACGGCTGTAGTAACTCAGGTCGTTAACCTTGCGGTCGTTGAAGAAGTTAAATTACTGCCTCAGCCAGTTAACCTGACTGACAGTGATAGTCATGCGGTTCAACAAGTTGCTGCTTCTGATTCAGATAATGAGCAAAGCAATAACTACAATAACAATGACAACAACGGCATGCCACGCCGTTCTCGTCGTTCGCCACGCCATTTGCGCGTTAGCGGGCAGCGTCGTCGTCGTTACCGTGATGAAAAATACCCGACGGTTTCAGCGATGCCACTCACCTTCGCAATGGCATCTCCTGAACTGGCTTCAGGTAAAGTTTTCATTAACTACGCAACAATAGCCAGCGACCAGCCTAAGGTATTTGAACCAATTGAAGCATTGGAAGCGGCTAATATTGCTGAAGATAATGCCCGTCGCCAAAATCAACAGTCAGAGATTCAGGCGGTTGAAACAGTGAATGTGGTGGCCAGTATCGCAGCAGCGCCTGTCGTTGTTGAAGCACAGCCAACGGCTGATGTGGTTAGCGATGATGAGTTTAAAGAGTATGTCAATCCTGCAGCTGAAGCTATTCCGGCAGTTGAAGTGATTGATGAGCCAACTAGCGATTCAATCCCTAAACCAATGGTCAACACACCGATCGCTGCGCCGGCACCAATAGTTGCTCCGGTATCGATTGTTGCTACCAGCGTTGCATCAGCGCCGGCATCATCTCCAGCCGCAGCACCAGCAGAGACGGCTACTGTAGCCGAAATACCTGCACCTGTGGTTGAGAGCCATGTTGAACAACACACTGAAACTGTTACTCCGGTGATTGAAGATGTTGTCGTTGTGGCTGAAACGCCTGTTGCTCAGGTTGAAGCTGAAGTGGCTAATGTTATTGCCAGCTCTCCGGTATTTAAACCGGCCGCTGAAGTATCTGAATCACCGGCTGCAACCTTGCCTGAAGCGACACCAGAAGCTCTGCCTGAGTCTATTCCAGTAGAAACTCCGGTGGTGACGCCAGCTCAAACCAATGAGTTCAGCGGTAAAGGTTCTGCCGGCGGTCATGCAGCAACTAATTTTGCTGCTGCTCCTGCGGCAAGACCGGCTCCGGTTGATGACTAGTTCAGCGACTGTCTGATAATAAAAAACCCGCACTTAGCGGGTTTTTTTATGCCTGTCAGCCCAATAATCAATAAACCTTGGTCATTAAGTTAATCGCCAACGATTCGATTTTTCCTGCGGCAAACTGACCAAACGCAATAAAATGCTCGGACTGATTATGTACATCCACAATAGCCTGTGATGCCCAACGCTCAATAAAAATATAAACCAACGGGTTTTTGTTATCCTGATGAAGATCGTACTGCAGACACCCGTTTTCCGCCCTGCTGCTATCAACCAGTTTCTTTAACTCAACCATTAACGGTGCTTGGTAATCCGCCTTGATAGTTAATGTTGCAACGATAGTTATTTCACTCACAGATAATTCCTTATTGTATGCATCTGAATACCCGATGACATGGTATGAGAGCCGGACGCGAAATCATAGTAAAAATCGTAAAATGTATTGTTGAGGAGAATCATTCGGGGAATGGAAAATTGCCTTAACCTAAGTTAAGTCTTAGTCAGAACCCGAATCCCGTTTTACAACGGGATTCGATATCTTAGGCTGATAACATTTAGCAATGCTTCACTGAATCAGAGAGGCGTTATTTAATTAACCAAACGCGGTAATTTTTACCTTTGATTTTACCGTTACGTAAACGCTCAAGGGCGGTTTTCGCACTTTTACGACGAATAGCGACGTAAGCCTGAGTATCAAACAGCGCAATCTTACCGACTTCCGCGGCGGTCAATCCAGCATCCCCCGTCAGGGCACCTAAAATATCACCAGGTCGCATTTTAGCTTTACGGCCACCATCAATATTTAAGGTTAGCATATCGGAAACGATGGTAGTGACTTCAACGTTAGCCATAGATTTCGGATCTTTCCAGACCGGAGGTTCTGACAGGTAATCTTCAATCGCGTGAGCCCGCTGTAATTCATTTACGGTACAGAAGCTGATTGCCATCCCTTCCAACCCTGCCCGGCCAGTACGGCCAATGCGGTGAACATAGACTTCAGGATCAAAAGGCAGTTCGAAGTTAATCACTAAAGGCAGCTCTTTAATATCTAAGCCACGGGCAGCCACATCGGTAGCGACCAAAATTCGACAGCTTTGGTTAGCAAACTGAACCAGTACGCGTTCGCGGTCCCTCTGCTCCAGATCGCCATGCAAAGCCAGTACGCTGTTACCCGCTTGACTCAACGTATCGGCAATCTCCTGACAGTCGCGCTTAGTATTAGAGAAAATAACGCAGGACATCGGCTGGTAATGTGACAATAACTTTTGCAGCAGGTTAATGCGCTCGTTTTTACTCACTTCAAAAAACTGCTGTTCTATATGAACCCGATCGTCAGCCGTTTCAACGCTGATGCGTTCAGGAGAGCGCTGGACTCTCGCACTCATTTTTTCAATATCAGCAGGATAAGTCGCGGAAAAAAGTAGCGTCTGGCGGCTTTCCGGCGTTTGGCTGATAATATCATTCACTTCATCAGAGAATCCCATATCCAGCATTCTGTCAGCTTCGTCCAGCACAAGAATACTGAGGTCATTCAGCGTCAAATTGCCTTTACGTAAATGATCCTGAATACGCCCAGGCGTACCAACAATAATATGAGCCGGGTGAGCAAGAGAATCGACCTGTAACCCCATAGGCTGGCCGCCGCACAGCGTCAGAACTTTAATATTCTGCGTGAAGCGCGCAAGGCGGCGAATCTCTTTACTGACCTGATCGGCTAATTCCCGCGTCGGACACAGAATCAAAGCCTGAGTGCGAAACACATTAACCTGAATAGCGGCCAAAACGCCGATACCAAACGCAGCAGTCTTACCGCTACCGGTTTTAGCCTGAGCAACAACGTCTTTACCCTGCAAAATAAAAGGCAATGACGCTGACTGGATCGGCGTCATTTGCGCATAACCTAGTTCATTCAGATTAGCGATTTGTTCTTCAGGTAACGGTAAATTAGCAAATGATAATGTTGTGCTCACGGGCGGGCTCTTTAGCAGAAAATGAATAGGCTGACGCATTGCGCCAAACGAGTTTTGAATAATACCAGATTTCCCCTGTACCAACGCGGATTAGTTTCAGCTTTACCCGCATTTATCCCCTTTAATTCTCAGGTTTCACTTTATATTTAAATTTTCTAAGATTTTTAAATTTTTCATGTCAAAACAGTTGACACCAATCCATTAAACTAGTTTACTAGTACGTAGATGCAACAAGCATGTGATTAGATTAATGCTCAACAAATAAGGTTATATCATGATGACTACAAAAATCGTTTTAATCAGTTGGTGGCGACTTCTCCCTTAGCGGGCGGTCTACTTGCACCAATTTGTCATCTGATAAAGCAAATAGCCAAAAGCCCGCACCCAGCGGGCTTTTTAATGCATGAAATTCATGCTGATAAAGAAACAGTAATATTGATAAGAATGGCGTAAATACACATGCAAACAGTAAAACCAACATTGCAGCTATTAACCGCAGAAACGCCTTACCGCAACGATCCTACGGCGATATTTTCTCAACTCTGCCACAATCGCCCTGCGACGCTGCTGCTTGAATCAGCAGAAGTCGACAGCAAGCAAAACTTAAAAAGTTTACTGGTTATTGACAGCGCACTGCGAATTTCCGCCGAAGGTCGTCAAGTGACCTTACGTGCGTTAACGCCAAACGGTAATTCATTGTTATCCCTGTTAGATAACCAATTACCTGCCGGCGTAGAAAACCATATTTCTGACCAACAGCGGCTGCTGGTTTATCCAACCATTGATTCTATGCAGGACGAAGATGCCCGCCTGAAATCAACCTCAGCATTTGACTCCCTGCGCCAATTGCTGGCGCTGGTAACGACTCCGGCAGACCAAAGTAATGCGATGCTGCTAGGTGGTCTGTTTGCCTATGACCTGGTTGCCGGCTTCGAAGATTTACCTGAATTAGCCAGTGACAGACGCTGTCCTGACTTCTGTTTCTATCTGGCAGAGACATTATTAACCCTCGATCACCAGAATGGCATTTCCCGCTTACAGGCCAGCCTGTTTACACCGGATGATGCAGAACAGCTGCGTTTACAACAGCGCTTAGCCGAGCTCCAGCATCAGTTAAGCTGCCCGGCATCGACCATCACCGCCCCGGTATTAGAAAACATGGCGCTTAACTGCGATCGCAGTGATGAAGAATATGGCAGGATTGTTCGTGAATTACAGCAGGCTATTCACCAAGGTGATATTTTTCAGGTTGTTCCTTCACGCCGTTTCACTTTGCCTTGCCCTTCACCGCTGGCAGCCTACCAAACGCTAAAAGAGA
>POVV01000117.1_pt1 | contig 70271 bp, 60 predicted proteins | sample 1560271 | NCBI WGS metagenome assembly POVV01 (sample SAMN08337232, study PRJNA429181) | Bioreactor metagenome, whole genome shotgun sequencing project. | biome: cows' rumen and soil; feature: anaerobic; isolation source: anaerobic chemostat enrichment culture, galacturonate as sole carbon... | reverse complement strand
CTTACTTCAACAAGTCCAATGCCTTGAAGCATTTTACTAATTTGTCGATAGCGATATCAATCTGTTCGATGCTGTGTGTAGCCATGAGCGAGAAGCGAATCAATGTATCATTGGGCGAGCAAGCAGGAGGCACAACGGGATTGATGAATACACCTTCGTCAAAAAGCATTTTAGTTACCAAGAACGTTTTCTCCATATCGCGCACATAAAGCGGAATGATCGGAGTTTCTGTATGGCCAATCTCAAATCCTAACTCGCGGAAGCGCTTCAAGGCATAGTTGGTGATGGTCCACAGATGTTCAATACGCTCGGGTTCGCTCTTCATAATATCGAGTGCGGCACGTGCAGCAGCAGTAGCAGCAGGCGTGTTGCTGGCACTAAATATGTACGAACGAGAGTTGTGACGCAGGTAGTTGATCACTTCCTCATCGGCAGCAATGAATCCACCAATGGCAGCAAGCGACTTACTAAACGTACCCATGATCAAATCCACATCTTTGGTTACCCCGAAATGATCGCAGGTACCGCGGCCATGATTACCCAGCACCCCTAAGCCGTGAGCCTCATCGACCATAATGTTAGCGTCGTATTTCTTAGACAGACGAACAATCTCGGGCAGGTTGGCTATGTCGCCCTCCATGCTGAATACGCCATCTACTACAATTAATTTGACTGCTTCGGGGCGACATTTCTGCAATTCCTTCTCCAAAGACTCCATGTCGTTGTGCTTGAATTTCAATACGGTAGAAAAGGATAAACGGCGACCTTCTACGATAGAGGCATGATCCAGCTCATCACAAATAATGTAATCTTCGCGACCTGTCACACACGAAACAACTCCTAAGTTTACTTGAAATCCGGTAGAATAGATAATAGCGTCTTCTTTGCCTACAAACTCAGCCAATTCTTTTTCCAATGCCAGGTGAAGATCCAATGTACCGTTCAAAAAACGGGAACCGGCACACCCCGTGCCATATTTACGAGTAGCCTCGACAGATGCTTCAATCACTTTGGGGTGATTCGTCAGACCCAAGTAAGAGTTCGAACCGAACATCAATACCTTTTTTCCACTCATAATCACCTCTGTGTTCTGCTCGCTTTCGATACAACGAAAATACGGATATACGCCTTGCGCCTTAATCTGCTGAGGAAGGTCGTATTTAGCTAACTTCTCTTGTAATAATCCCATGATTGTTCTTTATATAATCTCTCGTTTGAATATGGTTAATAAATGAATAACCATTCTCGTTTTATTAAATTCCTTAACAAGTGTTTAAAACAGTGGGCAAAGATAACAAAATATGTCTTTCACTGTTCTTTTTCTAAGAAAAAATATATTCATTGGACTATTAGAGGCTTCAAAAAGGATAAAAATTAAGATATTTGTATTACTTTTGTAGTCTACAAAATAGTGTAAAAAAATAGCATGAACGAATATAAGAAGAAAATAATATTCATTGTCAATCCTATTTCGGGTACTCAAAGCAAAGAATTGATTCTTAGCTTATTGGACGAAAAGATAGATAAGAAAAAATACTCATGGGACGTAGTATATACCGAAAGAGCCGGTCATGCGATAGAGATTGCTTCGCAAGCAGCAGCAGATAAGACAGATATCGTAGTAGCTATTGGCGGCGATGGTACGATTAACGAAATAGCCCGCTCGCTGGTACATACCGATACGGCATTGGGAATCATTCCTTGCGGATCGGGAAACGGGTTGGCACGCCATCTGCATATCCCGATGGAGCCAAAGAAAGCACTTGATATTTTAAATAAAGGTATCATCGACGTAATTGACTACGGCAAGATAAACGGAACAGCCTTTTTTTGCACATGTGGTGTCGGGTTCGATGCCTTTGTCAGTTTGAAGTTTGCCAATGCCGGCAAACGAGGATTATTGACCTATCTGGAAAAGACCTTGCTCGAAAGTCTTAAATACGAACCCGAAACCTATGAGTTGGAAACAGAAGACGGAACAGCGAAATACAAAGCCTTTTTGATTGCTTGCGGCAACGCATCGCAGTATGGAAACAATGCTTATATTACCCCTCAGGCAACACTTACCGATGGATTGCTGGATGTAACCATCCTCGAACCCTTCACCGTGCTCGACGTGCCTTCGCTCTCTTTTCAGCTATTCAACAAAAATATCGACCAGAACAGCCGCATCAAAACCTTCCGCTGCAAGAAACTAACCATTCACCGTACCAAGCCGGGCGTGGTACACTTCGATGGAGATCCGCTTCACGAAAAGGAAATACTGAATATCGAAATCATTAAAAAAGGATTGCACGTGGTTATTCCTCAACATCCCGAAAAGGACAATAGTAATGTGCTGCAAAAGGCACAGGAGTATGTCAATGGCATCCGATTAATGAACGAAGCCATCGTACAAGACATCACACACCGGAATAAAAAGATTTTAGAGAAGCTGACAAAGAAAGGCAATTAATTTACAAATTACAAAATATTGTGTATTTTTGCAAGCTGCTAATTAAAGAATATAAAGATTATCATAAAATACAAAACAGATGTTTAGAACGTATACGTGCGGAGAATTAAGAATCTCCGATGTGAACAAGCAAGTCACACTAACAGGATGGGTGCAACGTAGTCGCAAGATGGGTGGAATGACCTTTATCGACCTTCGCGACCGTTACGGCATCACTCAATTGGTCTTTAATGAAGAATCCAATGCAGAGCTGTGCGAACGCGCCAATAAATTAGGACGCGAATTTGTGATTCAAGTAACGGGAACTGTAAACGAGCGCTTTAGCAAAAATGCTAATATCTCTACAGGCGATATCGAAATCATCGTATCCGAGCTAAATGTACTCAACGCAGCCGCTACACCTCCTTTCACCATCGAAGACAATACCGATGGAGGGGATGATATCCGTATGAAATACCGCTATCTGGATTTGCGACGCAATGCCGTACGCTCGAACCTCGAGCTGCGCCATAAAATGACAATCGAAGTACGTAAGTATCTAGATGAACTAGGCTTCCTCGAGGTAGAAACACCGATCCTGATCGGTTCTACCCCCGAAGGTGCACGCGACTTCGTAGTACCTTCTCGCATGAATCCGGGACAGTTCTATGCCCTTCCACAATCGCCGCAGTTGTTCAAACAGTTGCTTATGGTATCAGGATTCGACCGTTACTTCCAAATTGCCAAATGCTTCCGTGATGAAGACTTACGTGCCGACCGTCAGCCCGAGTTTACACAAATTGACTGCGAAATGAGTTTCGTTGAGCAAGAGGATGTAATCAGTACATTCGAAGGAATGGCCAAGCACTTATTCAGAACCATTCGCGGCATTGAGCTCACCGAGCCGTTCAAGCGCATGCCTTGGAGCGAAGCAATGAGACTGTACGGTAGCGATAAGCCCGATATCCGTTTCGGTATGGAGTTTGTCGAACTGATGGATATCCTCAAAGGACACGGATTCCCTGTGTTTGACGAAGCGGCCTACATCGGTGGTATCTGTGCCGAAGGTGCTGCAAGCTACACCCGCAAGCAACTAGATGCATTGACCGAGTTTGTCAAGAAGCCTCAGATCGGAGCTAAAGGTATGGTCTACGCACGTATCGAAGCAGACGGTTCGGTGAAGTCGAGCGTCGATAAATTCTATACACAAGAGGTATTGCAGCAGATGAAAGAAGCATTTGGAGCTAAACCCGGCGACTTAATTTTGATTCTATCGGGTCCCGATGCTATGAAAACCCGCAAACAGCTCAACGAGCTTCGTTTGGAGATGGGTAGCCAGTTGGGCTTGCGCGACAAGAATACATTCGCTTGCCTGTGGGTGGTAGACTTCCCGCTGTTCGAGTGGGACGAAGAGAAACAACGCTTCATGGCCATGCACCATCCGTTTACATCACCCAAACCCGAAGACATTCATTTGTTGGATAGCGATACGGGAGCTGTACGTGCCAATGCTTACGATATGGTTATTAATGGTGTCGAAGTAGGTGGAGGTTCTATCCGTATACACGACAGTCAATTGCAGAACAAAATGTTCGAGTTGTTGGGCTTTACACCCGAACGCGCACAAGAGCAGTTTGGTTTCTTGATGGATGCTTTCAAATATGGTGCACCTCCTCACGGTGGTTTGGCTTACGGATTAGACCGTTGGGTATCACTCTTTGCCGGATTAGACTCTATCCGCGACTGCATTGCGTTCCCTAAAAACAATTCGGGTCGTGATGTAATGAGCGATGCTCCTGCAGCACTCGATCCTTCACAACTGGAAGAGTTGAACCTGATTGTCGATATCAAAGAATAATAGGTGAAGGAATCGGTACGTATTTTTCGTTTTGCTGTTATCGGCACACTGAATGCAATCATTACAGTGGCTATCATTTGGCTGATGATGGATGTATTATCATACGATTACATTCCGGCCAACATCACGGCATACGTTATCGCCCAAACCAACAACTTTATCTGGAGTAAATACTGGATATTCCCGACCGAAAGGCAGAAGAACAACATCTGGCAACAGGTGCTGTTCTTTGGTTCGGCCTTTGCTCTGGCCTATGGTGCTCAGTTTCTTTTTCTGATTACGTTGGTCGAAGCGGGAGATGTGAACGAATATTTAGCTCAATTCATGGGGCTCTTTATTTACGGAGCAATGAACTTCATTATCAATAAAAAACTAACTTTTAGATAAAAGCTTCAAGAGATTAAAGAAAGGGCGGCGCATTGTTTTGCGCCGCCCTTTCTTTAATCTATAAGCGTTCCTATTCTTGTCTGCTAAAAAGCTCATTGCTCATCTAAGAAGCGTTTGGTCAATCCGGCATAAGCATCGATTCTGCGGTCGCGCAAGAACGGCCACCAACGACGCACGTTCTCCGAACGCTCCATGTCTACTTCGACCACTTTTATCTCATTGCCCTCATTGCCTGCTTGTGCTAAGAACTCGCCTTGCGGTCCGGCAACAAAGCTGTTTCCCCAGAACTGAATACCATTGGTTTGCCCCGACGGATCGGGTTCATGACCAACACGGTTCACCGAGACAACCGGTAGCCCGTTGGCCACCGCATGTGCACGCTGCGAAATGATCCATGCATTGAGTTGGCGTGCTTTCTCCTCCTCGGTATCACTGCTTTCCCAGCCAATGGCAGTAGGGTAGATCAATAGCTCGGCTCCTTTCAAAGCCATCAAGCGGGCGGCTTCGGGATACCATTGATCCCAGCACACCAATACGCCCAGCTTACCGAGCGATGTTTGAATCGGTTCGAAGCCGATGTCTCCCGGTGTAAAGTAGAACTTTTCATAATAAGCCGGATCGTCGGGGATGTGCATCTTGCGGTACTTGCCCGCCAAACGACCATCGGTATCAAAGACTACGGCTGTATTGTGGTACAGCCCCGGCGCACGCTTCTCAAACAGAGACGTCACTAAAACGACTTGATACGCAGCTGCCAATTCGGCATAAAATCCGGTAGAAGGGCCGGGTATCGGTTCGGCCAGGTTAAATAAATCGGTATTCTCTGTCTGGCAAAAATAGAGTGAGTTATGCAACTCCTGCAATACGATGAGTTGAGCACCTTGCGCGGCACAAGCTTCAATGCCTTTGGCCAGATTCATCATATTGGTGCGCGTATCTGCGCTGTTGGATTGCTGAATAATGCCTATTTGTATTTTTTTCATACTAAATCGGTTGTTGTTACGCAATAACACCCGCGGGGTATTGCATCGTTACACAATGCAGTGAACCGTGCTGCTTGATCAGCGCACAGCAATCAATGCCAATAATCTCGTAAGTAGGGAAGGCTTCCTGCAATACCTCTTTGGCCTTTCTGTCATTCGCAGGCTGGCGGTAAGTAGGGTAGAGCACGGCATCATTTAAGATTAGGAAGTTGGCATAAGTGGCAGGCAACCGCTCACCGTCTTCTTCTATCTTATCGGCCATGGGCAAGGGCAACAATCGATAAGGCTCACCGGCGAGTGTACGGAATGTCTTCAGTTGCTCTTCCATAGCCAGCAAAGCTTCGTAATGCTCGTCGCTTGGGTCGGTACATTGCACATAGGCAATGACAGACGGAGAGCAGAAACGTGCCAACGTATCGATGTGGCTGTCGGTATCGTCGCCTGCCAGGTAACCATGATCGAGCCACAACACCCGTTGCAGGTGAAAAGAGCGGCGCAGGTATTCTTCAATATCGATGCGATTCATGGGCTGGTTGCGGTGAGGTGCGAGCAAACAGTGCGATGTGGTAAGCACCGTGCCCATCCCGTCGCTCTCAATGGAACCACCTTCGAGCACAAAGTCGAGCCGGTCGATATACGTACCTTTCAGCATACCTGCATCGACGGCACAACGGGTAATCCGGTTATCGCGTTCGGCAGCAAACTTATTGCCCCAGCCATTGAAGGTGAAATCGACCAACGAAGGGCCACATGTATCCATCAGCGTAATAGCGCCATGATCGCGCGCCCAGGTATCATCGGTCGGGCAGATCAGGAAACGAACATTCGATACGTTGACCTGATTGGCAACGAGCTGTTCTCTAACCTCATCGGGTTGGGGGGTAACGATCAATAGCAGCTCCCGCTTGGCTATCTCGCGGGCAATCTGAACGAAGCAGGCTTCCACTTCGGGCAACATATACGCCCAATCGGTTGCAGCGTGCGGCCACGTAAGTTGTACGCCGCTTTGGGTAAACCATTCGCCCGGCAAGAACGGAGCTCTCATCTCTACCTGTTCGGTAACTACTACACCGAAATTCAACTGCAAATCTTTCTCTGAACCTCCTGTACGGGGTAGGCCAACAATAATTCCCATCTATTTATCATTTAAAATATGTACATTTATAGCGTTTCCTGCTTGGGCTTACGATCGAAAAACGGATTTTTAGACGAAGCACTCAACGGAATGGCAAACACCGTTTGGCAACCGGGCAACCAATTAAGCTGCTGAGCCGCCAGTCCGGCGGAGAACATAACGCGCGTATCGACCCGGTTGTCGGCAGCCGTAGCACAGGCCGACCCAATGGCAATACCCACATCGATGCTGTTGAGTGCACACGGAACTCCTTCGGTACGCCCCGCACACGTAGCAAAACCGCAGTGACCGCAGTTTAACCCTTGCGCCTGCTCGCGCGTACCTATTAATATAACACATTCGGCACTAAGAATGTTATCGGCATCGCGCAAGAAGAATTTCATTCCATTCTCCTCGGCAAGAGCTATCATCTTGTCCGACAATACCTTCATGTCATCGCCTCCGACCATTGCTATTTCAATAATATCAACGCCTTTGCCTTTGGGGGCGGTACGCGCTGCAATCATCATTTGCCTGCCTACGCTCAATACCTGCTCGTGACGGGTGTCTCGTTCGTTCAGTATCATATTCTTTTTTTAATTAATTGACTAGGCAAAGATAAGGTTTTTCAAGAAAATAGTACCTTTGCCGAAAAGAAAGATTTAGAACAAAATGCTACACATACAGAATGCCTGCATTGTATTCGGAGACGAAGTGCTCTTTTCGGAGTTTAACATGCAATTACTAAGAGGCGAGATCGCCTGTATCTCCGGACAATCGGGGAGAGGAAAAACCTCGCTTCTCAATGCCGTCATGGGCTTTGTTCCGCTACACCGGGGAACCATCAGCGTAGCCGGTATTGAGCTGAAGCAAACGACCATCGACAGCATTCGCAAGCAGATCGCTTGGATTCCGCAAGAGCTGGCACTCCCCACCGAGTGGGTGGCAGAGATGGCGAAGCTTCCTTTTGAACTGAAAGCCAACCGGAACATCCCCTTCTCGACGGAACGCTTGTTTGCTTGTTTCGATGCATTGGGGCTGGAAGAGGAGTTGTACCATAAGCGGGTAACCGAGATTTCGGGCGGACAACGGCAGCGTATCATGCTTGCCATAGCCGCCCTGCTGGAGAAACCGTTGATCATAGTCGACGAACCCACTTCGGCACTCGACCCCGAATCGACAGATAGGGTCGTAGCGTTTTTGAACCAACAATCGAACAAAGGTACGTCTGTACTGGCCGTATCGCACGATAAAAGATTTGCAGCTGGGTGTCATCACCTCATTGAGCTGTAAATGTCATTTCAATCACCAATCTTGTAAATTGAACTCATGGGCACTATTGATATTTCTTATTCCAACTTACTGATCGGACTGCTGCTGCTGGGTATTCCGTTCTTCTACCTGCATAAATTTAAAACAGGACTGGTACAAGCTACCGCCATAGGCTCGGCACGAATGATCGTACAACTGTTTCTCATCGGCATGTACCTGAAGTACCTGTTTTTATGGAACAATCCGTGGATAAACTTCCTGTGGGTTATCATCATGGTGCTTGTAGCGGGGCAAACGGCACTGGTACGTACACAACTAAAGCGCAAAATACTGTTGATACCCATCTCAGTGGGCTTCCTATCGAGTGTAGTGTTCGTGGGCATGTATTTCATCGGCATTGTTTTACGGCTCGACAATGTGTTCAGCGCGCAATACTTCATTCCCATCTTCGGTATTCTGATGGGCAATATGCTTTCGAGCAACGTTATCGCCCTGAACACATATTACAGCGGACTCAAACGCGAACAGCAGCTCTATTGCTACCTATTGGGCAACGGAGCCACCCGACAGGAAGCCCAAGCACCCTTCATACGCGAAGCCCTCATCAAGGCTTTCAGTCCGCTTATTGCCAACATTGCCGTGATGGGATTGGTGGCATTGCCGGGCACAATGATCGGACAAATATTGGGAGGCAGCACGCCCAACGTAGCCATTAAGTATCAGATGATGATTATGGTCATTACCTTCGCCGCCTCAATGCTATCACTCATGATTACCATCTCGCTCGCCTCCCGAAAGTCGTTCGATGCCTATGGAAAGCTGCTGCAAGTAACCGTTGAGAAGAAAGAGAAAAAATGACCGAAAAGATCTTAGCAACGATAAGCGCATGCGAAAGCCCCGGATTCTTTATCACCGCAGAGTTCTCGCGCATAGGTGAGGGAATGCCTGACGGAATAGCAGCTTTTATCACTGCCAAACTAACACTGATCCGCGAGGGAAGCACTGTGCGAAAATTTGTTTTTCAAGAAGGGAAGTGGCGAATCATCTTCACGTTTTTCCCCACCGACCGTGTGGTCGAAGAGCGATATGCATTGAAGAATAAAGTCATGAAAAGGCGATCATAAAAAAACGATATAGACGATGCTCAATAAAGCAATTGAAATAGCTCAGAAAGCACATGCAGGACAGGTAGATAAGGCAGGACAGCCCTACATTGAACACCCGCTTCGTGTGATGAATATGGGAACCACCGACAACGAAAAAATTGTTGGCGTGCTACACGATGTTGTAGAAGATAGCGACTGGACTTTTGAACAACTACAATGCGAAGGGTTTTCTTCTGAAATTATCGAAGCCCTTCGTTCGATAACCAAACAATCGAAAGACGAACCATACGATAAGTTTATACAGCGAATCAAGAAAAACCCGTTGGCTGTGAAGGTGAAGCTCAATGACTTGACGGATAATATGGATATTCGTCGTTTAGCCTATATTTCGGATAAGGATGTAAAGCGGCTGAAGAAGTACCTCAAGGCATACAAACAGCTTTCCAACCTTCCGGTATATTCCATCGATGCGTGCCGCGTTGAACACCCCAATGCGTATAACCCTTGGTTGCAAGCGGATGACGACAGGTTAAAGCAGTTGCTAGGCGAAGGTAAAACGATAAAAGAGCTGGCCGATATTTTTGAGCGTAAAGAGGGTGGGATACAGTCGAGAATTAAAAAGTTAGGGTTATGAGTTTGACGATGAGGATTTAACACTGTTAATCGTTATAACAATTCTTCTGTTTCCTACCACGCAAAAGTACGTATTGTTGGCATGAATGATTACGTACTCTTTGATAGCAAGAGTACGTACTTAACGGAGTGTTAATATACTACTCTTGCAGACAAAGAAAAGTAAGCTGTCAGAGACTAAAAAAGAAGCAAAATAATCATTTGTTATACAGTTATTTACAATAAAACAAAACATTTCTTTCGCCTTGAAATTTTCTTTTCTTTAATCCCTCTTCATTTCTGATAAACCAACTATTACTCCATTTAAGTTGCTTAATGAGCAACTCCATATTCTACTTCAACATGACTGATATTTGGGTCTTGTAAAATAAAGAAATACCCATTATTCGTAATTTACCGAACAATTATTTGTCATTCATAAAAATTGTTCGTAGATTTGCGAACAAATAAAAGCAGCCATGAAAAAAAATAGGGATTATACAGCAGATAATGAGCAATTAGCTCGTTTTGCAAAAGCATTAGGACACCCTGCGAGAATCACAATTATCGAGTTTCTAGCTAGCCAAGACAGTTGCTTCTTTGGAGATATCCACGATGAACTTCCGATTGCCAAAGCGACTGTGTCTCAACACTTAAAAGAACTAAAAGATGCAGGGCTGATACAAGGCGATATAGAACCGCCAAAGGTTCGGTATTGTATTAACCAGGCGAATTGGAATAGAGCTAAGCAATTATTTGACTGCTTATTCTCTAATTGTTGTACTGACAAAAAAATATGCTGTGAATAACCGCATATTTTTTTAAAAACAATGTTCGTAGTTCTACGATTAACTAACATTAAAATTTTAGATAAAATGGAAATAAAGGTTTTAGGTACAGGTTGTGCTAGTTGCAAGACACTGTACGAAACAGTAAAGCAAGCAGTAGCCGAATTGGATATCGAAGCTACGGTTATCAAAGAAGAAGACCTGATGCAGATTATGAATTACAACGTCATGTCAATGCCGGGTTTAGTAATCAACGAAAAAGTTGTTTCAGCAGGAAAAAAGCTATCTGTTGCCGATGTAAAAGCGCTTTTAACTAAATAATTTACCGACAAAATGAAAAAGTTCTTATTCGTACTTTTGGCAATTATCGGATTAACATCTTGTGGTAATAACCAGAAATCCAATGCTCATACCGCTATTCCAACAGCCCAAAAAGAGTATGTTGAGGTACTCTACTTTCATGGTAAGCAACGCTGTGTGACGTGCAATGCTATTGAAAAACTAACCGGGGAGGTTATGGAAAAAGATTTTGCAAAGCAAGTTGAAAACGGCAAAGTCGTATTTAAGGTGATCGACATCTCCACCGGCGAGGGCGAAAAAATAGCAGATAAGTATGAGGTTACTTGGTCGTCGCTCTATATCAATCAATGGAAAGACGGCAAAGAGACTCAAAACAATATGACCGATTTCGGTTTTTCTTATGCAAAGGATTCGCCTGATACATTCAAATCCGAAATAAAAAAGAAGATTGAAGAACTCTTAAAATAGCAGACCAGTGGAATCTCTTCAAACGCTTTTAGAAAACAGCAACATTCCTATTATTACAGCCTTCTTGCTCGGTATACTTACAGCCATCAGCCCGTGCCCTTTGGCAACCAATATAACCGCAATAGGATATATCAGTAAGGATATTGAGAGTAGGCATCGCATCTTTTGGAGCGGCATACTTTATACGGTTGGACGCATCATCACCTATACTGCGTTGGGATTTATACTCATACCGATTTTGCGTGAAGGAGCAAGTATGTTTGCCATACAGAAAGCCATTAGCAAATACGGAGAAATGCTTATTGCTCCTGCCTTGATACTAATCGGACTTTTTATGTTGTTCGGGCATAAATTAAACTTGCCGAAATTTGGCTTCGGGGGTAGTGATAGCAATCAATTGAAGAGTAAAGGCTCGTGGGGTGCGCTACTGCTTGGAGTGCTGTTTTCATTGGCTTTTTGCCCAACAAGCGGTGTATTTTACTTTGGTATGTTGATACCTATGTCAGCTGCCGAAACAGGAGGATATTTACTTCCGGTAGCTTTTGCCATAGCCACAGGGTTGCCCGTCATGATCGTTGCATGGATTTTGGCTTATAGTGTGGCCGGACTCGGAAAATTCTACAATCGGATGCAGCTCTTCCAAAAATGGATGAACAAGATTATCGCACTGCTCTTTATGGCAGTAGGCATCTATTACGGAATTACGTTTTATTTATAAACAACTTAAAGAATCGGAGAAAATGAAAACAATAGAAATTTTTGATCCCGCTATGTGTTGCCCCACAGGATTATGTGGACCCAACATTAATCCCAATTTAATGAGAATCGCAGCGGCCGTTCAGTTCTTACAGAAACAAGGAATAAACATCACACGGCACAACCTGCGTGATGAACCGCAAGTATATGTATCCAATGCAGTTGTAAACGGATATCTACAAGAAAAAGGAGCCGATGGTTTACCCGTTGTACTTGTTGATGGTGCGATTGCTACCTCTGGCGAATATCCGACCAACGAACAGCTTACCGAGTGGACTGGCGTTGCACTGAATTTCGTTCCCATAAACCAATAAGAAGTTATGAAGGTATTTGATTTATCAAAAATAGAACTTACCAAATATCTGTTCTTTACAGGTAAAGGCGGGGTTGGCAAAACTTCTATTGCGTGTGCTACGGCAGTTGGCTTGGCCGACGAGGGCAAAAACATTCTTCTCATAAGCACTGACCCAGCATCAAACTTGCAGGATGTTTTCAATCAGCCGCTTAACGGGCAGGGGATAGCTATTTCCGAAGTCAAAGGACTGACAGTTGTAAACCTAGATCCCGAACAAGCAGCAGCAGCGTATAGGGAGCGTGTGATTGCGCCATTTCGTGGCAAGCTACCCGACAGCGTTATACATAATATGGAAGAACAGTTGTCCGGTTCTTGTACGATTGAAATTGCAGCATTCAATGAATTTTCGGATTTCATCACAGACGAAACAAAACAAAAGAATTACGACCATATCATTTTTGACACAGCTCCTACTGGCCATACATTGCGTATGTTGCAATTACCCTCTGCGTGGAGTACGTTTATCAGTGAAAGTACGCACGGAGCTTCTTGTTTAGGACAATTATCCGGTTTGGAAGAGCGGAAAGATATTTATAAAAAAGCGGTTGCGACACTTGCCGATGATAATGCAACTCGTTTGGTATTGGTTAGCCGTCCCGATGTACCATCGTTGAAAGAGGCTGCCCGTTCTTCACACGAATTAGAGTCTCTTGGAATTAAAAATCAAGTGCTTGTTATCAACGGTATATTGGAGAATACGGACAGTAGCGATACGGTTTCGGTTCAAATAACTGAACGTCAGCAATCTTCACTCAATTCGATGCCGGAATCATTGAAAAACCATCCCGCATATAGTGTCCCGTTGCGGTCTTATAACTTGTCGAGTATTGCTAATATCCGACGTTTATTATCGGAAGATGATCTTAATGCCGAAGCTAATTATACGCCATTAACAGCGGAAAAGAATATAGATGATTTGGTGCAAGATCTCTTTACTTCTGGCAAGCGTGTTGTATTTACAATGGGCAAAGGTGGGGTTGGCAAAACAACAATGGCAACAAACATTGCCCTGAAGCTGCACGCTCTTGGTAAAAAAGTCCATTTGACGACTACCGACCCTGCCAATCATATCAACTATGATTTAGCAATTGGAGCAGGAATAGATGTTAGTAAAATAGACGAAGCCGAGGTGCTGGAAGCCTACAAGAATGAAGTTCGTGCAAAGGCTCGTGCCAATAATATGTCGCAAGCGGATATGGAGTATATAGAAGAAGATCTACGTTCACCGTGTACACAGGAGATTGCGGTATTCAAAGCCTTTGCCGATATTGTAGAGAAGGCAGAAAATGAGATTGTGGTAATTGACACAGCCCCCACTGGACATACGTTACTTTTATTGGATGCCACACAAAGTTATCATAAGGAGGTGGAGAGAACACAGGGAGAAGTTACCGGTGCAGTAGCCAAACTATTACCACGACTTAGAAATCCCGAAGAAACGGAGGTTGTCATCGTTACTCTACCTGAAGCAACTCCGGTATTTGAGGCGGAGCGACTGCAAGCAGATTTAGGACGGGCGGGTATCAATAACAAGTGGTGGATCGTCAATTCCTGCTTGGCTTTGACACACACTAAAAATCCATTTCTACAAGCCAAAGCTAAAAGCGAATTGGGTTGGATTAAGAAAGTAAAACAGTTGTCAAATAGTAACACAGCACTCGTTGAGTGGAAAAATATATAACGTTATGAAAGTATTGATTCTTTGTACAGGAAATAGTTGCCGTAGTCAAATGGCTCACGGTTTTTTGCAGTCGTTTGATAAAAATATAACAGTTCATTCGGCTGGCACACAGGCGGCAGGTAAATTAAATGCAGGAGCTGTTAAAGCGATGGCAGAGGTAGGGGTAGATATTTCGCACCATACCTCCGATTCTGTTGACATGTATCTTGGTGAGGAGTGGGATTACGTAATAACCGTATGCGGTGGAGCGAACGAAACTTGTCCTATGTTTACAGGGAAGGTAGCACATCGTCTGCACATTGGCTTTGATGATCCATCGCACGCCGAAGGGACGCCTTCATTTATAGAAAGTGAGTTTCGCCGTGTAAGAGACGAAATCAAAAACCGTTTCTATGAATTTTACATCGAAGAGATTAAGAAACAAGAGTTGCCCAAATGTTCTTGTGGTGGTAACTGCTAATTACTCTCTGCAATGGAAAAGAAACAAGGCATAGGCTTTTTTGAACGATACCTGACTATTTGGGTCGCGTTGTGCATCGTTACAGGCATAGTTGTGGGGCAATGCATTCCGGCTATTCCGGAAACATTGAGTAAATTCGAGTATGCAAATGTATCAATCCCTGTCGCCATACTGATCTGGTTGATGATATATCCGATGATGCTCAAGGTGGATTTCCAAAGCGTAAAGAACGTAGGGAAAAAACCTAAGGGTATTATAATAACGTGTACTACCAACTGGCTGATAAAGCCGTTCACGATGTTTGGTATTGCATGGTTTTTCTTCTACGTGATATTTAAGACTCTGATTCCGGCGGATTTGGCAAATGAATACCTTGCCGGAGCCGTACTATTAGGTGCTGCCCCTTGTACGGCAATGGTTTTCGTATGGAGTTATCTGACCAAGGGTGATGCGGCATACACGCTAATACAAGTAGCTGTGAATGATCTGATTATTCTTGCTGCATTTGCTCCTATTGTAGCGTTTCTGCTCGGCATAGGTGGTGTTGAAATTCCTTGGAATACTTTATTGTTGTCGGTGGTTCTATTTGTTGTTATTCCACTTTCGGCAGGAATTCTAACCCGTATATCTGTAGTCAGACGCAAGGGCATCGAGTATTTCAATAACGTATTTGTTAAGAAGTTCGATAACCTTACTATTGGAGGGCTACTCTTAACTCTCGTTATTCTCTTCTCTTTTCAAGGAGAAACAATTCTCGAAAACCCTCTCCATATCTTGCTTATCGCTATTCCGCTCGTTATTCAAACGGTACTGATATTCTTTGTGGCATATGGTTGGGCCAAATCGTGGAAACTACCACACAACGTGGCTGCACCTGCCGGAATGATTGGAGCAAGTAACTTCTTTGAATTATCGGTAGCAGTGGCCATCTCCCTGTTCGGACTGGAATCGGGTGCTGCATTAACAACAGTCGTAGGCGTATTGGTCGAAGTTCCGGTTATGCTGATGCTTGTACGCATTGCTAATAATACGAGAGGTTGGTTTCCTGCAAAATAAGTTTTAAATACAAACGCTTAAAACGAGATTCTTTAAAATATTGAATTATAAATTATGATACAAAAGTTTGCCGATTGGTTAGTATATGGGATTTTTGGAATGAATGCCCATACGCATATGGGAGCTGCCGTTAACTTTTTCTTCTACGACACCATCAAAATTCTAATTCTGTTATTTCTAATCAGCGTACTGATGGGCATTGTAAATGCATACTTTCCAATAGATAGGCTCAGAACATTCTTAACCACACGGAGATTATATGGTTTTCAATATTTCTTTGCTTCCTTATTCGGGGCAATCACGCCGTTTTGCAGCTGTTCTTCCATTCCGCTTTTCATCGGATTTGTAAAAGGTGGTATTCCGTTGGGGGTAACCTTTGCATTTTTAATAACATCACCGCTGGTAAACGAAGTGGCAGTAGCTATGTTTCTGGGGGCATTCGGCCTGAAAGCCACATTGATTTATACTATATCGGGGATTTTACTTGGAACAGTTGGAGGGTTTGTTCTCGAAAAGTTCAAATTAGAGAAGTTTTTAAGTCCGTGGGTGAAACAGATTCAAGCTCAATCCGAGGTTGAAACTGCCCAATGGGAAGCAGAACATATTTCATTTGCGAAACGACTGCCTACAATAATAAAAGACGCTTGGGGTATTGTTCGCGGAGTGCTTATCTATGTAATTATCGGTATAGGTATAGGTGCTGCCATGCACGGCTTTGTTCCCGAAGGTTTCTTTGAAGAATATTTATCGGCTGACAAATGGTACTCTGTTCCGCTGGCGGTTATTCTTGCTGTACCGATGTATGCCAATGCAGCAGGTATTGTCCCCATCATTCAGGTATTTGTAGCCAAAGGTGTACCATTGGGAACAGCAATCGCCTTTATGATGGGAGTAATTGGATTGTCACTGCCGGAGGCAACATTGCTGAAAAAAGTAATGACATGGCGCTTAATCGGAATATTCTTCGGAACCGTAGCATTGTTCATTATCATATCAGGCTATCTGTTTAATATAATGTTGTGATAGCAATAGAACCGTTCAGTGTAGCCTGAACCAGCGAATTGATTTATAAAAAACGATAAAAAGAGTACATCTTTCCCTTTTTTTACTATCTTTGCACTCAAATTTTCTAATCACAATGAAAATTAAAGAAATAGTAAGCGCCCTTGAACGGTTCGCGCCTCTGCCATTGCAAGACGGATTTGATAATGCCGGCCTGCAAATCGGACTGACAGAAGCGGAAGCAACAGGGGCTTTGTTGTGTCTTGACGTTACCGAACCGGTGATCGATGAAGCGATCGCACACGGATGTAACCTAATCATCTCACATCATCCTCTTATTTTTAAAGGGTATAAATCGATCACCGGAAAAGACTATGTAGAACGTTGCATACTCAAAGCCATCCGAAACGATATCGTGATCTATTCGGCTCATACCAATCTGGACAATGCAGCCGGTGGCGTGAACTTCAAAATAGCTGAGAAAATAGGATTGAAGAATGTGCAGATATTGGAACCCAAAGAGAATAGCTTGCTGAAGTTGGTTACGTTTGTTCCTTCGGCACAAGCAGATACGGTGCGCAAAGCCTTGTTCAATGCCGGGTGCGGAACGATTGGCAACTACGATTCGTGCAGCTACAATACAAAAGGAGAAGGTACGTTTCGGGCAGGAGAAGGAACAAATCCCTTTTGCGGCAGTATTGGTGAACTGCATCACGAGGAAGAGGTACGTATAGAAACCATCGTACCCGCTTTTCGAAAAGCAGAAGCCACCCGTGCACTATTGGCCGCACATCCTTATGAAGAACCGGCGTTCGATCTGTATCCTCTTCAAAACACGTGGACACAAGTAGGTTCCGGAGTAGTGGGAGAGTTGGATACTTGCGAAAGCGAACTTGAGTTTCTGAAACGAATCAAAAAAACGTTCGAGGTAGGTTGTTTGAAGCACAACAAACTATCGGGACGAGAAATAAAGAAAGTAGCCCTCTGTGGCGGTGCAGGATCGTTCTTGCTGCCACAAGCCATCCGCTGTGGAGCAGATGTGTTTATAACGGGTGAGATAAAGTATCATGACTATTTTGGACACGAAGAAGAGATTCTGATGGCCGAGATAGGACATTACGAAAGCGAACAATATACGAAAGAAATTTTTTATTCTATAATCCGGGAGGTATGTCCGAATCTCGTGCTCCAACAGAGTAAGGTAAATACGAATCCCATCAAATATTTATAAATAAAATGGCTAAAGAAGCAAAAAACGAACCGAAAGAGTTGACAGTAGAACAAAAGCTGAAAACATTGTTCCAACTGCAAACCATGGTATCAGAAATCGACAAGATTAAGACACTCAGAGGCGAACTTCCACTGGAAGTACAAGATCTTGAAGACGAAATCATAGGTTTGAGTACACGTATTGACAAAATCAAAACGGAAGTAAGCGGGTTGAAATCTGCCATTGCCGGCAAGCGGGTAGAGATAGAGGCAGCCAAAGCGGCCGTCGACAAATACAAGTCGCAACAGGATAACGTACGCAACAACCGTGAGTATGACTTCTTGACCAAGGAGATCGAGTTCCAAACACTGGAAATCGAACTTTGCGAAAAGAGAATCAAAGAATTCTCAGCCGAAGAGCAAGAAAAATCGGCCGAGGTAGCTACGAGCACAGCTGCTTTGGAAGAAAGACAAAAGGATCTTGACCAAAAGAAAGGCGAATTGGACGAGATTATCTCTGAAACCAAGCAGGAAGAAGAGAGACTCAGAGAAAAAGCAAAAGACTTGGAAACAAAGATCGAACCACGTTTGCTTCAGTCATTCAAGCGTATTCGTAAGAACTCACGCAACGGACTGGGTATCGTATACGTACAACGTGATGCTTGTGGTGGCTGTTTCAACAAAATCCCACCTCAGAGACAACTGGACATCCGCTCACGTAAGAAAGTAATCGTTTGCGAATATTGCGGACGTATCATGATCGACCCCGAATTGGCAGGCGTACAATTGGAGGTAAAAATAGAGGAGACTGTTGCTGCACCCGCAAAAAGAGCGATCAAAAGAAAAATGACAGACGCATAAGGCTTAATTAAAATAAGTCGACAAGATAAGACCAAGGAGTTTGCAAATAACTCTTTGGTCTTTTTTTTGATAATACTTTACCTTCGTTCGGGAAAAAGCAGAGAACAATATAATGATTTAGTTGTTCTCATTTCATTTCTATAAAACCTGAACTTATGAATATACGAGCCTGGAGCATTCCGCTTCTACTGTTTCTATCGTCTGCCGGATACGCACAGACAACCAAACGTTACTTAGATACCCCATTGCCACAAACATGGGAGGAGAGTGGAGATCTATTTCAACAAGTACTTCCTGTCGACGATCAATGGTGGAAAGCCTTTGGCGACAAGTCGCTCGACTCACTGATTACAGTAGCCGTTGATCGAAATTATTCGGTACTGACAGCCATCGACCGCATGAATGCAGCCAAAGCCAACTTACGTTTAGAACGCGGAAATTTCTTCCCCAGCATCGGCTTCAATGGAGGATGGACGCGTCAGCAAAGCAGTGGGCTGACCAGTGAGCTTCCCCAATCGACACAGCATTATTATGATGCTTCGCTCAATATGAGTTGGGAAGTCGATGTATTCGGGAGTATCCGCCAACGGGTGAAAGCGCAGAAGGAGACTTTTGCAGCAAGCAAAGAGGAGTATACAGCAGTGATGGTTTCGCTTTCGGCACAGGTGGCATCAGCCTATATTAACTTGCGGCAATTGCAGCAGGAACTGAAAGTGGTACAAAAGAATTGCGAATCGCAAGAGGTAGTACTTAAAATTACCGAAGTCAGATACAACACCGGGCTGGTGTCTAAACTGGATGTCGCCCAAGCCAAATCGGTATATTACAGTACCAAAGCGGCTATTCCACAGCTCGAATCTAGCATCAATCAATACATCACTACCTTGGCCGTATTGCTGGGCACTTACCCGCAAGAGATACGCCCTATGCTCGAACGGGTAGGGACACTGCCCGATTATATGGAGCCCATCGGCGTAGGATTGCCTGCCGACCTGCTGTTAAGGCGTCCCGATATTCGTGTTGCCGAACGTCAGGTCAATGCACAGGCTGCCTTGGTGGGAGCTTCGAAAGCTGATTGGCTACCCAAGGTATTCGTGAAAGGATCGGTGGGCTATGCTGCACGCGACTTTAAAGACCTGACTAAAAGTAAAGCTCTGACCTATGAGATTGCTCCGGCACTAAGCTGGACGCTCTTCAGTGGCGGACAACTGTTCAATGCCACCAAACTGGCACGCGCACAATTGGACGAAGCCATCAATCAGTTCAATCAAACCGTATTAACGGCTGTGCAAGAAACCGACAATGCCATGAATGCATATCGTAATTCGATTAAGCAGATTGTAGCATTGCGCGAGGTTTGTAACCAAGGACTGGAAACACTGACCCTCTCACTCAATCTGTACAAGCAGGGGTTAAGCCCGTTTCAGAATGTACTCGACGCACAACGCTCTCTGCTAACCTATGAGAGCCAGTTGGTCGAAGCACGAGGCAATTCGTTGTTGCAGCTCATTGCCATGTATCAGGCCTTAGGTGGCGGATGGGGCAATTAATAAGAATCATATAATCATAAAACCTACCCTAACAATGAAAAGAATACTGTATATCCTTCTCGCTCTGCCATTACTGACAGGTTGCAAGGAGAAAAAAGAGACGTCGAGAGCTATGCCTACTCCGGAAATCAGCGTAGCGAAACCGCTGGTGAAAGACATTACACTGACGAAGGATTACCCGGGATATTTAACTTCGCAACAGACCGTTAATCTGGTAGCACGGGTAAACGGAACCTTGCAATCGGCCTCGTTTACTCCCGGTAGTCGGGTCAAGAAGGGACAAACCCTTTTTGTTATTGAACCGACGATTTACAAAGACAATGTATCGCAGGCCGAAGCTGCACTGCGAACAGCCAAAGTACAGCTGGAGTATGCCCGCAACAACTATTCGCGCATGACCGAAGCGCTAAAGAGCGATGCCGTAAGCCGGATACAAGTACTACAAGCCGAATCGACTATGAATGAAGGCATAGCGGCAGTCAAAAATGCCGAAGCAGTACTAAACAGTGCGCAAACCAACCTGACTTATTGCTACATCAGAGCACCATTTGACGGAACGGTGAGCAACAAAACCGTCGATGTAGGCAATTACATCAACGGAGCCGCACAACCGGTTACACTGGCTACGATCTATCAAGACAGCCGGATGTACACCTATTTTAATGTAGCCGACAACCAATGGCTCTCCATGCTGATGAGTAACGAAAACAAAGATGGACTGCCCAAAGATGTAATCGTTCGCTTGGGAAAAGATGGCCTGCAAACCTATCCGGCGCAACTTGATTATTTATCGCCCAACGTAGACATGAGTACCGGAACGCTCAACGTTCGTGCCAATTTAGACAATCCGAAAGGGATACTTAAAAGTGGTTTGTACGTAAGCATCACCCTGCCTTATGCCCAACAGCCCAAAGCACTGCTGGTACAAGATGCATCCATCGGTACCGATCAATTGGGCAAATATGTATACTTGGTGAACGACTCTAATAGAGTAGATTATCGCCACATCATCACCGGACAACTGATTAGTGACACCTTAAGACAGGTTATCAGCGGACTTTCGCCAAACGACAAGTACGTAACCAAGGCACTTATGAAAGTACGGGAGGGAATGCAGGTAAAGCCTGTGCTTGAATAAGAAAGACTTGCATGAGTGATCATTAAAAAAAACAATTATTATGTTCTCAAAATTCTTCATCGACCGTCCTATATTCGCCACTGTGCTTGCACTACTCATCGTGGTAGCCGGACTGGTGACTCTCAATATACTACCCGTGGCACAATTTCCGGATATTACACCGCCTACGGTGCAAGTATCGGCGTATTATCCGGGAGCGAATGCGCAAACAGTAGCGCAAACCGTAGGTATCCCCATTGAGCAACAAGTCAATGGAGTCGATGGTATGTTGTATATGTCATCAAACTCTTCGTCGTCGGGTGCATACTCGCTAACCATTACCTTCGCGGTTGGAACAGATATCGACATGGCTACCGTACAAGTACAAAACCGGGTGAGTATAGCCCAATCGTCGCTCCCTGCTCCGGTAGTTGTGCAGGGAGTAACCGTGCAAAAGCAATCGTCGAATGTGGTTATGTTCCTGACCATGACTTCCAAAGACTCTATTTATGACGGGCTATATTTAAGCAACTATGCCAAGCTAAACATGGTAGACCAATTGACGCGTGTGCCGGGCGTAGGCGTGGTCAACGTGATGGGGGCGGGCAACTACTCCATGCGTATCTGGCTCGATCCCGAAGCCATGCGCATTCGCAACTTATCTCCGGCCGACGTGTATCAAGCCATTCAGTCGCAAAACGTAGAGGTATCAGCCGGATATGTGGGGCAACCCATTGGCAAGGACAACAAAAACGCCTATCAATACACCCTCAATGTAGAGGGACGCCTTACCTCGCCCGAGCAGTTCGGAAATATTGTGATTCGTTCCGATGCAGGCGGAAAGATGCTCAGGCTCAAAGATATTGCCCGTATTGATCTAGGTTCGGCATCCTACAACGTGGTTTCTCAAATCAACGGAAAACCCACAGCTGCCATCGCCATCTATCAGCAACCCGGTTCGAACTCACTCGAAGTTTCTAAAGGCGTGAAAGAACGAATGAACCAGTTGGCTGAGAATTTCCCTTCGGGAATCACCTACAATGTAACACTCGATACGACGGATGTTATCAATGCTTCCATCGACGAGGTATTGGTTACCTTCCTTGAAACAACACTGCTTGTTGTGCTGGTCATTTTCCTTTTCTTGCAGAACTGGCGTGCGGTGATTATTCCATGTATCACCATTCCGGTATCGCTTATCGGTACATTGGCCGTCATGGCAGCATTAGGATTCTCAATCAACACATTGACCTTGTTCGGTTTAATTTTAGCAGTCGCGATCGTGGTCGATGATGCCATTGTGGTAGTCGAGAACTCGTCGCGACTACTCGAAACCGGACAATATACGCCTCGTGATGCTGTAACAAAGGCGATGGGAGAGATTACCGGTCCGATTGTGGGAGTCGTATTGGTTCTCTTGGCCGTATTTATTCCGACCACATTAATCAGCGGTATATCCGGGCAGCTCTACAAGCAGTTTGCACTGACTATTGCAGCTTCGACTGTGCTCAGCGGCATTAACTCACTGACTTTGACGCCTGCACTTTGTGCACTTTTTCTGGAAAAGAGCAAACCGTCAAAATTCTTCATTTACAGAGGTTTCAATGTCGGATTCGATAAGACACAAGGATTGTATGACCGCATTGTGAAGGCTCTTCTCGTTCGTCCCTGGATGGCTTTGTTTTCTTACTTGATTATTTCAATTATTGCCGTCATGTTGTTTATGAAGTGGCCCTCTACCTTTATTCCTTCGGAAGATGACGGCTATTTCATTGCTGTGGTTCAACTGCCTCCGGCAGCTAGTTTGGAGCGAACACAGGCAGTGAACAAACAGATCAACAAGATACTCTCCGGTTACCCCGAGGTAGAGAACTACATCGGTATAGCGGGCTTCTCGATTATGGGAGGCGGAGAGCAGAGCAACTCTGCCACCTACTTTGTGGTCTTAAAGCCATGGGACAAACGAAGCGGAAAGCAACATACGGCATCGGCTGTAGTAAACCGCTTCAATGAAATGGCCTACGGTATACAGGAGGGACAGGTATTTGCCATGGTGCCACCTGCCATTCCCGGGTTGGGAGCCAGTGGTGGCTTGCAATTACAGCTCGAAGACCGCAACAATCTAGGGCCTACCGAAATGCAGCAAGCCATCGGTACACTCTTGGCGACTTATCATTCCAAGCCGGCACTGTTGTCGGTATCGAGCCAATATCAAGCCAATGTGCCTCAATACTTCCTGAATATCGACCGCGATAAGGTTCAATTTATGGGTATCTCCATCGATCAGGTCTTTTCAACGCTCGGATACTATATGGGTGCAGCTTATGTAAATGATTACGTGCAGTTTGGGCATATCTATCAAGTAAAAATCGAGGCAAACGATCAAGCCCAAAAGATAATAGGTGATGTGCTGAAACTGAGCGTACCCAACGCGAAAGGAGAGATGGTTCCGTTTTCCTCCTTCACCAAGATCGAAGAACAGTTGGGCGAAGACCAGGTGAACCGCTATAATATGTATCCTACGGCTGCTCTGACCTGCAACGTAGCTCCCGGAAGCAGTACGAGCGAGGGCATAGCACAGATGGAAAGTCTTTTTAAAGAACAGTTGGGTAGTAACTTCGGCTACGAATGGACCTCGGTGGCTTATCAGGAAACACAGGCCAGAAGCACCACCACGGTTGTACTGATTATGGCGATGCTGGTAGCTTTCTTGGTACTCGCCGCACAATACGAAAGCTGGACAAGCCCCGTAGCAGCCGTTATCGGTCTGCCGGTAGCACTCTTGGGAGCAATGATTGGTTGCTACGTTATGGGTACACCGGTAAGTATATATACGCAGATCGGTATCATTCTATTGGTGGCCTTATCGGCCAAAAACGGTATTTTGATTGTAGAGTTTGCACGCGACTTCCGCAAAGAGGGCAACTCTATACGAGATGCTGCTTATGAGGCCGGTCATGTTCGGTTACGCCCCATTTTGATGACTTCGTTTGCATTCGTATTGGGTGTGATGCCGTTGCTTTTCGCAACAGGTGCAGGAGCCGAAAGCCGTGTGGCATTGGGAGCAGCCGTTGTCTTTGGTATGGCATTAAATACCTTATTGGCAACTGTATACATACCCAATTTCTATGAACTGATGCAGACATTGCAAGAAAAGATGAGTCGGAAGAAACAAACTCCTTCTTAAATTCTCTACATTCAATCGTACTAAGTAAAAAGCGAATCTCCTCTCTTTAGTTAACTATATAATAGTCAATAAAAGAGAGGAGATTCGCTTTTTGAGTGTTTTATTTCCTATTTATCACCTCCCACTATTCGCCCTTCAACAAAGACTTTCTGAACGTGCAGATCCTTATTATAGAGTACGATATCGGCATCTTTTCCAACCTCCAGTGTTCCTTTTCTGTCGGCTATACGAAGAATGCGGGCAGGAGTTTCCGAAGTCATGCGTATAGCATCCTCCAATGGAATCTCGGCGTTTTGCACCATGGTTCGAATCAATCGATCAGCCGTAGCAATACTACCTGCCAGAGCAGAACGATCGGCAAGTTTGCATACACCATCTTCAATAATAACACGCTTATCATCAATCTCTGTTCCGGGTGCACAAGCAGCAGCAGCCATCGCATCGGTTACCAGTACGGTACGTTCCACCCCTTTTATCTTATAGATTAACCGAAGAATGGCCTCAGGTACATGAATGCCATCGGCAATTACCTCAACGGTCATATCATCCATCAAGAAAATACTCTCTACAGTGCCTTCCCGTTTGTAAATGCCCTCTTTGTGCATTCCTGTCATGGCATTATAAAAGTGGGTTGCATGTGTAAAACCTGCCTCATAAGCCTCTTTTACCTCCGGATAAGTGGCTACGGTATGAGCCAACGCAACAAGTACGCCCCGGCTCGATACATATTGGCCGAAAGCTAATGCACCCGGCAATTCGGGCGATGCACTCCAACGCTTAATACAGGAAGTAGAGGCCAGTAAAGCCTTGTATTCATCGGGGCGAGGGTTCGAGATATACTCGGGTGGTTGTCCGCCTTTCATCATCTTATTCAAGTAGTTGCCTTCGAGGTGCAATCCCAGAATACGGGCACCTTTCTGAGAAGAGTTTTGCATACTTTCGCAAACCTCGATGGCTCGATGGATGGTATCGGGTGAAGAAACGGCCAAGGTAGCCAGCAAGGCAGTTGTTCCATGCTGTGCATGAGCCTCAATAATAGTCTCAAAGGCCTCGGGAGTGGCTTCCATAAAGTCGTGTCCGCCACCTCCGTGTATATGCATGTCAATGCATCCCGGAACAACGTATTGCCCTTCTGCATCAATACGTATAGCATTATCTATTTTCTGATTGTGAGCACTTATTTCAGCTATTTTACCCTCTTTAATGAGCACAGAGGCATCTTTCAACCACCCGGCAGGAGTGAGCACCTGTCCGTTGGTAATCTGATAAATTTCGTTCATAATAATAAGGAGTAGTCCGGAATATCTTCCAGAAATGTATAACGTTGGTTTTTATAATCTATCTGGCAACAATAATGCTGAATACCATTGCTTACAATGAGGTAATCGACCTTCAAAACCATATTGTAGCGGGTAATCTGGTCAAACACGGCTTGTGTAATCTCTATGTGGGGAGCTTTGTATTCTACAATCATCCGAGCCGAAAGATCACGTCGGTAGAGCACCGTATCACATCGTTTTTGAGTGCCGTTGAGGTGCAGTAATACTTCATTTGCCATCAGTGCCAAGGGATAGCCTTTGTGTGCAATAAGAAAGTAAACAAAGTGCTGACGAACCCATTCTTCGGGTGTTAGAGCTACATATCGCTTGCGAATCACGTCGAAAATAACATTTTTTCCATTCCGTGTCGTTATTTTAGTGTCGAATACTGGCAGATTTAACGATAACATTTACTATTTTTGTAAGTTAAATAATGGTTCCCTACATTGGGCACACAAATTTAATGGATTATTATGAAAACAAAGCAAGAAATCGTAGCTAATTGGTTACCTCGTTACACGAAACGTAATCTGGAAGATTTTGGAGAATATATTCTACTGACCAACTTCAATAAGTATGTCGAAATATTCGCTGAAAAGTTCAATGTACCTATTCTCGGAAAAGACGCCAATATGACTTCAGCCACTGCCGAAGGAATGACGATCATCAACTTCGGTATGGGTAGTCCCAATGCTGCTATTATCATGGATTTACTGAGTGCAATCATGCCCAAAGCTTGTTTGTTTTTAGGAAAATGTGGCGGTATCGACAAGAAAAATAAAATAGGCGATCTCATTCTGCCCATCGCGGCCATTCGTGGCGAAGGAACTTCGAATGATTATTTTCCGCCCGAAGTACCTTCATTGCCTGCATTTATGCTGCAACGTGCTGTTTCGTCGTCAATTCGCGACTATGCACGTGACTATTGGACAGGAACAGTATATACCACCAATCGACGCATTTGGGAACACGATGAGAAATTCAAAGAATACCTCACTACCACTCGTGCCATGGCGGTAGATATGGAAACTGCAACGCTATTTAGCTGTGGTTTTGCCAATCACATCCCTACAGGAGCATTGTTATTGGTTTCCGACCAACCGATGATTCCCGAAGGTGTAAAAACCGATAAAAGTGACAGTATCGTTACCAAAAACTATGTCGATGAGCATGTAGAAATAGGTATCGCTTCCTTACGCATGATTATTGATGAAAAGAAAACAGTAAAACACCTGAAATTCGACTGGTAAAAGAGAATATGGCTAAACAAGAACTGACCTGTGAAGACGTCCTCAAAGAGTTAAGGGCCAAACAATACCGCCCAATCTATTATTTGATGGGCGAAGAATCTTATTATATAGACCTCATTGCCGATTATATCGCCGAAAACGTATTGAACGAAACCGAAAAAGAGTTCAATCAAACCGTAGTATATGGCGCCGATGTAGATGTATCAACCATTATCAATGCGGCCAAACGTTATCCAATGATGTGCGAACATCAGGTTGTAATCGTCAAAGAGGCACAGGCCATCCGCAACATAGAAGAGCTAGCATTCTACTTGCAAAAGCCGCTTACTTCTACCATTCTTGTGATATGCCACAAACATGGCACCCTTGACCGAAGAAAGAAATTGGCTGCCGAGATAGAGAAGAGAGGCGTTCTTTTCGAATCGAAGAAGATAAAGGAGGCTCAACTTCCTGCCTTTATCAGCTCGTACATGAAGCGAAAAGGTATTGATATGGAGCCGAAAGCCACTGCCATGCTATCCGATTTCGTAGGCTCCGATTTAAGTCGTCTTACCGGAGAACTCGAAAAGTTAATCATTACCTTACCCCCCAATCAGAAGCGTATAACTCCCGAACAAATCGAAAAAAATATCGGTATTAGCAAGGATTATAATAACTTCGAACTGCGTAGTGCTTTGGTCGAAAAGGATATTCTTAAAGCAAATAAGATAATAAAATATTTTGAGGAAAATCCTAAAACAAACCCGATTCAGATGACACTATCGCTGCTATTTAACTTCTACGCTAACTTAATGCTTGCCTATTACGCACCCGACAAATCAGAGCAGGGTATAGCAGCCATGTTAGGCCTTAAAACTCCTTGGCAGGCTCGGGATTATATAGCAGCTATGCGCAAATATAGCGGAGTGAAGACCATGCAGATCGTAGGTGCAATACGATATGCTGATGCAAAATCGAAAGGAGTAAATAATCCTTCGACCAGTGATGGCGATATTTTACGCGAATTAGTGTTCAATATTCTTCATTAACCAAAACTTTTCTGAGCCCCTCCATTAGACACCTGTTATTGCATCTATCAATATCGTTCTATGGAGGGCAAATTACCACTCTTTTCTTATTATTAATTCGTTATTTAGGCTCAATTTTTCTCCCTTTATTGACCAACCATAGCTCTTCCATCTTTACATCTTCATATCCAAATTCCGTCATTTATTTATAGGAGAATGCACGGGATTCTTCTACCTTCATTAGTATATATAGAATAATAATAAAGCCACAATAGTAGCATAATGTCAAATTGAGCTCCAAACTCTTCTATTTTCTAGAATACAGCTTGTTTAACACAGAAAATAAGTATATAATCATCTATATATCAATAATTTAAATCGAAAAAAGTCTTCCTGTAATCGAAAAAAAATAACTATACGGTATTTTATACGGAAATAACGCCGGGAATTGCCAATAGAAGCATAAATGTAAATACTAAGTATCAGTTTTAAATAAGACTTCTCATTTTACATCCGTATAATTCAAAAGAATAAAGACAAGTAGTTGTATCTATAACCAACAGATTATACGTTTGTAATATACATCATTCATATATTAAATATACACATTTGTAATCTATTTACATTTGTGTATTGCCATCAATATACACAAATGTAAATATCAAAATTACATGTATATAATCACAAATATAAATAGAATGGGAGAGGGGATAATGTCTTGTTTTTATAGGTATAAAATGACAATAACCAGATAAATATAGAATATTAGATAATGTAGTTATTTACTTCATTCACAGATAAATAGCAAACATTTGTAATATAGCTAAAACAAGCATGTGAAATATATGTAAAAACATTGTTTATCAGCGTGTTATTAAATTAACATAAACCAATACTTTAATTAAAAATTATATTAATACGAATAAAACAAGCGGTTGATGTACACCTTTTCATTGCTGGCATGTCTTTTGTGAATATTGCATTTTATATTTGTAATTTGCTTTTGTGATTTTATTTTTTTATCTTTGTGCATTCACTTATGGGAAATATACTTTTGTGAATACATCCAAGTAACATACATTTGTAAACTATAGAAGGATATGGATATTAAAGACAGAATCAAAACAATCATGGAAAGAGAAAATATGACCTCAGGAGCATTTGCTGAGAGCATCAGTATCCAGCAGTCTACTCTTTCTCACATTTTAAACGGGCGAAACAACCCAAGCTTAGATGTTATTATGAAAGTACACCAGAAGTACGACTACATCAATTTAGAGTGGCTATTGTACGGAAAGGGCAATATGCTCCAAAATACAGGCAATAGTATTGATTTTCAACCTTCTTTATTTGACGAGAATCCTATAAATTCGCCCAATAATACAATCAGCGCAGAAAATCTTAAGGAAATCGCATTACGAACGGCCGAAATCCAAGCTAAAGATATTGTAAAACAGGAGATTAAGTACATCGAAAAGCCTCACAGAAAAATCACTGAAATAAGAATATTTTTCGATGATAATACCTACGAAATATTCAAAGGCGAAAAATGAAGGCTAAGAATGACTGTTTGCACATTTTCCTGTATCTTTGCAAACAGAATATGAATTTATGCTTCAATACATGAAAAAATTTATTTTAGACCTGACTGTTACTGAAAACCTCAGACTGCATGCTAACTATGCATTACTGAAGCTGACAGATCAGTCACGACTTCCCGAAATGCTGCCGGGACAGTTTGCAGAAATCAGAGTAGACGGTTCACCCACCACCTTCTTACGCCGCCCTATTTCTATCAATTATATAGATAGAGCACGCAATGAAGTTTGGTTTCTCATACAACTCGTCGGAGATGGAACCAAGCATTTAGCAGAAGCTAAACCGGGAGATATAATCAATGTAGTTCTACCCCTGGGAAATGGTTTCACAATACCACAAACACCCTCCGATAAGCTACTTTTAGTAGGCGGTGGCGTCGGAACAGCCCCTATGCTTTATCTGGGCGAACAGTTAGCACAAAACGGCAGTAAACCTACCTTTTTATTAGGTGCACGTAGTAATAAAGATTTGCTGCAATTAGACGAGTTCAAAGCCATTGGTGAAGTATATACTACCACCGAAGATGGTAGCCATGGAGAAAAAGGATATGTAACACAGCATTCTATTTTGACAAAAGTAAACTTTGAACAGATTTACACATGTGGTCCTAAACCCATGATGATGGCTGTTGCCAAATATGCCAAAAGTAATCAAATAGAATGTGAGGTATCTTTAGAAAACACAATGGCTTGCGGTATAGGTGCCTGCCTCTGCTGCGTGGAAGATACGACCGAAGGTCATTTGTGCGTATGTAAAGAGGGTCCTGTTTTTAATATTAAGAAACTACTATGGCAGATTTAAGTGTAAATATTGGTGAATTGCAGATGAAAAATCCGGTAATGACTGCATCCGGTACATTTGGATATGGCGAAGAGTTCGCTGATTTCATTGATATCACGCGAATAGGCGGTATCATTGTGAAAGGAACCACTCTTCACAATCGTGAAGGCAATCCATATCCGCGCATGGCAGAAACTCCCGCAGGCATGTTAAACGCTGTGGGACTGCAAAATAAAGGAGCAAATTACTTTGCTGAACAGATATATCCGCGCATTAAGGACATTCAGACAAATATGATCGTTAATGTATCGGGATCTGCCATCGAAGATTATGTAAAAACAGCAGAAATCATGAATGAGCTTGACAAGATTCCTGCCATAGAATTAAACATCTCGTGCCCCAATGTAAAACAAGGAGGTATGGCATTTGGAGTAACCACCGAAGGAGTAGCAGAAGTTGTAAATGCGGTACGTTCAGCTTACAAAAAGACACTTATCGTTAAGCTATCTCCCAATGTGACCAATATTGCCGAAATGGCACGTGCAGCAGAAGCAAACGGTGCCGATAGTGTATCGCTAATCAACACATTACTAGGCATGGCCATTGATGCCGAACGTAGAAAACCAATTCTTTCGACCGTCACCGGAGGGTTATCGGGTGCAGCAGTAAAACCAATCGCTCTACGCATGGTGTGGCAAGTAGCCAATGCGGTAAAAATACCTGTCATAGGATTGGGAGGTATTATGAATTGGAAAGATGCCGTAGAATTTCTGCTTGCAGGAGCATCGGCCATCCAAATAGGAACGGCTAACTTCATCGATCCTGCAGTGACCATTAAAGTAGCAGATGGTATAAATGATTACCTGAACAGACAAGGCTGCAAATCGGTATCTGAAATTATCGGTGCGCTCGAACTCTGATAAAATAGACAAAGAAGATATACACAAAGAAGCCCGGCTGTTTAAGCAAAACAAGCCGGGCTTCTTTGTGTATGTATGCCGAACAACAGATTACTTCTCTAACAAGTCGGGACGCAAACGCTGAGTGCGTTCCATGGATTGCTGAAGCTCCCATTCTTTGATTTTAGCTTCATGCCCCGAAAGTAAAATATCCGGCACTTTCCAACCATTGTATTCGGCAGGTCGCGTATAGACGGGAGCAGCCAATAAGTTGTCTTGAAAAGAATCAGATAACGCAGACTGCTCATCCGAAATAACCCCCGGGATAATTCGAATAACAGCATCCGCAATGACAGCTGCAGCAAGTTCTCCACCCGTCAAAACATAATCTCCAATACTAATTTCCTTGGTAATAAAATGCTCACGAATACGGTAATCAATTCCCTTGAAGTGACCACAAAGAATAATGAGATTGCCGGATAATGAAAGCGTATTTGCCATCTTCTGATCAAACTGCGCTCCATCGGGTGTTGTGAAAATAACCTCGTCATATTCTCGCTCGGCCTTCAATGCATTAATGCAACGCTCAATCGGCTCGATCTTCATAACCATTCCGGCAAAACCGCCAAATGGATAATCGTCTACCCGGCGATATTTATCCTCCGTATAATCTCGAAGATTATGAAGGTGTATTTCGGCAAGGCCTTTGTTTTGAGCACGTTTCATGATGGAGCAGTTGAAGAAACCTTCAAGCATCTCGGGAAGCACGGTTATTATATCAATACGCATAATTTTAAATTTTCTGCAAAATTACAAATATTCAAAGATAAACCCGTATTTTTGCCCGAAACAATCCAAGAAATATGACTGCAAAAGAAAAAATAGAGGAACTACGCACCGAGCTCCATCGGCACAACTATAATTATTACGTACTCAATGCACCCGAAATTTCGGATAAAGAGTTCGATGATAAAATGTATGAGCTGCAAGAACTGGAAAAGCAACACCCCGAATATGCTGATGAAAACTCTCCAAGCATGCGTGTAGGAAGCGATCTCAATAAAAACTTTACGCAGGTAGCACATAAATACCCGATGCTTTCATTGGCAAACACCTATTCGGAAGCAGAGGTGACCGACTTTTATGAACGAGTTCGGAAGGCTCTCAATGAAGACTTCGAGGTTTGTTGTGAAATGAAATACGATGGTACTTCTATCTCACTCACTTACGAAAACGGGCAACTCATACGTGCGGTAACCCGCGGTGATGGAGAGAAGGGAGACGACGTAACAGACAATGTAAAAACGATCCGTACCATCCCCTTGGTATTGCATGGCGATAACTACCCGGCATCATTCGAAATACGTGGTGAAATTCTAATGCCATGGAATGTATTCGAAGAGCTAAACCGCGAAAGAGAAGCTCGGGAAGAACCGCTTTTTGCCAATCCGCGAAACGCAGCATCGGGAACGCTGAAACTGCAAAATTCGTCTGTTGTTGCTTCAAGAAAGTTGGATGCATACCTCTACTATCTGCTTGGCGATAATCTCCCTTGCGATGAGCATTATGAAAATCTACAAGAGGCCGCCCGCTGGGGATTTAAGATTTCAGATTTAACACGCAAATGCCAAACCCTTGACGAAGTCTTCGACTTTATCAACTACTGGAATGTGGAGCGAAAAAATCTGCCGGTTGCCACCGATGGTATTGTTATTAAGATAAACAGCTTGAATCAGCAAAAGAATTTAGGATTCACTGCCAAATCTCCCCGATGGGCCATTGCATATAAATTTCAAGCCGAACGCGCCATCACACGCTTAAATATGGTGACCTACCAGGTGGGTCGCACGGGAGCAGTTACACCAGTCGCAAATCTGGATCCGGTTCAATTATCCGGTACGGTTGTAAGAAGAGCTTCGCTACACAATGCCGATATCATCGATGGGCTTGACTTACACATTGGCGATATGGTGTACGTTGAGAAAGGAGGAGAAATTATTCCGAAAATAACCGGCGTAGATACAGCCGCACGCTTTATGATAGGCGAAAAAGTCAAGTTCATCGCTCATTGTCCCGAATGTGGCAGCAAGCTGGTTAGATACGAAGGAGAAGCAGCTCATTATTGCCCCAACGAAACAGCTTGTCCCCCTCAGATTAAAGGCAAGATCGAGCACTTCATCAGCCGTAAGGCGATGAATATAGACGGACTAGGTTCCGAAACAGTGGATCTGTTTTATAAGCAAGGGCTAATTCACAATACAGCCGATCTGTATCTATTAACAACCAATGACCTCAAAGGTCTCGATAGAATGGGCGATAAATCGGCCGAAAACATCATCAACGGAATTGCTAAAAGCAAAGAAGTTCCTTTCGAACGCGTCATCTTTGCTTTGGGTATTCGCTTTGTAGGCGAAACTGTTGCCAAAAAGATAGCAAAAGCTTTTCAAAACATAGAAGAATTGGAAAGTGCCGACCTCGAAACATTGAAGAACGTCGATGAAATCGGGGAAAAGATAGCGCAAAGTATTCTGGAATACTTTGCAGATGACACCAATCGCACATTAGTCAATCGCTTAAAATCCGCCGGACTGCAATTATACCGTGCCGAAAAAGACCTGAGTGAATATACTGATAAGCTGGCCGGACAATCGATTGTAATTAGCGGCGTATTCTCACACCATTCTCGCGATGAATACAAAGAAATCATCGAAAAGAACGGAGGGAAAAACGTAGGAAGCATTTCGGCCAAAACAAGCTTTATTTTAGCAGGCGAAAACATGGGACCTGCCAAATTTGAGAAAGCCAATAAGCTGGGTGTGAAAATTGTGAACGAAGAGGCATTTTTAGCGCTCATATCGTAACATTTTTCTACGATATCCTTATTTTATATATGATTATTGCGGGTAAAATCGAAAATATTCGTACTTTTGCGATAGAATTATTAAGAGATCATTATTAATACTCATGATACAAACGAAATTGAAAGGAATGGGGGTAGCACTGATTACTCCTTTCAAAGAAGATGAGAGCGTTGATTACGATGCGTTAATGCGAATGGTAGATTACCTTCTGCAGAATAATGCTGACTTTCTTTGTGTGCTGGGAACAACAGCCGAAACTCCGACTTTGACTGAAGAAGAAAAAAAGAAGGTCACTAAAATGGTGATCGATCGAGTAAATAGAAGAATCCCTATTTTATTGGGAGTAGGCGGAAACAATACCCGCGCAGTAGTCGAAACATTAAAACATGACGATTTCACCGGCATAGATGCAATTCTATCTGTGGTTCCTTACTACAATAAACCTTCGCAGGAAGGAATTTATCAGCACTACAAAGCCATTGCCGAAGCTACCGAACTTCCGATTGTATTATATAACGTTCCGGGACGTACAGGTGTCAATATGACCGCCGAAACAACATTGCGTATTGCCCGCGATTTTAAAAATGTGATTGCGATCAAGGAGGCCTCCGGAAACATCACCCAAATGGATGATATCATTAAGAATAAACCGGCCAATTTTGACGTTATTTCGGGCGATGACGGTATTACCTTCCCATTGATCACATTAGGCGCCGTTGGTGTCATATCGGTCATAGGAAATGCATTTCCTCGCGAGTTTAGCCGCATGACCCGATTGGCTTTGCAAGGAGACTTTGCAAATGCACTGACCATTCACCATAAATTTACCGAATTATTCAATCTTTTATTCGTCGATGGCAACCCCGCGGGAGTAAAATCAATGCTCAATGCGATGGGAATGATTGAAAACAAACTGCGTTTACCATTGGTGCCCACCCGCATTACCACATTCGAAGCTATTCGAAAAGTCTTAAATGAATTAAACATAAAGTGCTAAGAAGGACTAAAGCCAAAAAGCATTCATCAAAAAGCGCCTGAAAACCAACTTGTTTTCAGGCGCTTTTTGATGAATATAACGGCAACAAAGCCTCACGAGGCACCGTGATATAACCAACGCTGTTCAATCGCACTCAGCATGCTCGACATATTCTTTATATTTCGAATGATATAAAAGCCCTTGACTCCATTTTCCCTGGTATAATCGATCCGAAAACCTCCGGCACTGCCTGCTTTTCCTTTGAAGGTAGCGATTTTCTTGATTTCACTCCAAGGCAGCACAATGTCTCGACTTAATTTAGATTTAATAATCAAGGCGTCAGAAGTTACCACATATACTTTCATAAGAATAATATACATGATTGGCAGATATGAAACAAGGAATAGCAAACCGACCAAAGATATGACTTCACTCCCCCAATAGATGATAAAAGTAAGGCATAGAAAAATAACGATGCAGAGTAAGATAAATGCTTTCATCCAAGCACTACTTATATTCGTTCGAAAAACAAGACAATTCATACGATATTACTTTAGGTGTTCTTTCAATCAACAGCCAAAAATAGAGAAAAGAAAGGAGTTAAACAAAAAAAGCGTTGCAATTCGTATCAATTGCAACGCTTTTCATTGTGACCGCGACAGGATTCAAACCTGTAACCGGCTGATCCGTAGTCAGCTACTCTATTCAGTTGAGCTACGCGGCCCTCGTTATTAAACTTAAAATTATCAGTGACCGCGACAGGATTCAAACCTGTAACCGGCTGATCCGTAGTCAGCTACTCTATTCAGTTGAGCTACGCGGCCATTGGCTAATTTTCAAAGTGACCGCGACAGGATTCAAACCTGTAACCGGCTGATCCGTAGTCAGCTACTCTATTCAGTTGAGCTACGCGGCCTCTTTGTTTTTGTTTAACGGGTGCAAAGATACGGACTTTTTCGAGAATAGCAAGCGTTTCTAGGATTTTCTTTCTACAAATTTACTCAATAAATCGATAATTAAACAGCTGCCAGCCCAATGTAAGACCGGCATTCCAATCCCTTCTCGGTGAGCTATAATGATTTACATATGCAGATATCGATCCAAAGGGCAATTGACAAACTAGAGAAATTTCTCCTAAATATTCGAAGCGAGAAAAGGCTTTTCCGTAGTATGCTTTATTTATTGAGTTTTTCTCGATAGGAAAAATAGGCATAAAACCATAAAATTCGCCACGAAGATGGAATAACTGATTCAAACGATAAATTGGGCGAATACCTGCGCCGACAAATTGATTGGCACGGAATGCTTCGTTATACGTTAGTTTACCATGCGCTGTAGGGGCAAATTCACTTGCTTGCATCATCGTTGAGACATAGTTCTCCGAAAAGTTTCTCGAAGCGTATAAAGCCTGCAAATACCATCCCAAAGTCCAATGTTCCGACATACGGTGGTATTTCTCTTTCATATACGACAGCTGCAACCAGGAATGGTCCTCTTCGGCATTCTTTTTACTTTCCGATTTCATTCCGGGATAAAAGTATTCTTTACCGGTAAATATCTGCGCCACCAAAGCCTCACGGGCTCCCATCGTAGGGTATTGCCGCGAATTGAGCGTACTTCCGTTAAAGCTGATAGATCCTCCAAATAGCCTATAACGGCTTTTATCGTATTTATCCTTATCAAAATCGATCACATTCCCTTGAAAGTAACGATCTTCTATCTGTGCCATACCAAAGCCAAACTCGGCACGCTTACTCGACAGGAAAGGAAGTGCAACCAATAGCTTAACAAACCGCTCGTCTTTCTGATTAAAAGCAGGCTTATCATTTCGAGAGAATAGTTTATCTTTTTTGAAGTAATCGAACGTAGTGATCGATGCGATAAAACGATACGAGGTCGGTATGGTAGTCGCAAAGTCAATCTTAGCCATCAACTGAGCATTATTATAGATTTTACCTAACTGTCCGTCAAACGAAAACTCCTTTGAATAATAGTTTAAGTTTTGATAGCTAAGCCCCAGATATATCTGGCTGGAACTAGTAGTCGAAAGACTCCCCCCCACACGAACCGCCAGATTGTCCTCCAGCTTGACTTTCAAATGCAAATCGTATGAGTCATCCTTAGGATTATATACTGCATGCGGAATAATTTCTGAAATCATATTATCGGAGAGTAACCTGAAATAACCCCGCTTTACATCCTCGTAAGTAAACTCTTTATTGTCAGAAGCATGAAACTCCTTCTTCATATAGGCTTGCTGCTGCCCATTGGCACCATCAATATAGATATTCTTAAATCGCAATTCGGGATAGTTACTTCGATAAACCAAACGCCTTAAGCGAATATTATCCATATTTACCCTTCGTCGGATTCGTTTTTTAATGGTATCCATCATACTGATTGCACGATTATAGCCAATATCATGAAGTTCATCAATTCGCTGAAAATCAAGAAGATTAACATCATCATACTTAAACGTCATTACTACTCCGACAGAATCCGGAAGTGAATAATCAGTTTTCTGCATCACCATGTTTTCAATTTGGCTCATCAAATCGTTTTCTTTTGGTTTAGTAGGATTAGTAGCTACTACACTACCGATAATCACGTCGGGGTTAAAATCATCCCGCATCACATCACTCGGAAAATTATTGTAAATCCCACCATCATAAGCCAAAACACCATTTAACTCAATAGGCTTGAACATGAATGGAAAACTCATGGATGCCCGTACAGCATCACCTAAATCGCCCTGCTTCAATACCAATTGCTTCTTGTTATATACATCGGAGGCAACACAGCGGAAAGGGACAAAAAGTTTATCAAAGTCTCTACCACAAGCAGCTGTAGCCCGTGCATAAAGGTCTACAAACACTAAATTCATTTGAATTGGATTGACCACACTCGTGGGCAGAAACTGTGGTTTGACGCTTAAGGAATCTTTGAAAGAGAATCGGATATTAAGAAACTCGGGAGTAGGTTGATTTTTCTTGAAATAATACATGTATTTCTCTTCTATTTCGCCCGAATACCAGCGTTTAAACTCTTCCGACTTCAATAATTCTTCCATATCATCGGGAGAGTAGCCCATTGCATACAAAGAGCCTACAATAGCACCCATCGAAGTACCTGTAATGTAATCAATGGGAATATTATTTTCCTCCAACGCTCGAATAATACCGATATGAGTCAATCCTTTAGCTCCACCACCACTCAACACAAGCCCAACCTTCTGAGCGAATGTGGGACCAAATGAAAGTAAAAAGACAAATAGCAGTAAAAGAAATTTCTTCATAAATACCAGTCAAACAAATGATCTATTTTTCAATATTGAACCTCCAAATATATACAAAAGTTTCCAATTAATCGAGAGAACTCTTTTTTTTAATATAGAAAAAGAGCATTGCAATACTTTTCAGTTGCAATGCTCTCGTTCGCTTTTATGTAATGAATTAAAAAGGGGCGCTTAAATTAGTTCAATGCTTCTTTTTACGAAGTTATTCAATGCCTCGCCTTTCAGCATGTTATTTTGCAACAACGCCAAATCGATCAATTGGCGAACCACCTTATTTTCTGCTGCGTACGTTGTGAAAAGAGCATTTTTCTTATGGTTCAGCTCATCCAACTTCGCATTCAGCTCATTCAGTTCATCTTTCTCGGCAGTAGGAATTTCTTCCTCTTTCTTGCCCTCTTGTTTCTTTTTCAAGTCGTCACGACGCTTAGTCGTATCGTCGATAGAGAACTTCAAAGGAACGATATCTGCAGCACAAGCAATCTCTTCATCGGCCAGTACCTGTTTTACCAATTTATGATCGGCGTTCAATACCAGGTTGAACATATCGGGCATTTCGCCATAGAAGCTCATACCGGCCTGAATGTTGGCCATTTCTTTCATTCTGCGCATATACTCACTCTGAGTAATCATCACCGGAGCAGCATTTTCGCCCAAAGACTGTGCAATAACGTTAAACTCAACTTTTTCTACGCTCGGCAACTGGCTCTTGAATGCAACAGAGAGCATTTCCTGCTTATCGGGTTCGAGTGCATTCGCTTTCTTATCCTCTTTTACAATCAAATGGTCAATGATATCGCCATCGACACGAGTGAAACGAGATTTTTCGAGCTTCTGTTCGAGCATGCTAATCATCGCTACATCCAACTGACCATCCATCAACAATACATTATAGCCTTTGTTGACGGCAGCTTCGATGTAACTAAACTGCTCGTCTTTGTTATTTGCATAAAGATAAATCAAATTTCCGTCCTTATCTGTTTGATTTTCTTTAATCAATGTCTGGTACTCATCATAGGTGTAATGCTTATTATCCGTATCGGTGAAAAGGGCAAATTTTGATGCTTTCTCATAAAAATCCTCCTGAGTAAGCATACCATAATTGATAAATATTTTCAAGTCATTCCACTTCTCATCAAATTGCGGACGATCGTTTTTGAAGATCGATTGCAAGCGGTCAGATACCTTCTTAGTGATGTATGTCGAAATCTTTTTTACATTCGAATCACTCTGCAAATACGAGCGAGAAACATTCAGCGGAATATCCGGAGAATCAATTACACCATGCAATAAGGTAAGGAAGTCGGGTACGATGCCTTCAACCGAATCGGTTACATAAACCTGATTGCAATAAAGTTGAATTTTGTTCTTATTCAGTTCGATATTGCTCTTTACCTTGGGGAAGTAAAGAATACCGGTGAGATGGAACGGATAATCTACATTCAGGTGAATCCAAAACAGAGGTTCGTCCGACATCGGGTATAGGTCGTGATAGAACTTCTTATAATCTTCGTCCGAAAGCTCACTGGGCTTGCGAGTCCACAAAGGAGCGGTTTGATTGATGACATTATCTTCGCTTGTTTCAACCTGCTTGCCATCTTTCCACTCTTTTTTCTTACCGAAAGCCACAGAAACAGGAAGGAAGCTACAATATTTCTTCAATAAAGCCGATATACGGGCTTCTTCGAGGAATTCTTTGCAATCATCATCAATATAAAGAACGATATCGGTTCCGCGGTCTGCCTTTTCAACCTCCTCCAAGGTAAACTCGGGACTACCATCGCATGACCACTTCACGGCTTGTGCACCTTCTTTATAAGACTTCGTAATAATTTCGACCTTCTTTGAAACCATGAAAGCAGAATAGAAGCCCAAGCCAAAATGACCGATAATGGCATTAGCGTCATTCTTATATTTCTCCAAAAAGTCATTCGCTCCGGAGAAAGCGATCTGATTGATATATTTGTCAATCTCTTCGGCCGTTAAACCAATACCACGATCGGAGATAGTAATGGTATCGGGTCCCAAAGCAACACGAACGGTCAAATCGCCCAACTCGCCCTTGAACTCACTTACTGAAGAGAGTGTATTTAGCTTCTGGGTAGCATCGACTGCGTTAGAAACCAGTTCGCGAAGAAAAATTTCATGATCACTGTACAAAAACTTTTTTATGATGGGGAAGATATTCTCTGTAGTAACCCCAATATTGCCTTTTTGCATAATAATGTGTATTTAAAATTATGAATATTAAATTGATTTGTTGAGTAGAAAACAAAAAAAATGCCAGACCCTAAAGTCTGACATTTTGACGTCTATTTTGCAGTTTATTTCTCTTCTAATGACACCGTTTTCAGCTCCAGTTCTCCCTTTTCTTCGTTTAGCGAAACCTGAATCGTGTCTCCATCACTAACCGAAGCAGATATGATAAGTTCTGATAACGTATCTTCAAGGTAAGTTTGTATAGCACGCTTTAGCGGGCGGGCACCAAACTGCACATCATATCCCTTAGAGGCTATGAACTGCTTTGCCTTATCTTCTACAACCAATTTGTAACCTATCGACTCAACTCGTTTATACAAGCTTTGAAGCTCAATATCAATGATATTCGTTATCGCATCGAGCGAAAGTTGATCGAAGGTGATAATCTCGTCGATTCGATTAATGAACTCGGGAGCAAAAGATTTCGTCAACGCTTTCTGAATAACGCTACGCGAAAATTCATTATCGTTCAAGCGGTTCTGAGTAGCAAAGCCAACTCCACGCCCGAAGTCTTTTAGCTGACGGGTTCCTACGTTCGAGGTCATAATAACAACCGTGTTTTTAAAGTCAACGACTCTGCCATAACTGTCAGTCAATCGTCCTTCGTCCATTACTTGAAGCAAGAGGTTAAACACATCCGAATGTGCTTTTTCGATTTCATCGAGCAACACGATGGAGTAAGGTTTACGACGCACCTTTTCGGTGAGTTGTCCGCCTTCTTCGTATCCGACATAACCCGGAGGTGCTCCAACAAGACGCGAAACGGTAAATTTCTCCATAAACTCGCTCATATCGATGCGAATCAATGCATCCGAAGAGCCGAACATATATTTGGCAAGCTCTTTGGCCAGATGTGTTTTACCCACACCGGTAGGACCCAGGAACATGAATGTGCCAATCGGCTTATTCGGATCTTTCAGGCCGACACGACTGCGAAGAATGGCCTTTACCAATTTCTCGATAGCGGCATCCTGAGCAATCACTTTCGATTGCAAATTCGTCTTCATCGTTGCCAACTTAAGCCCCTCGGCTTCGGCCATACGCTGAACAGGCACACCGGACATCATTGAAATAACGTCTGCAATATCTTCTCCGTCAACCGTTTGACGATTCTCTTTCAAGCGCTCTTCCCAATCTTTCTTCATCTCATCCAAGCGAAGCGAAAGTTCTTTCTCTTGATCCCGGAAGCTGGCAGCCAGTTCGAAATTTTGCGATTTGACGGCTGCATTCTTTTTATTCTTCGCTTCTTCGATCAGTTGTTCCTGATCTTCCATCTCCTTGGGCACACTGACATTGGTCAGATGGATGCGTGAACCCGATTCATCAAGAGCATCAATCGCTTTATCGGGGAAGTTGCGATCGGTAATATAACGGTCTGCCAACTTGACACAAGCCTCCAATGCAGCATCGGTATAGTTCACATTGTGATGCTCTTCGTATTTATCCTTGATGTTACGCAGAATCTGAAGCGTTTCCTCGGCCGTAGTGGGTTCTACCATCACTTTCTGAAAACGACGTTCCAACGCACCGTCTTTTTCTATATTTTTCCTGTATTCATCGAGCGTAGTGGCTCCAATACACTGTATTTCGCCACGTGCCAAAGCAGGTTTCAGCATATTGGCAGCATCCATTGAGCCCGCAGCCGAACCGGCACCTACGATGGTATGAATCTCGTCGATAAACAAAATTACATTCGGATTCTTCTGCAACTCATTGAGAATGGAGCGAATACGTTCCTCGAATTGTCCGCGATACTTGGTTCCGGCTACTACCGAGGTCATATCGAGAGCTACTACACGCTTATCAAATAAAACGCGCGACACTTTTTTCTGTACGATACGAAGCGCCAACCCCTCTACAATGGCCGATTTGCCCACACCGGGTTCACCGATCAGAATCGGATTGTTCTTTTTACGGCGACTCAGGATCTGAGCCAAACGCTCTATCTCACGTTCACGTCCGATGACCGGATCAAGCTTGCCTTCCTCGGCTGCTTTGGTCATATCTGTACCAAAATTATCGAGCACGGGAGTATCATTAGCAGTTTTCTTAGGAGCAGCCTGAGCTTGCCGGTATCCTTCGGGTTCTTTATTTCCTGGCGAATGGGGTGAACTTAGTTCGTCATCCTCCTCTTCGTCTTCCGAAAAGCCCATTCCGGCACTCGTATCGGGCTGCAAAGAGAGTTGCTCGTACACCGCTTTGTAGTCTACGTCATTGTCTTTCAATACCGAAGCAGCCATATTATCGCGGTCTCTCAAGATGGCCAGCAAGATATGCTCCGTATCGGCCACATTACACTTGAGTCCACGTGCTTCAAGAATACACATTTTCAATATCTTTGCAGCGTTATCAGACAGTGGTAGTTCCGTCTCGGGAAGCGAAAGATCATCTGCCTCATTTCTTAGCCGAGTCTCAATTTGCTGTTTTATATCGGTTAAATTTGTGTTGAGCTTCGACAAAATCTCAATAGCCTTTCCTTCACCGTCACGAAGCAGCCCAAGCAGCAGATGCTCAGGTCCGATATGTCTGCTTCTCAACCGGTTTGCTTCTTCTTTGCTAAAGACGATAACGTCGGCAACTCTTTGTGAGAATTGATTATTCATATTTATTTTCCTTCTTCTTAAGCTGTTATTTACTGGCAAATATACGCAATAATTAAGTTTACGCACCATATTCACGGTATTTATTGTAACAGCAAATGCCGTGCCAAAAAAACTTCATACACATTATATATATACTCATCAAAATCTCGAAAGATTTTAGTGAGGATCGAAGTTAATAAAAACACAAGTATCTACGCTAAACAGAACCAGTCATCGAACAAGCAAAAACGTGCAGAGACAGGCAAGCTATATGAAAACAAAGTACGAAAAATGAAATAAAAACCTGAAAGTCAACAAGATAAAACATAACAAACAAGAGCAAAACAGAAAGCTTTTCCTTGTTGGAAGAACTAGTATATTAACGTGCTGTTAAGTACGTACTCTTGATACCCAAGAATACGTATTCATTTGCAATCAAAGTACGTACTCATTCATAAGAGGAGATACAAAGCTAAAAACAGCCACAGTCTACATTCACATAATCCAAACAGATATTAAGAATAGCAAAAACTTTATCCTCGAAAACTTTTGTATATCGCGAAAAAGTAGTACTTTAGCATGGTTTTTGATAAGCCAAGAATGTATAATTAATAATCTTTTTAAATGCTTGAGCAAGACAGAATTATAAAGATAAACATCGAGGAGGAAATGAAGTCATCCTACATTGACTACTCCATGTCGGTCATTGTTTCGCGTGCCCTTCCAGATGTCAGAGATGGGTTTAAGCCGGTTCACCGTAGAATTTTATACGGAATGATGGAACTGGGCAATATGTCGGATAAACCCTACAAAAAATCAGCCAGAATCGTGGGTGAAGTACTCGGTAAGTATCACCCTCACGGAGATTCCTCTGTATATTTTGCAATGGTGCGTATGGCCCAAGAATGGGCAATGCGTTATCCACTAGTTGATGGACAAGGTAACTTTGGTTCCGTAGACGGCGATAGCCCTGCTGCTATGCGTTACACGGAAGCTCGTCTGAACAAGCTTGGTGAAGAGATGATGCAGGACCTCTATAAAGAGACTGTCGATTTTGAACCAAACTTCGATAATACGTTGAGCGAACCCAAGGTGATGCCCACACGTATTCCGAATTTGCTGGTAAACGGTGCTTCAGGTATCGCCGTAGGTATGGCTACCAATATGCCACCTCATAACCTAACCGAAGTTATTGATGCCTGTCATGCCTATTTGGAGAATCAAGAAGTAACCGTCGAGGAGCTTATGAACTATGTCAAAGCACCCGACTTTCCAACAGGAGGTTACATCTATGGTATAAGCGGCGTGCGCGAAGCCTATCTTACAGGCCGTGGCCGTGTGGTTATGCGTGCGAAAGCAGAGATCGAATCGGGACATTCACACGATAAGATCGTTATTACCGAAATTCCTTACAATGTAAACAAGGCCGAGTTAATCAAATACATCGCCGATCTTGTAAACGATAAGAAAATTGAAGGTATTTCCAATGCCAATGACGAATCCGACCGCGATGGTATGCGTATCGTTATCGATATCAAGCGCGATGCCAATGCCAGCGTAGTACTGAATAAGCTATACAAGATGACGGCTCTGCAAACCTCATTTGGTGTGAACAACGTAGCATTGGTACACGGACGTCCTAAGATGCTGAACCTGCGCGACTTAATCATGTATTTCGTTGAACACAGACGCGATGTGGTTATTCGCCGTACCGAGTTTGATTTGCGCAAAGCCAAAGAGCGTGCTCATATTCTCGAGGGTTTGATCATTGCCTCCGACAATATCGACGAAGTAATTCGTATCATTCGTGCAGCCAAAACCCCCAATGAAGCTATCCAAGGCTTGATGGATCGATTTGAACTGACCGAAATCCAATCTCGTGCCATTGTCGAAATGCGTCTTCGTCAGCTTACAGGTCTTGCACAAGATCAGTTGCACGCTGAATACGAGGATGTAATGAAGCAAGTAGCTTATTTTGAAAGCATTTTGGCCGACGAAGAAGTATGTCGCCAGGTAATCAAAGACGAACTACTCGAGGTAAAAGCAAAATATGGCGATACACGCCGCTCCGAAATAGTGTATTCATCCGAAGAGTTTAATCCGGAAGATTTCTATGCCGATGACGAAATGATTATCACCATTTCGCATCTGGGATACATCAAACGCACCCCTCTAACCGAATTCCGTTCTCAGAACCGCGGTGGAGTAGGGTCAAAAGGCTCAGAAACTCGCGATGAAGACTTTGTAGAACACATCTATCCGGCTACTATGCACAATACGATGATGTTCTTCACCCAAAAAGGTAAATGTTACTGGCTGAAGGTATATGAAATTCCTGAAGGAACGAAGATTTCGAAGGGACGCGCTATTCAAAACCTATTGAATATCGACTCGGACGATGCCGTAACTGCTTATCTGCGCGTGAAAACACTCCAGGACGAGACCTATATCAACAATCATTACGTACTGTTCTGTACTAAAAACGGTATTATCAAGAAAACATTGCTTGAACAATACTCAAGACCACGCCAAAATGGTGTAAATGCCATTACTATTCGCGAGGACGATCGTGTTATTGAAGTACGTATGACTAATGGTAACAACGAAATCATCATTGCCAACCGCAATGGCCGTGCCATCCGCTTCCATGAAGCAGCAGTGCGCGTTATGGGCCGTACGGCAACCGGTGTACGTGGTATCCGCTTAGATGAAGACGGTACAGACGAAGTAGTAGGTATGATTTGCGTTAAAGATCTTGAGAAAGAATCAATTATGATTGTTTCGGAGCAAGGATACGGTAAACGCTCCAACATTGAAGACTATCGTAAAACCAATCGTGGTGGTAAAGGTGTGAAGAGCATGAATGTTACCGACAAGACAGGTAAGGTAGTAACAATCAAATCGGTAACAGACGAGAATGACTTAATGATCATCAATAAATCTGGTATCACAATCCGCTTGAAAGTTGAAGATTTCCGTATCATGGGACGTGCTACACAAGGTGTTCGTTTAATCAACCTTGAAAAGCGTAATGATCATATCGGTTCCGTATGTAAAGTTACTACAGAAAGTCTCGAAGATGTCATTCCACCCATGGAAGAAGAGGAGGGCAACATCCCTGTCGATCCGGAAGTAGATATGACGGCAAATGAAGAAACAGAAGAATAGACCTAATATTAATAATTAATCAAACAACAATCATGAAAAGAGTATTATTTTCAATGGTTTTATTGATGGCAGTTAGCTTCGCATTCGCTCAACAGAAGAATGTAAAAGAGGCCAAGAGTATTGCTTCAGAGGTAAAACCGGACTTCAAAAAGGCTGAACAGCTAATTAAAGAAGCTTTGACTAATCCTGAGACGAAAGACGATGCTGCAACATGGGATGTAGCAGGTTTTATTCAGAAAAGAATTAACGAAAAGGAAATGGAAAATGCTTATTTAAGAAAACCTTACGACACATTGAGGGTTTACAATAGCATCTTAGACATGTACAAGTATTTCGTTAAGTGTGATGAATTGGCACAAATGCCTAACGAAAAAGGAAAAGTAAAAAACAAATTCAGAAAAGCAAACAGCGCAACAATGTTGGCTGAGCGTCCGAACCTGATCAATGGTGGTATTCAGTATTTTAATTTAGACAAAAATGCAGATGCACTAAAGTTCTTTGCAACTTACGTTGAATCAGCTACTTATCCAATGATGGAAGGTCAAAACTTATTAGAGAAAGACACGATCCTTCCTCAGGTTGCTTATTATGCAACTTTAGCTGCCGACAGAGTGGGAGATAAAGATGCTATTATGAAGTATGCTCCTTATGCACTGAAGGACAAAGATGGTGGTAAATTTGCCATGCAACTGATGGCCGATGCATATAAAGCAAAAGGTGATACTGCTAAATGGGTAGAAGTGTTGAAAGAAGGTATCCTAAAATTCCCTGAAAACCAATATTTCTTTGCTAATCTGGTAGATTATTACAGTGCTTCTAATCAACCACAAAAGGCAATGGAGTTTGCTGACGAGATGTTGGCTAAAGAACCCAATAATAAGCTTTATTTATACGTAAAAGCTTATCTTTATCATAACCTTAAAGATTATGACAAAGCCATTGAATTCTACAAAAAAACAATCGAAGCTGACGCTCAATATGCAGAAGCCTATTCAAACCTAGGATTGGTGCTTATTATGCAGGCTCAGGAATACTCTGACAAGTCGACTACAGATATTAACGATCCGAAATATGCTGCAGCTCAGGCTAAGGTTAAGAAGTATTATGAGGAAGCTAAACCATATTATGAGAAGGCTAGACAACTCAAACCCGATCAGAAGGATTTGTGGGCACCCGGTCTTTATAGAGTTTATTATAACTTGAATATGGGACCAGAATTTGAAGAAATTGAAAAAATTCAAAACTAATCAAATAGTATCATCTATTTGATAGAATAAAAAAGAGACGGTCACATGTTTTTATGTGATCGTCTCTTTTTTATTATTATTCTTTCTAAGAAATATTAATTTCAAATTATTGCAGAAGAGGATAGTGTTTACGATAAATTACTCTTATACTATATAATCAATTAGTTTACAATAAATTGGAATTTACTATTAAACATAATTGGTATTATATCATTATCTTAAATAGCTTTATTTTAAACCACTGATCATCCGTTAATAACCAGCAATGGTGTATCCGAATGAAATAGCATCTTTCTGGCGATTCCAGGATTAAATAATCGGGCAAATATGTTTCGTTTGTACGATGTCAACGTTATGATATCAATCTTGCTAGTTTCAATATATTGCTCCAGATTTTTTAAAATATCATCATTCATCACTACATCATATTGAATATCTAAGTCAGGATATTGCTTATGGAAATATTCTTTTATTCCTGCCAACTTAATTTCATTCCAAGTATCTTTTGCATCTTTCATGTCGGTCAAATAAATTAGAGAAACAGAAAAATGGAAAAGTTTCCAGTCATTGATAAATGACTCGAAAGCAATCAAGTCTCGTTGATCAAAATTGGTAATAAAAGCAATTCGTTTAGCATTATCAAACTGATTGAACGGTGTATGCTCAGGAATAGCCAATACCGTGGTACGGCTACGCTCAATGATCTCGGCAGTAACACTTCCTATCAAATCTATGTCTTTCTGGTTCTTACCGCGAGTACCCATTATAATGATTCTGGCTCGCTGCTCTTTGTTGTATCTAAGAATTTCCTCTTCGGGGATGCCTTCGCGCAAAACACAAGTATATTTTACGTCTGGAAACTCTCCCGAGACTACTTTAGCTTTAATCTTATCAGATAAAGCATTTAAGTCGCTATGAACCTTTTGAAGAATAGTTCTAGCCGCTTCTTCGTCGTTTATTTGATAGTTAAAAACATCTCCATAAGGTAATGAAGAAGCATATACCGGAGTAAAATAAACGTGCAATAAAACGACTTCGGCATTATAAGTTTTTGCAAGATTGAAACCAAACTCGCAAGCTTTCATCGAATAGCTTGAAAAGTCGACAGGAATCAATATCTTTTTACGTTCTCCGTCAACTTTAGGGGACTTCTCTCCCACTATACTTTCAGCTAACCACACAGAGCTTTCAGTAATTTTCAATGCACGCGGAAGGTCACTCTCCTTAATCCGCAAGCGAACACCCGATGATACAACCGGTTGTATTTGATTTACGTTTTGGATGTAAGTCTCTATACCTTCATTTTCAAGTACATTCTTTAATATCTGAGCTTTGGTATATGTTAGAATGGCTAATGTAACTAATTTATCGTCCATAATTCGATTTGTATTAAAATGAAATTAACAAATAAGAAATCCCAATTGTTTATCAATCAATTGGGATTCTGTCAGTATCTTTAAATTAAGCACGTATAAACTCTGTAGTAGGCTCCTTTTGCATGCTTAAGTTTAATTCTTTCAAGATGCATAGCGCCCGGTCAAGTACAGTAGTATCGTCGAGCATTACCAACCCGCCATCCGGCCCCGGTTCAAGGTGTATTCCAACGCTTTTACCCTCTTTAAAGTTATGTCCCCCAAAGAAGTTCCTTACCGTATCCACATTCAGACCAAGCTCATCTGCTATTCTATGCATGCTACCACTGGGCAATGAATCTTTAATTTTACGTAGTTCATTGAATGTTATTGTTCTCATGACCGATAAATTTAATGGTTAATACTAAGTGATTTTACTATCACGCTATAAACTTAAGGAAAAAAAAAGATAAAACAAATTATTTGCATATCTTTTTTCGTTATTTATAGAAAAACAATTCTTAAAGTGTTGTATTCTAAAATAATTCCCCGAACAATGAGATGAAAATCTATTATTCGGGGAATTATAATTACAGTTAAAAATCTTAACCCTATATAATTTCAATAGAAGTAGCTGGAACCCAACCTACCTTTCCATCTTCCAAACGGATTTCTTTCCACTCCTTCATTGAATTATCCTTAATTACAACCTTGCTCCCTTCATGGAGAATGAACAACGATGTTCCACTTTCATTGGGAGTACTTCTGACGGTTACGCTCGGATTCATAACAATAGCACTATCACGGTTTGACAAACTCTCTTTTTGTTGCATAGCAAAAACATTGGCCAATACTGTACACATCAAAAATAGTAGCCCGGTAATAAAGCCAATCTTTTTAAGTACAACTACTTTAGAAAAGAAGAAGAAATAAAGAGAAGCAATGAGCAAAATAAAGAAAGCAATGCCCCAATTGGCCCATGCATCTACACTCATGCTGTTAATCAGTGCTTTTGTCCAAGACACAAAGAAAATTTCGGGAGTAGGCTCTACCTTATCAATCGTTTTTGCACGAGCTATTTCTAAATTAGCACGTATATCACTATTGCCTGGTTCAAGCAATAAGGCACGTTCATAATTTAAGATAGCTTTGGCCGTTTCACCGGCTTTATAGTAGCTATTTCCTAAGTTATAATAGACTTCGGCTGCTTCTCCTTTATTCAACAAAGCCTCGTAAATCTGAATAGCCGATGCATAATCATTTTTCATATAAGCGCTATCACCTTCTGATTTGGTGGCATCTTCTAGCTTAGCCGAAGAAAAAGTAGTGTGAGCACCCATACTAACCGAATCGGTAGAGAGCGTTTGCGTTGTATCTACGGCCAACGAATCCTGACCAAAAGTCAGAGCCGAAATCAACAAAGAAAAGGTAAAAAACAATATCTTTTTCATAATGTAATTCATTCTAATTTAATGCTTAATCGAATTTTCCATTTTACTCATTACCTCCATTGAAGCTGAGTAAACCTTATCCATAGCCTGATTCTCATCGCCAGGTGCAAAACGTGCAAATTCACATTCATTTAAAGCATTCAGGAAATCTTGAATAAGTTCCTCACTTACACCATAATTTCTCAGTTTCTCTTCGATATTATCTTTCGATAAAAGCGAAACCGGAATATTCAATTTATCACTAATATAGCCCCATAGTGCTTTGAGAACTTCGTCGTAGAATTCACCTTTCTTGTTCTCGGCAAGCAATTTACCTGCAAGCTTCATTCGTTTAACAGCAACTTTATTGGCCTTTTTCGTACGCATCTTGGCCACGTTGGCATTTTCTGCAGCTTGCTTACGGTATACAATAAAGAAAGCAATAAAAGCAATACCGGGTATGATATAGAACAACCAATAAAGAAGCGAGCCAAAGAAGAAACTTCCTTTGGGTTGCAAGGTTACGTCATTCTGTTTAATATAACGAATGTCTTCACCCAAAATCTTCAAGTCTTCCTTATTTGTAAAGTTAGCAATCACTTGATCTGCGTTTCCAGCTCCTTTCTCGACTTTTACCTCATAGTCTTCTGTCTTTAAAGTCTTATAGGATTTTGATTTAATATCGAAATAGCTGAAGGAAACACCAGGTATTTTAAACGTGCCGGCATGTCTGGGTATAGCTAAATATTCAATAACCTTACTTCCCGATAATCCTTCTTTAGTCAAACGAACCTGATTATCGACCTTAGGATCATATACTTCAAAATCTTCCGGGAATTTAATATCCGGATTAGAGATCAGTTTTAGATTGCCAGTGCCCGATACAACCAATTTAATGGTTATGGCATCATTCGTTTTTACCTCCTGACTATTGATGGAAGAACTAATACTGAACTCTCCTACACCACCCGAGAAGTTGGCAGGTTTGCCAGCCGGAAGCGCACTAACGTCTATCGTTATTTTAGGGGTAAGAAGCGCTTTTTTGATTTCAACATAGTTGCTACCTCCATTAAAGAATGCATCAAACGGGTCGGCTGTCTGAACAGGTTTAGCCACCGAAGCATCAAAGCGAGCAGGCTCAATGACCAACTTACCCGATTGCTGAGCAAAAAGTACGAACTGTCGATACACGGTTGTGGAATAGTTGCGACCTTTATAATGTTCCTGAGACCATTTTGCATTGGCAGGCATTTCGATTTCCTGCGAATGGAATCCCTTAAAGTCCGGAAGCTTTACATTGTCAAAACGCAATTGAGGTTCTCTCGTATAAATCTTAAAAGTCAACAGAAAAGCCTCTTGTTCATACACCCGCGTTTTGCTGGCAGTTGCCGTAATAAAGAGATCTTGATTTGAAATAGTCGAACCGGATGAGCTGCGACTACCGCTACTATTGCTTTGGGCACTACTGCCGGAAGAGGATCCGGCATCAGCATCGGCAGGTAATACTTTTATTCTTAACGAATTAGAAACCATCTGATCTCCATCTGCGGTAATTGTAGCTCCCGGAATGGTATAGTTTCCTTCTGTAGTAGCCATTAAGATATAAGTAAACGTAATGCTATTCGTAGAAGAAACATTACCGTTTATTATCTGCGTACTACTTTGTTGTGAGCGGCTAGGCCCCATTAATACATCGAACCCTTTGATAGAAGGTGCTCGGAAATCACGTACTTTTTGTGTAGTCACCGTATAAGACAACCTGAACTGATCGCCTATGGCGACTGCATCAGGCGCTGATGCAGTGAATGATATCTTCTCATCGGCCAATACCGAGATATTCACTGCCATCACTGCCATCAATAAGAAAATTAACTTTCTCATTACTTCTGAAGTTTTTATCATCTATATATATTATTACCAGTCTTTTTCGAGACGTCCTCCCTGTATCACCTGTTGTTTTTTCACCTTATCCTGAACGTCTTTCTCATCTTGCATAACCGACTGCAACAATTGTTCGGCGTTTTCTTTCGACATTTCATTCTCTTTCTTCTCAGGCTTTGGCGGTTGCTGCTGCTGATCCTTATTTTTTTCGTCTTTTTGCTTCTCTTTATCTTTTTGTTGGTCTTGCTTTTGTTGATCTTCTTTGTTTTTGTCTTGATTTTGATCTTGATTCTGTTGTTGATCTTTTAAAAGCTTTTGTGCCAAGGCTAAATTATAGCGTGTTTCATCATCTTTCGGGTTATTACGCAATGACATTTTATAGGCATCCACAGCCTTGGCGTAATCCTTACCTGCCTGAAATAAAACGCCCATATTATGATAAATATGCGCTAATTTCATTTTATCTTTCTCTATTTTGGCAGCCGATACATATTGCTCCATGGCATCTTTGAATTTTTGCTGTTGAGACAATGTATTTCCCAAATTATACATGGATACAGTCGACCCCGGATTAGCCTCGAGGGCTTTGCGGTAGTTTACCTCGGCATCTACAAAAACACTATCATTGAATAAACGATTGCCTTTGCGGATATAATCGCGTTCTGCCTTCTGAGCAGATGCACTAACGGCCAACAATAAAAGCGCTACAATATATATATATTTATTTCTACACATAATTACTTCTTATTAGAGAACAAGTGAATGTTCTTAAACAACGGATTCTTACGGTTCAATATCAACATCTCAGCCAGCAATAACAGCAAAATAATCCATGCAATGACTTGAAATTGCTCATTGAATTCGCTATATACCTTTGACTCTACATCAGCTTTCGCCATTTTATTGATCTCCTGAACAATAGCTTTCTGTGCCGAGTTTGTATTATCGACCCGTACATAAATTCCTTTTCCATCTTTTGCAATTTCCTGACACATAGCCTCGTTCAATCGCGTCACAACGACTTTTCCATCACCATCGCGACGAAAATCATTCGTTCCCTCTATAGGAATTGGTGCACCATCGGGCGAACCAACCCCCAATACATTTACCTGAATACCCTTTTCGGCTGCAGCTTTAGCAGCTTCAACAGCTCCACCTTCATGATTCTCACCATCGGTAATTAGGATGATAGATCGACCAACCCCTTCTTGTGGTGTAAAACTACGTATAGCTAAATTAAGAGCTGCTCCAATGGCAGTACCTTGTTTGGAAATCAATGAGGGATTAATGGATTCAAGAAACATTTTGGCCGATATATAATCACTAGTAATAGGCAACTGTGTAAAGGCGTCTCCGGCAAAGACAATCATGCCTACCTTGTCGTTTTCCATACCATCGACTAGTTTAGACATCAGCATCTTAGCTTTCTCCAAACGACTGGGTTGAACGTCTTGCGCCAACATCGAGTTAGAGATATCCAGTGCTATTATGACCTCTACTCCTTTACGTTTTACCGTTTCCAGCTTAGATCCAAACTGCGGACGTGCCAATAACACTGCAAACAAGCCAATGGCTACAAATACTAGCCAGAACTTCACATCCGGACGATATTTAGAAACGTCGGGCATTAGCTGGGCCATTAGTTGCGGATCGCCAAAGCGTCGGATAGCTTTCCTTCTCTTATAATTAGAATACAAGAAGAAAGCTGCCAGAAACGGCAATAGCAGCAACAGATATAAATATGTAATTTCCTCAAATCGAAACATCTTCTTTGCAATTTATCGATTTACAATCTTATCATTAAGGTATCTTTTTCAAAATAGAGTTACGCAACAGTACCTCAAGCAAGATACATAAGAAGGCAGCCAAAGCAAACCAGCGATACTCTTCCTGGCGTTTGCTGTATTCCTTCACGTTTAACTTTGTTTTTTCGAGCTTATCAATTTCCGCATATACTTCTTTCAACTTAGAGTTGCTAGTAGCACGGAAATAATTTCCATCGGTTGTTCCGGCGATTTCGGTCAATGTCTTCTCGTCAATTTCGACCGGAACATTAATGTACTGAACCGTATTTCCAACCGGATACGGATATGGTGCCATACCATTCGTACCTACTCCAATGGTATATACGCGAATACCAAAACTTTTGGCTATTTCGGCAGCTGTTAATGGAGAAATATCTCCTTTATTATTGGTTCCGTCGGTCAACAAAATAATTACTTTAGACTTTGCCTTACTATCCTTTAGTCTGGTTACTGCATTGGCAACACCCATACCTACGGCCGTACCATCCTCAATAGTACCACATTTGATACCTTGAAACAAGTTCAGCAATACAGCATGATCTACTGTAAGAGGACATTGAGTGAAACTTTCGCCGGCAAAAAGTGTAATACCGATATTATCATTAGGACGACCATTGATAAACTCGGCAGCCACATCTTTGGCAGCCTCCAACCGGTTGGGTTTTAAGTCTTCGGCTAACATACTTGTTGACACGTCGATAGCCAACATGATATCAATACCTTCGATCTCGCTATTTTGCCAGTTGTTGGTCGTTTGCGGACGAGCGAGCACTACAATAATTAATATCAGTGCCAATATACGCAACACAAATGGCGCATGTAGCAAGTAGTTCTTATAACTCTTAGGTGTATGCGCATATACCCGTGCATCCGAAATTTGAAGCGTAGCGTCAATTCTCTTCCGTTTAAGAATATACCATACGATATAAGGTATAAGCAACAGCAATAAAAATAAATATTCAATATTGGCAAAAACCATCTTTTTTACGATTTAACTATTAACGATTCAAATGCCTCCTATGGTTATGCAAAGAGGTCGTATAGCTGCATTCCTATATATACAAACGTTCCAACAAGTACTGCAGAAAGTAAAGAAATGCCACAAATCAACAATACCTTGGTGCGTAACGAACGCTTTTCGATAATGGTAATCTCTGTAGGTTGTGGCTTCGCATTTTCTTCCTCAGGCTGTTTCGTTTCATTAATAAACTCAATGGCGTTGATTAAATTCGCATCATTTTCATTCATTTGAGGATCATGCTTAGCAAATTTCACTAAATCGGCCGTCTGAAAGAGATTCTTTAAATCCGAAATAGCTCCTTTATCTTTGACTTCCATCAAGTTATCAATAATTTCAGAAGAGGTCATTTCGAGTGCATTAAAACCAAAGCGTTCTTTAATATAAGTACGAATGGTGTCAGTAAGCTCCGTATAATAATCCTTCGGACGCCCTTTCTGCCATATCTTCTCTGTTTTAATACGTTCAAACTCTTTCATTGCCATCTGGTAAGGTGGGAGTTTAGGCTCTACTTTCACCTTACGGATGATAGGCTTATTATCTCTTACACGAATAATAAAGTAAATCAACAGAGCCAACAATGGAATAACCAAAAGTGAGCAAGCTATTAAACCATACCAATCCTCCCAGGCAAAAGGCGCTTTCATGATCGCCTTTTGACCAAAGAACTGGTCAGGCTTGAGAGTGTCAACCGGCACCGAATAAACTTTCAGTGCAAGTGCTTTGGTTTGATAAGCTTTATTATCGACTGTTACCGTCATGGGCGGCAAATAGTACAGAGCCGAATCAAAGGAAGTTACCGTATACTCTTGCGTGATAAGTAACCGTTGGCGATCGTTCAGGTATTGCGTATCCGGCTTGGCCGTTTCTACAACATCTACTCCCCGTACCAATGTATCCGGATATACAGGAAAAACAGCTCGTTGCTTCGCATCCATTGCTACTTGCAGTTTTATCTTTGCCTGTTCGCCGATGAGTATCTGTAGTGAATCAATCTTTGCCTCGACCGTAACAGATTGTGCTACCATTCTGCTCGATGATAAAAGTAGCCATGCTATCAGAATTATATTTCTATTCATCTTTCCGTTAATTTCGTTTAGCAAATAAATTGAGTAATGCCCTTACATAGTCTTCATCTGTTCGTACAGATACAGAGTCGACGTTACTTTTCGTAAACGTTTCGCTCAATTGCTCCTGTTTGCTTGTCCACCAATCATGATGTGCACGACGTACAGCTTTCGATGAAGTATCAATCCACTGTTCGTGACCTGTTTCAGCATCTTTTATACGCATCAATCCAATAGGAGGAAGTTCGGATACCCTCCTATCATAAACTTGTAGAGCTACTATATCATGTTTCCGGTTAGCAATAGTCAACGCATTTTTAAAACTCTCCTGATCGATAAAGTCCGATAGAATGAACGCTGTACATCTTCTTTTCATGACGTTGGTCAAATACTCCAACGCCATTCGTATATTGGTTCGACGACTTTCCGGTTTAAAGTCAATCAGTTCACGAATGATAAACAGAATATGCTTGCGCCCTTTTTTAGGCGGAATAAACTTCTCTATCCGATCCGAAAAGAAAATAACGCCAATTTTATCGTTGTTCTGAATAGCAGAGAATGCAAGAGTTGCTGCAATCTCCGTTACCATATCTTTCTTGAGTTGTTTGACTGTACCAAACTCTAAACTACCGGAAACATCGACCATCAACATGACGGTTAATTCGCGTTCTTCTTCAAAAACTTTAATATAAGGTTTATTGAAACGAGCTGTTACATTCCAGTCAATATCGCGAATATCATCGCCAAACTGATACTCACGCACCTCGGAAAAGGCCATACCCCTACCTTTGAAAGCCGTGTGATACTGACCTGCAAAGATATTATTGGATAATCCGCGCGTCTTGATTTCAATCTGACGAACCTTCTTTAATATTTCACTTGTTTCCATTTACTATATTGAGAATTGAAAATTAATAATTGAGGATTATTCATTCTCAATAAAAACTAAGGCACTTCAACCTTGTTCAAAATCTTGCTGATAATTTCGTCGGATGTCATATTGCTAGCTTCGGCTTCGTATGTTAAACCAATACGATGACGTAATACATCATGGGCTACTGCACGCACATCTTCGGGAATTACATATCCTCGACGTTTGATAAAGGCATAAGTACGAGCTGCCAGAGCCAAATTAATAGATGCACGTGGCGATCCACCAAAACCGATCATATCTTTCAGTTCTTTCAAATCATATTTTTCCGGATAACGCGTAGCAAATACGATATCGACAATGTAACGCTCAATTTTCTCGTCCAGGTATACCTGACGAACAACTTTACGAGCTTCTAATATTTCTTCGGCTTTCAATATAGGCTTTACATCAAATTTGGCACCGCTGATATTCTGACGGATAATTAACTTTTCCTCTTCCAACTTCGGATAATCAATCACTACCTTCAACATGAAACGGTCAACCTGTGCTTCGGGAAGCGGATATGTTCCTTCTTGTTCAATCGGGTTTTGAGTGGCCAATACCAAAAACGGCTCAGGCAATAGGAAAGTTTCTTTACCAATAGTAACCTGACGTTCCTGCATGGCTTCCAGCAAGGCACTTTGTACTTTAGCCGGTGCACGATTTATTTCATCAGCTAATATAAAATTCGCAAAGATAGGCCCTTTCTTAATTTGAAAAGATTCATCCTTCTGGCTATATACCATGGTTCCGACTACGTCGGCAGGAAGCAAGTCCGGAGTGAACTGTATACGACTGTACTTCGCGTCAATCAACGAAGCCAATGTCTTGATTGCTAATGTTTTTGCCAAACCAGGCACACCCTCTAGTAACACGTGTCCATCGGAAAGAAGTCCGATCAGCAGCGACTCTACTAAATGCTTTTGACCAACAATGATTTGGTCCATGCCTGTTGTTAAATTGGTAACGAAAGCACTCTGTCTTTCAATCCGCTCATTCAGTTCGCGGATGTCAATTGATTCAGCCATAAATACTTAATATTATATTGTTTAATTACCACAAATAAAAGAATAACCTTTGCAACGATTGTAAGGCTTTTTAATTTGTCCCAAAAGTACATCTTATAATTAACGATTGCAATTAATTTTTATTAAAAAACAATTCAAAACCTTTAGATTAAGGTACTTTTATATGGTTTAATAGTTGCATAACATTTCGAAAATGAACAATCGCTCTAATACAACTCCACCCGAATATATACCATTATATATATTCGGGTGGTAAATAAATTATTTCTTAACAAGTTCCGGAATCTTTAGCTTGGTTCCATAGGGCACATTATCGGGATTCTTTATAATATCCTGATTATACTTCACGATATAAGGCCAAAAAGCTTTAGTTCCATAGAAACGTAAAGAAACACGTGTCAACGTTTCACCTTCTTGCACTACATGAGTTGCTTTGGTACCTACGATTTTATACGTCAAAGAATCAGGCTTTACGGGAACTGCAGGTTTCACATCAGTCTTTGTTTTTGTTTCCGTCTTTGCTTCCTCCTTCTTATGTTCCGTTTTTTTATCTATCAATTCCACCGGAGGCATTTTCGTCTCAGGTATACTTTCGGCAACTGTATCCCTTGCGACAACCATCGTATCCAATAACACTTCTTTTTTTGCGACTGGATGTGTAACAATGGTTGACGGTACTTCTTTACTCGTATACGAAACAAATAAATCCGGGTAGTACATAAACAATATAGCACCACCACACAGCACCAATGTAAGCAATATGATTACAATAAGATAAGTAGTAGGTGAATTACCCCTACTCTGAATCTCTTTTTTAGTTACAGGAGATTCCGTTACCACGGGTTTTATAGGCGATTTTTCGGAGCTAAGCGATTTTGTAGAAGATTCTTTTTGGAGTTCAAGTGCTATTATTTCTTCTGCAGTCAATGCTCTTCCCTTCTCAACAGAAGGTTGTTCTTGTAACGGCACTTCATTTATCACCGCTTCGCTAACCGTTTCTTCGACTACAACTTCTGGATCTACTTCAGGAAGTGGGTCGGGCAGAATATCCGAACTACTATTGACCGCTACCTCAGCAACGGTCTCCAAAGGTAATTCTTCCGAAGAAACTGTTTCTTCATTTATCGAATCGAAAGTAACTTCATCCACTGCTTCTTCTTCAGACTCCTCTTCTATTTCATCGTCCGATTCGTCTACAGGAGTATCTTCTAAAATGGTATTTTCATTCAGAACAACCGTTTCAAAGTGCGCAAAAGGCCTATTTATCAGATCACGCAATGCTGTATCCGGAGTAAAAGAGACTTTGGTATGTCCTTGTATCTCAAAGCGTTCTCCTGTATGTACATTAACACTCTCACGGCTATCTACGTCAATCAGTTTAAAGGTACCCAATCCTTTGATTTTCACGTACCGATCATACTCAAGAGCTTCTTCTATCAAAAGAAAGAACTCTCTCACAAATGCATCTGCATCTTTTTTATCCATACAGTGTTTACCGACCAATAAGTCTACAAGGTCCTGCATATAAAATCTTTCATTCATAATCAGAGCTTTTTTTAAACTTATCTTTCTGTAATCCGCTGGGGCGATAGGTCAGAACCAATTTAGGAGGAATCAGCCTTCGTTGCTTTGTTATAGGGTTGATAGAAATACGTTCGGCTTTCTTTTTCACCTCAAAAGAGCCAAAATTCTGTATTGTCACTACATTTCCCTCCTGTAGCTGTTGAGTCATCTCAGACAAAACCGTTACCATCAGCTCGGATATATCTTTTGTGGTATATCCCAATCTGCTCGAAAGCTCCGAAGTAAATTCCTTATTATTCATAATCCTCCTATATTATCTTAGCAAAAAGGTCAAAATCATCCGAATCAATAATCTCTACTTTATAAAAGTTACCTAAAATCAATGTTACATCAGCACGCTGAATCAACACTTCGGGGTCTACTTCGGGAGAATCAAATTCGGTACGGCCGATGTAATAATCTCCTTCAATACGATCGATCATAACCTTCATCTGTTGTCCAACTTTGGCAGCACTCACTTCGGCTGATATACCTTGCTGAATAGACATCAGTTCATCCAAGCGCTCCTGCTTAACATCTTGAGGCACTTCGTCTTCGTATTGCGCAGCCGCATAAGTACCTTCTTCTTCGGAATAGGCAAAAGCCCCCATTCTATCAAAACGAGCCGTACGCACAAACTCCTTCAGTTCTTCGAAATCGGCTTCCGCCTCTCCGGGATGACCTACCATCAACGTTGTACGAATATGAATACCGGGTACTTCTTTACGGAATTGTTCGATCAGTCGGTATGTATCCTCCTTTGTAACCTGGCGACGCATACGATCTAACATATTATCGCTGATATGCTGCAAGGCGATGTCCATGTATTTACAAACATTGTCGCGTTCGCGCATCACCCGAAACAAATCGGTAGGAAAATGAGCCGGATAGGCATAATGCAAACGAATCCACTCTACACCCGGAACATCCGAGATACGTTCTATCAATTCGGGTAGCATCTGTTTTTTATAAAGATCTACTCCATAATACGTAAGCTCCTGTGCAATAACCTGAAATTCTTTAACGCCTCGTGACACCAGGTACTTTACCTCATCCACAATTTCATCCATCGGCTTAGACACATGGCGCCCCGTAATAATCGGAATTGCGCAATACGAGCACTTCCGATCACAGCCTTCCGATATCTTTAAATACGCATAGTGCTTCGGGGTTGTCAGCGTGCGCTCAATATGCAATTCGTCATGATAAGCTTTACCCAAATCCTGCAATAGTTCCTTCCAGTTAAACTTACCGTAGAACTTATCCACCTGGGGTATTTCGACCGCAAGTTCCTTCAAATAGCGTTCTGACAAGCATCCCATGACGTATAGTTTCTCCAACGCGCCCTCTTCTTTGGCTTGAGCAAACTCCAGAATCATATTGATAGACTCCTCTTTTGCATCACCAATAAAGCCACAGGTATTTATAACAGCAATTTCTCCGACAGGTTTTTCCGAATCGTGAGCTACATCATATCCTACCTCTTCGAGTTGTCGTATCAACTGCTCCGAATCGACCAGGTTCTTTGAACACCCAAGGGTGATTATATCTATTGTTTTTCTTTTCATGCGTTCTCTCCAAATAACGAATCAACAAATTCTTTTTTACGGAAGACTTGCAAATCTTCCATTCCTTCGCCCAGTCCAATGTATTTTACGGGAATCTTAAACTGATCGGATATACCGATAACAACACCGCCCTTGGCCGTTCCATCAAGTTTGGTTATAGCCAAAGCCGATACTTCGGTAGCCAATGTGAACTGCTTGGCTTGCTCAAAAGCATTTTGACCTGTTGAACCATCGAGCACCAGTAACACCTCGTTCGGTGCATCAGGTACTACTTTCTTCATTACATTCTTAATTTTAGTGAGTTCGTTCATCAAACCTACTTTGTTATGCAAACGGCCGGCCGTATCGATAATAACCACATCGGCGTTGTTAGACACGGCTGAGTTTAACGTATCAAAAGCAACTGAAGCCGGGTCTGATCCCATTTTTTGCTTAATAACAGGTGTCCCCACTCTTTCGCCCCAAATAACCAACTGCTCCACAGCAGCTGCACGAAACGTATCGGCAGCACCCAGATACACATTCTTTCCGGCTTTCTTAAATTGATAAGCCAATTTGCCAATGGTCGTTGTTTTGCCTACTCCATTGACACCCACCACCATGATTACATAGGGTTTCTTTTCGATGGGGATATCAAAATCAGCTACATCGTCCGAGTTATTTTCGGTCAACAGTGCTGCTATTTCATCACGAAGAATGGTATTAAGCTCTTGCGTATTTACATATTTATCGTCAGATGCTCTTTTTTCAATACGTTTAATAATTTTCAGCGTTGTTTCTACACCTACGTCTGAAGTGATCAGCACCTCCTCTAGATTATCTAACACTTCGTCGTCCACCTTAGACTTACCGGCCACTGCACGAGCTATCTTACTGAACACACTTTCTTTGGTTTTAGACAATCCTTTATCTAAAGTTTCCTTCTTTTCTTTCGAGAAAAAACTAAAAAATCCCATGATAACTATTATTTGTAATGTACATTATGCTACAAAGATAGAATAAAGTAATGAAAAACTAAAAAAACCCGTCAATAAAATAAGAAATAAAAAAAGGTACTTAACTCGCACAAGCGTACGTAATTAGCAGTGTGATACATACATGCGCCACACCCCAATAAAAATATTGCTTTTGTAAAAGGACAAAAAAATCCCCTCATTGAAAAACAATGAGGGGATTTTACTAATTATAGCCTCGCTATAACCCTATTATTTTTTGAAAAAGTCTTGTACTTTTTCATTAGGAACCATTTGCTCATCAAAAATGTAAGCTCCTGTTTTCGGAGATTTAACCATTTTGATAACCTTAGTGTAAGAACGGCCCTCTTTGCTGCCTTCGTGCAAACTTGCTACTGTTTTCTTTGCCATGGGGTTATACTATTATTATTTAATTTCTTTGTGTACTGTTACTCTCTTCAAGATAGGATTGTATTTCTTCAACTCCAATCTCTCGGTTGTATTTTTTCTATTCTTCGTTGTGATATAACGAGAAGTTCCCGGCATACCGCTGTCTTTGTGTTCTGTACATTCCAGAATCACCTGTACTCTATTACCTTTTGCTTTCTTAGCCATAGTTGTTTCTCCTCTACGTTATCCGATTACTTTAATAGTTTTCCAATCACAATAACCTTTAGCTACTGCATCATTCAGAGCAGCATCAAGTCCTTTCTTATTAATACAACGCAGACCGTTAGCACAAAGGCTAAGGCTGATCCAACATTCTTGTTCTACGTAGTAGAATTTCTTGTTAAACAAGTTCACGTCAAAAGTTCTTTTTGTTCTTCTTTTTGAGTGTGAAACATTGTTGCCAATCATGGCTTTCTTTCCGGTAATTTGACAAATCTTCGACATTTCTATCTTATTTTTATAGTTTTTATCTATACTTATTTCAAACAGAGCGCAAAGTAAGCACTTTTATCGATATAAAACAAGTAATTCCTAAAATAATTCGTTATGAAACAGCAATATTTATTCATTTCAGTAGGTCAAGAAGAAGTAAGAGCGCATTATTGCCTGCTCTTTCTATATTCATCTCACGCCCACGATTCGAATCTTGTTTCATCGTACGTATTTCATTTTTATAAGCAGCAGCAATCCAGACAGTTCCCACCGGTTTTTCGTTCGTTCCTCCACCGGGTCCGGCTATGCCCGATGTAGCTACTGCACAGTCAGTTTTAAGCGTATTCATCGCACCTTTCACCATTTCGATCACTGTTTTTTCGCTAACAGCTCCCTGCTCTGCAAGCGTTTGCGGAGAAACATTTAGCAAACTCGTTTTAACCTCATTGGCATAAGCCACAATGGATCCTTTGAAATAATCCGAACTTCCCGGCACGGATGTCAACCGGGCGGCAATATTACCACCTGTACAACTTTCTGCTGTTGATAAGGTAACCTTTTTTTTTCTAAGCAAGTCTCCAATAATATTTTCGAGGGGAGCATCTTCCTCATCGAAGATATCATCACCAAGTATTGTTTTTAATCGCACACTTGCATCATCTATCAATGACTTGATCTCCTCTTTCGACTGGCCGCGACCAGTCAAGCGCAAACGAATAATCCCCGGTTTAGGCAAATAAGCCAGCTTTATACATAAAGGCAAAGCTAGTTCCCAGGGTTCCAGCTTCTCGGCCAGCACCGACTCGGGCTGATTCTTTACCGTAAAGGTTTTATGTACAATGACATCTGTTCGGAATTTGTCAGCTAAGCGAGGAATAATCTCTTCGCTCATCACCGTGGTCATTTCTTGCGGAACGCCCGGCATAGAAACCAACACTTTACCATTGCGCTCAAACCAGCTCACCGATGCACTTCCGACCCTGTTATTGATAACCAAGCAATCTTTAGGAACCATTGCTTGACTCTTATTGAGCGCATTCATCGGAATTCTACCAGACAAGACCCGCTTAACATTTTCAAAAATCTCTTCACTAAACACCAATTCGGTATGAAAATAATCGCAAAGGGTTTGCTTTGTTATATCATCCTTGGTCGGACCTAACCCACCGGTTACAAGCACAACACTCGACCGATGCATCGCTGCATCTATGGCCTCGATTATTTCATCGGAACGATCGCGTACAGAAACCACGCGAATCACCTCGATACCTACTTTATTTAACTCTCTACCTATCCAGGCAGAGTTCGTATCGACAACTTGCCCTATCAGGAGTTCATCGCCAATGGTTATTATTTCAGCAAACATAAATCTAACGTTTTATGTGTAAAAAGCTATGAATTAAAGCGTAACGCGTGAATAGGCCGGAAGATCAATGGTACAGAAATCCTCATCTTGATACTTAAAACTTCCGGTAATGGCAATCATAGCCGCATTATCGGTCGTATAACCAAATTTGGGAATATAAATGTTCCAGCCATACTTTTCGGCATGCTCACGAAACGAGTTGCGCAAACCATTATTGGCCGAAACACCTCCCGCTACTGCTATTTCATTGATTTTATATTGTTTGGCAGCTTTCCGAAGCTTATCCATCAGAATATCGACCACCGTAGCCTCCAACGAAGCTGCCAGGTCTTCTTTATGATGCTCGATAAAATCGGGATCGTCTTTCATCCAGTCGCGCAATGAATAAAGAAAAGAGGTTTTCAAACCGCTAAAGCTATAATTCAATCCCGGTATATGTGGTTTACTAAAGGAATAAGCCTTCGGGTTGCCCTGACGAGCCAGTCTATCGATAATAGGGCCACCCGGATAGCCAAGTCCCATTACTTTCGAGCATTTATCAATAGCTTCTCCTGCCGCATCATCAATGGTCTGCCCAAGAATTTCCATATCATTGTAAGCTTTTACCAAAACAATCTGTGAGTTGCCGCCCGATACCAGCAAGCATAAAAAAGGGAATTTGGGTTGCTTATTATCTTCACCCTCTTCTTTAATAAAATGCGCTAACACGTGTCCTGTTAAGTGATTAACATCAATCATAGGAATACCTAATGAGCGGGCAAAACCTTTGGCAAAGGAAACGCCAACCAACAATGAGCCCATCAGCCCCGGACCACGCGTAAAAGCGACTGCACTCAATTCCTCTTTGGTTACTCCGGCTCGTTTAAGCGCTTCGTGCACCACCGGAACAATATTTTGTTGATGAGCTCTTGAAGCCAATTCGGGTACTACGCCGCCATATGCTTCGTGCACAGCCTGATTAGACACCACATTCGACAGCAGATAACCGTCCTTGATAACGGCTGCCGATGTGTCGTCACAAGAAGATTCTATTCCAAGAATTATTGTACTCATAATTTTTTTGATGTTTAAACGGTGCAAAAGTAATGATAAAAGTAGGATTCGTAACGTAATATTTTATATTTTTGTTGGCTAAATTAAAGTAACCGCTTATCAGAACGCTGAAGAAAACCGTACGCTGGATCGTAGGTATTATACTCGGAGTATATATCGGAACCATTGTTTTGCTGAATATACCTTATATTCAACAAAAGATTACCATATTTGTAGCCAAAGAATTATCGCACGTAATGGGCACGCAACTAACTATCGGTAAGATAGATATCGGATTGCTAAACCGTATCATTATCGACGATGTACTGCTCGACGACCGCTCGGGCAAAGAGATGCTAAAGATAACCCGGCTCTCGGCTAAATTTGATATCCCCGCCTTGATAAAAGGGAAAATAGCCATCAGTAGCGTGCAGCTGTTTGGTTTCAATATCAGCTTAAACAAACCGACTCCCGAGTCGAAACCCAATTTTCAGTTTATAATCGATGCATTCGCGCCGAAAGATACGGTCAAGACTGCCAGCCCTATTGATTTGCGCATCAATTCCATTTTGATGCGACGCGGCCGACTAACCTACGACATACTATCCGAGGCCGAGACTCCGGGTAAGTTCAATCCCAAACACATCAAACTACAAAACATTATTGCCAACATATCGCTCAAAGCCTTGCAAGCCGATTCGATCAATGCATCGATCAAGCGACTTAGCGTTGACGAAGGTTCGGGATTCATTCTCAAAAAGATGAGCATGAAACTTGTAGCCAATAACAAGAAGATGCATATCGACAATTTCCTCATTGACCTGCCGGGCACCTCGCTACAGATGGATACCATCCATTTGAAATACGACAGTTTGGAAGCATTCAAGCACTTTGCCGATCAGATTCATTTTTCGTTCCGCACACTTCCTTCGCATATTACGCTCAAAGACCTCTCGCCTTTCGTGCCTGCACTCTCCAACTTCAAAGAAGAGATCGGGTTGGAGATTGATGTAAGTGGAACGGTGAATCAACTGAATTGTTCCAAGCTGGAGATTACGGCCGGAAAACATTTTCAACTGCGAGGGGATGCTTCGCTGCAAGACCTGTCGCACCCGCAAAACACCTATATCTTCGGTAATCTGTCGCACCTCTCGGCCAGTAAAGATGGAATTGCTTTCCTTGTGCGCAACCTCAGTCAGAACTATAACGGTGTACCTCCCATCCTGACGCGACTGGGCGATGTATCCTATACCGGAGAAATATCGGGTTACTTTACCGACCTGGTTACTTACGGTATCCTTCACACCAGTATCGGCTCCATACGTACCGACTTAAAGTTAGGCTCAGACAAGGAGAAGGGCATCTTTTCTTATTCGGGAGGCATAAAAACCGAGAACTTCTCTTTGGGCAAGTTGCTGAATGACGATAAGTGGGGACAAACCACCTTTAACCTCAATGTGCAAGGCAAACACTTCGATAAGCAACGCCCGGCTGTGGTACTGAAAGGATTGATTGCCGCCATCGAATACAGCAACTATACCTACGAAAACATTACGCTCGACGGCGAGTACATACGCGGCGGTTTCAACGGAAAAGTGGCCGTTAACGATGCCAACGGCTCTTTGGTGGCCAACGGAAGCGTCAATTTGGCCGATAAGGTACCCACCTTCAACTTCTTGGCCGAGATAAGCAAGGTTCGTCCGCACGACCTGCACCTCACTTCCAAGTACGAGAATGCAGAATTTTCGGTTAAGGTAAAGGCCAACTTTACAGGAGGTAGCATTGATCAAATGGTGGGTGAGATCAATGTAGACAGCTTTTCGTTTGTGACGCCCGAAAAAGAGTATTTCATGAGAAACCTCAATATATCGGCTAGCCATCCCGATAATAAGAATCAATTGAAACTCACCTCAGAATTCATCACAGCCGATGTAGAAGGAAACTTTCTCTTTCGAACGATGCCCGCCAGCGTGATCAACATCATGCGCCGCTACATACCTTCGCTTATTCCGATGCAAAAGAAAGCGGCCACATCGACCAATAATTTCACCTTCGATATCAACATTTATAATACGGATCTCTTATCGACCGTTTTCGATATTCCGCTAAAAATATATACTCACTCCACCATCAAGGGATATTTTAATGATGCTGCGCAACGGGTACGGATAGAAGGTTATTTTCCGCATCTGCAATATGGCAATATGTTCATCGAATCGGGACTATTTATCTGCGAAAACCCATTAGATAAGTTTCGAGCACACGCCCGATTTACGAACATGAAAAAGAATGGAGCGGTGAACGTTTCGCTCAATACCTTGGCCAAAGACGATCAGCTTACCACCACCATAAACTGGGGAAACAACGCTACCGCGACGTATAGCGGAGAACTATCCACGGTGGCTAAGTTTTTCCGTACGCCCGGAGACAAGCCGCTACTCAAAGCAGTGGTCGATATACAGCCTACGGATGTGATTCTCAATGACACCCTGTGGCAAGTGCACCCTTCGCAGGTTGTTGTCGATTCGGGACATGTTGATGTGAACAACTTTCACTTCAGTCACCGCGACCGCTTTATACGCATCAACGGCAGAGTGTCGGACAAAGAGAGCGATACCATTCGGGTGAACCTGAAAGAGATCAACGTGGGGTATGTATTCGACATGGTCAACATCAAAGACGTTGATTTTGAAGGAGACGCGACCGGAACAGCCTATGCGAGCGGACTGCTTAAGAAACCGGTTCTCGACACCCGTTTGTTCATTAAACGATTCAGTTTAAACAAAGGTGTGTTTGGCGATATGGACATTTACGGTGCATGGCATAACGATAAGGAGGGCATCTTTCTGGATGCCCGTATCAAAGACGGCACCAACGCGCAGACACGTGTCAATGGCTATATCTATCCCCTAAAACCGGCAAGCGGGCTCGATCTCCATATAGATGCCGATTCGCTCAACATCAAGTTCCTTGAGTTCTACATGAAAGACATTGTGCAGAACATTGAAGGAAGAGGTACAGGTAAGGTGCATTTCTACGGAAAATTCAAAGCGCTGAATCTCGACGGATCGGTCATGACCCGGGCTTCGCTCAAAATAGGCATTCTCAACACTTCATTTGCGCTGAATGACAGTATTCACCTGGCTCCTACCGGCATTACCTTTAAGAAGATACGCATATCCGATCTCGAAGGGCATCAGGGAAGCATGGATGGATATCTGCATTTCCAGAACTTCCGCAACATGAATTATCGTTTTGACATCAACGTCAACAACATGCTGGTTATGAACACGAAAGAATCTCCCGATATGCCTTTCTACGGAACTGTTTACGGAACCGGAAACGCGTTGCTCAGCGGCGATTCGCAAGGGCTCGATGTCAATGTGGGGATGACCACCAACCGCAATACCACCTTTACCTATACCATTGGTAGTGTTGCCTCGGCTGCCAGCAATCAGTTCATTAAGTTTGTCGACAAAACACCCACTCGCAACCAACGCGACTCAATCAGTCTGATGAATGACTACGAACAGGCGCAGCAAGAGCAGGAAGAGGAAAAGGAGGCCGGTGCCAATATCCGTCTCAACCTATCGGTCGATGTAACACCCGATGCTATGATGAAAATCATCATGGACCCCATTGCAGGCGACTACATCAGCGGACATGGTTCAGGCAATATCCGCACCGAGTTTTACAATAAAGGCGATGTGAAAATGTTTGGTAACTACCACATCAATCAAGGTATCTACAAATTCAGCCTGCAAGAGATTATACGCAAAGACTTTATCATCAAAGACGGAAGTACGATTACCTTCAACGGACCTCCGCTCGATGCAACGCTCGATATTCAGGCAATTTATACCGTGCCATCGGCTTCACTGAGCGATCTGATTCCCGAAGGCGAGTCTCTCACCCAGCAACCCAATGTACGGGTGAACTGTATGATGAACCTCACCGGTATCCTGCTGCGGCCTACCATTAAGTTAGGTATCGAGATTCCGAACGAACGCGACGATGTACAAGCGATAGTGCGAAACTACATCAGCACCGAGGAGCAGATGAATATGCAGATACTCTACCTGTTGGGTATCGGCAAGTTTTATATGCAAGACAACACCAATACGAATCAAGGGTCGAGTATGATGACCTCGGTGTTATCATCTACCTTATCGGGACAGCTTAACAACATGCTATCGCAGGTTATCAACAACAATAACTGGAACCTCGGAACTAACCTGAGTACGGGAGATAAAGGTTTCTCCGAACTCGAAACATTCGAAGGTATCCTCTCGGCGCAACTGCTCAATAACCGTTTGCTCATTAACGGCAATTTCGGCTATCGCGATAATCCGCTGGCCAACACCAACTTTGTGGGCGATTTCGAAGCGGAATGGTTGCTCAACCGTTCGGGAGAGGTGCGCCTGAAAGCATATAACGAAACGAATGACCGCTATTACACCAAAACCAATTTAACAACACAAGGAATTGGTATCATGTACAAAAAGGACTTTAATAAATGGAACGAACTCTTCTTCTGGAACCGATGGAAGCTGAATCGCTTGAAGAAACAGACCGAAAATACTGAAGAAAAGGCCAGAGCAAAGGATAAAAGAGAATA
>POVV01000116.1_pt1 | contig 71765 bp, 73 predicted proteins | sample 1560271 | NCBI WGS metagenome assembly POVV01 (sample SAMN08337232, study PRJNA429181) | Bioreactor metagenome, whole genome shotgun sequencing project. | biome: cows' rumen and soil; feature: anaerobic; isolation source: anaerobic chemostat enrichment culture, galacturonate as sole carbon... | reverse complement strand
GACTTGCATGTGTTAAGCACGCCGCCAGCGTTCATCCTGAGCCAGGATCAAACTCTCAATAAAAGTTTATATCCTAACGTCAAAAAGCTGCTAGCTTATTTTCCGTTAATTACTGTTTTTTAGGTCGTATCTCATCTGTTAAGATGGATACTTTGTTCTGAATTTTTCTCTTGGTTTTCTTTGAAAACCGTTGAATTTTCAAGGTTGTAATTACTGTTTAGTTATCAATGTTCATTGTCATTTCTTTTGTTGCTGTGTGACTTGCAACTTTTATAGGATATCATAACCCGTGTTCCTTGTCAACAACTTTTTTTATTTTTTTTAAGAAAATAATTTGTTTGTATTTCTTAATCACCTTTTATCTCGTGGTGGATTTATATGTTATCATTTATCTTTTTATATGTCAACTAATTTTTCAAAGTTTTTAAAATAATTTGAAAAAAAAGTTATAATTATAGATAAAGCTTAGAAACTGGCTCTCATCGATATACTTTGTCATCATTGTTCCTAGCTGTGTATTTCCTATAATAGTTATAACAAGAAATAGTATCCATACTATGACAAGCCCTTCTGCTGCACCAAGTATAAGGCCAGCATATTGATTGATTCCTTTTATGATTGGAAGATTTGCTATTATATCTAATGTAAATACAGTCGTTCTTAAAACAAACGTTATTACTATAAAAGCAAGCGCAAAGGACATAGCGTTAACAATAGTATCTGCAAGTTCATTTCCTATATATTCATAAATACTATTTGTAATGCTTTCCTTGCCATTATCCTCTTTAATCATTTTCTTAACAATCGATGGTAATTTAATCGCGTCAACTGTTTCTTCCTTACTTTCATTAAAATTATCTCCTTCTAACACTCCAATCGTACTTTCTTTGATTGTGTCATGTATCGAAGTGCTATTTACTAAAAAATCGCTGATATATGGAGTCAAAGCCGATGCCGCAATAATCGTAATGACAAAAGAAACTGTTGTAAACAGTTTCTTTACAAAACCAAGTCTATAGCCATTGAGTGCACAAACAATCAAAAAAATCGATACTACGATTAGTAACCAATTCATGTTACCCTCCTATTTCAATCCACTGCATCAAACATCTAGAACAGTGATTTTTGTATATTTAACTTTTATCTTATGTTCTATTTAATTAAGTTTCAAATTTATTATTTGTGTATTGCTTGAGTCGATAATTACGTATCTGTTCGAAGCGCCTTCTAGCATAACATTTAACAAAGTCTTTTGTGAACTATATCGAAATTTTTCAAGACCGCTCATCTTATAAATACTAAAACCCATTTCACTTACAATAATGAATTCTTTCTCGTTTATTACTATATTATTATAATCTTGGTCGAATTTCAAATTTAATACTTTATTTCCTTCCAAGTCATATAATTCCATCCTATACTTGGCTCCTGGGTCTGAATTATCAAATACCAACGCAAAATAGGAATCAGAGTAATAAATACTTCTAATCTCATCTTGGACTTCAATTTCTTTTACTACTTCAGGAATTTGATTTCCTTTGTAAATCGCTACTTTTTTATCTCCAAAGGCAACTGCTGTTGCATTATTTACATATGCAATCCTTGGAAATACACTACTTTCATAAGGATAAGCACTTACTAGGTTATCAATTTTATTCTGGCCAACTGATCCAAAATTGAAAAATCCAATTTGTGTCTTCATAATACCACTATCTACATATAGAAACGAAACCCCTAATTTTTCTCCATCATCGGATACGGCAATATCAATTGGGTATCCACTTTTTACCATAGCCCAGTCGCTTTTTGCAAGTTCTTCTCCTTCTTTGCTAAATACTTTGGCTTTTGAACCAGTTCCATCGTTTAAAATAACATAGACAACGCCTTGACTTGCAACCTGAAGTTTTTCAATTGGTAAATTGACATTAATTTCTGATAGATAACCCTTTGTATTAAAAACGTATACCTTATTTCCTTCTTTATCTGCAATTGCTACATAGTCATTACAAATATCTATCATAGGATGGTTCATTTCAAATGTCTGATTCCATATTACTTTATTAGAATAATCCGTATAGGATGCTCCATCACTACTGCATTTAAGAATACCTTGTGCATATTTGTAATAGGTAGTTGTCTGTGTATCGGTACGCTCAACAGAGGATATCACATTATACTTTGTATAAACCTTGTTTTCAAAATAAACATAAATACCAACACCAATCGCAATTAATGCAACGATAAGAATTACAATTTTATAAAAAACTGCAACTCTATGTATCAATAACTTCTTAATAAAAGAAGAGTCCTTACCTTCTTTCTTGCTCTTCATATATTCTCTTATATCTGGCATTCCTTCACACCCTTATCCATTCATCTAGTCTACTCATATGCGCATGACAAAATTCTATTTTCAATTATAACGTATTTTTAATGGTTTGAATAGTCAAGGTAACAATAATGTTTGCCCCGCCTGTATTTTATTATCGTTTTTTATATTATTTAATTCACATATTTTAGCAACCATATCTTTGGTATTGTAAAGTTTTAGACTGATTTTTGCTAACGTATCACCCTTTTCAACTGTATAATATTTTGGCTCCGCAGATGCTTCTTCCGTCTTTTTTTCGTTTGAAGCGGAGGTATTTCCATTGCTGTCTTGAAGAGTCTTCTTCATTTCCTCTTCGGTTGAACTTATTTCAGTAACTGTACCCGTTGTTTGATTTGCAGGTGGTGCTTCTGGTGGAGCTTGCTCTGGTGGGGCTTGCTCTGGTGGGGCTTGCCCCGAAGATTCTTGCTGTGCATCATTTGTCGCTGGTTCTTCTTGCTTTTCCACGTTTCCACTTACTGTTTCTACTGGAATTGCTGACTGATTCATAACCTCTTGTGTTTCGTTTGTACTTTGGTCTACACTACTATTTTTTGAGGAATTAACCTGCTCTTTGTTTTGGTTGTTTTCTTTATCTTCTTCCTCTTCGTTTTTGGCAAACCAGTCGTTTGCTATCTTTTCGTCTTCATTACTTACTACTTTTGAAATCGTATTTAGTGTTTTTTCCATATTCTTCATTCTGTCATAATTATTAATCATTGTAATACCAATTACCATTACAATCATAACTAAAAATGTACTTGTTGTGTACATAAAGGTCGCCATCTTTTTTTGATGTTTTTCATCTTTTCGTTCTTGAATAATGGTTCGAAAGCTCTTTGCAGCGTGGTCTTCTACTTGTTCTAGTGGATGTTCTTCTTTTTCTTTTGCTTTTTCCTTTCCTTGAACCATATATTCTTGCATCTCTTCGTTCTTCTCATAATATATGTAATAACCCATCTGTCTTACAAAATGTCCATTTTGAAAAATATAAAATATTTCTTCATTCTCAAGTGGATCAATTTTCATAAACACTTTATCGCTGCCTGCAAAATTATCAATATGCGCTTTTATAATATGATCGCTTGACTCTCTATGAAAAGCCTGTGAAGATAAAAACCAGCCCACGATATCTTGATTTGGAAAATATTTTTTTATATTACTATAAATGCCTGTCCATGTCTTTTCGGTAAAATCAATACTTTCTGTATCTATTTTAATATTGTCTACTTCAATAACACCGCTAATAAAAATGTATTCACAAGAATTATTGTAAGTGGAGCTACCCACTAAAACTGCTGCCTTTGGCTCCTCGATGCAACTTGCCGCAAACTGATTGATAAATGTTATGGCATAATCCTCAATATAAATCTTCTTTGTTTCATCTGGTATACCTATTTGCCTGATGTTTTTCGGCAACCGTAAATAATCTTCTTTTTTATCATTTTCTTTACTGTAAACAATTTCTATCACGTCTACACCCCTCCATGTCAACCGAATAGTTTTACCTTTTTCAGATAGATTTTATCATGTAGTGGGCGTCAATTTTATCAATATGTGTCATAAGGTTTTAACAAAATTGCGACAGGTCTACTAATTTTGTGCAAGAAACTGACTTAATACGCTCCAATTCCTTATGGTTTTTCAGTGAATTTTGTAGGTTGGTTTTTTTTGTCAGTAAGTTTTTTTTGTACATTGGAATATATTTTGTGAGTTGAGTCTAAAATTATCTTATATCACTTGTAAAAGGAGGGCTTCATTATAGATCATTCTATTTGCTATTTTGACTCAAAGGATAAGCTTGCAGGCTTCCAACTTGCAGAACGCTTATCTAAATTGTTGCTTGATCATAAGCTTATTTATGAAACCATTATCGTATTATGCATTGGTACCGATCGTGTTACCGGTGATAGCTTAGGTCCTCTGGTAGGTTACAAATTGTCAAAAAGCCGTCTTCATAATGTAAAGGTATATGGTACCTTGGAAAATCCGGTACATGCACTGAATCTGGCTGATACCACGAAGGAAATTTACAAAAAATATTCCAATCCCTTTATTATTGCCATTGACGCTTCTTTAGGTAATTCAAATCATTTGGGATATATAACATTAGGAAAAGGCCCTCTTACTCCTGGTTCTGGAGTGAAGAAGACCTTACTACCTGTTGGTGATATTTTTATTACTGGAATTGTGAATGTTTCTGGCGTGCTTGATAATCTTGTTCTTCAAACCACCAGACTTGATACCGTTATGACCTTAGCTGACTGTATCTCCTTAGGGATTCGTTTAGCAGAACGAAACGATTATTTTACGTGTATTTTACCAAACGGAAAATGCAGCCAATTAGGCGTTAAAGTTTCAAAATAAAAATCTGCTATTTCAAAAAAACCACAGTATTTATCCGTTACGCCAATGATAAAGGCTTCCCAACTCTTGGGTGGAATAACTGTTAGAGGCCACATATGTTTTAAAATAATTTCTTGCTCTAATTCGTTTAGTTCAAAGTTTTTTTTAGCATTATTAAGTGCTACTTTTGGATGAGTCATTGCATGAAAACGATCATTGGTAAGTTTAGCATGTGTTCTCCAATCATATAAAAATAAATCATGCACCATTCCTGCCCTTGCTGCTGCTTTTGCATCTAGTCCAAACGCCTTGCATATTTTAAAGTTATAATAGGCTACATTAAGACAATGTTGATAGCAGCTTGTGCTACAATGGTGCGGATATTTTTTCATTTCAAGTACCACTGGATGCTCAATTAAATCCTCAATTGATTCACAAAACTCCTGATATAATCTTTGCTTTTTCACTTTTTGAAGCTTTTCATTCTTTTTCTTCACAGTATTTAACACCTCTATATTTCAATTCGCCCTTCCAGTGCACGAAGAAGGGTTACTTCGTCTATGTACTCTAAATCACCACCTACTGGAACTCCGCTGGCAATTCTACTTACTTTAATTCCAGTTGGTTTTACCAGCTTGCTAATGTACATAGCAGTTGTTTCTCCTTCAAGACTCGAATTTGTAGCGATAATAACTTCATCTATTTCTCCTTGAAGCCTTTGCATCAATTCTTTTAGTTTTATGTCATTAGGACCTATTCCAAGCATTGGAGATATAGCACCGTGAAGAACATGATAAACACCTTCAAACTTTCCTGTTTTCTCATATGCTACCAAATCTCTTGTATTTTCTAATACCATAATAGTTTTGCTATCTCTTTTAGGGTTGCTGCATATAGGGCACAATTCAGAATCCGTTAAAGTATAGCATTGAGCACAATACCTAACATTCTTTTTTGCTTCTATTATTGCAGTTGAGAGACCTTCTACCCGTTCAAGTGGCATATTAAGAATATGAAAGGCAAGCCTTTGTGCTGACTTGCTCCCAATCCCAGGAAGCCCTGATAACTCCTCAATTAATTTGCTAATTTGTTTGCTATATAAGTCCATTAGAATGGAAATCCTCCACCAAGTCCTCCTAAGCCACCAGTGATTTTAGCCATGGAAGAAGAGGATAACTCTTCAATTTGTCTAATTGCTTCATTGGTTGCTGCCATAATCAAATCTTCCAGCATCTCTATGTCATCTGGATCAACTACTTCTTCTGATAATTTTACTTTTTTAATTTCTTTTTTACCTGTCATGGTAATTTCTACTGCACCACCTCCGGCGGTTGCTGTAATTTCCTTTTCTTCAAGAGCCTTTGTTGTCTCTTCCATTTGCTTTTGCATTTTCTGTGCCTGTTTCATTAAATTGTTCATATTTCCAGGCATTCCCATTCCTCCCGGAAATCCTCCACGTTTTGCCATAATAAAATCCTCCTTAATCTTCAATTACAATATCCATATTGATTACTTTTTGTATATCTACATAGGTTTCTTCAAATGAAGTTCCTGTTTCTAGCATTCTCATATCGACTTCCACTGTTTTACCTATCTTATTTGCAATGCATTCTTGAAGTTCTTGTTTGCGTTCTGTCGTATTTGCAATTCCATCTGCCATAAAGTCACTAAACACAATGATTAGTTTATTATCATTTCCTACGCTTAATTTAGCTGTCTTTAAATACGGTTTTACAAGCCCTGACATGCCTTCTATAATGCTTCTCCACTGGCTTACCACTTCTTTAATGTCTTCTGAAATTGCTTTAGGTAGCGGTATATCGCTTATTGGCTTTGCTTTTTTTTGCGTTTCTTCCTGTTGCAATACAGGTGATGAGGCAGTTTGTATGGTTACTCCACCTTCTAACTGCTTCTCAATATAATTCAATCGATCCAAAACAGAGTCTAGATTCGCTTCCATCGCTGGTTTGCATAATTTGATAAAGGCAATTTCAATGATAACCCTTTTTTGTGTTGCATATTTGACCTGATTGGATAATTCAGAAAAAATTCGAATATACCTCATAATTACTTGAAGGTCTATTCGTGTAGCTTCTTCCTTTAGTCGCATTAAACCTTCACTTGATACATCTAGAACATCCTCTATATTATCAGATGTTTTTACTAACATCAAGTTCCTTAAATACCATGTAAATTCTAAAACAAATTGCGATAAGTCTCTACCTTGCATAATTAGGTCATCTATCTGCGATATAATGGAAACAATATTCTTTTCCATTATACTTCGTAAAATCCGACTAAATACTTCTGTATCTACCGCTCCTAATACTTCTAAGGCGTTTTCATAGGTAAGCTTTTTACCTAAATAAAATGCAATACATTGGTCTAAAAGACTAAGGGCGTCACGAAGTGAACCATCTCCCATTTTGGCAATGTAACGAAGTGCTTTTTCTTCTACTTCAACATTTTCTTTGTCACTTAACTCTTTTAATCTTCCATAAATAGCCTCAATGGTTATTCGCTTAAAATCATATCTTTGACACCTGGATAAGATGGTAATTGGTATTTTATGCGATTCTGTTGTCGCTAATATAAAGATTACATAAGATGGTGGTTCCTCTAATGTTTTAAGAAGTGCATTGAATGCTCCTATAGAAAGCATATGAACCTCGTCAATAATGTATACTTTATATTTTCCTTCGGTTGGTGAATAAGATACTTCATCTCTAATCTCTCGAATATTATCGACACCGTTATTAGAAGCTGCATCAATTTCAATTACATTAAGTGAAGCTCCTGCGTTAATTGCTTTACAAGTAGCACATTCATTACACGGACTACCTTCAACTGGATGTTCACAATTGACTGCCTTTGCAAATATTTTTGCGACTGTAGTTTTTCCTGTTCCTCTTGTTCCGCAAAATAAATAGGCATGTCCAATACGTTCGAATTTTATCTGATTTTTTAGTGTCGTTACAATATGTTCCTGCCCCTTTACATCTTCAAATTCTAGGGGTCTAAATTTGCGGTATAATGCTGTATAAGACATTTTAACTCCTTTCACACCAGAGCCATTTAGTCTCCAAAGCTAATTCCACCAAGCTTTGCTTCCTTAATTATATTGGAATCTGGCAATACCATTTTAAGCTTTCCAGCCACTTTTTCCAATGGTACTTTACTAATTTCTCCGTTTATTACAGAAACCATATTTCCATACTCTTGATTCAGTATCAAATTAGCTGCTGCAATTCCAAGCCTCGTGGAAAGCACACGGTCATATGGACATGGGCTTCCACCTCTTTGCATATGTCCAGGAACCGTAATTCTTATTTCCTGTCCCGTTTTTTCTTGCACTTTTGCTGCTATTTCATATGAAACACTTGGATATGGGCTCTTTTTATTTTTTTCTTTTAATTCTTTCTTTGATAACTTAGCATTTTCCTTTGAGATTGCTCCTTCTGCGACAGCAAGAATCGTAAAGCCTTTTCCCATTTTCTTTCTTTTTTCAATTGCTTGAATTACTTTATCAATATCATAAGGAATCTCTGGTATTAAAATGATATCTGCTCCACCTGCAATACCTGCATGAAGAGTCAGCCATCCAACCTTATGTCCCATTACCTCAACAAGAAAAACTCTTCCATGAGAGGCCGCTGTTGTATGAATACAATCAATTGCATGAGTGGCAATATCTACTGCACTTTGAAAGCCAAAGGTCATATCCGTTCCCCACAAGTCATTGTCAATTGTCTTTGGTAATGTTATCACATTAAGTCCTTCATTTTGTAAAAGGTTGGCTGTTTTATGAGTCCCGTTACCTCCAAGAACAACGAGACAATCCAAATTTAACTTATGATAGGTACTTTTCATAGCTGCCACTTTATCAAGCCCATTTTCATCTGGGACTCTCATTAATTTGAATGGTTGTCTAGACGTTCCAAGAATGGTTCCTCCTCTTGTTAGTATTCCGGAAAAATCACTTGCACTAAGCATTCTGTAGTTACCATATATTAATCCCTTATAGCCTTCTGAAAAGCCATAAATTTCTACCTCTTTTGTGTTGTTCGTAAGCCCTTTTACAACACCTCTCATGGCTCCATTTAGTGCCTGACAGTCACCGCCACTGGTTAACATTCCTATTCTTAACATATGTGCCTCCATTCTTGACAGTCTAAAAATGTGGTATTTATCCTTTGCTCGTACTACGATGTATCAATTATATTATATTTTTATTATTACCACAAGAAGTTATTCTATTGACTTAAATTCATAATTTGTATTATAATATTCCAGTGTGTCTTACACAAAAAGGGAGAGTTGTCCGAGTGGTTTATGGTGCTGCTCTCGAAAAGCAGTGTGCCTAATAAGCACCGTGGGTTCGAATCCCATGCTCTCCGTTAAAGAGGATACTTGATAAGGTATCTCTAAGTTTGAAGAACTTTACTATAAAATAAAAAACCATCGAAGTGTTTGCTTCGACGGAGTTTTTTATTTTATACGGTTTCTAAATATCTTCTTTTATTTTCATCAAAAAGAAGTTTGTATTCTACTACATTGTCATCGTTCATACAGTATTTTTGCTCTCTTCCCATATAAATCCATGGATGAGAGTTATGAATATCTTTCAATATTTCTTTTGTTTTTCTTTCACTTCCTGTTTTCACCGTAAATTTCTTGTTTTTATAATCGTAAACCGGTTTTCCATCTTCATCATAGAATTCAATAAAATAATTACCTCGTACTCTAGAATATCCTTCCTTAGTATGTTCATCAACAGCTCCCTTGCCATCATAAAGCATATGTCCAACTTCTGAATAATTTTTATTTTGAGCAATAAAGGCTCCTGTTACAAAATAAACCTCATCTATACACAATGCTTTCGTATTAATCGGTTCTCTGTAAATTATAAAATTTCTTGTTATTACAACGTCCTTTTCAAAAGAAAATGCTCCAAATTGCTCCATTTCTTCATCAAACTCTTTTGCAGATAAATTACACAAAGCAAACTGGCTCTCTAACTGTTTGGCAATTTTATCACGTCTAATAAATATCATTCTAATCAAAAGCATAAGTCCAGATGGAGCCATGCATGCTCCTGCAAGAATTAAAAAACCAGGTATTGGGGGATTTACCAATTGATCTATGTGCATTTTCAAACCAACTATAAGTAGCACAAGCCCGACTATTAGAAAAAAATACCCCGCTCTTATCTGGGCCTTCTTTCTACTATAAATCCGTTCCGTTTCAAATTGGATAAATCTGCTTTTTTCGTTAAATACTTTTTCTGGTTTGTTTTTGTTTTTCATAAATTGCTTTCCCCCTCATATTTATTTAAGTTTATTAATTTGCTACAAAATACAATCCACCCTATTATCATATAAATAATATTGATTGAGAACATCAAACGAACTTTTAACGCCATTTTTACCTTCACTTGCTATTGTTTTTTCTGCATTATAATAAGGCCCATATAAATTATCTGCTTCTAGTTGTACGTATTGTTCCTTTTCTAATGTGACGTCTTCTAACATATCTATCTTAGCTAATATGCTTTGTAAATTTTTAGGACCTTTTAAATATGAAATACCAGGAGCTAATCCTTTAAAAATGATTAACATGACTATCATAGATATCGTAAAATTGAGTATTTGCCTGGACCATAGTCGTTTTTTCTTTAAAGCTAGCTTTTCCTGATTTGTTTTCATAATAAACTTCCTTTTATTCTGTTATTTTTTACCAATTTCGACTTTTATAAACATTATATAGAAAATAGAATGCCTTTACAATATTTTTTGAATATTTAGGTATAAAGTACCAATTTTACCAACATTTTAATTTATTTGTATTACTCTATATTAACAGGTATAATAAAGTTAAATAAATGACACAACTATGTTTTGAAAAAGATAGGAGAGCCTGCATGAAATTAATGCATATTTCTGATTTACATATTGGTAAAAGAGTAAACGAATTCAGTATGATAGAAGATCAAAGATTTATATTAGAACAAATGATTGAGATTGCAATCAATGAAAAAGTAGATGGGATTTTGATTGCTGGAGACATATATGATAAAAGTCAGCCTTCTTCAGAGGCTGTACTACTACTAGATTATTTTCTGACATCATTGACAGACTTAGATATCCCTGTATTTGTTATTAGCGGTAATCACGATTCACCCGAACGCCTTAATTTTGGTAGTAAACTTTTACATAAAAACAAGTTATATATCACTAGTATGTTTCATGGAACATTAGAATCTTTTGAGCTAACAGATGAATATGGGGCAATACGTATATATTTGCTTCCTTTTCTTAAACCAGCTATGTTAAGACCTTTTTTTGCTGAACCCATTGATACTTATGATGAAGCAATTAAAAAAGTAATACAAACCACCTCAGTTGATACTTCAAAACGAAACATATTATTGGCTCATCAATTTATTATTAATGGTTCCATACAACCAGAGCGATCTGATTCTGAGAATATTTCAGTCGGTGGACTTGACCAAATTGATGCCTCTGCTTTTAAGGATTTTGATTATGTTGCTCTTGGCCACTTACATGGTCCACAAAAAATAGGACGTGATACCATACGCTATAGTGGTTCTCCACTGAAATACTCTTTTTCAGAGGTACACCAAAAAAAATCTGTTGTAGTACTTGAAATAAAAAACAAGGGAGAGATTACCACAAATCTTATTCCTCTTACACCCAAACATGATATGAGAAAAATAAAAGGACCTATTGAGGAATTGATTGCGCTTGGAAAAGCGGATGCCAAAGGAATGTATGATTATATTTATGCTACTTTAACAAATGAAGAAGAGTTGTATGATGCCATTGGACAACTTCGAGCCGTTTATCCAAATATTATGGGACTTGATTACGAGAACAGTAAGACACAAACAGCAGCCACCACGAGTATCAATTATGACTTATCCGCACTTTCCATTCGAAGTCCTTTAACGTTATTTTCAGAATTTTATAAAATGCAAAACAATAGTGAACTTGCCAAAGAACAAGAGGAGTTAATGGAAGACATCTTTTTACAATCAGGAGAGAACAGCTTATGAAACCCTTAAAAATTATAATGAGTGCCTTTGGACCTTATAAAAAAGCAACAACACTGGATTTTAATCTTTTGGGCAATCAGGGATTATTTTTAATAACTGGAGATACTGGTGCTGGAAAAACCACAATATTTGATGCAATCTCTTTTGCTTTATTTGGAGAAACCAGTACCACTACAAGAACTGTAGATACCCTTAGAAGTGATTTTGCATCTCCTGATACCAAAACTTATATTGAACTTACTTTCTTACATAAAAATAAAATCTATACCATAACTAGGAATCCAAAGTATGAGCGTCCTAAAAAAAATGGTGATGGTTATACTACCGAAAGTGCAGATGCCATCTTACAATTACCCAACAATGATGTTGTGACAGGATATCGAGATGTAAATGCGAAAATAATTGATCTTTTGGGAATTCATTATAAACAATTCAAACAGATTGCTATGATTGCACAAGGAGAGTTTTTAGCACTATTACTTGCAGACAGTAAGGAAAGAGGAGATATTTTTCGTCGTGTGTTTCAAACACAGCTTTATCAAAACACACAGCATATCCTAAAGGATAGAGAGCGAGAAGCAAAAAAAGCATGCGAAACGTTAGAACAAAGTATTATGTCTTCGATTGCTTTTATCTCTTGTCCTACGGATGAATCCGGTGAGAGTCTGAACTCAAAACTTGAAAAAGCGGATATTCATAACGCTTTGGAAATCCTTTCTGAGTTAACCAAGTTAATAGAAAGTGATTTTAAAAAAAAGAATTCTTTTACCAAGGAAGTAACTCAGCTAAATTTAAATCTCTCCAACTTGATTACACAAATTACAAATGCTCGTTATGTAAATCAAGCATTTGATGCCCTGTTAACAGCTACCCAAAATAAGAACTTACTCGACGAAAAAAAAGAAGTATACCATTCCCAAAAGCAAATCTTACAAAATGCAGAAAAAGCACGATTAAAAGTACACCCTCTAGAATCTTCTTATTTAAAAGAGAAGGAGAACGAGGCATCCTTACAAAATGATTTAAAAAACCTCACACTTCAAATACAGTTACAAGAAAAAGAACTTGAAACAGCCACTGCTGCTTATCAGTTAGAACAAAGTAAGGATAACGTTCGTGAACAGCTTGCTACATCAATTGATTCCTACACAAAAATGCTTTCCAACTATGATTTGGTTGGTAAAGTTCAAGCCGAGTTAGCTCAATTAGAACAAGAGCAAAAGACCTTACTCGCAAAATCAAACCATATTGACCAGCAAATACTACAAGGTCAAGAACAAAAGGTGAATTTATCTAATGTCCTTGATCGTTTGGAATCGGTTGAAGTAAAGGCCTCTGTTTGCTCCCAAGAACAGGAGCAATTAACAAGCGCACAAAATGAAGTAAAAAGGTTGATTACGCTTTGTAAAACCCTTGTAACACTTGAAAAAGAAAATTCTTTATTGGAAGAAAAATATTTATCTTTAGAAGCCGAATATAAGTCTGCAACTTCAAGATATACACAATGTGAAATTGCATTTTATCGTAATCAAGCGGGATTATTAGCTTTATCACTAGTAGAGGGAGAGGCTTGTCCTGTATGCGGTTCCAAAGAGCATCCTCAAAAAGCTGTATTACCTGAGAATGCACCAAAAGAAGAAGAACTTAATCTTCTAAAAGAGTCTATGGAAGATACTAGAACGAATCTGGTGGAATTAGGTAAAGCTTTTGAGCTAAAGAAAAAGGAATTTAATATGAGGCAAGAGGATCTGTTTAACAATGCCCTTACTTATTTTCCTGATTTTGACACTACTATTACTTTAGAGGATTTATTAGAAAAGCTAGACAACAAATTGATTCATATAGAAGACAAGAAGCATGCAAATGAATTGGAATTTCTTGAAGTTAAGAAGCAAATTAACTATAAGAAAGAATGCAAAGAAAAGCTATCAACCTTGGAACAAACACTGCATGATTTAAACCTAAAAAAATCAGAGCTAGAACAAGCCAAAACAAATCTCTTGTCCACTCTTTCAATCAAACAAGGTGAACTAAAAACGAGAAAAAGCTCGCTAGAATACGAAGACAAGAATCAAGTAGTCCTACTCATTCAAACATGCACTCAACAATTAAATGAGTTAAAAGCAAGCCTTAAAAAGGCAGAAGAATCCTTCCATACACTTAAGAATCTTTTGGAGAGCAATAAACGTTTATTCGAGGATTACCAGATTAGACTTGCAAAAATACATTTATTAAAAGAACAAGCCTACGTTCTATTTACAAAGGAACTTTCTGCATGTAACTTTGATTCAATTGAAAGTTACCATGATTATTTGCTTGAGGATGAACAGATAGAGGCATTAAAAGATTTTATTTTTGAATATGAAAACAATAGAAAGACCCTTGAACTAGATATACAAAGGCTTATGAATGAAACAAAAGATAAACAAAAACAAGACATCACATTACTAGAAGAACGCAAGATAACTCTTGAACATCAAAAACATAGATTAGAAGCCTTAATACAGCAATATGCAACCCGCCTTGGAACAAACGAGCCGATTGCAAAGGCTTTGGATAAATCTCTTCACAGTATAGGTGCACTTTGGACTCAGTATCTTACCATTAGCAATCTTTCAAAAACTGCAAATGGAGAGTTGTCTGGAAAGCAAAAAATTGCTTTTGAACAATATGTACAAGCCTCTTATTTTAATCAGATTCTAATAGAGGCAAACAAGCGCTTAAAAATAATGACAAGCCATAGATTCGAATTATTACGAAGAGAAGAATCCAGTGACCTTCGCTCTCAAACAGGGCTCGAACTTGATGTTATGGATTATTATACTGGAAGAATCCGCTCGGTAAAATCGCTTTCTGGCGGTGAATCATTTAAGGCTTCGCTTGCATTGGCATTAGGATTATCTGATGTCATACAAAGTTATGCTGGTGGAGTAGAAATCGATACTTTGTTTATTGATGAAGGTTTTGGTGCTTTAGACGCTGAATCATTAGAGCAAGCAATTCAAACTCTAGCAGGACTTGCCTCAGGCAACCGACTCGTAGGGATTATATCTCATGTAAGCGAACTAAAAGAGCGAATCGATCGACAAATAGTAATTGAAAAAAACAAAGCTGGAAGCAACATTCGAATCCTTACATAATAATAATTTAACAATTTACAAAATCAGGTGATTAACATGAAACAATTTAAGCTAATTAAAAAATCCGATGCATCAGACTCTCTTTCTTTGGCAATTATTCTTACTCTTTCTGGCGGCTTTATGGATTCTTATTCCTATATGTGTCGCGGTGAAGTGTTTGCAAATGCTCAAACTGGTAATCTTTTATTATTTGGAGTAAACTTATCAACCGGTAATTTACTTCATGCTATGCGATACTTATTTCCAGTTTTAGCCTTCGTTTTTGGAATTATAACTGCTGAAATTGTACGATATAAATATAGTAAGCAAACAAATATACATTGGAGGCAAATCACCTTAGTCATTGAAGCTTTTATACTATTGTTTGTGGCATTCATACCTCAAGATTTTAACTTACTTGCAAATAGCCTTACCTCTTTTGCCTGCGGTGCACAGGTTCAAAGTTTTCGAACTGTCAACGGCAGCGGTATTGCTACTACTATGTGCATTGGTAATCTTCGCTGCGCAACACAAGCCCTATGTGATTATATTACCTCAAAAGAAAAAACAGCTTTAAAAAACAGTTTTTTTTACTTTGGTATCATTACTGTATTTATAATTGGCGCAATCGTAGGAGACTTCTTTGTAAACATATGGGCAGAAAAAGCAATACTGATAAGTTCACTTTTATTATTGTTTGGATTTGTATGGATGCTTGTAAGAAAAGAAAATTAGGTATATCATAATAAGAAACAAGGAAATTTTTAGTAGTCACCCATGAAAGGAGAAGGTCACATGCCAGTAAACAACTTCGAAAGAACTCTAAATGATGGACTTAAGTTACCCGCGATTGGATTTGGTACGTATAGTTTGAATGGTTCAAGCGGTGTAAGTTCTATCACGCAGGCCATAGAAAATGGTTATCGACTTTTGGATTCTGCGTTTAATTATGAAAATGAAGGTGCTCTTGGAAAAGCAGTAAAACAATGCAGTGTTACAAGAGATCAATTAATCATTACTTCTAAGCTTCCTGGACGCCATCATCGTTATCAAGAAGCAATTCAAACAATTGAAGAATCCTTGTTTCGTGCTGATTTGGATTACTATGATTTATACCTGATTCATTGGCCAAATCCAATTACCAATCAATATGTTGAAGCATGGCAAGCTTTAATAGAAGCCAAGAAAAGAGGATATGTAAGATCCATTGGTGTGTGTAACTTTTTGCCCAAACATCTTACAAGACTCATAGATGAAACAGGAGTAACCCCATCGATTAATCAGATTGAGCTGCATCCATACTTTAATCAACTGGATATGATTGAATGGAATCAAGCGCACCATATCATAACACAATCTTGGAGTCCTTTAGAGCGTGGCAGAGGCCTACTAACAGAAGAGTCGATTGTTCAAATAGCAAACTGCCATAGGAAAACACCTACTCAAGTGATTTTACGTTGGCATATTCAAATTGGTGCATTACCAATTCCAAAGGCTGCTTCTAACGAACATCAACTTGAAAACCTTGATATTTTTGATTTTAGTCTCTCAGAAGCAGAAATAAATACCATAAATCAATTAACTAAACCAGATGGAAGAATTCGTAATCAAAATCCAGAAAGCTATGAAGAATTCTAAAAAATAGGTATATCAGGATCGTTTTAAGTTCCTGATATACCTATTTTTTTCCTATATAAAATCAAAATGAATCATTTATTTTCAAACTCTTAAATTTTAATAATCACAAAAAAATAGTAAATCAACATAACTTCTACATATCTATTCGCTATGATTATTTTAATTTCGAAAGGAGGAAATCAGATTGAAAAATAAAATTTTTGAATCAAATAGCGAGATTTCACCTATAAAAAGAAAAATAGAAGCAGGCGTTAAATCAAAAAAAATTAGAATTGGGAAAATGACTTGTGTAAACTGTCAAAATAAGATTGAAAAAAAATTAAGAAACACAGCTGGAATCAAAAGTGTAAGAGTAAGTTACAACGAAGGTAGTGCAGATATTACTTATGATACAGACATTATATCATTAAAGGATATAACTGCTATGATTCATAAAATGGATTATGAAGTGTTACCAGATAGTAGCAAAAAAACACCAGATACCAATCAGGCAATTGGACTGATGATTATAATCATTTCACTTTACATTCTGTTACAGCAGTTTGGGATTCTTAATCTCCTAGTTCCAAGCCAATTGGCGCAAACAAATATGAGTTATGGAATGTTATTTGTAATTGGTTTAATCACGTCTGTACATTGTGTGGCTATGTGTGGAGGTATTAACTTATCTCAATGTATTCCAAAATCAGAATCAATAACCAAGGATATAAGTCCCTTATCTTCCTTAAGACCAACTTTTCTTTATAATTTGGGTAGAGTTTGTTCCTATACAATTGTTGGATTCTTGGTAGGGGCCCTTGGTATGGTTTTTACTTTTTCCAACACCATGCAAGGGGTATTAAAACTTATCGCAGGTATCTTTATGATAATCATGGGAATAAATATGCTAGGAATATTTCCATGGCTACGTAAATTTAATCCAAGAATGCCTCGCATTTTTGCTCGCAAAATAAACCATAAAAAGTCTTTAAGCCATGGTCCTTTTTGGGTAGGCTTATTAAATGGATTAATGCCTTGTGGTCCACTACAGGCTATGCAAATATATGCACTTTCTACAGGTAATCCATTAACGGGTGCGCTTTCTATGTTTTTATTTAGCTTAGGCACTGTTCCACTTATGTTTAGTCTTGGTGCATTAGGCTCTTTACTTAGTAAAAAATTTACTCAAAAGATTATGACGGTAGGGGCTGTCCTAGTCGTGGTTCTTGGTTTATCCATGATATCCCAAGGTTTTAGTTTATCAGGAGTATCAATAAGTGTCGCACTTCCAAGTGCTTCCAACGACAGTTCAGGGAAAACTGACTCAATAAAAATAGAAGATGGCGTACAGCTTGTAGAAAGTACACTTTCCTCTGGTCGATATCCTGCCATTACTGTACAGGCAAATACACCTGTCAAATGGACGATTACTGCTCCAGACGGAAGTATCAATGGCTGTAACTACAAGATTCTAATTCCAGAATATAATATTTCTTATGAATTTCAACCAGGAGAAAACATCATTGAATTCACTCCTACTAAAACAGGAAAAGTAGCTTATAGTTGTTGGATGGGAATGATTCGTAGCTCAATCACTGTAGTAGATTCAAATGAAGATGTAGGTAATTCGTACGATGATACTGTTACTACCAAAGAAGGTGAAGATGAAAGTTCCGCTTCTTCTTTAACCGATGATATTTTACTTAAACCAGTGCCTGCGGGGTACAACATACCAACAGATGATATTGCGGTTGCAACCATGCAAGATGGTTATCAACAAGTAACCATTGAATTAACGGATGAAGGATTTAAACCTGCTGTTATTGTGGTACAGTCAGGCGTAGAAGTAGAGTGGATCATTGACAATCAAGCAACAAAAGCCAATCATTTTAATTTACAAGTTCCTCTTTATAAAAAACAGCTTCCTCTAAATGAAGCAGAAAATCCGCTTTATCTTTATCCAATGCAGGATTTTGATTTTTCAAACGCAGATAACACAGCTTATGGGTATGTGAAGGTTGTTGAGCGTCTAGACGACATAGATACCCAAGCAATACAAGATGAAGTTAAAAATTTTCAAACGCTTATTTGGCCACAAGAGACCTTTGAATCTGAAACGAGTACACCTAGTTGCCATTAATGTAAGAAAGGGAACCTTTTTATTCTTTCCCGCCTTCTCTTAGCGTCATGGAACAACTAGCTTTAAGTCCATTTTGTTTTAAGTAATCAGCGCCCCATGAGTACATGGTTTCTAAAATTGGACGTATACTATTACCTAAATCGGACAGCTTATATTCTACTTTGGGAGGAACAACAGGATATACAGTACGAATAATTAGGTTATCTTCCTCTAGCTCTCTTAACTGCTGTGTAAGCATCTTGGGTGTTGCCTGTGGAATTAATTTGCTTAGTTCACCAAACCGTAACGTACTATTTATTAAATGCCATAAAATAAGCGATTTATATTTGCCACCAATTAAATTAAGAGTCGTGTCAACAGGACAATGATACTCTGGACATTTATTTTTCAATTAAACTCCTCCTTTATTGCAGATTTATTTATTTTTATATTTAAATATACTTACTTTATATATAGTTATTTTCCTAAAGGTAGCATTTATTCTATGCGCTGTCAATATTTACTTTTTGGTAACAATTATAAATAACATATTCTTACTATCCTTTTGTATAGTATATCACAAAAAAGTGCATACTTGCAAAAATAATAATAGCTGATACAATTAACACGTAATGAGTCATTCATTACAAATAAATTTATGAGTGAGGTGACCCTATATGGATAATCAAGTTTTAAATATAAGAGGCATGACTTGTGCAGCTTGTGCGCAAAGAATCGAAAAAACAGTACGAAAGCTTTCGGGAATTGAGCAAGCAAGTGTAAATTTAGCAAGTGAAAAACTGTTTGTATCTTATGATGAAAACAGCTTGTCTCTCACAACAATCAAGGATGCCGTTGCTAAAATAGGTTATGAAGTTGTGGAAAAAACAAATTCCAGCAATATAACCATTCCAATCGGCGGCATGACTTGCGCAGCTTGTGCAAAACGAGTTGAAAAAGGAATTCAGAAACTAGATGGTATCGCTAATGTATCCGTTAACTTTGCTACAGAAAAGGCAACTATTTCCTATGATCCGCAAACAGTAAGGATTTCTACAATAAAGGAAACAATTGAAAAAATTGGATACAAGGCGTTAGAAATAAATAAAAAAGATGCTGCAGATGAAGACAGAGCTAGAAAGCAAAAAGAAATTAAATTACTATGGACAAAATTCATTATATCTGCAATCTTTTCTATCCCATTGTTATATATTGCGATGGCACCAATGATTAAAGTTGTTAAACTACCATTTCCAGCAGGGATTGATCCTATGCAGTTTCCTTTGATATATGCTTTAATTGAGTTAATACTGGTGGCTCCTGTTATTATGGTTGGTTATAAATTCTATACAATTGGATTTAAAGCCTTACTACAAAGAAGCCCAAATATGGATTCGCTTATAGCAATCGGAACAACAGCCGCTGTGATTTATAGTTTATACAATACCTGGCAGATTACAATTGGACATTTTGAAGCAGTTGATGCTCTTTATTATGAGACAGCAGGGGTAATCATTACCTTGATATTACTAGGAAAATCACTTGAGGCAGTTTCTAAAGGTCGTACCAGTGAAGCGATTAAAAAACTTATGGGACTCGCACCTAAAACAGCCATAATTATACAAGATAATCAGGAAAAAGAAATTCCAATCGACGAAGTGGAAATTGGAGATATCATTGTGGTAAAACCTGGTGCTAAAATTCCAGTTGATGGAACGGTATTAGAAGGCCATACCTCAATTGATGAATCTATGTTAACTGGAGAAAGTATGCCAGTGGATAAAAAATCTGGCGATCCAGTCTATACTGCATCATTAAATACCACTGGTACCATTCGGTTTAAAGCTGAAAAAGTCGGCAGTGACACCGCATTGGCACAAATTATTAAATTAGTAGAGGACGCCCAAGGTTCAAAGGCTCCTATCGCACAAATGGCTGACATTGTTTCTGGATATTTTGTTCCTGTTGTATGTATCATCGCATTGCTTTCTGGTATTGCATGGTATTTTGGATCAGGTGGAGATATTAAATTTGCTCTAACCATTTTTATCTCAGTACTTGTAATCGCATGCCCTTGTGCTCTAGGACTTGCCACTCCTACCGCAATTATGGTCGGAACTGGAAAAGGAGCTGAAAATGGAATTTTAATTAAAGGTGGAGAAGCACTTGAGACCGCCCATAAAATAAATACCATAGTCTTTGATAAAACTGGAACCATTACGGAAGGAAAGCCTACCGTAACAGACGTTCTTGCAACTGGTGAAATAAATAAGGATTATTTGCTTCAATTAACCGCTTCCGCCGAAAAAGGCTCGGAACATCCTCTAGGCCAAGCAATTGTAAATGGGGCAAAAGAAAAAGGGTTAGACCTCCTTTTTGTTGAAGACTTTAATTCACTTACGGGTCGAGGCATTGAAGCAAAGATTAATTCGCTTCTTGTTTTAGCTGGTAATAGAAAACTAATGGAGGAACGTAATATTTCCTTATCTGCATTAGAAACAGATAGCGATCGTCTTGCCGAAGAGGGAAAGACTCCAATGTATGTTGCAATTGATGGAAAGCTAGCTGGTATTATTGCCGTAGCAGACGTTGTAAAACCTAGTAGTAAAGCAGCCATTGAAAGCCTACACAAAATGGGAATCGAAGTTGCTATGATTACAGGTGATAACAAAAAAACTGCGGCTGCCATTGCAAAGCAAGTAGGTATCGACCGCGTTTTAGCGGAAGTATTGCCACAAGATAAATCAAACGAAGTGAAAAAGCTTCAAATGGATGGCCTTAAAGTTGCCATGGTTGGAGATGGAATCAATGATGCTCCTGCTCTTGCACAAGCCGATATTGGTATTGCCATTGGTTCTGGTACAGATGTTGCCATGGAATCTGCTGATATTGTATTAATGCACTCTGATTTAATGGACGTACCAACTGCAATCCAATTAAGTAAAAAGACAATTCGTAACATCAAAGAGAATTTATTCTGGGCCTTTGGATACAATGTAATTGGTATTCCAATCGCGGCTGGTGTGTTGCATTTATTTGGAGGACCTTTGTTAAATCCTATTTTTGCAGCCGCTGCCATGAGTTTAAGCTCAGTTTCCGTTTTAACCAATGCTCTACGATTAAAACGATTTAAGGCTTCACACCAAGTAAAGGTAGGTGTATAATAAATGAAAAAAAGAATTAAATCAGTTGGACTAATTTGTGCTATTACCTTGATAATTGCTTTTACAGCAGCTTGTTCAAGCCTTGATGTAATTGGGCAAAAATCCATTCCAGCTTTTGATACGATTTTACAAACAATACCGGATCAGATTACTGTAGATGAATTAAATGGAGGCTGGTCTCTTGCCGCCCCTGATAATTCGGTACGATTCATTTGGAGTAAAGACTACAGCGAAAGTCCACTTTATGATATTATGCTTGAAATAGACGCTACACCATTTATCAAGGCAGGACTTGATCCAAAGAAGTTACCTGATAACTATACCTTTTATGACAATAAACTACTGGTAGGAACCAAGCTTGGTAATGATGCCTCAACTGATGAAGGGCAATCCTCTCCTCTTGCCTCTTTTGAGCAAATCGTAGATAAGTATCGAAAGACAATTGGATATCATACTGCACTTGATCATTACAATGTAAGCCTTTTGGACGGAAATATGTTTGAATGGGCAAAGGATTTGGAGAAAAATACTGTTTCAGGAGAAGCTCAGGATAAAGATATTGTATTTGTACTAAATCCAGATTCTCTGATAGAGGCAGGCGTAAATCCTGATGAGGTAGAAGGTTGGGTTTATACCACTGTAAACGATGGAATGAGTGGAAAAGCAACGAATGTATACAAATTTTTAAAGCCTTTTGACTTAAAATAAACTTGTATTATCACTTAGGTTAATGAAGTTATAATAAATATAATTAAGATATGGAGGAACGATGAATCATGGAAAAATCAATTATAAACGTAGAGGGAATGTCATGTGAACATTGTGTTAAAGCTATTAAAAATGCAGTAGGTGCATTATCTGGAGTGGCTGACGTATCCGTTGATTTGGGAGCAAAAACAGTAGCGGTAGAATATGATTCTAGCAAAAGTACTTTGGAGCAAATTAAGTTAGAAATAGAAGATCAAGGATATGATATTATTTAACAACAAATAATTCTAATCACAGGAGCTGTTATCTTTCAGCTCCTCTTTCTCTTTTAACATATGTATTGGAGTGATTAAATCATGAATAAAACGCTTAAAAATATATTGGTTGTTGATGACGAGCCAATGATATTAGAAGTTGTATGTTCCCTTTTAGAAAGTAAAGGATATCAGGTAACCTTTACAGAAAACGGCAAACAAGCCTTAGAGCTTTTTGATAAAAACAATTTTTCTTTGGTTCTTTTGGATTTGATGCTTCCTGATATATCGGGTGAAGAAGTTTGCAAAACCATTCGAAAAAAATCGCGTATTCCTATTATTATGCTTACTGCTAAGGTTGATGAGGAGGATATTGTAGATGGTTTATTTTTAGGAGCTGACGATTATATCACCAAACCCTTTGGTTTAAAAGAGCTCTCTGCACGCATCGAAGCAGTACTTAGAAGAAGTGAGCATGACCTCATTCCATTGTCCGCAAGAAATTCTTGGGGGCATGGTGATTTAATGATTGATTTTAACAAAAATATCGTTCAAAAAAAAGGACATCAAATCACGCTTACACCAAGAGAATGGAACATACTTTCAGCCCTAATTAAATATCCTGGTAAAGTATTTACCAGAGAAGAGTTAATAGAATTGGCATTAAAAAATGATTTTGAAGGGTATGACAGAGCCATTGATAGCCATATTAAAAATATAAGGCAAAAAATAGAAGATGATCCTAAGAATCCAATCTATGTTGTAACCGTACATGGTCTAGGTTATAAGTTTGGAGGTGAATAAGATGCGAGGTCTTCGTACGCAATTATCCCTTTCCATTATTCTTGTTGTTTTGGTTACTGTATCTTTTATTAGCCTTTTATCAAATATTATGGTTAACAAGCAATTTGAAACATATATTACCAACCAAAAAGAAACTAGAAGTTCCTATATTGTCACTGATTTAAGCAATCAATATGATAAGAACTCTCAAACTTGGAAGAGCGATTATCTTCACACCATCGGTATGTATTCCTTATATGATGGTTATCTATTAACCATATATAATTCTTCAAACGAAGTTATTTGGGACGCAGAAAGTCATGACATGACTCTATGCAAACAAATTATGGAGGATATTACAAAGCGAATGAGTAAGAGAATAAGCCACGGAAGTTTTACAAACCATACGTATGACTTAACATATAATAATGCAAAAATTGGGGCTGTTTCCATTCGTTATTATGGCCCTTATTTTTATAGTGAAAATGATTTTGAATTTATAAATACTTTTAATACCGTTATCCTTATTATTGGTGTGGTTTCATGTGCTTTTTCACTTTTAGTGGGATGGTTTCTTGCAAGTAAAATATCGCGTCCTATTACGAAAACGGCTGAAATTGCAAAACATATTTCAAATGGAAATTACAACATACGTTTTGAAAGCGAGACTAAAACAAAGGAGTTAAATAATCTCGTATCCGCTATTAATTTTTTAGCAACCAATCTTGCAAGTCAAGAGAACCTAAGAAAACAATTAACAACCAATGTTGCACATGAACTTCGTACCCCCCTAACTGCAATCCGTTCCTATTTGGAGGCAATGATTGAAGGGCTATGGGAAATTACACCCAAGCGACTTGGTAACTGCTTAGAAGAGGTAAAAAGACTCAGTAATTTGGTTGCAGATTTGGAACGACTCGCAAAAATTGAAGGTGACAACTTAAAATTAAATAAAACACATTTTGATTTGCTTGAAATGATTCACGTAATAAAATCTAATTTCTCTGCTGAAGCGGCTAAGAAAAACCTTTCACTTCTCGTAAAAGGGGAAGCCGTTTTAATCTACGCGGATAAAGATCGAATGAGCCAAGTTGTAACAAATCTATTGTCAAATGCAATCAAATATACGCCAGATGGCGGAACGGTCTGCTTAGAAGTCAAATCACAAGAAAAAAGTGCTTGTATTATTGTTGAAGATACTGGGATTGGTATTTCAAAAGAAGAAAGTGCACTAATATTTGAACGCTTTTACCGAACAGATAAATCTCGTAATCGTAAAACTGGTGGAGCGGGAATCGGTCTTACAATTGTAAAATCGATTATAGCTGCTCATAATGGAACTATTTCTATCGAAAGTAAAGTAGACGTGGGAAGCCGTTTTATCGTTACACTTCCAAAAGAAGAAGATTTGGTTTTATTATAGATAAATAGCCATATATTTCATTTTGAAAGATATGTGGCTATTTATTTTGTTTTAAATGGAGCCGGCCCGCTTAGCGGTTTGAACAAAGGACCTGTCCCCATTGACAGATACCGGCTCCTTTTAATTGTATATAGAACTACCGCCTTTGATAGATTCTACTATATTAAAGTAATAATAAAAGCCGTTGCTTTGCAACGACTTCTTTGTCTATTTCATTTATTTATTTTAATCCACGCATCTTGCTTCGAATATCTACCATAAACGTTACCTATACAGTTAACTCGGCTCAGGCGACCTTGCGGCACACAAAAGGTTCTACTTAGTGCTGCTTCATTCCTGACCTGACACGATTCATAGATTTTTGTTGCGCAAGACCCAAACGTCAACATCACTTATATAGGGCAGCTTTACAATAGAATACCCTAGGCAAAATATCACTCCTGCTGTAGCGGATTGCAGGTACAGGGCACCGCTAACTCCCCAGCTGCGTGGAAATTTTAAGACATAGTTAAAAATTTAATTCTAAGACATTAATTATATCGTTTTTGCTTTTGTTTGTCAATGTCTTGAACCTATCTTTTATATGTCTTTAATAAAAAGTGCAGCTGTCTTAATAATTCTATTTGCTTGACATACCTATATAATCTATGTATAATATACCTAGATTATATAGGTATAGGAGGGAATATGGATAAAAAACTTATGAACATCAGCATTAGCATGATGTTGCTTAAATTAGTAGAAGAACAGGATAGGTACGGTTACGAGCTGATTAAGGAATTAGAATTTAGAAGCAATCATGTCTTTTCATTGAAAGAAGGAACTTTATACCCTGTTTTACATAATCTAGAGACTACTGGAGCTATTGAAAGTTATGAAAAGACAGCTCCAAATGGAAGGCTTCGTAAATATTACCGCATTACCAACACTGGCAAGAAATTATTAGCAGACAAAGCAACTGAATGGAATACTTATCAAAAAGCAGTAAATCTTGTGATTGGAGGTAGTGGATATGGAACAACAGCATGGGGCATTGAATGAAGTTAATTCATTTTTAGATGATGTTACACAACAAATTCAATATAAGCCTATACGAAATGAAATAAGAAAAGAGCTGGCCGCTCATATAGAAGATAGAAAGGAAGAATATGAACATTATGGAATTCATGGTCCAGAAGCCTGGCGTAAGGCTCTTGCCGCTATGGGTGATGCTGTGGAAGTTGGAATCCAGCTAAATGAGATTCGTAAAGTACAAAAAAACTCGTTATCCGTATTGTTTGTTATTGCCTTAACTGTAATTGGTATGATAGGCACCATTCGAACTGAAGTTTCTTCTGGTTTTTATATACGCTACACTGACCTTTTCTACTTCTTTTTCGGCGTAATTATTTTATTAATTACCTACCATTTTGGTTATCAATTTTTTGCTAAGAATTGTAAAAAAATATTATATGCTTTATTAAGTGTTTTGCTTTTATACTTTTTGTTTATACTAGTAAGTGTATATTTTGAAAATTATAGCTTGATTTCTTTCTTGAATACATCATTGGCATTTGCCTTGCGAATACTTTGTATTCCATTTGTTGTCGGCTTTAGTTATTTTAACCGAAAAAAGAAGCATCTACCCATCCTCTTAACTACAATTATTACTGCCTTTATTCTAATCACATCCTCCGTCACGTTTTTGAGTGATTACCTTATTGCTGCAAATATAATTTTCATCGTTACGGTGTATGCATCCTTTTTATATATGATTATCAAAAAATTGTTTGGAGAAACAAAGAGATACCAGATTATTACTTATCTTGTAAGTTTGGGGGTTGTAATAACTATATTTATCATATCCCTTCTTGGGGACGTTAAGTCTGAGTTTGAACAGTTTATCTATCCCGAAAGAGTAGCAAGTGATTATTGGGATGATGCTTATAACAGTATTTTAATAAGAGAGCTCTTAAGCAAAGCTGAGTTTATAGGTCCAATTTCTCTTAGTGAGGAGGAGTCTGTAAACTATCTGACAGGGAAATGGTATTTTGATGACTTAAGTGATACTGATATCAAATATAGGATGCAATTTGCTTCAGAGAACGGTATTATATTAGAAGATATTCTCCCTCTGCATTATCATAATAATTATCGGGTGGCATACTGGATTTTAAAATATGGATGGTTTCTATTCTTCGTTTTGATCAGCATCATATTAACTGCCTACGGGGTATTATTCCGTATGATTCAAAAAATAAATAATAATATGGGAAAAATTATGGCATTATCTTGCGTTATAGCGTTAAGTACACAGGTAATCATTTATGTACTTGGCAATATCGGATACCAATTAGGATGGTTTTGCACTTTTCCATTTATTTCAGAAGGAAAATGCAGTATTACTATTAATATGATTTTAGCTGGTTTAGCCTGCTCTGCTTACCGTTATGACAAAGTCACAACGGAAGACAATTATAATATGATAAAAGGAAGGCGAAATAAATTATTCATAGGCACCATTCAACCTAAAAATTAATCACAAACATATAATACATAAAAGTGGCACTGCTTTTTCCTAGAAAGGCAATGCCATTTTTATATCTGCTATTATGTTATTCTTTAACTAATTTCCTATTTAACTTCTTTTGACTTCTAAGCTCTTTAAAAAAAGATTGCAAAAGATTGGCACACTCCTCTTTTTTAACCCCATATTCTACCTCAACCTGATGATTAAACTCCTTCATTTGGAGCAAATTAAGTATTGAACCTGCACATCCTGCTTTTGCATTCATGCAACCTATCACTACTTTATCTATTCTTGATTGTACAATTGCACCAGCACACATCTGGCAAGGCTCCAGTGTTACGTACATGGTACACCCCTCTAGCCTCCAATCACCCATCGCCTTACTTGCCTTATCAATTGCCAAAAGCTCTGCATGTGCCAATGTGTTTTTTTTTGTATTTCTTTTATTGTAGGCCCTTGCAATAATTTTACCTTCATAGGTAATGATACAACCGATTGGTACTTCCTCAATGGCTAGTGCTTTCTTGGCCTGTTTCAGCGCTTCTTTCATAAATTGTTCATTCACAGTCATCTTTTAGTCCACCTTATATTCATAAATCAATAATTTTCCATTCTTTTCATAAAAACAGAAGTTTTAGTTTTTTTATATGTCTATTTGCGATATAATTGAATATAATTCCTTATCAAACATTTTGTTTCTTTACATTCAATTTTAACATACGAGGGCAAAAATATGCAAATACACGGTTTTAACAAAACGACTCTTCTTGACTATCCTGGACATCTTGCTTCTACCATTTTCTTAGGTGGGTGTAATTTTTGTTGTCCCTTCTGTCACAACAAAGGACTTGTATTATGTCCGCAAAAAGAGCCTGTCATCCCTACTATCATTGTATTAGAGCATTTAGCAAAAAGAAGAAATGTAATAGAAGGTGTTTGCATTACAGGTGGCGAACCAACCTTAGCTATGGATCTACCTTATTTTATTAGACAAATAAAAGATCTAGGGCTCCTTGTTAAGTTAGATACAAATGGATACCGTCCAGAGGTTCTACGCGGTCTCCTAAACGAAAAATTAATTGACTATATTGCTATGGATATTAAGTCTTCTCCCGAAAATTATACTAAGCTTACCGGATTAGCAGAGACTGATCTTAATAAAATTAACGAATCCATCAATATCATTATGAGCGCAAACACAGCTTATGAATTTCGTTCTACTTTAGTAAAAGAACTTCATACCTTTGAGGATATTGATTTGATGGGAAAATGGGTGAAAGGCTGTCGTAATTTTTATATACAAAATTATAGAGAAACGGAACATGTAATAAACCCTATCTATCATGGCTTTGAAAAAGAAGAGCTACTCGCTTTTCAAAAACACTTATCTAGATATGTAAAACAAGTTCAAATCAGAGGCATAGATTAAAGGAGATCGTTTTATGTTAACTTATTGTGAGACAGACCGATTAATACTACAGATTATTCATACTGGATATGCGCAAGAGGTTCTTGATTTCTACATCAATAATAAAGATATTTTTGAACCATATGAACCAGCAAGACCTGATAAATTTTATACAAAAGCTTATCAAAAGGCACTATTAGCCTGTGAATACACCGCTATGACCAAGATGCAAAGTGTAAGATTTTGGGTATTTAAAAAAGAAGATCCCGATAAAATTATCGGAACCATATCTTTTTCGAATATTCAGCCATATATCTACTCTAGTTGTAGCATTGGCTATAAATTTGATAAGAATCACCATAATCAAGGTTATGCTTTCGAAGCCCTTGTTAAGATAATCGAAATTATATTTACAGAATGTAAACTCCATCGAATCAATGCATATATTATGCCTGATAACATACCCTCTCAAAGATTAATAAGGAAAGTCGGTTTTACCTTCGAAGGGATTGCACGAAAGAGCATCTACATTCAGGATCGTTGGCAAGATCATGAACAGTATTCTTTATTGAATGATGATTAGTTGAATGAGTTATAGGTATTTATACCAATATCCAAACCTTCCTGTTTTATATTCTGACACCTGCGCTGGTCTAAAATCATTAAACCCAAATAAACCTGCTACTAATTTTTCTTTGTTGCAATAAATCCCTGGTACACCAATGATAAATCTCTCTTTTATTCTTCCCAATATCAGGTATTGGTAGTTATAAAATCCATGTAATACAAAACTATTGCTACTAAGTCCCCATTGAGATTTTGGAAGAATCTTTAAATCTTTAAGCTCAATTCGTATACACTCTATATCTTGGTCAGAAAACGGATTCAGGCTCTTGTATTGTTGTATTAATTTATTCCAGTTCTCATTTAAATTAACTTCTAATTCTATCTTGGGTTCTGGTTCAAACTCAGAAATCTTTTGTGCCTCTTCTATTGTTAGATTCGATTGGGAGTGATTTTCTTCTGGTTTCTCAACCATATCAACTACTTCTGTTGTTAATACCTTTTCTAACTTTTTCTCTGGCACCTTTGTTTCTTCTGATTTTTTTACAGATTTTTCTTCTTTTTCTTTTGCTTCCTTTTCCACAGACATTGCTTCTAGGTATTTGTTCTCTTGCTTTTTTTCGGTTCGAAAATTCAATATACGTTTTTGATTTTTGTCTTTTTCTTCTGTATACTCTCGGAAACTTTCAATGGTGATGTTTGTTTCTTTCCAAAAGGTTGCATACTTCTTATTTCCAGAGGAAATTACAGCAAGTCCTTTTACATCCTGAAAACTTTTTGTGGTTTTATTTAGATTTTCGGCTGAGCAAACCACTTGAAATTCTGCACTGTTTCCTTTTCCTTTTAAATCTCCTGTGTAAATCCCTAGCATTTCTTGATTTTCTTCTACCAGCAAATAAACAGTCCATTTTTCATAAATGTTATTAAAAACTCCCTTTAAGTTCATTTTTATCCTAAGAATATTATCTTTGCACTCTATTTTTGCAAATCCTGAGTTTTTTACTTTGATTCCTCTATCATATAAATATATGTATGATACAAATCTTTGATACTCAGACACGGACTTGCCCTCCTGTTTTAAATTATATAAGTATTATATTCTCTCCACATACTAAAAAGAACCGTTACTTAATTTCAATCTAAAAAAAGACTTTTACAAAAGCAAATTAGTTTTGTAAAAGTCTTTTTATCAAATGACTTGTTTTATTTTTAAGGATTTCTCTCTCGATAAATCAATATAATCCGCAGCAGTTCTGACAATTGGTCTTGCTAAATTATGCTTATTTAACATAATTACCTCTCCAACTACATCATTGGTTAGCACTACATTATTTCCAATATATGATTGTGCAATCATCTCCATTAACGGAAGAATATACTTAGGTTCATAATGCTGCAAAGCATTTAATTCAAATTCTTCAATTACTGTAAAAGGACAAAGTGCTTCCCTATAACACCGATTTGCTGTCATAGCTTCATAGGAGTCTGCAATTGCTACTATCTTTGCAAATTCATCAATTTGGTCACGTTCTAGATGATTGGGATATCCCGAGCCATCACACTTTTCATGATGCATCAAGGCCGCCATAATCACTCGTTCATCTATGTTTTTATTCTTTAGTATATCATAACCAAATTCTGTGTGTTTTTTTACAATCTCATATTCCGATTGTGTAAGCTTATCTTTTTTACAAAGAATTTCTCTTGGTACTTTTACTTTTCCGATATCATGAAAGAAACCTGCCATCTTCAATGCATCTACTTCTGCTTTTGGCAAATGAAGCCATTCACCAAACACTTTGCAAATGAGAGCAACGCTCATAGAATGGGCATAGGTTAAATCATCTAATTCTCTCATACAGTGAAGCATATCAAATATAAAAATTCCATTATTACTAACATTCACAACACGATCAATCATAGTATCGATTAAAGTACTGTTTATCTCTGCTGCACGAAATGCAATATCATCCATGACTTTCTCTGTAACCTTTAATGATTCATTAAATGTCTTATAAAATTGTTTAAAGCTATCTGACTGCTTCATTTTCTCGGCTGAAGTTTGATTCGTGGTCTGTGTTTCTTCATCCACCACTTCTCTTTTTAAATCTGCCTTCCACCTTTTATCTTCATTCTCATTCTTTATTTCTTCTGGAAATTTAACGGATATTTCTCTTACATAATACCTTATCAATCTATTAATTCCCTGTGTTGTAAGAACAGAATTCTCCTTAGCTATAAGTCTATCAAAGGATGAAGAATATATGTCTTTTCCAACTATCATTCCAGGTTTTAGATTTTCAATTTTTAATGTCTTTATCATTTGCCTACCCCATGAAATATTCTCATTTGTAAAATTCTTACCCATTAGTTACTTATACTTATTTTGAGTATATTATACAACACAAAATATTTCAACTTACTGTTTTATTCTTTAAAGTTTTTTAATAAATTGCTTAACTCGGCAAATTGATGTAGGGTGAGTGCTTCACCTCGAATATTTGGAGACAGATTCATTTTTTCCAAGCACATTACAATCTCTTCCTTATTGTACGGAATGTCAGTTGCGTTATTTAATCCGTTTACCAGTGTTTTTCTTCTTTGATTAAAAGAAGCACGAATCAATCGAAACATCAAACGTTCATCCTTTACCTCTACTGTTGAAATTTTATGTCTGGTAAGGCGTATCACAGAAGAGCCTACACTTGGCCTTGGCATAAAACAATTAGGTGGAACATTTGCAACAATATAAGGTTCACAATAATATTGTACCGCCAAAGAAAGTGCTCCATAATTTTTACTTCCTGGATTTGCTTGCATACGTTCTGCCACTTCTTTTTGTACCATAATTGTGATACTTTCCATTGGAACCTGATTCTCAAATAGTCCCATAATAATTGGTGTGGTTATATAGTATGGAAGATTTGCTACTACTTTTATAGGCTTCCCTTCGTTTTCCTTTGTTACAAGCGCATTGATATCTAACGTTAAAATATCTTGGTTGATGACAGAAACATTATTATAACTACTTAGTGTATCTTCTAAAATGGGAATTAGCATTTTATCTATTTCAACAGCAACTACCTTCTTTGCTGCTTCTGCAAGGTACTGTGTCATGGTTCCAATTCCAGGACCAATTTCTAGAATAAAGTCATCCTTTGTAATATTCGCGGAATCAATAATCTTGTCTAGAACGTGCGTATCAATCAAAAAATTTTGACCGAACTTTTTTTGAAATACAAAATGATATTTATTTAGAATTTCAATTGTATTTTTAGGGTTACCTAATTTATTTTCCATATGGTTTTAATTTCTCCTTGTAACGTTTATAGTTTATGCTATCCCAATGTGAGCAAAAAGTCAATGTAATGCCTTTTGTTCGTCATTATTTGCAGTATAAATTTACTACCACATTATAATGTCCAAAATTGGGAAAAGCAATATATATGAAAAATAAAAGTATATAAATACTTGTTTTTACACCTTTTTCGTATAATCTAAGCAAATCCACCCTTTTCCACTCTTAAGATATCCCCAGTTATTTTCTGATTTCATAATTGTATAAATACCCTTATCTTTAATACTGCCGACAATAGCATAACTTGTATCTGGTCCATTTCTAATATTTAATGCGCCTGCAGTAACTTTAACTTGAAATGTAGAATCCGTAGTAGCACAATCTGCTTTGATAGAGGATACTTTTTTACTTGAAGTATTATTTATTGCTGTTAAAAACAACTCCCTTTCTGTTTCTCTACGTATCGTTAGACCTGCTACAATCTTCTCTCCTACTTTGTTGTATAATACTATTTTTTCCGCAATTACGCTCCTGGAACGTATTCCATTTGCCGTTAACTGATTTATACTACCAACATTGAATGCAAAACTTACCAGTGCATCAAATTCGTTTTGATTCCATGTATATCTACTGTAATATTTGTTGACTTCTGTTTCAGCCTTACTCAAATCATCTTTTAAAAGTTCTAACGCTTGCTCTTTTGTAATTGTCATATCAGCGCATACATTTTCACCATAGAACTTTACATATCCTGTATGGCCGTAACCAATTGTCCATATACCTGCTGCATCTTTGTACGCTTTTGATCGATAGCCTTCAAACTTTGCTATTAACTGTACTCCTTCATTGCTTATTGCTCTCATAATATTACCTCTTTTTCCTAAAAAGAGAGTGATTTTACTCACCCTCTGTGCTTGATTTTTCTTTTAACACGTCTATAGCTTTAATTAATACTCTTGGCAGAGGTATCCCCATAATTCCTGCATTTTCAACTATGGAAATTAATTCATTCACTAAAAATGCTAAAATTACAGCCGTTCTTATATAATCAACTTTTAAGGTTAAATCTAACCTGTAGGCTATTAATACAATAGTTAGTGTAATTCCCTTTCGACACAAACCCTTCCATGAAGAAACACTGTTCAAAGCACCTGTTTTTGACTTTCCACTTTTCTTCCAGATAGCGGCAATTAAAAGGCCCATACCAAAATCAAGTCCCATAAGAATCAATAAAGTTGTTAAATCAGGCGTCCATCCACCAATCATTTTTACAAAAAAACTTCCAATTCCTCCAAAAACAGTAATTATCACTGCTTTTATATAATTAATTTTTTCCATCTCTAATCCTCTTTTCTATTTTATTTGTTTTCTGCTGCCGCAAAAAAGAGCCTTTACGGCTCCTTACGGCTTTCTGTCTTATTTTACAGCTTATCTTGTGTTTTATAATTATGCTCCTAATAAAGCTTTAACTTTTTCTTTTAAATTAATTGGTACCTCATCAATTGTTTTTATTCCCTTTTTTATAAGGGAAGCGTATATTTCAGCCATTTTAATTCCTCCTTACATGTTTAATAGCATTTCATAAACTTCCGTCAATGCAATTTGTGTTTGTGTCAAGTCTGTTAAGTTGCTTTTTGCTTCTTTTTCTAATTCATCTACCTTCATCTCAAATTCTGTTTTACTTGTTAATGTAATTGTGGTAGATATAACATTTGCCTTTTTCGACCATGTCGATTCAATAGTCTTTAGATTCTTATATGCCCCAAATGTACCATCCGTGTAGGTAACAACAACATTGCTTAGATTAAAATTTGTAAACTGATTGTACAAAAATGACAAATCATTGAGGGTTGCTACCTCTGTAATAAGTGTAACTGTGTTTTTTTCTTCTTTTACTTGTGCCTCGATTATTGTTCCATCTGTTAATTTTACTTTCAAAAAATCACCCTTTCTTTCATTTTTTAAATTTGTTAAACGACAGTTTAGTAAAGTTTAAGTATCATACTGTAACAACGCCCGCATTGGTTCCTTATTCTGGTTCATTAGGAGGATATCAGCTAGCGGGATCTATAAATATTTCTGATGTTATAGATGAGGTACGCTATATCCTTTGCAAGAAAGCGCAATAAGTGCTATGTGGCGAGTTAGCGGTGGAATGCCAAACCCAAATATATGCAAATTCTTAATAGCTTATCATGAATAATAACGATTTAATGTGTTGGAAAAATAAAATAATAAATACGTTACTTATTTTATCCTAGTAATTGTTAACGAAAGGTTGTTATTATTTTCTACCGATGGGATAGCTGGAGTCACATAACCTCTAACATCCACAGTACTTCCAGCAACTAGGGTAATAGGAGCAGTTATACTGGTGCTTACAAATGGTTGCTGAACAGGTGCTTCACAACTCAAATTTGGTTGCTCTGAACCGTTTATAAAAGCACGTATGGTAAATCTTGTTGTTGAATTTGGTACTATCCACATTGAATTTATTGATATTAAATATATTCCACTTTCAGATATAGTTACTGTATCTGTCAATGGTGTCCATGTGGTAGGAATTGGTATACTTAGATTAAGAAATCTTTTAGCATAAACAACTCCTATCTTATTTAAACTGTCGTTTATCTTTTTACCACCAGCCGCCGAAAGAGCCGTTGTACTATCATCTGTAGAAACACTATCCGTTAATTTCACTGATGCAGTACCGCTATTCATTTGAAGCCCTGTACCTATTTTTATATGCCCAAGAGTACTCCCTGTTGCAACACTGGAAATGTGTTCTATAAGAGTGCTAATTACTTTTTTTACTTTTCCCCACACTGAAATGATTGTATCATACTCATCTATCTGCGCAAGAGTCTCCACTTCTGTTATTTGCGCAATCTCTTGCGAATTCACGTGAATATCAGTATCGCTTAAATGTTGTTCTATTATGTCAGTGTTATCGTTATGATCTTGAATGTTATAAAAATCATCGCCACCTGGCTTCTTTAATCCGTGTGTTGTTATTTCCAATTCTAATACCTCCTATTACTCAAATGGTTCATCCCTTAGTTGTTGTTGTGTGTAAAGATACAAATAGTCATGCACATATGGACCAAGCAAATTATGTGTATGATACATAAGCGTTACGTCTACAAATAAATTAAGTGGAACAACCCTTTCACAGAGTCTTTCCACTTCTCCCTTTAACTTTTTTGTTGTCAATGCCACTTTTACATGAAGTGTAAAGTTATCGCCATCTAGAATAGTTTTGTAGCCATCTTCTCCACATAAAGCCTTTAATTGATTTTTTAAAGTTCTACGCGTAAATGGTAAATCTTCTATCAATCTGCTTTGAATCCTGAAATTTCTTAGTTGTAAAGATTCTGTATCAAGCGGCGTGATATTTAAAATACTTTCCCATCTTTTCGCGCCTACTTCTGATTCATCACTCACAAAAGCTTCTTTTAATAATCCTTTAAGTGCGTCCCAAAGGCCTTCTATTTGTTCTTGTTCTGCATTCATAATCTGTTCAATTTCTGTATATGTCTGCATGAATAAAGGAAGATATTTAATAAGTTTTCTATCCAATCACTTCACCCCTTATCGGTATTTCATCAGGATCTAATATAACGTTACTTGCGCTTCCATTTAATAAAGTATCAGATATATCTTTTACTCCAATAACGTCTATGATTTCTGATTCAATTTTCTTTAATATTACAATTAAGTGGTCGCTATCTTCCCATGTTTCGATTAATGATTTAAAATAATTATCAATTGCACCTTCAATATAACTTTTCACATCTGCAAATCCATATCTAGGTTCATATGTAATCTTACAAGAAATGTTAATTACTTTTCCTTTAACTGCTTGTATGTGCGCAATATGTCCGATTGGAGCCAATCCATACCCTTCCATATCCTGTGTTGGATCAATTCTTTGTTGTACTGTGTGTACTAATGTAGTAGATGGAATTGCATAATCAGATGACATTATCACACATTTCACATGCCCTCCTACTAACTCTCCAAGCTCATTTGTTGTTCGATAACACTTTGCACCACCCACACCTTGAATTGCTTTTATCTTCTCCATATAATCGGCTCTATTTCCACCAAATGCTGTTGCATTAAAAGAATCTCTCCATCTTTTACGAAATACTTCTGTGTCTTCTTCCTCTTGGGCAGGTATTAATAACTCTGTAAGTTCACATGTTGAAAGACCAGATATGTAATTAATAGGTATCATTGTTCCAAAGTGCTTGTTGCCTTCTGTGCCAATTGTTTCACACTGTACTTTATAAGTATGATTTGTATCGTCAATTAACTCTGTAACTATGTAATTAAGAGTACCAAGACTAAATCTCGTACCTATTGGAACTGCAATATTGAATGCTCCTTTTAATATTGCATAAGTTGCAGGTTTAGGTTCTATCCCTCTTGTATCTTTTGCCATCTTTATTAGATACTCTCTGTCTGCGGTATCCCCAAACATTTGCTCAAACATCCATTCCAGTTGAAGATACATCATGGCGACTTCAGCGCTATTTGGCGCTAGCGCATCATAAATAATCGAGCCTTCTCGCTTATCAAATTTTGAATCTACCTTACTCAATTTTTCGTTAAGTAGCGATTCATATGTTTTATCCTCATACATCAGTATTCTACCTCCATATCTATTTTCGTAGAGCCATGTATTGTATCAACATGAAATGTCACTGCAACAATGCCTTTACTTGTTGTATTGAAATCAAAATTATAAACCTCTTCTATTCTGTCATCCATTGAAAGGGCTTCTATTATTCTTCTTTCCAGTTCTGGAATGACATAAGAAGTGGGTTCTCCAAATAGTTCCTCCAGTTCAATCCCGTAGTTTTGAGAATAGATTGTGTAATCATACCTCTCTGTGTTTAGTATTTTATAAACTGCTTGCTTTACCGCTTCCAATCCATCACAATAATCTAAAATTCTGTAATTCTCTTTATCCATTTTATAAGTGTATGATGGATCGTTTTTTTCATTCAAATCCTCTAATATATCATCATCTAAATTCAAATTAGGAATCACCTAACCACCTCATCCCATTATTTTATCAATTACTAAATACTTTTGTCCGCCTTGCTGTTTTATCATTACCACTTTGTCATTTTGCTTAAGGGCATTTAATATCTTAACTTTCTTTTTTCCTTTTATTTCATGCTTATGTGAATCAGGTCCATTTTCCAACTCTGTTTCCCAAGTAATCTGAACCTCTGTATCATAATCGATTACATTTTTAGTTAACACAAGAAACTCTTTTGTAAGTAATAACTTTTGATCATCCTGAACCTGAATTTTTAGAGGACTTGCACTTGTAACAGTTCCAAAACAAAAAGTAGCTGGCTCTCCTTCGTTTACGGCTGCCAAAGCTACTTTTTTGATTGATTCATTTAAATTTGCCATTATGCTATAAATTCACCTCCTATCAATGTTAAATCCATTGTGTGTAGGTTATTGCTAAATTTATGTGCCACCTTTTCACACATCATGAAATTATTGACTGTAATATCTCCTAGTTTTAGAGAAACAATGATTGATGATCCAGCTCTAACCCTAACATCGCCCCATGCATCTTTGATTGTTAGGTTCCTACTCTTTCTATTATAAAAAGACAATAACTGATTTGCTTTTTCCGAACCGTTTTCACCTTCTTGTAAAGTATCAAAATATTGCAAAATTCCCCACTGGTTCATGTTGTTACTGTCTTGGGCAATATAGACATCTCTTTTGCCTGTTTCCTTGTTGTCAAATGTAAGCTTTACTTTGTTGTACGTTTGTTCATCAATGCTACTTTTATAATCAAAATTTTGACCTGTTTCAGAATCTATTACGATAGGGACTCTCATATCCGATATATTTTTAAGGGTAATGGAACCGTAATTGTCATACAAGCAATAAAGGGTATTTGTATTCGTCATTGTAATATCAAGAGCATTTTGAATAATGTCAAATAAAGTTTTATTGTTTTCAATTCGTTGTGCTATTACATATCCAGTATCTGCTATACTTCCCACACGCAGATTAAAGTCTGCACAAATCAAATGTATTACTTGCCCTGCTGTTAACCCAGTATAAACATAAGTATCTTTATTCTTCAAATATCTTAGTTGATCATAACAGGTATAAGTAATTCTTTGCTCTTTATCCCTACTTTTACTAAATATGTATCCATAAAAAACCCCTTTATTATTTATTTTTAATGTGACCGCTTGCCCCTCATACATCGGATAGCCTTTGTCTTTTAGCACCTTAAACACAAGCTTTGCTGGCATGCCTTTTCTCTCACTTGTAAGCTCAATTTCTTCCTCTACGCAAGGTTCATAAATAGCATTTTGAGTATAAGTTAATAATTGTATCTTCATAACGCACCTCAATCTCGTCTTGGTATCTCTAATATGACTCCAACAGGTATCTCTTCCGGTGATTTTAATTTTAGCCTGTCTCTATTGGCTAACCAAATGGTTCTATAATCAAGAGCATCTCCATAATAATACTTGCAAATACTCCATAACGTTTCATTGGTGCCAACTTTGTGTGTAGTTGGCACTCGCAGTTTTTTGTCAGACAATATTGCTCTCGCTTTTTGGAGTTTTATTGATACTGTTCCATCTGAATTTGTTACAAGTTTTACTTTATTGACTCCATAATTAGCATATTGTTTAAACTTTAGCGATACGACAACATCAAATCCTTCTTTTGCATCCTCTTTTATTGTGTATTCTTCTAGCGTTACCATTATACTTGAAGAAAAGAGCTTTGTTCCATCAGGTAAGGTCCTGTAAACAATCCACGGAAATGGCTTCTTCTTTTGCTTACGCCATTCTAACTTTGCTAAATAATACCAAGCTCTTCGAAAATCTCCGTTGCCATAGGTAGCAAATGGATATTTTTGATTGGGTAGCAAAATATCAAATTCAATATCAGTCAAACCAGTTGGCTTTATAATGTTAACTTCTCCACCATTTATAAGGTTAACTGTTTTATTGTTTCCATTTATCTTCATTGTAATTTTTTCAGGAAATACTGGTATTCTTAGTTTTCCTAAATACATACGATACATAATTTATCCCTCCATGCTTGATGCTGCTGTTGTTGTTATTAAATCACCCAAATAATCTCCAATACCATCTAAATCACTCATGTTATTAACGGTATTCGTAACACCGCCCATATCCACATTAAGCGACTGAAAAATTGTTCTATCTATGATTTCTCTTTCTGCGATATCTCTTAAATACTTTAAATCTTCCTCGGTTATTTCCATGGAATCGGCAATTTTTCCTGTATTGTCAACTCCAACTGCTGTATTTTCATTGATATTACCTAAGGTCGTATCTATATTATTAGCTCCTTCCCATGGATTTAACTTTTTATCATCTAACTCTTTTAATAAATTAAATGCTGTATCATTTGTTCCAGAAAATAAATTTGATATTTTTTCGTCAATTCCTTCTCCAAATTTATATCCTGTCTTTGCTGCATCCGTATAGTCTATAAATTCCATTTTTTCTACTGTTGACTGCCAGCCACCTGCATCCTTTACCGTTTGAGAAGCTACTTCTATTTGCTTATATAAATTATCGAGTCCACTTGTTATATCCACTTTTACTCCGGGAATTTTATTAATTACTGATTCTATTGCATTTGCCATGTTTAAAATGTAGCCTATAACCGTTTGTGCCAAATCAAAGAATAAAACTTTTACTGCTGCTATTGGGTCATTAAATATATTTGCAAAAAAGTTTGCTATTGCCACCAATATATTCCATGTTGGTATAATAAATTCGTTCATAATATGAGCCCATAGCACTGCAAATGCTCCAGCTATTACCCCAGTTGCACTAATGGAAGTATTTGCAAAATGATTTATTACTCCAATAATTATATAAATGATGGAGATAACCGCTATGATGGCTAATACTATCCAAGTGAGTGGGCACGCTAACAAAGCTGCATTTAATCCTAATTGTGCACCCTGAACAGCCAATAAAGCAGTAAATTGTCCCCATGATGTTGCTGTTTGTACAGCCATTACTATAGCATTTGCTATTTTCAGTCCCTTGCTTATCAATTCAAGCGTATTTGTAATAGCTAAAAAACCTGCATAGTAAGCCATTGCAGTTGCAATACCATATATGACAGGACTAAGAATATCCCAATTATCATATATAGCCCCACCTACGGCGCTTACAATATTAAACAAAATGCTTGCAATTGCAATAACAACATTCATTGAATTTGCAATTCCACCCATAACTTGCCCTACAATTCCTCCAAATCCTGCCACCATTTCCTTTAAACCAGGAAGTCCTTGTGAGGCTAATGCCGTATCAACGCTTTCTAATATTGATACCCACCCGCTTGTAAAGAAATTTCTCATCTTATCAAAGGTAGACACCCAGGTTCCTTCCATAGTCTTAGCCGCTCCACTTGATGCTCCAGAGTCCAGGGCTTGACTTAGCGTTCCTATAAACTCTTGTGCTGATATAGCTCCGTTGGACAAATCGTTTTTTACGTCACTTACCGATCTGTTTACTGATTGTGCATATATTTCAGCAGCACCAATACCTGCGTCAAACAGCTGATTAAGTTGTTCTGGCTCAACGGTTCCTTGGCTATACATCTCTCCTATTGCGCCAACTACACTTTCTAATTGCTCGTTCGTTCCCTCGCCATAATAACTGACTGCATCTCCCCATATTCGAACCTGATTCGTTGCATCGTTAAGAGACATTCCACTTGTTAAAAAACCTTGTGCGGACTTACTTGCTGTATCAAGTCCATATGCCGTTCCTGAAACTGTACTTTTTAAACTTGCAAGTGCCGCATTTGCCAAATTTGCATCACCTGTCATATTAGTAACTGTTTTTGAAAAAAGATTTGAGGAATCTAATGCATCAAAAGCACCACTTACATCCATGACACCAATCTTTTCAAGCTTATCTTTAACAAAACCTAAAGCCTTACTTCCCATCGAAACGGCTTTGTCCCAACCCGAAAATCCCGATGCAACCTTTTGTGTAGCAGGTTCAATGTCATTTACCTGATTTTCTAAGTTTTGTGCCGCCGCAGTGGTATCATCTATTACCTCACATGCTTCATAGATTTCTGTTGTATTCATACCTCTTCTCATAATCTTTTGCAACGTTTCAAAACTAACAATACAAAAACTGATCGACTGATTCATTGTGTTAAATACCGTTGGTAATGTATTATACACAGCTAATTCCGTACCTATATTTTCCATTTGCCACCTCCAAACAAAATAAAAGCCACCTCCTGTTAGAAAGTAGCTTTTATATCATTATTATAAAAACCATTTATTCTTTTTATATCTCATAACTGATAACGTCACTTTTGCATATAGATTAACCGTTTATAGAAGCTACTTCTTTCCAGCTTTTTTTGCTCTGGCAGCTTCTTTTTTATCTGCCTCAATTTTCAAATCAATCGAGGCAATGATAAATGCTTTCTCATATCGATCCATTGATGCAAATTGCGAAGGTAATATTTTAAGTTTATGAAGGCAATAGTACGCATAATTTGCTTCTCCATCGCCTTCACTTATTAGTTTTTTGCTTCTTCTACCAACTGCGCATCATTTTTGTTATATCCAGAAATTTCAAGAATTTTTTGACAATATAACTGATACTCTCCGTCGTTATCAAGCATTTCTACAATCAAGTCTTCTGCTCCCATTACACCATAGCTATCTTGAAGCTCCTTATCGTTTAAATTTGGAAATACCGTACACTTTGCTGCAATCATTCGATTAAACTTTGCATTGTCTACATCCACTTTCTTATTTTTGATGGTAGTACATTCACTACGAATATAATCTGCTTCTTTTGTTCTTAAAGGACGGATTTCCCATAAAATTGGTGCACCATTTTTATCCTTAAAATTTTCACTTGCTGCAAACTGAATATTTTTTCTTTGTACCTTATTTTGTTTTAAAAAAGCGTTAAATTGACTCATTTTTATCCTCCTATTATTGCATTCCATTTAAAATTTTATATGCTTTTGCAATATCAAATCTTTCTGCTGTGAAATCAATTGCTTGTTCTAACCATTCACCATCTGCATCCATACTTGCAATTAAAGATCCATTAATATTACATCCATTAATCGTGACACTTCTGCTTCCTGCTGCACTGGTTGGATCGTCATTTGTAAGAACCATATCAAAATATACATCTAATCCTGTTTCTTGATACTGATAAATCATTTCAGTAAAAATATCTGTATTATGATAAATGGTAGCTGAACCAGTAATTTTACCGCCATTGGTTTTATTCCCCTTTGTCGTACGTCCAAGAATTGGAACTTCACTTTTATCCTTTTCGTATTTAATCTCAATATTTTTTAACTGCATAAGCAGGTAACGATTATCCCCAATCGTAACATAGCAAGAACCTAACTTAGCACTTACGGCGTCCTTTGCATTCATTGTTGTTTCAGCAAAATGCTGTAAATTCATTTTCATCATACTTTGTTCTCCCTTCTTAAGCCACTCGCACGGTCATGTATAATTTTTCCATTGCTGCTACGGGTTGCACTACATTTGTCACAACTACAGAACGTTTATCATCTCCTGCTTCTACTGTAACATCTGTACTTTGAAAACCTTCAATTGTATTTAAGGTTTCAAGTTCTTTATTGTAGGTTACTAGATCATTCCAAAAACCAACTCTTCCAGACTCGTTGTTTTGAATCTTTCCTAAATATCTAGTATTAAACAGTACCGCTATATCATTTCCCATCTGATCTAACACTCTAATCACTTGATTTATACTAAAATCGGAATTTTTATCATTTGTAAAGCTTACAAAAGAATTAATATCGGTAAGCACTCTAACCTCTGTTCCAACTTTATGAAATACATATTCGCCTGCTTCAATTGCTGCATTTAATTCAGATTGCTTATAATTAGTAAAAACTTCGTATTCTCCATTGTATGTTTGATTCGTAGTTGATCTGTTTACAGCGCAACCAGCCTGTGCTCCTACTGTCCAATAAATCAAAGCAGATTCTTCTACCCCTTCATTAGTCACTTTATTTTTAAGATTAATAATTCCCTCATAATCTGCAGGATATCCATGGATAACGGTTTGAAACTTAACGCCTACTTCCTCTCTCATTCGTTTTGTATAAGCTCCATACAATGCCTTAATTGTGCTTGAACTTGATATACATCCAAGGGTGTTAAAGGAGTAGCTTTCAAGCTTATCCAATGCTTCTTGATATTGTGTACCTGATATTGTAGTTAAGTTGGATCCACCTGTTAGTTCAATCCCAGCAGTTAATTCTAATATAGCATCAGTATGAAATGTAACTAATGCATTTGCAACTAGCTCTTTTGCTTCTGTAACTGTTTGCGTATCTACTTTAGCTGTTTCTAAGTAGGTAATGACATCAAACTTCGTTTCATCATCTGCGTTTGTCTGAATGACAATCTTGATATCATTACCTCTTGTTCCACTGTATCGTGCTGTTGCATAAACATTTGACGCCTTTTCTCCACTATTGATACGATAAATATGTAGCGTTTTAGCATTTTGAAACACTTCTCTAATGTTTCTTACTTCATTTGCATCATAACTGTACCCAAATATTTTAAGTGAATCTTTTTCAAAATCACTATTTTCTACTGTGAATACTTCTCCATCAATTCCCCAATTTAATGGCATGGGAATTGCACACACCCCACGATTTGATAATGCAGCATTCGCTCTTGCTACGCTGACAAAATTAATGTAAGCACCTGGCAGTACTTTGTTTTGAATTGTATAACTTCCTCCACCTAACATTATTTTACCTTACCTTTCTTAAAATCTTGAATTAGTTTATCAACTTCCACAAATGTGTAAGTCTTAGAATCAAAAAGAAGTACATTCACCAAATCTTTTAAGTGAATATACTTCTTTGCGTTTAAAATCTGTTCTTTTGTAAATGTATTGGACGTTTTCATCCTTTTTTTTACTGACATTTTATTCTCCTTCCTTTAACAATACACCAGATTGCATTGTCTCCATGTTAAATCGTTCCTCAACCTTAAGTACAAACAGATTGAAATCTACAAAGAAATGCAACATACCATCTTGTATCTGTGCACTCATATTTGTCCCTCTTGTTAAATCACCGTCTATTGTTATATACTCTAATGTAGCAAACAACTTAGGCATTACATTAGCACATTCTAGTGTATATTCTTTTGCATTTAATGGAATGTAGCGTATTTCAAAAGATTGTAATAGCTCATATCTATTACCTAATTTTTGTTTTTGCTCGTATTTAGTAGGTACGATTAAGAAGCAAGAAGATTTTAACTCCTGTTCTTCTTCATTAAACACAACACAGTTTTCTTTGAATTCTTCCTTTAAGGCTTGTGATATGCCTATTATCGTTTTGTAAATCAATGCTTAAAGACCTCCTTTATAAAAGATTTAAGCTTTTTAGATAGCCAATTTAACGTATTGCACCTCCTTTACATTTTTACTTGGTTTAATTTTTCATATTACTCCTTTCTATCGCCTGTTTAAGAATGATCTTCTTATGCGATGCATCAATTTTTATCTTGTCATGCTATAGTTTAATGTCATTTCGGACATAAATTATCACTTTCTTTTTCAATCCCTCGGAAGGTTTTATATAAAAAAAGAACCATCATTTGATGATTCCAATTTTAATATAAGGAAAGATATGAATTTGTTAGTCCTTCATTCTTGACAATGAACGTATCGATTATGATATTCCAGCAATTCTTGTAGGTAGCTACCCGTATCTATTTATTAACATGATATCATATTAGCACATATGTGTGTATCATTCTATATCATGGATTTTAAAATTTTTTAATGCCTTGGTATGAAGCCTATGTATTTGTGCCCACTCATAGCTTAAACTAATACAAATATCTTCCCAACGAAAATCTCTAAGGTATCGTAATGTTAATAAATTCTTATCCATTTCATTTTCCATTAACTCGATTTGATGCGTAATTTCTTGATACTTTTTTATTTTCTTTAATTTTAATTCTTCTAAGTCGTTGATTAATTCATCCAGTTTTGCAGCGTAGGAGGACAAATCACTAATGCTGTTACCATGTGGCATTCCATCATTTTTGACATGGGGAAACATTTTAGAATGTCGTAGTTCATCTATCTCAACTTGTAATACCTTCGCTCTTTTATAATAATCTTGATAGGATTTTAGATACTCCTTCTTTTCTTCCATCTCTTTTTTTAACTCTTCCTTCGTCAAATTAACACCCCTTTTCTTTTAATTTGTCTGTTTACTTCAATAATCATTGGAATTTTATACTCTGACTTTGTAATAATTAGCTTGTCCCATATCAACCATGATTTGATTTGTAAACTGCCTTCCCCTTATTGACAAAATTATATTTCATTGATACACTAAGAACATATGTTCTGATTGGTTGTTTTTATAAATAATTTTACCGTTTGGTTTGTTTATAGCATTTAATTGCTATTTTTATAAATAATATCACCTTCAATTGCTACAGTCAAGTAAGTTTTGTAAATATTTTTCAATTAACTGCTAATTTATCTATGCTTTATATTACTTTTCCCTTGACTTTAGCAGTTAACGGTGATAAATTATATTTATATAGGAGGTATAATCATGGGTTTAGAAAAGATTGAAGAATACAAGAGAAAACTTGGACTAACATCGGCTGAATTAGCGGAAAAAGCAGGCATACCAAAAACTACATTAGATAAAATACTAAGTGGAGTAACAAAAGATCCAAAGTTAGAAACACTAAAAGCAATTGCAAGAGTATTAGGATTAACTCTTGACGACTTCGATGATACGAATCACAAACCAACACACGAACCATCATATGAAGATATCAAAAAGCTAATTGCAAGAAACGGAAAAGAGATGTCACAAGATGAGAAAATGGAACTAATAAAGATGCTTTCAACCTTAGAATAATTAAGTTAGGAACATTTATATGGATCGTAAATATATCGATGAAAAGATTTTAGAGGTATTTCAAACGTGTAATATTAAATCTTTTCCCTTAAACTTTGATGTAATATTCAAATACTATAACATAACTTGTTTCCCCTATACCTACAAGGATGAGAATTTCAGAGAGTTCTGTCTTAAAATGAGCGATGATGCTTTTTGCTGGAAAGGGCTTATTCTATACAATGAAAAAGTAATTCCAGGAAGACTTAATTTTTCTTTTGCGCATGAATTGGGGCACATTGTATTACAGCATTCCCAAAATCGCTCAAAAAATATAGAACAAGAAGCCAATTACTTTGCAAGTAGATTACTTGCACCACGTATCGCTATTTATTATGCGAAGTGTAAAAATTTAAATGATGTATCCAATCTATTTGGCTTAACGAACGAAGCGGCAGACTATGCTTTCCAAGATTTTCGTCGCTGGCACAGGCACATCACCTACCATAAAATGAATGAAATAGACAAAGCTATGTATTTACATTTTTATGATGAAAAGCATAAAAAATTTGTTTATAGCATAAAAGAATGTGGAATCTGTGGAAGACAATTAATTAACTTTAGCGAAAGTTCTTGCTTATCACATCACATAGACCGAACTTTATATGAGCAACCAGATCCTTTAGAGCAGTCTTTACTGATTGCTGAGAATAAGTGGCTTTACGGTGATTTATAAAGCACTGATTTAAATAAAATAAAAACCGCCCAGTAATCAAAAACTGGACGGATACAGATACAGTCAGAAGTGATTGAATCACTCTTAGAAACTGTATCTTTTTCTAATCTTTTATTCGAAATAATTGCTTTGCGTTTTGATTCGTGATATCAACTACTTCGTCATAACTGATATTTTTAATTGCCGCAATCTCTTTTGCTACGTATACCAAGTTAAGGGAAGAATTTCTTTTTCCACGATTTGGTTCTGGTGAAAGGTATGGTGCATCTGTTTCTAACAAAATACGATCCATTGGCATATATTCTACTACTTCCTTTAGTTTTTTTGCATTTTTAAAAGTTACTACTCCACCTATTCCAAGATAATATCCCATGTCCAAGAATTCTTTTGCTGTTTCCTTTGAATAAGAATAGCAATGTATGACTCCTTCTAGGTCTCTTGCATGACACTTCATCATTTCTAATGTGTCTTGTGCCGCATCTCTGCTATGAATAATGATGGGAAGTTTTTCTTCCTTTGCTAACAAAAGCTGTCGCTCAAACCACTTTTTTTGGATATCCTTAGCAGGTTCATCCCAATAGTAATCTAAACCAATTTCTCCAACCGCTACCACTTTATCATGAAGGCATTGTTCTTTTAACCATTTAAAATTTTCTTCATTTAACTCTGCTGTTTCACTTGGATGCACTCCAACCGCACCGTATAGAAAAGAATATTGATTGATTAATTCTATGGTTGCTTTTGTGGAAGCTAGACTTGCTCCCACATTTACAACATATTCAATTCCATTTTCTTTAAGGGAACTTAATAGCTCCTTTTGATCTTTTTCAAAAGCCTCATCGTCATAATGGGCATGACTTTCAAATATCATAACATTTCTCCATTAACAAATCTCTGCTCCAGCTGGCATATCTTTCTCTGGAATCATTAGACTTAGTGCCCCTTGTTCATCTTCTGCACACAAAAGCATTCCCTCTGATAAGATACCTGCAAGTTTCGCTGGCTTTAAATTCGTTACTACCATTACTTTTTTTCCTACCATCTGCTCTGGTGTATAATGTGCCTTAATTCCTGATACAATCTGTCTTATCTGACTTCCTACTTTTACTTGAGAACATAATAATTTTTTAGATTTTTTTACCTCTTCACAGGCTATTATTTCACCTACCTGGAATTGAAGCTTTGCAAAATCATCATAAGTAATCTCTGGTTTTGCCTCAATATCGATACCATCGTCTTCTACTGGTGTTGTCTCTTCTTTTTGCGCTTCTACTTTTGCCAAAACTTCTTCTAAGTCTAAGCGTGCAAATAAGATTTCAGGCTTTTCTGTCACTTTATTACCAGATGGATAAAGTCCATATTGGCTAAGCTCCTCTAAGGTTCTTTGTTTGGTATTTAGCTGAGTCAATATCTTTTGTGCTGTTTCTGGCATAAAAGATGCTAACAACGATGCACCAATTGTAATTCCTTCAATCAAATTGTAAAGCACGGTTTCTAATCGAGCCTTTGTTTCTTCCTCTTTTGCTAAAATCCATGGCATTGTTTCATCAATGTATTTATTGCATCTTTTAAACAGGGTAAATATTTCTGATATCGCATCTGCTACTTTAAGCTTCTCTATTTTCGCCAGTACCTTTTTAGGAGTTTCTAGTGCTAAGGCTTTTAATTCTTCGTCGATTGCTTCCTTTACATCTGCATTATTTACTGTTCCACCAAAATATTTATTGGACATAGATATGGTTCTATTTACCAAGTTTCCTAGGGTGTTGGCAAGATCCGAATTGATTCTTTCAACCAAAAGCTCCCAAGTAATAACTCCATCATTGTCAAATGGCATTTCATGAAGTACAAAGTAGCGAACTGCATCCACTCCAAAGATAGATACCAAATCATCAGCATAAATAACATTACCTTTTGATTTGCTCATTTTTCCATCTCCTTGTAACAACCAAGGATGCCCAAATACTTGTTTTGGTAGAGGCAAATCAAGAGCCATTAACATAATCGGCCAATAGATGGTATGAAATCTTAAAATGTCTTTTCCAATTAAGTGAAGCTCTGCTGGCCAATTTTTTATAAACTTCTCATCGTGATTTCCATCGGCGTCATAGCCAATTCCTGTGATGTAGTTGCTTAATGCATCAAGCCATACATAAACAACGTGTTTATCATCAAAATCGACTGGTATTCCCCATTTAAAGGAGGTTCTTGATACACAAAGATCTTGTAATCCAGGTAGTAAAAAGTTATTCATCATCTCATTTTTTCTGGATTCTGGTTGAATAAACTCTGGGTTAGCCTTAATGTGTTCAATTAAGCGTTCTGTGTAGTTACTTAATTTTAAAAAGTATGCCTCTTCTTTTGCTGGTTTTACTTCTCTTCCACAATCTGGACATTTTCCATCGACTAATTGAGATGTTGTAAAAAAAGATTCACAAGGTGTACAATACATCCCTTCATAATGTCCCTTATAAATATCACCTTGTTCGTATAATTTCTTGAACATTTTTTGTACTTGCTTTTCATGATATTCATCTGTTGTTCTTACAAATTTGTCATACGAAGTATTCATTAAATCCCAGATACCTTTGATTTGGTTGGCAATACCATCAACAAATACCTTTGGAGTAATTCCTGCTTCTTGCGCTTTTAATTCAATTTTTTGACCATGCTCATCCGTTCCAGTTTGGAAAAACACATCATAGCCTTCGAATCTTTTAAATCTTGCTATACTATCTGCTAACACAATTTCATACGTGTTTCCAATATGTGGTTTTCCAGACGTATAAGCGATTGCAGTTGTCATATAATATTTTTTCTTTTCCATTTTTATTTCCTCTCTTTCCTTATTACACATAACGAAGCGTAAGCTTTGCTCATCGGCTCGCATCCATGAAAATAGCAACACATATTTTTAAAATAAAAAAAGCCTTCTATGCTTTATACACAGAAGGCGATTTTATATCGCGTTACCACTTCTTTTTATCTGTTTTTCGCAAAACAGACCTCATAAAGTACTTAGAAACTCTCATTTCCGTATACTCTTTCGCTATAACAGGCGAACTCCTGTCGTAGCCTAACAGTTAAACTGGTCGGTACGCCACTCAAAAGCCATCTTCAATCTGCATTCAAATATCCCTCTCAGCATGATTTTCATCATGGGATTTCTCTGTAAAATGAATTACAAATTTACTCTCTTTATCACAGTGTTTTACATTGCATTTTTTTAAAGGTTATCATAGTGTGTTTGAGTTGTCAAGACCAGATTAAGTTATATCCCATTGTCAACTAAATTAAAATCCGAGACTCTTTAACTCACCAGCGCTAACCTGTAATGTTAAATCAAGCTTTGCTTTGTTCTTAGCCATTACTTTAATACGATTAAGTCCTTTTTCTAATTCTATTTCTTGTCATTTTTTAAAATAACCTCATGATTACTAATTTTATTAATATGTTCAAATATTAACAATATATCCTCTATAAATATAATATTAGCATATTTTTGTCATTTTTTCACCTTCCTCAGTTGTAAGTAATTTTTCTTATATTTATTTATATTTCAGATTATTTTATGTAAATATTACCAACATCCATCTTTAAAAGATCTCGCAAAAAACACCCTACTATTGTGGAAATATATATAATCCTCAATAATAGGGTGGTTCTTACTAATATACGAAATAACTTGCTATCAATACAAATTTCGTTCAAAGTGTTATTTCTTATCCTAAATAATATACTCAATGTCATCTATTGTTTTTCTGCTTCTTGTATTATAAATTAGCACGCATTCTCTTTGTTTTGGTTCTCCTAATTCATAGTTGCCGTTTCCTTCACCATTTAAGATTGCATGTAATATTTTACGGTTCATCCGCTTTGGAGAATCTGAAATCATTTTAATTCCCTTTTCTTTAAAAGGATTCTTTCTATAATAAGGATCAAATGCATACACATATTTATCATCCATACCTGTTAAAAGCATATAGTGCCAGCAGCCGAGCATAACTCGCACAACAACAACTCCCCCTTGCTGTAAACACTCTACAATACGGCTATTTTGGCCTAAGTAAACGTCTTTTCCCGTTATCATTTCACAAAAGATCGGCCAGTCCTTTACCTCACCAAAATGATTCAACCAACCAGATAAAAATCTCATTGCCATTCCTGATGTTCCATATTTGTAGGCTTCACCCTTGTCATTATAACAATCCATACAATACTGCATAATGGTTTTTACAACATCTGGATATATTTCTTCTCTAGGAAATAAATAATTTATCGCATTTAATACCGTAGTAGGTCCACAATCGTATTCTGTTATTTGATAACTTAGAGGATTTTTCATAACCTATATCTCACTTTCCATTAGCTTTAGTAAAAGTTTTGTACTTTGCACCAATTGGTCTACATTCGTATACTCCTTGCATGAGTGTACCTGCTCCATTCCGCAAGCAATTACAATCCCTTCTATCCCATTTCTTACCAGATTATTGTTATCGCTACCTCCAAAGGTTTTTGTAAGATGAACAGGTATTTGTAACTCTTTACATGCCTTTTCATAACGTGTTACAACTGAACTCTCCTTTGAGGTTTCATAGGCGTAACACTCAACGTTTTCCTTCAATTGATAGGTTGCACCCAATTTATCTGTTTCTTGTTTTGCAATCTTTTCAATTATCTCCAACTGCTCCATCGCTTTTTCATGACGATAGCTTCGAATTTCTCCTCTTACTTTACAAAAGTCTGAAACAATGTTTGTAGCCGTTCCCCCTTCAATGATTCCTATATTAACCGTCGTCTCATGGTCTACATGTCCTTGCTTAATCTGGCTGATAATCGAACTCATTGTTTGTATACTGTTAACCCCTTCTTCTGGTGCAAAACCCGCATGTGAGGCTTTACCAATCACCTCAAGCGTAAAGGATATTAAGCTTGGTGCCTGTAAGGCAGCGGTTCCTATTGGGCCACACAAGTCAAGGACATAGGCATCTTTTGCTTGTATAACGCTATGGTCAAACACTTCACTACCCTTTAAATAAACTTCTTCGGCAATCGGAAAAAATACTTCAATATCACGATGCTCCTTTTGGTTCTCTGTTAAAACACAAACTGCCTCTAAGATTGCTGCGATTCCCGATACATCATCTGCTCCTAGAATGGTTGAACCATCACTTATAATTTTTCCATCTTCTAAAACGATTGCTTTCTTATTTAGCCCTGGTTCTACCGTATCCATATGAGCAGAAAACAAAATCGGTTTTCCTTTTATGCTTCCCTTCTTAAAGGCAAACAGATTGCCTGTATTAGAATTATAATGTTTACCTGCGTCATCTTCTGTTACTGTAAAACCAAGCTCTTGAAGCTTATCCTTTAAATAATCTGCCATCTCTCTTTCTTGAAAAGAAATTGCATCAATACTAACAAGCTTTTTAAATTCTTCAATTAATCTTTTTTCATCTATTTCATTTGAATTTATTTTATTATCTTTTTCTTTTTGCTTCATACCTACACCACCTTATTTCATACTAATCCTATATGAATAATATAATACATCTACTATATATTTTTGTCAATGAAAAATCATGTACTTTTACTACTATAACTTATCTTTTCTTAATTATCCAGTAAAGCAAAAAGTTAAAAGTTTTGATTCTTTGAAACAGACATATTTATAGTATTTTTTTTGTATATTATATTAACTATATTATTGGGAGCAATCATGTTACATAAATTTAAAAAGCATCTTGGGCTTTTTTGCTGTTTTCTTTTCGTAATTGCCATTGTTTTCTACTTTGTTACTCTTAAGGATATTTATCATCAGGCTTCTAATATCGAAAGCACGCAAGCCTCTTTTCAATCATTTACCACAAAGTTATTCCAGTCCGAGGTGATCGAAAACACAGTTTCTCTCCATTACACCTTACAAAATCCTAAGAATTATGCAATTGAGGAGTATCCAATTACCTTTGGTGATTTTTCAAATGAATCCTTTCATGCAATCAACAAGAAAACGCAAGAAAACTTTGATATCCTTAAATCATTTCCTTATAAAGAGCTAAATACAAATCAGCAGCTAACCTATGATATTTTATATGATTATTATTCCAATACACTTGCAAATTCAGATTTAATTTATTATTCAGAAGTGTTAAGTCCTACAACTGGTACACAGGCTCAGCTTCCTGTTCTTTTAGCCGAGTATAGCTTTCATTCCGAACAAGATGTAATTGATTATTTAACTTTACTAACGAAAATGGATGACTACTATTTCTCTATTATCGCTTTTGAAAAAGAAAAATCTAACTTGGGACTTTTTATGTCCGAAGAAGTCGCAAAACAAATCATAGACCAGTGCAATGACTTTATCAAAGAACCTGAACATAATTTTTTACTTGATACATTTAATACCAGAATCGATGCACTAAATACCATTAGCGATTCTGCCAAAGCAAATTATAAATTACAAAATAAATCCATTCTATACAGCGATGTAATACCCGCATATAAAATATTAGTTGACGGAATTAATTCCCTTGTTGATTCAAGTGTAAATTCGCAAGGCCTATGTTATTTTGAAAATGGTCAAAGATACTATGAAGCTTTATTAAAAAGAAGTACTGGTTCATCAAAATCTGTTTTTGAATTAAAAAAGCTTCTTAATGCATACATGAAAAATGATTTAACTCAAATGGCACAAATTGCGGCGAAAGATCCCACTATTTTAGCTACATCCGACTCCTATCAATTTGACTTAACTGATCCTTCTTTAATATTAGAAGATTTGAAAGAGAAAATATCGATTGACTTTCCTGCCCCCCCAGAGGCTTATTATACTGTAAAGTATGTGCATCCCTCTTTATCAAAACATTTAAGCCCTGCTTTTTATTTAACGCCTCCCATTGATAACATAGCCGATAACTCAATCTATATTAATCCCCAAAGCAATTACTCCAAAATTGATCTCTATACAACACTTGCACACGAAGGCTATCCTGGACACTTATACCAAAACATCTACTTTAATTACAACAACAGCGAACCTATTCGAAAACTTCTAAACTATAGTGGTTATACCGAGGGATGGGCAACTTATGTTGAAATGTATTCCTATCAGTTAGCTGATGTTGATTCCAATCTTTCGAAGCTATTGCAATTAAACAACGCGATTACTTTATACTTATATGCAAATATGGATATAGGAATCAATTATGATGGCTGGACGCTAAGTGATACAAGTGATTATTTGGCAGACTATGGCATTGATAATGAGGATTCAGTCAAAAAAGTCTACTTAGCAATCATATCAGAACCTACGAATTATTTAAAATATTGCATTGGTTATTTGGAATTTATGGAATTAAAAAACACTGCCGAGAAATCATTAGGCAGTGACTTTTCCTTAATTCAATTTCATAAATTTTTACTGGATACAGGCCCAGCTCCCTTCTATATTATTGAAAAATATATGCAGGAGTGGATAAAAGCAATCAAATAAAAATAACTAATGGTAGTTTTTAAAAAATTCCGTCATATTCGTAATTGCTTTTACTAAAACAAGTGTCTCATCTTTACTAAGACCTTTTATAGTAGCTTTAATCATATCGTCGTGGAATTTTTGATGATGATGATATGCCTTTTTGCCCTTTTCTGACAAAGATAAAAGAACGACTCTTCTATCTTCCTCGCTTCGAACACGTTCTACATAGTTTTTTTTCACAAGGCTATTAATGGCAATGGTAAGCGTACCTACCGTTACAGACATGGTCTTGGCAACCGTGGACATATTGCGCGGACTGCCAATTCCAATTGCATCGATGATATGCATATCATTGCCGGTAATATCCTTGAATTCATCTGTAATCAGAGCTTTTTCTTCAATATCCATGATATCATTAAAAAGATTCACTAATATTTCATTAAAACTATTGTAGATATCCACGACGTCACCGACTTTCCCTTCGAATATCCACATTATACAATATTTAAGCACATTTCACAATACATTAGTCGGTTTTTGTAACTTGTAGCGTAGTAAAATTTTAAACATTATCTCTCTTATTATGAGAATGTTTGAAGCATATTTACCGCTTTTTCCCAACGCTTCATTTTTTCTTCTCTTTCATCTTGCGACATTTTTGGCATATAACTTTGATATGAAAGATTATGAAATACCTTGTTCTCCTTATAAAGTCCTAAGGCAATTCCTGCCATATAAGCCACTCCTATGGCAGATAATTCCTCTGTATTTGAAGCTTCTACAGGTAGATTACCTATATCACTTTGAAACTGCATTAAGTACTTATTTCTAGTTGGACCTCCATCTACTCGCATTTCTTTTATCTTACCTTGGCTATCCTTTTCCATTGCACTTATTACGTCTTGAATTTGAAATGCAATGCTTTCTACACTTGCTTTAATGATTTCAGCTTTCTTTGTCGTTCTTGTCATGCCGCAAATCATGGCTTTTGCATCATTAATCCAGTGCGGTGCGGATAAGCCTGTAAAGGCAGGAACTACAATGGTAGTATCATGCTCATTGGCGCTTATAATATAGTCCTCAATTTCACTGGTATCTTTAATAAAGCCTAAATCATTTTGAAGCCACGCAATCACAGCTCCCGTATAATTGATGTTTCCTTCCAGTACATAACTTACCTTCCCATTTCTAGACCAAGCAATGGAGGAAGCCAATCCGTAACTACTTTTTTTACATTCTGCTCCTGTATTCATCATAATAGAAGATCCCGTTCCGTAAGTCGCTTTAACTGTATTGGTTTTATGACAACCCTGTCCAAATAGGGCTGCATGAGAATCTCCCATCACACAATGAATAGGAATCTTTTTGTTCAAAAAGCCGTTTAAATCAGTTTCTCCAAAGTTTGAATCGCTATCGCATACACTTGGAAGTACCACTCTTGGAATATCAAAAATCTTTAACAATTCTTCATCCCAAGTTAAGGTATGAATGTTAAATAACTGCGTTCTAGAGGCATTAGTATAATCTGTTTTAAAGCATTCTCCCCCTGTCAGTCGATAAACCAAATAACTATCCATCGTACCCATGAAAACTTCATTCTCTATTTTACAATGCTCTAAAAGCCATCTCATCTTAGAAGCTGGAAAATAAGGAGATAGCGGAAGACCTGTTTTATCTAAAACAAGAGCCGCATACTCTCTTCTTTCTTCTGCTATTTTACTTGCTCTTGCACACTGCCATACTACCGATTGATGAAGCGCTTTTCCACTTTTGTCCCATATTGCAGTGGATTCTCGTTGATTACTAATACCAATGGCAACAATATCCTCTTTCTTAATAGCTGCATTCTTTACTGCAATTTCAACCGTTTTCACTACATGTGTGTAAATTTCCTCAATATCATGTGACACATAGCCAAGCTCATTGATGTGCTGCTTATGAGGTAAATAAGCCTTTTCTATTATTTTTCCTGTCTCATCAAATACGATTGTCTTGGTTCCTTGTGTACTCTGGTCAATTCCAATTATATAGTTCATGCTTCCTCCATTACTGATTGGTAAGTGTGCGTTTTGCACTGTCTGCAATTCCTTTTGCATCAAGACCGTAATACGAAAAGATTTCTTTGTTGCTTCCTCCAATGATATGCCCATCTGGAAGGGCAAGATTTACTACCTTCATTGGATGTTTTGCACTGATAAGCTGTGATACCATACTGCCTAGTCCTCCAAATGGAGAGTGTTCCTCTACCGTAAGGATGCATTTTACCTTTTTACTTACGCTTAATACTGCCTCTTGATCAAGTGGCTTAATGCAATACATATCAAGCACTGTTGCATGGATTCCTTCTTCTTTCAAAAGCTTTGCTGCCTCTTTTGCATAAGGAACGAGTTCGCCACAAGTAATGATAGCAACATCATCTCCTTCACATACAAGACTTGCCTTATTAAGCTCGAATTTTATATTTTCATCATACACATCCTCGGTTGCCGAACGACTCACTCTGACATACGCTGGTTTGTTATCCTGCAACAACGCTTCCATTAACTTTTCTGTCTGAAAACGATCGCTTGGTAAATAAACACGCATACCAGGAAGTGCTGCCATTGCCGCAATATCTTGACAAGAATAATGTGTCATTCCAAGAGCACCATAGCTAACCCCACCACTAATTCCGATTAACGTTACATTTGTCTCTGAATAAGCAACATCTACTTTTGCCTGCTCGTAGCTTCTGGTTGATAAAAAACATGCTGGAGACGCTGCAAATACCTTTTTTCCTGCTGCCGCAAGTCCTGCTGATACCGTAACTAGATTTTGCTCTGCAATCCCCATTTCTACAAACTGCTTTGGAAATTCATTGGCAAATGGACCTAGGGAAGCAGAACCACGAGAATCCGAGCATACAACCACAATATCCTTATCTTCTTTGGCAGCCTTTACTAACGTATCATTGATTGCCTGACGATTGGTAATTTGATTCATGATAATACCTCCTCTATCTCTTTTACCGCTTGCTCATATTGCTCTTTCGTCATAACGCCATGATGCCAGCCTTTTTGATTTTCCATATAAGACACACCCTTACCTTTTATTGTATGGGCTAGAACAACACTTGGTTTTCCCTTACAAATTTTCGCCTCCTCATAAGCCTTTACAAGCTGTTTGCAGTCATTTCCATCCTCTACTTCAATGACATGCCAACCAAAAGAAGCAAATTTATCCGCTAAACTATCAGTTGACATAACTTCTTTTGTGGTTCCACTAATTTGTAGCCCATTCAAATCCACCGTTGCACACAAATTGTCGAGTCCATACTGACTTGCCGCCATCATAGCTTCATAATTCGAACCTTCTGCCATTTCACCATCCCCTAATACGACATAGGTGCGATACTTTTTTTGATCCATCTTAGCCGCAAGTGACATACCAACGCCAAGAGAAAGTCCATGTCCAAGAGAACCCGAATTAATCTCAACACCATTTACCTCTGTATTTGGATGACCGATGAACTTAGATTGATACGCACTAAAGGTCTCAATTGCTTCTTGCTTATCAAAAAATCCTTTCTCTCCAAGTACAATATAAAGTGCATCTGCGCAGTGACCTTTACTTAAGATAAAGCGATCTCTCGTATCCTCTTTAAAATTCTCTGGTGATACATTCATTACCTTAAAGTAAAGAACCGTTAATATGTCCATTACACTCAAATCTCCTCCAATATGACCTGCTTTGGAACGATATATCATTTCAATGACATCTTTTCGAAGTTCATATGCTTTTTTTGTTAATTCCTTCATTTTTTCACCTCACACATAGCCTTTCAGCGCTTTTTTCTTATTTTTTATTCTCCATGAATCATTGCCTTTACGCTTTCTTCATTGTTGTCATATAAATCTGGTGTAATGCCAAGATATTTACACGCTTCAAATAAGATAGGTACTACATTTTTATGAATTCCAACACAGTGGTGTATGTATGGTCCTTCTACGATTTTCGCTTCTAGGCGTTTTAAGTTCTCTACTTCTACCCATACGTAAGTTCCTTTGGTATAAGGCCCTTCCACTCCTTTTGCATTTCCAAGTAGTAAAGAATACTCACCATTATCTCCGTCAAATCTGCAAAGTGTCATCTCACCAAGCTTTGCCTGAGCCTCCACTGCACCTGGATGATTAAATGCTAACGGATATCCAATGGTTGGCTTACAAGACGCACAAGAAAGCGGCCATGGCCCACAATGTTGTAATAACTCACCATTTTCATTATCTGGATGACGTACCGTCCAGTCCGCAAAAAAGCTTCTTGCTTCATCCATGCCTGCTGCCTCACACATAATAGAAGTAATCGCACCGTGAATATCTGTTTCACATACAACTGGAAGTCCTTCCTCGTTTAACAAACTATTTGCCGCACATGGCATAATGCCTATTTCATCTTGTAAAGCATTCCAGCATTGAATTGCGATTGCATTACAGCCATATTGATCTGCCAGCTTTCTCATTGCAACCTTTAGTGCGGCTATGCTTTCTAATTGCTCCTCTTTAATCTGTATATTAAAATGCTCTTTGCAATAAGCCACTACCTTTTCTACTTCTATCTTTTCTTCCTTTGCCCTCTTTACTTCCTTTGTTAGTTCTGGCATAGGAATTGGAGATAACTGAATGTTGAATTTCTCAAGAAGCTCTCCTTCGTTACACATAGTTGACCAAAAATCAAAGGGCCTTGGTCCAATTTGAAGAATTCTAGTGCTACGAAATGCTTTTACGACATTACAGACAGCAAGAAAATGAAAGATACCTCGTTCAAATTCAGGGTCTTCTAATCTGCAATTGCATAAATATGTAAATGGAATCTGAAAACGTCTTAGCACTTTACCCGTAGCAAAAAGTCCACATTGGCTATCTCTTAATCGAATTCCGTTTTCATCTGGTCTTTCATCCCTTGGTCCCCATAATAAAACGGGTACATTTAGTTCTTTTGCCAAACGAGCAACCTCATATTCCGTTCCAAAGTTACCGTGTGGAAAAAATAAGCCGTCTACCTTCTTTTGCTTAAATTTCTCTGTAATTAAGATACGATCCTCTTCACTGTGTAAAAGCCCATCCTTTGAAATATCATTAATATCAACAAATTCCACTCCAAGTTCAGTTAATTTAGCTCTTGTTAAATCTGCATATTTGACTGCATCTGGTGCTGAAAAGATACTTCTTCTTGTTGGTGCAAAGCCTAATACAACTTTCTTCATAATGGGGGTTCCTCCTTTTATTTTGAATATCCTGTTGCATTTATTATATAAAGAATTCAACTTAATTTGATTAGGTACTTAAGTATAATTTACTTAATTTACAACTTAATCCTTGTAAATATTAAGTTTTGGCTTTAAAATACAAATATAAATGAAAAAAGAAAGGAATCTCTTATGTCAATATCCGCGAAAGAGCTTGCAAAGCTACTCAATTTATCCGAAGCCGCCGTTTCTATGGCGTTAAATAATAAACCAGGAGTTAGCACTAAGACAAGGCAATTAGTTCTTGAAATGGCTGAAAAACACGGCTACGATTTCACTCGCATTTCCTGGAAAAACAATGTAACTGGTTCTATCTTATTTGTTATTTTTCGAAAACATGGAGCTGTTGTCAAAGACTCTCCTTTCTTTTCAGAGCTTTTTGAAGGAATTGAAAATGGATGTAAAAAATCCAATTATAAATACACCATTTCCTATATTAACGAAAGTGAAGACCTAGAATCACAATTAGAACATATCATTTATTCAGACTACGCTGGTATCATATTACTTGGAACCGAAATGCAGATGGAGGATTTAAAACCTTTTTTAAAAATAAATATTCCTATGGTGTTGCTAGACGTTTACTTTGATCTTATCAAACACGACTGTATTCTAATTAACAACATGCAAGGAGCCTTTCTTGCTACCGATTATTTGATTTCACGTACCAATTGTCAGCCTGGATATCTTCATTCGGCATACTCCATTCATAATTTTGAATCACGCTCTGATGGATTTTACAAGGCAATACGAAAACATGGTATGTCCACCTCCAAATCAATTGTACATAAGCTTACTCCATCAATTGATGGGGCTTACGCCGATATGCTTGAGTTATTAAAACAAAAGGAAGAAATTGCCCCTTGTTACTTTGCAGATAATGATTTAATTGCAATTGGAGCCATGAAAGCTTTTCAAAAAATGGGTTATAAAATTCCAGAGGATGTTGCAATCGTTGGCTTTGATAATCTTCCAATGACAAGTTATATTGAACCATCCTTAACTACCATTCATGTGCCAAAGCAGTATATGGGTGAAATGGCGGCGTCTCGCCTCATTGAAATCATTCATGCCAAGAATTTTGTTCCAATTAAGTTAGAAGTTAGTACAAGTCTAATCAAAAGACGATCTATTTAATAAAAAACACAGAGGATGATTAATTCCTCTGTGCAATAGACTACATGAGTCTGGCTAATATTGTGGATGCAATAATTCCCGTTACCGTACAAAGCAAAGCACCTGGTAAAGTCCATCTTGTCTTTGTAACCTTTGCTGCCATAAAATATACACTCATCGTATAAAATACTGTTTCTGTACATCCCATCATAATAGATGCAGCCAAACCAATAAAAGAATCCGTTCCAAACTCTTTAAATAAATCTAGCGCAAGGCCCGTTGCCGCCGACGAAGAAAATAACCTTACAATGGCAAGGGGTACTAATTCAGATGGGAAATGTATGTAGTTTGTTGCTTTGCCAATTAATTCTGCAATAAAATTTAAAAACCCAGATGCTCTTAATATACCAACTCCCATCATTAAACCTATTAGTGTTGGCATAATATTTAGCACTGTCTTAAATCCGTCTGCTGCTCCTTTGATAAATTCATCGTATATGTTTTTCTTCATTAACAAGCCAAAACCCACAATATAAAATATCATAAGCGGCATTATAAAATCAGATAAAAAAATTAGTATTTTCATTGATGCTTCACCGCCATTATCTTAGCAAAAATTATTCCAACTATAGTTGAAATCGTTGTAGCTACAATAGCAGGAGCAGTTATAATGCCTGGATTAGCAGAGCCGTACTGGCTTCTATAGGCAATGATATTTATTGGAATTAGTTGTAAGGATGAGATGTTGATAATCAGGAAGGTACACATATCAACACTTGCTTTTTCACTATCATGATTTAGTTCCTTTAGACTTTCCATCGCCATTAATCCCGCAGGGGTTGCTGCCCATCCAAGTCCGAGTATATTAGCAATAATGTTTGTTGTAATATATTCCCTTGCCTTATGGTTTTTAGGAATAGTTGGAAACATAAAGTCTACAAAAGGTTTTATTTTATTGGTTGCAGCTTTGATAATACCAGAAACTTCCGCAATTCTCATGAGGCCAACCCACACTCCCATAATTCCAACCATTGTAATACAAAGCTCTACTGCCTCTTTGGCTGAATCAAGTGCAGCGGCTGTGATATTTGTCATTGTCCCATTAATGGCACCATAAACGATACCAATTATAATCATGGCTCCCCATAAATAATTAAGCATTTTACTCCTAAATATTCTTTTTTAGTATATTATGCCAATTCTGTTTGAATCATTACTGAAATGCCTTTACATTTATTTTTGTACAAAATAGTTACTTTTTAACTATGTTTCCATTAATTATCGATAGATATTATGTATAAAAAAAGATACAATGGTATTATGTTTCTAATGACATTCGTTAAAGTTTATTTTAAATTTCAAGTAAACAAACAGCAAACATAAATTGGAGGTTCATGTATGCAAAAAAAATACATCTATGTCCTTGCTTCATTCTTTTTACTTCTTTCTGTCATACTTTTTGGCACTTACTATCAGAATAAAAATAATATTAATATGTCATATACCGATTTTATAAATACCGTTGAAAATAAAAGAATTGAACAAGTTACATTTACAAGCAATCAAAACACATTTCAAGCGACATTAAAAAATGATGACAAACATATCTATATTATCCCCAATCCAAAGACACAAGATTTTACAGAATATTTATTACTTCATGATATCACCATCAATTATGGTAAGAATGGATTAATTTCAGCAAATTTATTACTGATACTAATTGTTCTTGTTGCCGCAGGCGGTGCTTATTATTTTCGTTATCGGAATCAGAAATCAATGATTCAAAATGCGAACAAGAAGACGAAAAAGAGTTCATCCATTACGTTGAAACAAGTAGCAGGTAATATAGAAGCAAAGTCCATGTTAGAAGATGTTATTTCTTTTATTAAAGAACCAGATAAATATTCCAGCGTTGGCGCAAGAATGCCAAAAGGTGTCCTTTTATATGGACCTCCTGGAACTGGAAAAACACTTTTAGCAAAAGCAGTTGCTGGTGAAGCCAATGTACCTTTTTATGCAATGAGCGGTTCAGACTTTGTTCAGATGTATGTAGGGGTTGGTGCAAGTCGTATTCGTAGTCTTTTTCAAAAAGCAAAGAAAAGCGAAAAGGCCGTTATCTTTATAGATGAAATTGATGCCATTGGTAAAAAACGTTCTCGTGGTGCTTCTAGTAGTAATGACGAACGTGATCAAACTTTGAATGCACTATTAACTGAAATGTCTGGATTCCATGAAAATTCGGGAATTATTGTAATTGGTGCCACCAATCGATTAGATACCTTAGATGAAGCCCTTCTTCGTCCAGGACGTTTTGATCGACAAATAGAAATTGGTTTACCCGATGTAAATTCAAGAAAAAAAATCTTAACTTTACATGCAAAATCAAAACCACTCGCAGACAATGTAGATTTGGATGCTCTTGCAAAGTCAACAGTTTACTTTAGTGGTGCTATGTTAGAAAATTTATTAAACGAAGCAGCAATTTACGCTGCGAATGAAAAAAATCCAGTGATTTGTAACTATCACATAGAGAAAGCATTTTACACGGTTATTGCTGGCGCACCAAAAGTGGATCGCTCTTATATTTCTGAAAAGGACCTTAAAATTACTGCTTATCACGAAGCAGGACATGCACTGGCAACCAAACTTTTACTTCCTGAAAATTATATTTCAAAAGTTACGATTATTCCTAGTGTAACAGGGGCAGGCGGCTTTAACTTAACCATACCAAAAGATACGTTGTATCAAAATCAAAGACAAATAAAAGCCACCATACAAACACTACTTGCTGGGCGAATTGCAGAAGAATTAATTTTTGGTATGGATGAAGTAACCACAGGTGCCAGCAACGATATACAAAAAGCATCCAGTATTATTCTTGATTATGTAAACAAATTTGGTATGGATGAAGAGCTTGGATTATTTAGTTTATCTTGCATGGAATATGAATCCGATAACAAGATAATAGAAAAATGTCGTGATCTTATGAATTCTCTTTATGAAGAGACCAAAGAACTTTTACAGAATAATTTGGATTTGTTAGAACAGATAACTTATGAATTAATAGAAAAAGAATCCTTAAATGCAAAGGATATTGACCGTATCTGCGCATAAAAAAATGTTTATATCGTGTGGTTTTCTTATTTATATATATACCATGCGATATAAACAATTTTTATTTGTCCTGAATAATATAATTATATACCTCTCTCTTTGTTATTCCCCTATCCTTTGCTACTAATTTCATAGCATCTTTCTTATCTATGTCTTGACTCGTGTAATAGCACATATGGTCTTCTATGGACATCTCGCTCCATTTTAATTGGCTTTCTTGCATCAATGCTTCAATGCTTTTCCCTTCAATTATGATAACACATTCACCCTTTGGAACGTTTTCTTTGTAATAATCTATCCCTTTTGAAAAAGTAGTTACGAAGGCTGTTTCATGTTTTTTGGTAAGCTCTCGACAAATGGTAATATTTCTATCACCTAATACATTTTTTAATTCTTCTAACGTTTTAATCAAGCGGTGAGGTGCCTCATAACAAATAATTGTTCTGGTCTCATTCTTTAGTTCTTCTAAAATATGTGCCTTTTCCTTTTTATCCGATGGTAAAAAAGCCTCAAAACAAAACCTTCTTGTTGATAAACCTGAAAGAGTCAAGGCAGTGATACAAGCGGCTGCCCCAGGCAAAGAAGTAACTTCGATTTCATTTTCATAACACTGCTTCACCAGCTCCTCCCCTGGATCTGATATTCCTGGTGTACCTGCATCTGTAATTAAAGCAATGTTTAATCCCGCTTTCATTTTTTCAACTAAGTATTTGGCCTTATCATACTTATTAAATTCGTGATAACTAGTCATAGGTGTTTTTATTTCAAAATGATTCAGCAATTTAATACTATTTCTCGTATCTTCAGCTGCAATCAAATCAACTTCTTTTAAAGTGCGCACCACTCGAAATGTTATATCTTCCAAATTACCAATAGGAGTTGCACACAAGTATAATTTTCCTGACATCTCTACCTCCTACAGATTAACAAAGTATCGTATCATACTTTGTTTCAATTTATGTTGCGTTAAGATACTATAAGTTAATTAGTATCCATATATATCATAAATTTCATCTGTATATTTTCCTGGTTCTTTATATACAATAAGTGGTTTTTCCACTGTTATTCTAGATTTTCCACCTTTTAAAGCTTCAATTAGAACCATATTTGGCTCTTTATCAACAAAGGGATATACAAGCTGCATTCTTTTTGGCTCTAGCTTGTATTTAACAAGTGTTGTCATGATTTCAGCCAGTCGAAAGGGTCTATGAACCATAAAAAAACGTCCATTTACCTTTAGTAATTTAGAACCTTCTCTTATTACATCCTCCAGACTACAAGAAATTTCATGCCTTGCAATCGCCTTTGGCTGATTTGGATTAACCAATCCATGATTTCCTGTCATATAGGGAGGATTCGTAGTAATTATATCAAAAGAGGCAGCCCCAAATATTTTTGAGGCTCCCTTTATATCTCCAGTAACAATGTCTATTTTATTTTCCAAATGATTATAGGCAACACTACGCCTTGCCATATCAGCACTTTCTTCTTGAATTTCAAGACCGGTATAATGCTCTCCATTGGTTTTGGCTTCTAGTAAAATAGGTATAATTCCCGTTCCTGTTCCTAAATCAAGCACCTTTTCACCTTGTTTTACCTTTGTAAACCCAGATAATAGTACAGCATCCATTCCAAAACAAAATTTCTCTGGATTTTGTATAATATAATAGCCATTTCTATGAAGCTCATCTAATCTTTCATTTTCTTTTAGACTAATTGTCATCTAACTTAGATTTCCCTTCATTTTTTTCTAACATTTCCAACTCTCGTAATTCCGCATCTGATAAATCAATTTTTTCTTTCTTTCGTTTTGGTTTAAACCTTAGTTGTGATACTTTATATTCGCGAATTTCCTTTTCATCATTCAATGAAACAATTACCTTAACAAGCTGTCTTAACACATTTACGCTTTGTACTTCACCTTTTAGATTATCATCTGTCGTTACATAATCACCCACATTTGGTAAACGACTATTAAGCTCTTCGTAGGTCTCTTCTTCATTTTTCAAGCAACACATAAGCCTGCCACATACTCCAGAAATCTTAGTTGGGTTCAATGATAAATTCTGCTCTTTTGCCATCTTAATAGACACCGGTGCAAACTCTGATAAATGTGTATGACAGCACAAAGGTCTACCACAAATTCCTATTCCACCTAATATCTTTGTTTCATCTCTTACACCAATTTGGCGAAGTTCAATTCTTGTCTTAAAAACAGCTGCAAGATCTTTTACCAACTCACGAAAATCTATTCTTCCATCTGCCGTAAAATAAAACAAAACTTTATTATTATCAAAAGTATATTCTGCATCAATTAACTTCATTTCAAGACCATGTTTTTTTATCTTTTCTAAACATATTTTAAAAGCTTCTTTTTCTTTTATTTTATTATTCGCTTCTACTTCATCGTCTTCACAGGTTGATACACGGATTACATCCTTTAAAGGCTGTACTACTTTTGAATCTTCTACTTCTCTTGGTCCGATTACTACAGCTCCATATTCAATCCCTCTTGCTGTTTCAACAATTACATGGTCACCTACATTTATATCAAAATTCTTTGGGTCAAAGAAATATATTTTCCCCGCAGCTCTAAATCTAACTCCAATAATTTTTGTCATTCTAGCTCCTTTCGCTCCACCTGACTAAAGTATCTATATTAAGCTTTAATTTTCCTTGATGGTTAATAACAATAATTCCATGACTAATTCGAAATTTACATTCGCATTTAATCGGACTTTTGCTTTCTCAATTGCATTAATAATATTTTCTATACCATTGTAAGAACGCTCATTTGCCTGTTTCTTAATATCTGATATATTGTCTTTAAAGATTAAGTGATTGATATCGTTTGTAGCCTTAAATAATAATACATCACGAAACCATAAAATAATTAAATCAAGATAGTCATTTATATTTAATTTGTTCTCTGCTATCTTCTTTATATACTCAATTACCTCATACATTTCCATATCAGCCATGTTTCGAAGCATAGAAAAGGTATCTTCTCTTAGCTGGTCAAAATCTTGTGTAGAGGCTAATTTAATTGCTTTCCCTACATTTCCTTGCGCAAAAGCAACACTAATATTTGCTTTATAGTCAGGTATTTGTTTTTCCTCCATTAAAAAGGTACGAATTAACTCATCTTCTACCACTTTTAAATTCAATGTAATACATCTTGATAATATGGTGGATAACAAAGCTTCATGATTCGTTGTTAATAAAATGATAACTGCATAGGCTGGTGGTTCCTCTAATGTCTTTAGTAGAGCATTTTGAGCCTGTACTGTTAATTTATCTGCTTCATCTATGATATATATCTTATACTTAGAACTATAGGGTTTAATAACAATATCATTGTTAAGCTGCCCTCTGATATCATCAACTCCAATGCTTCCTGGCTTTTCATGAGTTACCCAAATAATATCTGGATGATTGTGATTGTTTGATTGCATACATGATTTACATTTACCGCATGGTTCATCATTTTCAGTCTCACATTGAAGAGTCATTGCAAATGTAGATGCTATTAATTTTTTGCCAGAACCAACCTCACCATTTAAAATATATGCATGTGAAATCTTTCCAAGCATAATTGCACTTTTTAAATGTTCAATAACCTGTTTATGACCTATTATATTTTTAAATCCAGACATCATGGTACTCCATTCTATTATTATGTGGCTATATCCAATAATAATCCTTTTATCTCATCTATCTTACTTAATATTGCAAGGTGATCCTTTTCATCACTCATCAATTCTTTTGCTAGTGCATCTAAATTTTCATCAATTAATCTGACGATACCATATACCCTATGGCGTCCTCTTCTATCTAGAAAATTTTCTCTTGAGAATTCATGTGAACGGGTTACTACTTCGTTCATAAATTCCTTTACAAGACTTCTATATGCTTTCATATCTCGAATATCCATATGTTTGGCAAGTCTATCCCCTTGAACATTGATTTCTTTCATCAATCCATTTAACTTGTCCTGCAAATCTTTTTCATGAATACTGCTAATTAAAGTAAACTTAAAACTACTATCCTTTTGTTGTGTTTTTTTCGTACTCTCTATCGCAGCTGCAGAAGAACTTTCATTCACCTTTAAATTCACACTTTCACCCTCTTTGCTAATGTATGTTGAATCAATCTTTTGTATAAGTTATATTATACCGAAAGATTTTTTAATTTACAACCTGGTTTATATAATTCGAAACTTCTATTATGCACTCTTCTAAGTTATGATTCTGAAACCTTTTACTTATTCCAGCTTCAACTATTTTGTCCTCAGAAAAATCTTTTTGATCTGCCAAAAATCTTCTACACATCTCTTCATACTTAGGAAATGTCTGTTGTCTTTCTCTTGTTAAAGCTCTTTCCAAGCGTAGACCATCCTCCACTTCAATATAAATAGGAACAATCAATTCATTTCCATAATATTTTTTTGTTTTTATAAAGGATTCTAATGTTCCAATCATCAGATAATTATTTCTTTTTAGATCAATTTGATCGTCATTCACTGTAAAATACTTCCACTCACCATACGTGGTTTGATACGATCTTGCTTCAATAATTTTTCCTTCATTCTGTAAATATAAAAATCTATTATCATTCACAAATATATATTCTATGCCATCTGTTTCTCCTTCTCTGATTGGCCTTGTTGTATACATAACAATTCTTTTTAATTGATACCTATTCTTTTCTAAAATTCTTTTATAAATAGTATCTTTACCAGATGAACTTTTACCCATAATATAAAATATTTTTCCCATAAAACATTTATCCTTCGCTTATCATACTAATTTATTTCACACTTATGTTAAAATTTGAATTTTATTATTTGTGATATCCTTCATTCCTTCTATTGTAAGCCCCATTTTTTTGTATTTATTTATCTCTATTATTAATTCATATGTGATTTCTTCACCTGGAGCAATCAAAGGTATACCAGGAGGATATAGATATACATACTCACCTGACACTTTTCCGATCGAATCATTCAAACTATGTTCTTTCGTTGTTCTTTTTAATGATTCTGTTATAGTATAACATATTTTTGCTTCCAAATTTAAATTTATCTTCTCATTGTTTTCTACATAATTACAAGTTTTATCTATTTCAATTAAAGCACTTTTTAATCTTTCATATCCTATTTCTGTATCCATTACAGATGTCATTCCTAAAACATAGTTACTTGTAGCCATCTCCATTTGTAGATGATATTTTTCTAATAATCGATTATATAATTCCTTACCAGTTATATCGGTATTTTTGGTTGATATAATTAACTTTGAACGATCTAAATCATAGATATCATATTTTCCTAATACACTATCATCTAATAGTTTTAATTTTGTTAATACAGACATTTCCTCACGGAATTGGTTTAATTTCTTTACATAGTTATCAAATAGGTCTTTTCCCTCTGTTTGTAACAAATTAATACAAGAATCAATGCTTGCCATTAATAGATAAGAAGGACTGCTTGTCTGGTAAATAGATAAATATCTTCTTAACCTATCTCTATCTACAATTGTACCATTTACATGAATAAGTGCTGTTTGTGTTAAAGATGGCAAGGTCTTATGTAAACTATGAATTACAATATCAGCTCCATTCTTAATTGCATTTTCAGGAAAGTACGAATGAAAACCAAAATGAGCTCCATGAGCTTCATCAACAATCAGCGGAATATTATATTTATGTACAATATTTGCAATCTCCTTTACATTAGAAACAATACCATCATACGTAGGTGACGTAATTACAACTGCTTGAATATTTTGATTACTTATCAACAATTGTTTTACTTTTTCTGGATTTAATCCACCATTTACACAATATTTATCTGTATTTTGTGGATAAGTATAAATATTTTTCAACTCATTAAGGAAAACTGCATTATAAACCGCCTTATGACAATTCCTTGCCATTAAAATACTTCCGCCTTTACTTGTACAAGCAGATATAGCACTCAATAAACCGGCCGTTGAGCCATTAATAATAAAATAAGACTCCTTAGATTGATACAAATGTGCTGCTCTTTTTTGTGCTTCTAAAAGTATCCCCTCGCTATGATGCAAATTATCAAAGTTATCTATTTCCGTTATATCCAGACAAAATGGATTAATAAAATGATTCTCTTTACTTCTTTTATGACCCGGCATATGAAAAGGGTAATAATCTAATTCTGAATAAGACTTTAGTCGTTCATAAAGATTCATAATAAAACCTCCTTATTTTTGATTATATATTAAAACTCTAGATGTGTATTTATAATTTATAGAATTACTTATTTATTAATGATTTAATTATTTATACAAATAAAAATAATTTAAATACATTTAGTCTTATTTACTTTTATTATTATTTATTTTTCACTTATATCATATAACAGTTTTATAACATAAGAAAAGCCTTAAATGTAATATTTAAGGCTTTTGTAAATGAGACATCGGGGATTCGAACCCCGGACAACTTGATTAAAAGTCAAGTGCTCTACCAACTGAGCTAATATCCCATAATGCCCAGAACCGGAATCGAACCAGTGACACGAGGATTTTCAGTCCTCTGCTCTACCGACTGAGCTATCTGGGCATGTACTATATTTAATTGAAATTGCGGGGGCAGGATTTGAACCTACGACCTTCGGGTTATGAGCCCGACGAGCTTCCAGACTGCTCCACCCCGCGACATTATTAATATATATTTTTAAAACAAATGGATGGAGAAGGATTCGAACCTTCGAAATCGTCGATAACAGATTTACAGTCTGCCCCCTTTGGCCACTCGGGAACCCATCCATAAAAATGAAACACTCTTATAAAAGTGTTCAATTTAAGCCGACGATCGGACTTGAACCGATAACCTGCTGATTACAAGTCAGCTGCTCTGCCAATTGAGCCACGTCGGCATAAAAAATAACTTAATAAAAAATGGGACCAACAGGGCTCGAACCTGTGACCCTCTGCTTGTAAGGCAGATGCTCTCCCAGCTGAGCTATGATCCCATGGTAATAACAATATTTAATTAATACGACCCAAATGGGACTCGAACCCACGACCTCCGCCGTGACAGGGCGGCGCTCTAACCAACTGAGCCATTGGGCCATTGAAAGTTTATACCTTCAAAACTGCACATGAAATTCGAATAATGTATGACGACTCTCTTAGCAAACTCTCACCTGCTAAGCTCTTTGGTCATGCCCTCGACCGATTAGTAACAGTCAGCTACATGCATTACTGCACTTCTACCTCTGTCCTATCTACCTTGTAGTCTTCAAGGGGTCTTACTAGCCTGCGCT